>ERZ1036435.534-NODE-534-length-13790-cov-27.581798_pt1 | contig 13790 bp, 8 predicted proteins | sample MGYA00514223_ERZ1036435 | MGnify/ENA primary metagenome ERZ1036435 (study PRJEB33795, sample SAMN09464927) | human gut metagenome | host: Homo sapiens | place: USA: Stanford, California | collected 2016-08 | study: EMG produced TPA metagenomics assembly of the... | reverse complement strand
CCCAGCACACGCGGAACAAACGAATTCTCATCCCACACCAGCGGGTGCATCACCGAAGCATCAAAACCAGCCGCAGAACCAACACCAGCACCGGTTGAGGGCACACCAAACTCAGGTACCCCAGTAGGCGCACCACCGGCAGCAAGCACACGACCATCAGTAGAAGCACACAGCAGCGAGAAGGACACGGCAGAATCCTCAGCAGAACCCCACGACGCCACCGAGCTCACAAACCCAGCCGCACCATAGTTCAGCGACGAGCCGGAACCATCCGAAGAAACCTGCAAAAGACGCGAATCATTACCGTCATAAGAGAACACGCTCGTCGCAACCGGCACCAAAGTGACGCCCTCAACCTCCACGGATTCCGGGCACTGCGGAAGCCACGCCTGAGCATCCTCAACAGCAGAGGCAAACTCAGCCGACTGGGAGTCGGCCTTCGCCTCATCCTGCACACTGTAGACGCATACTGCGCGAACGCGGGCACCCTCATCAGTGACCAGCACCTTCACCCAAGCATTCTCAGGCTGGGCGCTATCAAAGTACTCAACACGCACCAGCGCGCCAAACGCATCAACACCCCAGAAGACAGTGAGGAAAGTGCGCATGGTGGGTTCTCGTTTCGTGTGGTTGGTGAATATCCGGAAGCGCGCCACCGGCAGGTGGCGTACCTTCCCCAAGAATACTCTATGCAGATAAAAAGCTCTGATAGGCGGAAATATAGAGCAATATGATGCTCTACGGGCTAACCGACCAGAAAGTTAACTAGGCGCAAGGCCCGGGTCAAGACCAGGCGACCATTCACCAACGGGTGGTGGTGGTGCTCAGGTGAGCCGCCGAGGGCATGCAGAAGGCCCCTAGGCTGAGAGATGGTCTCTCAGCCCAGGGGCTTCTTGCATATTCTATTTAGTCAGCTATGGTCTTGGGGGCTTCATCATCTTCCTTCTCAGGAATGGTGATGCCCACGGTGACGTACTTCTTCACCGACCACCCATTCATCGCTACCGAGGCAGCAAAGAACAGCGCAGGCAGCAACTCCAGACGAACCAGCGAATAGCCCAGGTATCCGAGCGCAATACACCCCGCCAAACCAGCCACGCCGACGCACACGGCACGCAGGGTACGGTACCCCTCGGTTCCCTCCTCAAAGCGAGTGCTCTGCAGGTAGAAGAGGCCCTCACGCACAACACGCAGGAACCCCGGAGTCAGGAAAAGTGCAACCGCCAGAGCCGCCGGATCATAGCCGGCAGTCATGAAACTGGTCAGAGGAACCACAAGGCACAGAACCGTGAAAATAGCCGCTGATATAACGCCCACACGGGTTGAGTACCTATTCATCTGTTCCATGCGCTGCAGGTCAGGAATATCGTCATTAGGCTCGATGCGGTAGATAAGGACGAAGGCGATGATTAGCCCGCCAACCATGTACCAGGAGGCGAAGTTCATCCCCGGGGTCCACACCATTTCATCTGTAGCGTGTAGTACCCCGAAAGCGGTTAGAGCCGTCAGAACAATCAAGCCTACCGCGCCGATGAGCATAAGAAGGAGAAAGAAGAGGTGGAAAGAACCGCCGTTTGCTTTACCTGCAATGCTTTCGCTGTGAGCCATATCTATGACTGCGAGGAATACGGGAACCATAATGAAGAACATTGCGCCCCAAGGCCATTCCTCAAAAATGGCCATCGCTAGAGATGCAAGAGCTATGAAGCTAAAGCAGAACCACAGGAAGATTAGCCATAAAATCCTTAAAACCTCAGAAAAAGTACTCATCTTACTACCTCATCTATCTATTTTTTATGAATGTTACGCCATATATCCTCAGCAGTATGCATCGTCGATGTTGCTACAGAAGACGCACCAGCAACAAGACCACCCACCGCATAATCAACTGCAAACTTAATAGGTTGCATAGTAGTTACCTGCGACACAGCTTGATTATGCCACCAGCCACGAGAGATTATCATTGTATGTTCGCCGGGAGCCATGAGTCGTGCAACCTGCTTCGACATAAACTCCTTAGCCTCTCGCGCTGGAGCCATCATAGCTACATCATCGGCAACCCCTGAGGTTCCCTTCAAACCTGCCAGAGGCTTGTAATCAACAGGCTTACGAATCAGGTTATTCGCCCATTTCCAATCAGTGATTTTGGCAGCGAGACCAGTAGCCCAATTAGGCTTCGTAACCACGCCAGCAGCCTGCCTAGCACCAGCCAAAATACGACCGCCAATACCGCCGGTAATGCCACCAACTACTGCGCCAATCGCCGCGTCCTTTGCTACTTCCTTCCATTCAAAGGACCCCTTCTGTGCCTTTTGGGTAATCACAGACATACCAGCACTAGAAATTGCCCCTCCAAGAGCACCAAATACCACCATGGTCAAAGGACCGCCTGCAACAGATAGAGCACTTATGGCCATTCCAGCGGCAACTGCCGCCCCACCCCAAACATAGGCTTTATTTTCTTTCCACCATTTCTTGGCACCTTCCCATGCATTCTTAGCCAATACAGTTCGGTTATTCCAAGCTGTCTTTGCGGTCTCAGTAGCAGCCCGGTAGAATTTCTTACCTTTGTCCCACAAAGTTACTGCACCATTAGCAACATCTGTAGCCGTCCTCTTGACCCAACCGGTGATGCCAGAAGACGCTTTCTGCTCACGATACTTCTCAAAGTCCTCCACCGACACCGGCGACAAACCCCACGGATCCACCAAAGAAACCGGGTTACCACCAACCAACGAGAACGGATCAGCACCCCAACCAGCACCCACCGGTGCGCTCAGGGGATCAGGTGCCGTAAAACGAGCCACACGCGAATCCACCACACGGGCACCCAACACCTCAAAACCAGAAGAACCCAGCACCACACCCGAAGCCGCAGAAACACCAACCAGCGAATCCGGCAACACAGGCACACCACCAGCAGGAGCCCCCTGAGCAGACGGCACAGCAGGCGCAACAACACCCAAAGAAGCCCAACCATACGGATCCAACAGACCGGCACCAGAACCAGCACCAGGAACCAACGAACCCACAGAAGACACCGACGAGCCGCCCACACCCAGCACACGCGGAACAAACGAATTCTCATCCCACACAAGCGGGTGCATCACCGAAGCATCAAAACCAGCCACAGAACCAGCATTAGCACCGGTTGAGGGCACACCAAACTCAGGTACCCCAGCAGACGCACCACCAGCAGCAAGCACACGACCATCAGTAGAAGCACACAGCAGCGAGAAGGACACAGCAGAATCGTCAGCAGAACCCCACGACGCCACCGAGCTCACAAACCCAGCCGCACCATAGTTCAGCGACGAGCCAGAACCATCCGAAGAAACCTGCAAAAGACGCGAATCATTACCGTCATACGAGAACACACTCGTCGAGACCGGCACCAGGGTAACGCCCTCAACCTCCACGGAATCCGGGCACTGCGGAAGCCACGCCTGAGCGTCTTCAACAGCAGAGACAAACTCAGCCGACTGGGAATCAGCCTTCGCCTCATCCTGCACAGCGTAGACGCATACTGCGCGAACGCGGGCACCCTCATCAGTGACCAGCACCTTCACCCAAGCATTCTGCGGCTGGGCGCTATCAAAGTACTCAACACGCACCAGCGCACCAAACGCATCAACGCTCCAGAGGATGATGAGGAAGGTGCGCATGGTGGTGGGTTCTCGTTTCGTGTGGGTGGTGAATATCCGGAAGCGCGCCACCCGCAGGTGACGTACCTTCCCTAAGGATACTCCACACAGTCAAAACCTCTGATAGGCGGAAATATAGAGCAACATGATGCGCTCTATGGGCTAATCGACCAGAAAGTTAACTAGGCGTAAGGCCCGGGTCAAGACCAGGCGACCATTCACCGGCGGGTGGTGGTGGCGCTCAGGTGAGCTACTCCTAGCATGCAGAAAGCCCCTGGGCTGAGAGGTCATCTCTCAACCCAGAGGCTCTTTCTCTATATTCGAAACTAATGCCGTGCAGTGCTACATGTAGACGTCGGCAAGGCCAGTAACCTTCCCCAAATTCTCAAAGTAGCGCATCGTCTTCCCAGCACAATCCAAACGGTCCACCTGAGCCACATCATCTGGGTTGTCCATATCAGGCCAACGTTCTTGCTCAATCCTGAACCGCACAATCGCCAGAAGCCGGTAATTTTTATGAGGCAACGGGCTAAACAGGGCAATCTGGGTGCCTGACTTGGCGTAGAACCCCACCATGTCCTCGTCTTCATATTTTGCTGCTTTGTAGAACACGACGCGGTTGATCGCGGTGAAGGGGTAACGGGTCGGCTTGGAGAACCAGATGCGTTGCTCGATGCCGTCGGCGGAGGTTTTTACGTAGGCAACGTGCACATACCGCAAGTATGCGATAAATATCGCTGATGCCAACAAACCCACTATCCCAAGCATCATACTTTCTGTGCCAGGTTCAAGAATGTAGACTACAGCCATAAGAATTGGGAGAGCCGGGGTCAATATCGTCATGAGAGCTTCAAGCCGAGTAACCCGTCGGATATAAATACCCTCGCGCCGCCGCTTTTTATCTTTCCAACGCTGCACCTCATAATTGATGAGGACATAAATTGTCGCAACTGTTGTGAACGCAGCGAAGATACCCCAGAAGACAGTGAGGAAAGTACGCATGGTGGGTTCTCGTTTCTTGTGGTTGGTGAATATCCGGAAGTGCACCACCGGCAGGTGACATGCCTTCCCCAAGGATACCCTACGCAGATAAAAGCTCTGACAAGTTGAAATGTTGAGCACTTTGATGGGCTATGGGCTAAACGACCAGAAGGTTAACTAGGCGCAAGGCTCGGGTGAAGACTGGGCGACCATTCACCAGCGGGTGGCACTCTAGGCTAGCTGCCGCTGGTATACAGAAAGCCCTTGGGCTGAGAGGTCATCTCTCAGCCCAAGGGCTTTCTCTATACGATTATTTATTGACTGAACAGTGGTTATTCTTTTATTTCTTCGAGGCGAAGAGTATCAAAGTTTCTATCATCATTTCTCGTGCTCCATGCTTTATACATCTTATATTTCTTCCCCACCTGAATTTCAGAAACATACTTTGGAATATTTTTACCATCCGGCGCGACATACATTTCAACAACGCCACATTCAACCGTCTCGAAAACACCTTTGGGAGAAACGTCAGTCGTGTTTGACACCTGACCCCCAACAATCTCCACTCTAACCGATTTTACAGTACACACAGCATACGAATTTTTATCTTCGATGTGCGTCGTATAGTACATAAAAACAAACAATATTGCCATACCCAGAACACACTCAATAAAAACTCTTAATTCTGGGCGAATTTTCCTCTTTAACCACTTCAAAACTATTTAACTGCTTTCATGATAACACTGGTAGAAAACATATTATTAATCATTTGATTCGCTGCACCCACAGGATTCCGAACCGCTTCCGCAGCCTGATACATAGGATACGCAACCCTATCTCGATACTTACCCGCAACGCCTGCATCCATCTTTACAGCTCCCTTTACCGAAGACTTCGAGAAATCCTTTATAGCACCTGAAGCAATTTTACCGACATATTCATTCCAGTCTAGTTGCCGACCCAAGACAGCTTTATCGGTAGTGTACTGAACAGTAGTCTTAATAAGGCCACCACCTGTATCTGCAACAGCACCGGTAAACACATCTGTAGCACGACCTCGGATACCTACACGAGCAATATCTCCACTATATCCCGAAACCCCCATACCAGTCTTTAAACCTCCACTATACCGAGAACCGATTGCAGAAGCTGCAGCACCAGAAACAAACATTCCGACAGCACCTGCCAAATTCTTATCCTTCACAGTATCATCCTGGTAATATGCCGTCACGTTATTAACACCGCCGGACAGCGTATCTTTTACCATGTCCTCTGCAATCTTTGATTCCTTCATAAAAGCACCAATATTCCTGCCCTGCGTAGCTACAGCAGTCTTTACCTTATGCCATTTCGACGCAAGAGCACCCGCTTCCGCCGCTTTTTGAGCAAGCCTAGTAGCCTTAGCAGCTTCAGCTGCCTTCTCCACCTTCGTCATCTTTGATGCAGCATCAGCTACTTTTTTCAAATTACCCAAACCACCAGTAAGAGCACCAGTCACAGCACCGGTAATACCTCCCTTCACGGCTTCTTGACCTGCCTTGGACCAATCTACTCGTTCACCCTTAACTTTCTGCTCGAGCACCGACATACCGGCACCCATAAGCGCACCAGAAATACCACCAAGGACAGCACCACCAAGAGGGCCAGTACCAGCACCAACAGCACCAATCACAGCGCCAGCAATGACCATGGCACCGCCAGCCACGTACTCCAAGACATTCCTTACAGAGGCGGCAACAGCCTTTTGTTTCTCGAACTCCTCAATCGATACCGGCGACAAACCCCACGGATCCACCAAAGAAACCGGGTTACCACCCACCAGCGAGAACGGATCAGCACCCCAACCAGCACCCACAGGCGCAGCCAAAGGATCAGGCGCAGTAAAACGAGCCACACGCGAATCCACCACGCGGGCACCCAACACCTCAAAACCAGTAGAACCCAGCACCACACCCGAAGCCGCAGACACACCAACCAGCGAATCCGGCAACACAGGCACACCACCAGCAGGAGCACCCTGAGCAGACGGCACAGCAGGCGCAACAACACCCAAAGAAGCCCAACCATACGGATCCAACAAACCGGCACCAGAACCAGCACCAGGAACCAACGAACCCACAGAAGGCATCGACGAGCCGCCCACACCCAGCACACGCGGAACAAACGAATTCTCATCCCACACCAGCGGGTGCATCACCGAAGCAGCAAAACCAGCCACAGAACCAGCAGCGGCACCAGCACCGGTTGAGGGTACGCCAAATTCAGGTGCACCAGCAGGCGCACCACCGGCAGCAAGAACACGACCATCAGTAGAAGCGCACAGCAGGGAGAAGGACACTGCCGAATCCTCAGCAGAACCCCACGACGCCACCGAGCTCACAAACCCAGCCGCGCCATAGGTTAGGGACGAGCCGGAACCATCCGAAGAAACCTGCAGAAGACGCGAATCATTACCGTCATAGGAGAACACGCTCGTCGAGACCGGCACCAAGATGACGCCTTCAAGTTCCACGGACTCCGGGCACTGCGGAAGCCACGCCTGAGCATCCTCAACAGCAGAGGCAAACTCAGCCGACTGGGAGTCGGTCTTCGCCTCATCCTGCACACTGTAGAGGCATACTGCACGAACACGGGCACCCTCATCAGTGACCAGCACCTTCACCCAAGCATTCTCAGGCTGAGCGCTATCAAAGTACTCAACACGCACCAGCGCACCAGCGGCATCATAGATCCAGCGTAGGGTCTCCGTGCCACGAACGGCAGAAGAGAGCATCTGCGCGTCAGTGTAGGTGTACATGACCAGACCAGCAGGCGAATCCACGCCGCTAATACGACCCAAATCATCACGAATAATCTCAGTGTGCAGAGCCTCAGAAGAGTCTGCCACAGCCGAGTCTGCCTCAGCGGGCTGCTCGGTCACAGAGGTCATGTGCGCGCCACGGTAACCAAACTCGCGAACCCAAGTACCCGCCAGGTCAGACACCTGCGCACGCACCAGCGCATCTACCGCGTTGTACTCGAAGGAAGACTCCACACGAGACTCAGAGGTAACGGCGGTTCCATCCAGGCGGTACGCGGTGATGTCAGTCTGCTTGACCATGCGGCCAGCAGCATCATACGCGTAAGCGCTCGAACCCAGGGGATGCACAAACTCAGTGCGCAGACCATCAGCATCGTAAGCGTAGGACAGCTCATAGCCGCCAGTCTCATCCATGTACGCGGTACGGAAAGACTCCGGAATCTGAGCACCAAACTCACGGCGCTGACGAACCAGACGACCCAAACGGTCATACGACTCAACGGTCACCACGGGAGCACCAAACGCATCAACGCCCGCGTAATCATAAGTCGTCATCGTACGGCGCGCAGAATCACGCTCCATACGGTACAACAGAGAGCCATTCACCGAATGAGAACAGGGAACACCGTCACGGTCATAACCGAAGGAATGTACAGCACCATTACCGTCAGTGCTGGTCAGCAGACGACCGGCAGCATCATAGGTAGAGGTAGTACGCACACCCAGCGGATTGGTTACCGCCAGAACATTGCCCATCAGGTCATACTCGTAGCTGGTAATGCGACCGGCAGGGTCCATCACGGAGGTAACATTACCCGCCTCGTCATAGCGGTAATGGGTCACGCCACCGGCACCATTAGTCACCGCAACCACCTGGGAAGCGGCGTCATAGGTGAACGAACGAGTGCCCCACTTGTTATCGCGAATGCTCCTCACGCGACCACAGGAATCCCAGGTGTAGAACACCGGAGAAGCCACACCAGAACCGGTAATGGACAGCACACGACCGCACGCGTCATAGCGAACGCGTGCCTCAGAACCGTCACCGTACACCTGGCGAATCAGACGGGAATCAGCATCGTACTCGTAACGAGTCACAGACTGCTCAGCAGTACCGGCAGCCTCATAGGTTGCAGCCAGTCGACCGCACGCATCATAGCTGTACTCGGTCACACGACCCGCGGGGGAAATCATGCGCACCATCTGGTTCGAGCCGTTGTACTCGTAGCGGCTCAGACCGCCCTCAGCGTCCAGAACCTGCACGGGGTTACCCGCGCCGTCATAAACCATCGTGGAGACAGTCGGGTCGTCAGCATCTGCACTAACCTGCGGACCAGAATCCTCGGGGAGAACCTCGCTACGCACCGGGCGGCCCAGGTGGTCACACGAAATGCGCACGCGATCAACACCATCATTGGTGGTGAAGGTCTTGCGCGAGGAATCAACAGAAGTACGTACACTCACACCGGTCGGGTCAATCAACGCGGTCAGAGTGCTTGCGGCATCGTACTCACGAGTCCACACACCACCGGCGGGGTCAATGGTGCGGATCAGGCGCATCAAACCATCGTAGGCGTAGTTGAACTGCGCGCCACCCGGCAGGGTAATGCGGTCAATATTACCGTTCGTATCAAAGGAACGCTCCATGCGGCGACCCAGCGGGTCAACCACGGCAACAATGTCACCGCTCGGACCGTACTCATACTCGGTGCGAGCACCCGCAGGGTCCACCGAAGCCACCAGGCGACCACCAGCAGCGTACTCAAAACGCCAGCGGGAACCATCCGGGTCCTGACGGCACACCATGTGACCGGCAGAATCATAGGTGAACTCAGTCTCCAGCCCAAGAGCAGAAACAATCTTCACCAGGTGACCCGCAGCAGAGTACTCACAACGGGTCAGCTGCTGCTCAGCATTACGAATACCGGTCAGCAGACCAAAATCGTCATACTCCAAGGAGACAGTAACACCCTCAGGGCTCACCACACGCTGTAGCAGGCCGTCAGCCCACTCAAAACGGGTCACATGACCGTTGCCGTCGGTCATGGAAGAAGGGTTACGCTCAAAATCGTTGGCGTACTCGTAAGTCACCGTAGTCATGGGGCTTACGGCAGGGCTCTGGGCAGACTCCTGCCCCGAAGTAGCCTCATCGAGGGCGCGGCCCTGAGCCTCCGCCTCCAGGCGGGCACGACGAGCCAGACGGGCGGCACGGCGAGCGCGCGGATCCGTCTCAATAGCGCTCATTGCCACGGAGACTACGCGGTCTTGCTCGTCATAAGCAAAGAGGGTTTCAGCGCCCTCATCGGTGACCTCACGAATAATACGGCCGCGCTCATCGCTGTAGCGGGTCATGCGAGAACCATCGCGGTCTACCACACTCACACGGTTGCCAAAGTCATCGTAGGCATAGCTACTACGCCCACCTTCCGCATCAACAATAGCGGTCAGGCGTGCGTACTGGTCACTAATCCACAGGTTCGTGTAGGAGGCATCCTCATTCGCAACGTCAGTAATGCCGTTCGGCAGGTAGCGGTAGCGAACACGACGACCGTATTCGGTGTCCTGTTCGGTAATGCGGCCGGTCGGGTCGTAGTAGTTCGTCACCTCAACAGTGCCGGCACTAGCTACCACACGGTGAATCAGACCGGCAGCGTCATGTTCATAACGGCGGGTACCGGCATCGCCGTGCACAGCACACAGGTGGGTACGACCGTCAAGAGTGACGTACTCGTAACGCACAGACTGACCACGTGAAGAGTGAATAGCACCGACAAGGCCACCTTCGGTGTACTCCACGTCGATACGTGCACCGCGCTGATGCACGATAGCGCCAACGCGACCCTCTTCATCGCGCAGGTACGCGACAGCAGTACCTGCTCCAGCGCTCATGCCCAGGTAAACACCGGTGAGGCTGAAGATGTGCTGGGTTCCAGCGTTGTCGGAGATACGCAGCAGAGACGAGGCTTCATAGCCCGTAGCGTGCAAAATATAGCGCAGAGAGGGGTCAGTAATAGAGCCCTCTTCACCCATCAGCTGGGTAAGGGGCAGCTCTTCAAGCCACCATGCCTCACGCGGAGCACGAGCGTAACCGTGGGTGCCGTCCTCACGAATCATTCGGTCGAAGGTAACCTCACGACCGTCAGCCATCGTCCAGACAGCATTCTCATCGTTCAGCTGCACGCGGCTCTCAATATTTGAGGACCAACCAGCGCCGAACACACCGGATACAGCGTGCTGACCGAAAACAGCCACACTGTTGTACATGCGAGTTACAGAGCAAGCAGAAACCACACCGGAGAACGCCATGTCGGTCTCTTCTTCAATGAAGTTACCGGTTGCAACGTTCACGGGGTCATTCACATAACCGCTGGTCGTAGACTTACCCACAACAGCAGGCGCCGGAACTTTCAACTCGTGACGCTCGGTGTTAACACCAGCTGCGCTGATTGCACCTTCCAGAGTCGAATTGGAAACAACAACAATCTCACCCGAGCTACCGTACTGCTCAAAGGTATCGGCTACGATGCCCAGCCAAGTCTTATCATTAGCGTTTGATTTATTCCACGCTTCAAACGTGCTGATGAGATTTTCAGCGTCAATAGTTCCCCACTGGCACTTAGCCGCAAATTCAGAAGCAAGACTGCGGAGCTTACCGGGCTCAGCGTCGAAGCTAGTACCAAGGTTCGCCAAAGTATTGGAGAGAGCACGCACGGTCGATGGGCGCGCCGAAGAAACAGTCATGCTCCCCGAACGAGTTTCAGTATTCTCGCGCTGGCCTGGGGAAGAGGTGTCAATCGTAGTATCCGGAATGTATGACTCGGGACTCGGGGCCCCTTCTCCAAAAATGCTATCCCACCACTTGCGGAAACCGCCCCAATTATCGTCATATTTCTTCTCGTACTCACGCATGAGTTCACGGTTTCGTTTTTCTTTTTGGGCGGCCTCTTTAAGACGGTCCACCACATCAGCCAATTGGCGGAAGACATTGGCGATATTACGACCATCACTAATGGTGGTGTCAATATTCGCTGCCGCAACATCGGCATAGTGACCTACGAAGTCCTCCAAAGCTGTCGTCAGCGAGTTCTTAAGAGGAGGTAGTGCACCGTCAATATTCTGCGCAACGGTACGACAAGCGCCAGCAAGGGCATCCGACGTAGCATCATCGTACTTGACTTCTTCAGTATTCAGATTCATGCTCTGTTGTCTTTCGGTGTGGTTAGTGCGGAAGTGTGGTGATTAAACAAGTCTAGGCAGGCATCCTGTCGTGCCTGGGAATAACGTGTACTTAAGCCAATTAGCAGAAAACGCCGCCTACCGCTCACCGCCCCGTAGCCGGGGGGCGGGGCGGTAAACGGCGTTTACCAGGGAAGGCTTAGGAGCCGCCACCTGCCTGGAAGATATCGGTAGAAATCTGGTTGAGCTGCTCGCGCAGGTCGGTCAGTTCCTGAGTCAGGTTACGCAGGGTGTTTTCTACGCCGGGCCAGGTGTCATTGCGGAAACGCTCAGCCAGGGGGCCGTCCCAGTTGTTGGGGTCCTTCAGCTGGTTACCCTGCTGGTTGAGGTTGTTGATTTCGTTCTGCAGACCGCCATTGATGATGTTCTGGAGAGCAGTAATGGCATCCTTGGCTGCCTGCGATGAGAGTACGCGATCGGACACGATGTTCCTCTTTCGTCGTTGAGTTGCCGGAAGATGTGCATTAGATACGCGAATATCAAATACGCACCGTTAGTGCTTTGCACCACTTCGAACATTACACTATTTCGCGGCAAAGCGCACCCTCTGCGCCCTGTTGCGAGAAAAATTTCTCATTGTAGACATTGCACAACAGTGCGTGCATATACATTTATCTACTCTCATCAAGGGATTTCTCCCGCTACGGTATCCTTAAATGCCAGCCCACTCGGAGTGGCACCTTATCAATAGATTCACCAACCACATACGAAATGAGGACTTTCATGTCTGAAAACACCCCGCAGCCGGCTGTACCGCAGCAGCCGCAGTTCACCCAGCAGGCACCCGCCGCACAGCCTGCACACGGCGCACCCGTCGAGGCTCCGAAAAAGAAGAAGTGGGCGGCAGTAACCGCACTGGTCTTGGGTATTATTTCCGCCCTGACCGGCTTCATTATCCTGGGCGCATTTACCGCAATCCCGACCGTTATCTTCGCGGTTATTGCCCTGGTCATGGTCAAGCGCGGCACCGGCAAGGGCAAGGTCATGGCTATCATTTCGCTCGTGCTGGTCGCGGTTGCGATGGTCACCTTCGTTCTGGGTAACAATGTGCGCGCTGAGAGGGATGCAAGGCTTAAGCAACGAGCCCAGGAAGCAATCCAGAAGTGCGAGAGCAAGGAATTTGTGGGCGCCTACTACACCGAGAAGGACGGTAAGCGCTACTGCGCATACGGCGGCTGGCTCTACCCTGTAGACGACGACAAGTAGACCGACCGTCTGGTCTAGTAACCGATGATGCGATAGATGGGGGCGTGCGTGCGGTAGCCGCCGTGCCTGCGAGCGCCCCTCAACCGTATCTTCTGGAGGCGCCGCCGCCTAGTTTGGGTGGGGCCATGTGCTCTTCCTATTCACCAACCACACGAAACGAGAACCCGTCATGCGCATTTTCCTGATTATTATCTGGGGTATCCTGGCTTTCATCTCGGTAACCGGGACACTCTATATCATTATCAACTATGAGATTCAGCGTTGGAAAGATATGGAGCGCCGCCGCCAAGGCGCATACATCCGGCGAGTTAATCAGGCAGAGGCTCTTCTAACAATATTTACCCCTGGGTTCCCGTGTTTTGGTTTCTACCTTCATCTTGTAGACGATGGGTCTCCAGGTGCCTTTTATGAACTCCTTGGGATGGCTCTGTCAGTCGGGCTCATGATGTATGCCTGGTACGTGCATGTTGCCTACGTGAAGATCTCCCCTGAAGGTATTGAGCAGCGCATGTGGTCGGCACGTACAACCGTGTACCCGGTCAACGCTATTGACGGAATCGAATACTATAAGGCAACCTCTACAGACGACCAGGATCTTGTGTCTTTCTACAGTAAATCCGGAAAACTCATTGCCGCCTTCTGCCCGATTATTCACAAGAATTATCGTCTGATGGCGATTGTGCGGTTCAGGATTGATAATGACCGCTGGCCTGATATGAATAATCCGAGTGATATTGCTCGAGTGGATGCTCTAGATAGTGGCCCTGAAACAGTCCCGTACTTCAGGGAAAAAGAGAAAGTCACCGGCCTCGCCGACGTTGATATGTAGCACCGCATAGAGAAAGCCCCTGGACTGAGAGACCATCTCTGAACTGCGCCCCGAAACTTGGACGCATTAAATACTAGCCGCTACACGGCTTCCC
>ERZ1036435.531-NODE-531-length-13836-cov-12.100356_pt1 | contig 13836 bp, 8 predicted proteins | sample MGYA00514223_ERZ1036435 | MGnify/ENA primary metagenome ERZ1036435 (study PRJEB33795, sample SAMN09464927) | human gut metagenome | host: Homo sapiens | place: USA: Stanford, California | collected 2016-08 | study: EMG produced TPA metagenomics assembly of the... | reverse complement strand
TAATCTCCAGTATACGGTACTCGACGTCCATCGCAAGCGCCTTCAGCACTTCCTCATTGACATTTTCCAGACCCAGGGACTCCGCAACATCTCTTACTGTGTCCTGAGGAGACCAGATGGTGAAGGACTGTTGCAATGCACTTGCATCCTCATTTTGATCCAGTTCACCAGTTTTTTGTGCTATCGTCATCGTTGTTGCACTATATTCCACGAGTTAGCCAACCAAACCTCCAAATTTATTTTATGAGACTGTAGATTTATTTCAATTTACCAATAGGAAAGCTAGTTTGATCAATTTCTGGTAGACTCATCGCATATTAGTCCTCTTCATCACTAGTTCAGGTCTTCCTTTGAAACTTCGAAGGTGCCATTGTTGCCCACACGTACCGAAGGATTAATTCTGAAAAAAAAATTCAAAGCTCATCGCAGCTCATCGCAGATGATGGCTATATTTTAGGCATAAGTATTCATCCATAGAGTTAGTAGTATTAGGTAAACTAGCTTTCTCAAGTTAAATCTAACCCCTCATTGTACAATAAAAAGATAGGAATATTGTATCGGCGATGAGAGTGTTAGCAAGTTGCGTTGACAACGGGTCATTAAAAGAAGTTGTGTTTGGGTTTGGTACTGATACATCTGTGCAAACAGCACCTCAGCCACAATTGATTGAGACTCATCTTTGCGAAGGTTTAGATGCCCATGTTGAGCAGATCCACAAGATAGATGACGGCAAGTGGTTGCTGGCGCGTCACAATGGTACAGTCCAATATGTTGAAAGCGAGTTGGTAGATCATTCTGAAATTGAAGGTATGAAAGTGAGCCATTTTGATGTTGTGGGTAGCATAACTGGACTGTTGGATGTTTCAAGACTAGATCATCTAAATGCACAGTCAAAGAGAAGAACCAAATTGAAGGATGGTTTTGTTTCTCTGGCTCCAGTGAGCAAGAAGGATTGTTACCTAGCATGCACTAAATCGGGTTTAGTGCACATACTTGCTTTAAATTTCAAGGACAAATTGTTGACCAAGTTGCAAACATTTGAAGTTAAGGCGCCATTGGAGTTTGCCCAGGTCTATGATATTGAAAAGACAAAAAAAACTGTCTTTGCTTGTGGGGGTGAAGAAAACCTAGTAAAATTGTTCGAATTGTCAGAGTCCTGTGACAAGATATCAATGATATGGGAGTCTAAAAATGTGAAGAATGATAGATTAGATATGCGTGTACCAGTTTGGCCAGTTGCTCTTAAATTTCTACAACCTGTACCGACTTCAAGTGCAGGGTATGACAAGAACAAACTGAACTTCCAATTTCTAGTTGTGACTGGTTGGTCTCATTTTGGTATCTACAATACTCAACATGGTAAGAGGCCAATGAAATACCTAGACCTACTTCCAGAGCGTGAACCATTGAGACAATTGGAATTATTAGATCCTTCTCACAATACAAAAGCAATTACTCAACTAGGGAATTTAAAGTGTAAGGAAACCGAATCCCTAGAATTCATAACAACAGATAAGAAAACTCAAGTGCTTAAGTATAATGGTCAGGGTCAACTAATTGGGAAATATGGGAAGGGGGACATTACCGGTTTAGCCACTTATATTGGTATTCATGATCAAAAATATTTGTTGGAAGGAGGTCTTGATAGATATTTGAGAGTATTCGACATTGAATCAAGGGCACAAAAAGCAAAGATTTATTTAGGTACAAATATCAACAGGATACTGGTTCTAGACGAAGAATTGGAAGCATTGCAAGAAATAGAGATGGCAAAGAATAACAAAAGAAAGCAAACCGCATCCGATGAAGAAGATGATGCCGAAGAACTGTGGTCCAAATTGGAAACCAAAAAAGAGAAAAAAAGAAAGCTTTAATAGAATTCATTTATATATAAAATCTATAAAGGTATGAATTTCATGCCGTAATGCATACATAAACCATAAGTTATTCCAACTCATAACCCAGCTTTAGCTTGCTTCTTCATATTTCCGGCTTTTCTATTGTGGTTCGCTCTGCTAGCCTTATGTTTCTCATTTCTTGCAAATTGTTTCTTACTTTTTTGTTGTGTTTGTTGATTATCTTCTTTTGTTGATTGGGCGTTCTTTCTATCTCTGTTATTATTAGACTTAGGTGGGCGGGTGTGTGCCTCATTATCAGAATTTTCGTCGCGGTTCTTGACATAGGAAGTTTTCCCTCTTTTAACATTCCCTCTGAACATATACTTCTCTTCAAGGATTCTAGCTCTTTGAGGCGATCTTTCTAGCATTCTTGCCCAACCTTCAATTTGTTCATCTGACCAGTTTGTCTCTTTCTTAATGTTCTTTCTTTCCTTTGTTCCCCTTCTTGACCTGCTAAATATTTCCTTGTCTTTCTTTAGTAGCTCCCATAAGTACTTCTCATTAGCCTCAAATTGACTTTGTATCTTATTGGTATTTGTTTCGTTAGTAGATTTCGTTTTATCTACCTCATCTTCGAGTGAAATCTTTTCGGCCAAATTAGCATGATTTACTTCAGACTCATCATAGGTGTCGTCATCTTCATCTTCATCTTTTTCATAAAGTAACTCTAAAGCTCTGGTTAGAGTTTTATTCCTCAATTCATCTGGCACATGTCTGTCTGAAATAATCTCGCTTTCTTCATGAGATTTCCTTCTCTCACGGCGATATCTAGGTCCAGATAATGGTTTCTTGATGGTATTTATTGATTTTGGTTTTTCTTTTGGAATACTTTCAACAATTGTTGGATCTTCAAAAAGCGCATCTGTCAAAGTCTCAACATTATTCTCGAATTTGACCAAAAGTAGTTCAACTTGATAGTCCGTAAGATCAGGGAAAATCTCTTTTATAGAATCTATATTGTTCTGATCAATCTGATAATTCTCCTCGATATCTTCGTATTGTGATGTTGGGACTGACATGTTGACATTCAAAAATGGGAAATCTTTTTTCAATGATTTATTGTACTTTTCGTAAGACTTATTCAGAATTATAGATCCCAAAAGTGGGTACATTACTAGGTTTTCTATATCGGAAATTTCGAGATCTTTCAGTAGTTTGGAAATTACTTTATCTGGTGAAGTTATTAAGCATATTAGCATTAGTTGCCTAACGATTTCACTTGATCTTCCCTGCCCTTTATTCCATAGTTGTTCTAAAGTCTCCACCCAATTAGTAGTTAGGAAACTACTGTTAAAATTACTTTTAGTATGATCACCTTCACCCAACAAACTTTCAAAACATTTCAAATCAATTCTATCAAATTTACCAGTTTCTAATAGCATCTTCAGGTGTGTTTGTATCTGTTTAGCCCAATTCAGTTGCGTTCTTGTAGTATTTATTTGCGGCTTTAATGAACCATCTAGCAGTGCCCTTACAGAATTTGGATTTCTGTTTGCGTAATATTTCACCAGATTCCAGATGGTTTCACCGTGTAATTGAAAATGCATTAATCCACACTTCTTAATAAGTTCAAAAACCCAAGTTCGCAGTAATTGCAATTGTTTTGTGACATCACTATTAGCACCAAGACTCAAAAGTTTACCTTCTTCTTCCGCCATTTCCTTAAGATACGTTCTCAAAAATATGCACAGATGATCATGTGTGGATTCATTTAAATCTTCAATGTTATTACCGTGGTTAAGAAACTTAAAATATTGAACATAGGTCTCCAGCAGATGGGCCCAAACCACAGGATCCTTCTCTATTAGCCATGCCCTCAGCTTGAATGGAGGAAAGTTAACAATCGGTAGTTCCAGTTTGGGCCTCTCACCTGTGATCTCCAAAATCTTTTGCACAGCCATTGTACTTATATTGTATACGCTTTTTGCCGACTGAATGGATGAAGATCGGATGAAGATAGATCTGTTTGGTATTATTTCTGGTTTGTATCTGTATAATATATTTTGGTTAGCCTTTCCTATAGATTCTTGATTTTTTTTTGCCAAAAGTCAGGCCATCGCTTATTCCGAGGAAAATGAATAGGTTCAACTACTAAATGGCCTAATGATCAAAAATATTATAAAAGTGCCGATTTTTATACATCTATTCAAGCAGTGCATGAAAGTTTTATTATACAGTTTTTTATATTACATAGATGTCTTCCCAGCATTTTCTTGAGACTATCCTCACAGTGCAGTTTAGCAAGTATTCTAAGAGCATATGCATATGTTACATTAGGGATTTTGTCAAATGAATCAGTCCTTGATCTAATCCCATTCTAGACGTTCACGTTCAGCTTGTCTCATTTCAGCTTCCTCCATCATTTTGGATTTATGTGACTTTGCCCTTTCTTGCTCGAGTTTCTTGCCTAGCTCACCTTTGGTATTTTTCTGATGAGCATCCTGATACCTCTTTTCAGCTGCTAGTCTCGCAGCCTCCTTGGCTGATATCTTTTGCGTCTCTTCCCCAAGTACTTCGTCTCCTCCCAGTTTCTTCTTAGTCTTGTTTCTTTGCGTCGTCCCACTCACTTTCGCAGCTGTATCACTCTTCTTCTGATGGCCAGTCCGCTGCACCGGTCTAGCGTCACTTGAACTGCTTGTAGGCTGACTGGGACTCTCTTTACTAGCACATAGACCCATTGCTAACTGATATGTATCTTTGTTTGACTATTAAGCCAACCGTTGGACAACTTCAACATTCTAACTTTGTAAATCTCTTTATATCCGATTCCCTTTTTCTCAGTTGCGCTGTTAGGGGAAAATGGTCTTTTGTGGAGTGCTATACAGTTAAGGCAGTGGCACAGTTGCTCTGGCAATGGTTTCAAGAGGTCATAGTTCATGATAAACAGGGTATATATATGATACATGAGTTTTGCTATTTACATGCAATTGTTATTAGATTTATATAGGGGTTATTGTGTAACGATTTGTGCCCATCTAGAGTTATATATGTGGGGCTTTGCATGGAGCCATTGTTTGTCAATAAGCATCGGGTGGTAAAAATGAGGAATATGAATTAGTAGTATAATTTAAATTCCTATTCAGTTTTGTAATGCTTCTTTCAAGCTCTTGACCTCGCAAACGGGTATGGAAGAGGTGTCCACCAGGTCTAGTCTTTGTAGGTTTTCTGCTAGAATTGGGAAGGACTTGGAGCAACCTTTCAAGATTCTGTATCTTTGGGAACCATCACGACAGTATTTTTGGTAAACATTTACTATTTGTAGGTACCATTCTATTCTGTCGAGAGACTCTTGGTTATCTTTATTCTCTTGTGCCCATTTTACAGTTGCATCTCTCAAAGCAGCCCAGTCAGCATTTGCAATATACTTGCTGCCAAGCGAGTCTGCCTTCAGGACAATCTCTTGCCATCTCTCTACAATCTGTTCTTTTGTAATGTTGTCAATTGACCCTAGTGATTTCAATAAAATTCTTGAAGTAATTAGAGATTTTGGAACGTTGAATAACTCAAAGTTCTTTTCGATGTACTTAATTACTTCTGGCTCTTTCCAGACTGTACATTTTGCCAAAATGATATTCAGAAATGGCTCGTCGATACCTTTCAAATTGTTGTATTGAGTTATAAGTTTTTGCAGTTGTTCTAGTCCTTCAGTCTTGTTTTCTTTGTACTTCTCAAAGAAGTAGGAGAAGAATTCATTATTCAGAGAGGAGAAGATAGCTAATCTCAGATTATTCTCTCCATAAAATGTCACCATCTTTTGCCATATCTCTTTAATTTTATTGAAGTCTTGATTCTCTGACCAAATATTATACATTAGCGAGTTCACAGCAGAGACTTGGATCTCCACTCTGTATGGCATTTCGTTGTTCACAGCCTTGTCAAGAAAGCTCTCTGCGACTGAGATATCCTTACATTGACTAATGAATGCGATATGAGTTTCTGATATGTATCCATAATGTACACCCTTGGAATTGGTACAGAGAGTTTCGAACAATTCTAATGCCTTCATGTTCTCGTTCGCCTTCAAACTTGTCAGAATCATACCCACATAGAGATTTGGGAACATACGGTTATGGTATTGTTCACATTCCTTGAATAACTTTTCAGCTTCACTGAAGTTGACGATTTCCTTTTCATAAAGTATTGGAAGGACGATACCAACGACATTAGGATGTTTTGAGATTTTACCAATATTGGATTGAGGGTTCTGCTCTGCGATGGTTTCGATTTTCTTCCAGATTTGAACTACAAGATCAGTAAAGCCCATCTCCTGGTATGAAGTGAACAAGTGCATTAGGCCGTTTGCATTTATTGGTACGTTGTTGTTGAGGATATCGTCCGAGATTTCATTTAATGATGTGTATATAAAGTTCACCATTTCTTTGTGGAAAGATTGTGAGTCGTAATCTGGTTTCTTATTCAGGCTAGATACAAGTTGTCTGTCTGTTCTTAACCCATTGTGTAGTAGGTGTACCAAAGATGTCACCCTTTGATCTGTCATCTCGGGACATTGTTTCAGTTCGTTGTATAGAGACATTGCCCGAGACACCGAATGCCAAAATGTAGGATTTGATCTCATATCAGGGTGGTTTACTCTATCGCTCAGAAGCTTTCTCATGGGAGTAGCTGATTGCTTTAACGTAGTGGTCAGACAGTCATCTAACGCACATAACTGAGCATACCATGGTGATGTCTCATCGACGGGAGATTTCCTTCCACCATAAGGCTTCCTCTTAGAAGATGTCTTCCCGCTGAGTATACTGTTAAGTTTCTCATCAAGGGCATCTGCTGGACCATTTCTGTTGTTGTTGCGTTTGTTGGCATAGTTCCTTCTGCTCTCCTGTGCTGCTACAACGTTTGCCGTGGAAGCCGTCTTAGACGTGGCTATCACACCCTTGTAGATGGTAGACGTCCTCGATAAATACCTGAACATCAGTTAAAGAAAAGTTTGTAAAATTATCCTTCAGTTATCGTATTTCTCGCCACTTTCAGCACCTAAATAGTATTATTATTATAAGTTCCAAATCCAGCTAAAGAAAATAAAAGCGATACTGTACTCAACTATCAAACCTTGAAAACAGTGATGTCTATTAGTACAATCTAATGTTCGTTTCATAGACTATTGTGTTCCTTACAGTGCACTCGCACCCATCTTCTTCATTTGAGCTTATTACTCTTCCTGGCGAGCTTTTGCCCATGTATCACGAAGCACGTCATAGTTAAGAGGGGGGGCTTCCCTCGGATTCCCGTTTCCTGCGCTGGAAAACACAAATGTTGATCTGTTTTCTCGAGAATAGTGTTTAAGAAGTAGTTTGTATATGAGCATTGAATTGGGTGGTTAGCAGCTCCAAGTGCCAGACAGCTAACACGAAACGTACACACTGTAACAATGTCCCAAAACAAAGATATATTCACCTTGTTTGACAAGAAAGGCCAGGGCTCTATCCCAAAGGATGTTGTTGGCGATTACTTGAGGGCCATTGGTTACAACCCAACAAATAAGCAAGTTACTGAGATATTAAGTGGCAGCGGTGAGGCTCTGACGCTTCCGGAAGTTGAGGAATTGGTCAAGAAGAATGAGGCGATGCTTGATGCCACTACAAAGGGTAAGCTAGAAGATTTCGTGAAGGCATTCCAGGTCTTTGACAAGGACAACACTGGTAAAGTGTCAGTTGGTGACCTAAGGTACATGTTGACTGGTCTTGGTGAGAAGTTGACTGACGAAGAAGTAGACGAGTTGCTAAAGGGTATAGAAGTTGACTCCGAGGGCCAGATAGATTATAAGAAGTTTATTGAGGATGTCCTGAGACAATGAGACCACTTTTTAACGCGTTTCTTGCAAACGGAGCATATATATCGTTAACATATAATTCGTATACTTATTAATACCACAACTCAATGAATTCCAAGACGTGTTTAGTTTTATTTGCTCTTTACCCGTTGGACTAGGTATTACTATCTATTAGTTATCAACCAAAACATAATTTAGACAATATGAAAAAGCTCATTATTGATTTACAGCATATTAATTCGAAACAATGCCATTTCAAAATAAAAATAAAAAAACAGTGAGAAATAAAGATACGTTATGTGATTATAAAAAACGTATTCTGGAACACAATATAACTAATTCCCATGGCTATATGATTTAAATGTTAAATAGCTTGTATTCTGATGACAGCGACTAAAATTTTATAATAAGTTCAAAAAAAAAAATAAAAAAAACAACAACGAAATACATATATATGAAAGTATTGTGATCAATAAGCCAAACAGATTGTTTTTATAGTCCTTAGGATTATTAATATACATCGACTACTTTGAGCAGTTTAGAGTGTCCATAAAGAAAACTATTCCTTTTAGTAATTGTGTTGGTAAATATAGTATCAATATGAAATGGATGCAAAGGAATATTATCAATTGTTTACTCTCTTTTTCTAGAGGAGAAAGAAAAATTCTTTATGGTACGGGAATAATAAACGTTAAAAATATGTTAGAGTCAAAATAGGTGTACTGTTTCGTTGTTTTTAAAGAATAGTTTTTGACTCTAGTAATGATGGAATAATAAAAATTGTACATGAAGTTTGTCCTTAAACGTGATTTTGAAATGAAAGATCTATAGCTTTTTTATTTGTATCATTTGATATGTGTACCCACATTGTGTATCGTTAACTAGCAAAGGAATTCTCTAAGGAAAGCTCGATAAAAGATTTTTTCCTAGCATTCCCACATCTTATGGGAGGATTTTGATTTGCTCCGAAGGACGATTCTGTATTACTTCTAGTTCTGTTGAAAGGCGAGCTACCAATGTATGAAACTGTGTTACTCCGCTTATTTCTCAATTCGCGCTGGTTCTCAACTTGTTTAGCGGCTTCGCTGTCATACTCCTTGGTGGCTAAAGCGTCTAGTTGCGAAGATACGTATTTTTCAAGAGAATATAAGTGTGTTGGGATGCCAAAACTTCCACGAGAATAAGTTCTTGACGGAGAATCACCCACCGGAGTGGCAGAGTTCGATCTTTCCCTAATGATATTGTTGCTCATGAAAGTAGTGCTGTTGCTTCTGGCGGGTATGGTACTGTTGCTCCGCATCGGTATGGACACACCGCTCCTACCATAGGTTATGCTGTTTCCGTTAGTTGAAATGCGCCTTATACTGGGTGCCCTTGATCTGCCGACCTGTATTGATTGCGAGCGGGTGTTAATTTGGTGCAGCATATTGCAAGTGTTGCGCCTTGACAGCACCGAGGGCCTTATAGGAAACTCAGGTTCTGTCTGTGTCCTCCGCAGCTTGAACTCCTCCACAGAAGCGCGAGCAGATGGTGTCATGGGAGGCCTAGCAGTGCAGTCCTGTCCCTCAGCGGATTGCCGCTCATTCTTCTCCTTAAACGGGTTGCGGAACTCATACTCTTGCTCTTTCACTTTGTTCGGCTCATCCAGGTTCAATACGTTCACCCTGTCGTTGACTGATTGGCAGGACGAGGTGTCCGAGACGTACGAGCAAGAGGTGCTTGACGCAGCGGAGGCCCTCCGCGCCAACTTCCTCTTCCCTTGCTCATCCGAAGCACACTCCTGGGCACACTCCTGGGCACACTCCTTCTCGCACAGTGCGTCCTCTTCCTCTTGCAAGGGGTCCAGTCCAGTGCTGGGACAGATCGATGCGACAAAGCTATTGTCCTTCACCAGCGCGCTGTTGTCCGCGGCGGGCTCGGGCGCGCCAGTGTACGCGTCATAGCCCTGGTAGTCGCGGTCGAGCATGTCAGTTTCATCCTGCTCGTCTATGTCCAAGGAGCAAGGGTCCTGGACTGCTCTTTCGAACACATCCAGCACGGAAGCGGAGCGACCTAGTGGCAAGACTAACTCATCCATGGTTTGGGGCATTTTGTATGTAGGCTATGTAGGGAGGGGCTAGCGATTCGAAAGAAAAAAGAGGCCCTTCATGAATATATATATTATATACTTCCTTGTGTTTTTACTAATTTCAGAAATAAAGGGCAATGGCAGACCTTATCAATGTTCTGTTGTGTGTATTTTATGGACCTTTTTTCTTTTCCTAGAGTTGCTAGTTGTATTGAGACAACCATCTACATTGTTTAGCCTTATTGCGCAATCTTGTGGGGTATCCTCGAATTATAAGAGAAGAAAGAGAAGAAAGTAAAGAACTTAGTGTGAAGAACATGGTGGTGAGTTGTCTGGAGGCTGTTCGCACTATCTGAGTTGGACTGGGGCAGTCTATAGCACTCTCTATATCACTCCAAGCACTCTATAGCACTCTATAGCACTCTATAGCACTCTATAGCACTCTATAGCACTCTATAGCACTCTACAAGTAATGGCAGCATTGGCAGTGGCAGTAAGCCCCCCCACAGTGAAGGGCAGTTCCTTAAACACTCCCCTTAAAGCAAGGAGACAGCGAAATTGTTTCCAGAAAAAAAAGGGGGGACAAATGCTGGGGATGACGTGCCTGGGGGGCAAGGTGGCACAGAAAGTACTGGACAAACGAGTAGTACAAAAACATATTTTTGGCATTGGACAAATTTTAAGGGTCTAGGCCAAGCACGAAGGACCCGGGATTGTGTCTCATACATTGAGCCGTGTGCAATTTTAGACATAGAAGATGCTGGGGGGGAGAACGGATATTACGGGAAGTGTTGGGAGAAACGAGATATGTCTTAGGACAAATAACAAATAACAAATTGGTAATATAGAAACCCTTGTGCGCGATTACACTAGGCATATTAGCGATGCTAAGTAGGGAATACATACTACACACAGATAACGGGTACGTTACACTATGCTCACTTCACTGGCTTGCTGTATTGCTCGCTGCAACTTATTCACAATTTGCTCTTGATACGAGCCTGCGAGTGTTCGTCCAGCCAGGCTTGCAAGTCGTTGAAGATCGGAGCGAACAGTTCGTCTTTCTCTAGGGACAGGATGCTGTGGCGAGCATGGTCGTAGATCCTGAGCGTCTTATCCTGCGCAGGGCACATGTCGTAGTACTTCTGCGAGCCCTGTGGGTCGTTGATGGTGTCGTCCTTGCCGTGCTGTATGAACAGCGGCTTGTCCCTTGGGTACTTGCGCGAGACGAACCCGTCCTGATCGTTGTATAGCCGCTTGCCTCTCTCCAGGAAGTCGTAGATCTGGCCGAAGCTGCCATACAGCGGCACACTCATGGCCTTGTCGTTCTCCAGGAACTTGCGGTAGCGCGGGTCCGAGGTGATGCCCTCGAGGTCCAGGCCCGTGTCGATCCTCGTCTTTGTCAGACACTTGGCCAGCACCGGCGACAGCCACTGGGTGATCTTATTGGGCGAGGAGTGTGGGTGCAGGATGATGAGCGGGCCCGACGCAATGTACCCGCTCACTTGGTCTCTGTGCTTGCCCTTGCTGGCGTAGTTGAGGATGATGCCGCCGCCCATGGAGTGGCCCCACAGAAACAGCGGAATGTCCTTCTCTTTGCACTCCAGCAGGTTCTTCGCGATAAAGTGGTCCAGGTCATTGAAAGTGTGGTACTCGTTGGTGATACCCTTCTGTTTGCCCGGGGAGGTCAAGCCGGCACCTCTCTGGTCAAACGTAAATGACTCGTATCCTGCCAATGCAAGGTGGTCCATCAGCCGGTGGTTGATCTTTGTGTACTCGCCAAACCCATGCACCAATAACACTCTAGCCTTCGGTGCTCCCTCCGATGGCCACAACACATACGCAAACTTAGCACCGTTAAACTCCTCGTATTGCAACTCCGGCTCTTTCGTTCTTAACTTGTATGGATATTCAGCCATTTCTGTCCTTGTGCTCTATGTTGTCTATATCAAATTGTATCAATAACAAATTGTATCAATAACAAGTTGTGTCTATAACAAATTGTATCAATAACAAGTGTCGATAACAAATGGTATCAATAATTAATTGTATCAATTGCAAGAACCAAAATAACTTGATTTGATAGATGTTACTAATAGCACCGTTTATCAAACTTGACTATGGTCCACAATTATATCCAAAGGAATCTATTACGTGAAAGTTAGAAATCAATACCTCATAAGTGGCCCAAAGACTGTACCACTGTCCATACACTACGTATATACAAGATTCTATTTCCTTTAGGTACTCTTCACACCACAAGTGTTGAGCATCCAGAGGCTCTCCAATAAATTCCCGTGGGATACATCCACTAAAATTTCCTTTTAAAGTGGATCCGTCTTGCCGGAGCAACAAGCTTTTTGTCCTCACTTTTTTACCATGTTACTTTCCAATGTTTAGATGCATTTTTCCTCAATACTATGCAAAGGCCACTCTAAAGCGAAACGTAAGAATGTTGATCATGGAAGAGAAAAAAAAGTACACAAAAGTTTAAAAGGTAGGCTTTTACAGGTTTCATGTATTACGTATAGCAAGCTTGCCAAAAGAAGATGTAAACAGCTTGTTTGTAGAGAAGTTTTGTGGATGACGAATATGTCATTATGCAATGTCTATAATAGTGCAGTATATGAATATGTACAGTATTCTTATGCAACTTTTATCCCAATTTCAACCTGATAATTACATAAAAAAATAATAATGAAATTGTGAACATCAACTAACAAAGGAGAACTCTTATACCTGGTCAGAGACTTGTACTTACCGGTGAGTAAGAAATTACATAACCGAGAGTATCTCTGCATTGGGTAAATTTCCTGTTCCTTCACTTTCGTTGTCTCTTGACTATCCCTAGTGTATTCCTTTTCACTTTGAGTTTGATCTTCGTTGGCTTTTGTTTTGCTTCCATAGATGTATTTTTCAACTCTGGTAAATTTGATCGTGATTGTAATTGTGAGAATGTATCAGTGTTTTGGACCGCTGTCGTTTCAGATTTGTCGTCATTCGTACTTATCGAATTATGGCTCCTAAATTTGGCAAACGCAGATTCCGCAATTGCATCTAGATTTTGTTGCTCTAGCTTTGCGTTATTTTTCGGTTTGCTTATCTTACCTAGCATGTTCGAAGTTTCATATTTTGCTTTATTATTTTGAATCATCTGTTCTAGATCCTTGACATCCTTCTGTTGTTGTTGCAACTTAGCTAGTTTTTCTTCGAGTAATGCCATTTTGTCCTTAGACTTATCTTCTGATTTGCCCTTGTTCTGTTTCAATTCTTCTTCTTCTTCCTTTTCCTTGGCCAGCCGCTTTAAAGTTTCTTCCAAGGTCTCGTCCTGTGCCTTCTTCTCTTCCTCTTGTCGTTTTACGTAATTCCTTACACCACCGGACTCCATCACGTAGTCCGCACTCTTAGGGTCGGTCCTGAAGGAGATCGGATTAGCACACTGTGGACATCGTATGGTAAACCTGTATATCTTGATGGAGTCCAGGTACTTCTCATCCAGCGTCTTCTTCTTACCGTTGAACTTCCGACTCTTCGATATGTACTCATCGCACTTGGTGCACCGCATGCTGAACGGTGTCATGAGTCTGATAGTGCTTTCTGATTTATTGGCGTTCTTGAGTTTTTTGCTCATAGACCGGGCAATACGCTCAGCCTCTACTGGATCATAGTCCGGTGGATAGTATTTGTTTATGGCTTTCCTCTCTGACATGTGCGCGTCGTCTGTTGTATATCCAGTTGTGTATCAGGTTGTATATCAGGCACACCTACGTATCCCCAGCCAAGTTGACACTGCTATCTACTTGTGTTATCCCGCTATTATAGTCATCGAGCATTGCCCAATCTGGTAAATTACTGCTCGAAGCTCATCGCTCATCGAGTTTTTCATGATATTCTTCAGATGGATAAAAGTCTGTGCTCGTTATATATGATACATATATCTTGGGCAGCAGCAGCAACGGGGAAGGTCCTGGCGGCCACACACATAGGGATAATGACATGACAAGCTTGACAAAACTGATCATAAGATTTTAATGGTTAAATTATATTTATTAGGTTGTTTATTTAGAAAAGATAAGAATTTT
>ERZ1036435.530-NODE-530-length-13873-cov-12.582212_pt1 | contig 13873 bp, 5 predicted proteins | sample MGYA00514223_ERZ1036435 | MGnify/ENA primary metagenome ERZ1036435 (study PRJEB33795, sample SAMN09464927) | human gut metagenome | host: Homo sapiens | place: USA: Stanford, California | collected 2016-08 | study: EMG produced TPA metagenomics assembly of the... | reverse complement strand
AACTGCTCTCTCAACTATCTCATCCTCAACTGCTCTCTCAACTACCTCATCCTCAGCTTCTTGTATTACTGCCTTATCTGGACTAGCTTTTTTTGGGACATAGCCAGAATCATGCTTATTATAATTAGAAGCTGTAATGGAGGAATGTTTTTTTGTACTGGGTGAGATACTTTCTGCGTGATAACTTTCCAAGAGATCTTGTTTTGTGCATTCAGTTGGTTTGTTTACATTTGTTGTATCACCTGTTTCAGTAGTCTTGAAAGAAGTTTTGCTTTTACTTTGTCGGGTAGCCTTAAAGCGGGAAACTCTATTGGCTTTCTTTTCTTCTTGTTGTTTTCTATTGTTTTCATTTATCTCTTCCTCGTATTTCTCATGCAATACATCAGCTTCTTTTGCTCCAATTAGCTCGGCAAACAAATCACTATCAAAATCCGCTGTACTGCTTGGGTCATCTAATTTCTCTTCTGTTTCAGCACCATATGATTCGGGGTCAAACAAATTAGCAGGGTTGAACACATGCCTTTGTTTCTTGTTTTCCATTTTAAAACTTTCCACTTCATGTATTTGCAAATCTTTTGAAAACCCAACATTCTTTTTCGCCTTTTGCTTGCCTCCCTTCTTCAATATTGATTTAGTTACTGCTGTTTGATGGTGTTTTGTACCTGATAATTGTCGATTTGAATTCGTATCATCATTAGATTGGATAGCACTCTTCTTGATAGAGGACGATTTATCGGTATCAGCAGCTGTGTCATCTTTCAAACCTCTCAGTTTCATGATTTGGTCCATGAAGCTGGATCTGGCATTAGTAGGTAATACAGATGCAGCAACTCCGAAGCCTGAATAAGACATATCTCCATCTTCTTCTTCATCTTCCTCTTCATCTTCATCATAATAATAACCTTCATCTTCATCGTCTTCATAGTTCTCTGGACTATCACCATTAATTTCCCAGCTGTCCATGGCTTTTTCATCAAAATCTAGTTCATTTAGAGAATTATCACCTTCTTCTATATCATCCTTATCTAATTGTTCTACTAGATCAGCGAAAGAATATATCTCATCCGTACTTATCCTTTGCGTATGCGGTTTATTAGGTACTTCATCAGAGGATTTTTCATTGATGACTTTCTCCTGCTTACTACTATTCAAGCTTCTAGTATGTACTAGTTTACCTTTCAAGTTATTGTAAAAGTCGCTGTCTTTATCTGTTTGGTTGTCAGAGTTATCTTCGGATATCTCTTCTATTCTATTATTTGGTAGTTTTTTAATGTTCTGGGCGTTGCCAACATCTAATAATTTATCTCTAATTTCACTAGCTTGCTTATCGGTCGCAGCCGGTGTAACAGTTCCTGATATAACATTTCCTTCTTCATCCAATTCTTCACGGATTTCCATTGGTTCATATATGTCATCAGTATCTTCATTATAACCTATGCTGCTGGTTTCCTGTTTTGAGTGTATAATTTTTTGGTCATTCTCTTTCTTTTCAAAAGCAATGGCCTCCTTTAAATGTTTTTCTGTTGTATTAGCTTCTTGAATTTTCTCATTGAACTTGGAAATAGCATCCTCGATCAAGGAAATTTTTTCTTCAATGTATCTCGTGGTATATATTTTATCTTTTTCCACATAGTATTCACAGCCAATATTAACAAAAAGCCTGTAGCTTTCTATACCTTCCATTTCATTGGTCATTTTTGATATGATTACATCTCCAAGTACTAATCCGGTAACTTGACCTTTATTGCTCGAAATCTCAGCTTCAGTAGTTTGTCGAGACGGTAACTCTATCAAATGTTGACGAATATTTACATATTGTTCCCGCTGCTCCTCCAAGAAATCTCTCTTGCTCTTCAACCCTGCATTAGTCTCCTGTACTGACTCCAATAGACTCTCCATTCTCTGTGATAAGAGGCTCTATAAGCAAAGAGATGAAATGGTTGTAACTGGTTAAGTGTCTATTAAACGTTAACTGTATATATAACAAACTGGAAAATAAAATTAAAGAGGATCAGCAACCAGATTCAAATAGTCTTACCGCTGGTAGAGATAATTGAATCAAATTTATCACTTTTATGATACTGATCAACTCATTAAGCGATGCGATGAGCTTGATTCTTTCAGAATTGATTTCTTTTTTTTTCGCTTCCCAGTTTAACTACTATCATATTGTGTATTACAGAGAAAGCATCGTACAGGTGGAAATTATTAGCAGAGAAATGCAATGCTTCTTTAATCTTACACGACGGTAATTAATATTCTTGCATGTGATAAGGAGAAGAATATACTGTGAATTAATACCATAATTTAAGACCAATTTATCCATTACCTTACTTCTTCGAGATTGAGATTATGATTGTTTAGCGAAGCCCTTAATTGGTCATGTAATTGATATGGTTTGCTGTAGTATGCATACCATATTTGAGATTTGCCATTAAGTCTGTGAGAGTTATAAAATTAGTACTAACGAACGAACATAATTATGATTATCGGCTCAAGAGGTAGACTTTTCAGTAAGAGAAATTAACGTTCTTTTGGCACTATGGCCGAGTGGTTAAGGCGACAGACTTGAAATCTGTTGGGCTCTGCCCGCGCTGGTTCAAATCCTGCTGGTGTCGTTATTTTTTTTTTTGGGAAAGTATCATGGTCATAATACATTAAATTAATATCGCTGTGCATACTGTATGGATGCTGGTATAGAATGGTTTCTTCGTGTAACGCCTTTGTCGCAAAGCATTCTTAATATCTAGAAGTCATACTTTGCCATTTTAGAAAACTAAATTTATCCTCATATATAATTAATATTCATTACGCTAAATTTTAAAGCATTTCTTTTATTTATTGGCTAATGTTAAATTGATTGGCCAAGATTATCCCTTGTGCCACATTCTGGACACGCGCATCTAACTTATAACCTTGGCTATCAAGCTCGATCATTTTTTCGGGAAACTCCTTAAGTGGAACACTAAAGCATTCTATGAACTCGTTCTCTTCTAATTCTGTGACAGGATTTTGATTCTCTGGGAGACTCATGTCAATTTCTGCTGTCACGAGGCATAGATTTGTGTTTGTAAAACCTGGATCATTGAAAATCACGGGACTCTTATTAACAATTTTACCAATGTAACCAGTTTCTTCTCTTAGCTCCCTTAAAGCAGCGGTGTCGATATCCTCATTGGCATCAATCAAACCAGCAGGCATCTCAATGCATACACCTTCAACAGGTGGTCTAAACTGCTTCTGTAACACAATTTCGTCTGGTTTGCCATCAGGGAACTTCAAAATCGCAAGGATACCAATACCATCTATCTCACCTGTGCTTCTGGTCATACGCACAGCGGAGTCCCACACCCGCTCATTACCATTCGGATCTTTGTACGTGATCTTCTCCAAACCAATCCATTTGCATTCACTAGTATCCTTAACTTGACTCTTTTGAACAATCTTGGCAGCCTCTGGTTTCCCCTTAGCACTAATCATCCTCGATAAAAATCTGTGACCTGATATAGCTACTCTTCTACCAAACATATAACTGGTAACTCAGGTTAAATTTACAAATAAAATCATAGTAAAACAAGGAATTGGCTGTAAGAATTGAAATAGAATTAATAAAAGTAGTATGCCTCGCCCTAATTTCCTGTACTTGATTGCGTAGGAATTCCTCGCTCATCTCAAATTTTATCATTTTTTTTTTCGACGATCGCAACGCAATGGCCCAGGCATAACTACCAGAATCAATGCTAGCTATAGCTTTAAATGTAGTCTGTGTATAGTTGGCAGTTGAAGTATCGTTGCTACATAAGTACAAGTAAATATTACCGACTGCTTAAGTATTTGTAATTACACAAATTATACAATTCTTGAACCAATTTCTAGGAAATATAGCACTTCAATTCCCGAATAATGACAATTTCATCTAATGAGAATTCAGCCAGTCTAAGAGCCCAGATTCAACAATGTCTTGTTGAATCAGGTAACTATGAGGCTATATCAAATGAACTCACTGAGAGGTTACTCAAAGACGGATGGGTTGACGAGGTTAAGAAATTAGCCAGAGAAGAAATCTCTCAAGAGGACTCGCCAAACTTCAGTAAGGCACTATCCCAGATCGAGCCACAGGCTTTAGGTATGTTATAATCTCTTCCAACTATAAGTTCTGACCTTGTTATTTGTTTGGCATCAGCATACTAACAGGAACATATATTCCAAACACTCCCCACATATAAGCTACCATTAAGCTCTCGGAGGTATATTTATATCTAACTTACAGATTTAGTACAACAATCTACAAAAGATGCCATTATGAGGAAAATAACTGCATTCCTAGAAGAGATAGTTGAAACTGAATAAAATGGTCGTATTACGATCAGGATGATTCAGTTTAATTCTTGACTTCACATGAACAATCAAAGGTATGTACTGGTTGTGATCATATGGAATCCGTTATGCTCATACAGCCAGGGCCATGCAGTGCTAGAAGGGCCCTAACTGCTTCATCAAGAACACTACACTAAATGTGATCCAAGCAGGGTGGCAAGGTGTCAGGATTATGTCACTATCTTTCTTTTTATCTTCGGTCTTTGCAGTGAAAAGTCCATAGAGCCTGAGTCCTCAATTTGATTTCCTCCCGGAATGACAAATTTCATTTTTTTGAAAAATTTCATGATTTTACTACAAAGGGATTGCGATGAGCTGCTTTTAATTAAAGTTTTAAAAGGAATCATGTTTTCTGGGAGTTTTGAAATTTAATGAAGAACTTCTATATTGATTAAATACTGCGAGGACGCTTGTCTTGAAGGGATGGAGGAAGGTGGATTCATTAGGAGAACAAGGAGCCGTGTTGGTCGTGCTAAGCAGAAGAAAGTCAGCTATGTGGAGGTGAGTAGTAGCGAAGATGAGCAATCTACTCTTACTAGTGTGTCTGGAGAACGGAAGGACTCTAGCGAGAGTACTGTTGTTGGATCAAGTGCTGACGATCCTATCGATCTTGACTATGAGGAGGAGGAGGATGAAGAGTTTGTCGATGCAGAGGAAGAGGTGGCAAACCATGATGCTGAAGATGATGCTGCCGCAGAGATGAGGACTGCTAAAGTGAAAAGGGGAAAGAGAAGTAGAAGATTAAAACCCACTCTGATGGTAGATTTGTCGAAGGTTGAGTTTGATGAGGATGGCCATGCCAGGATGAAGAAAGAAGAGCCTGATAATGCCCTTCCCGATGTACCAGACGAACCAAATATACCAGAAATAAAGGAAGATGATGAAGATGATCAACCTTTAAGTAAGAAGAGGAAAACGACAGCAAAAAAATCAAGGAAGAAGAAGGAGCCAAAGATCAAGCTTACCCCTTATCAGAGGACCACACTGAGGTTGTTTGAACACCATCCAGAACTTGCCAATGTTTTCCCTGATCTACAAAATGCTCCTAAATATGAGCCTCATAGAGCACCTCAACCGGCAGACATGGGTGTCAAATTACTTCCTTTTCAGTTGGAAGGTTTGCACTGGATGCTTTCACAGGAAGATAGTATATATAACGGCGGAGTTCTTGCTGATGAAATGGGGATGGGTAAGACTATTCAAACTATTGCTCTACTCATGAATGACAGAAGCAAGAAGCCATCTCTAGTGGTGGCACCAACAGTGGCTCTTATGCAATGGAAGAATGAGATTGAACAACACACAAATGGGGCTCTTTCCACATATATATATCACGGTGCATCCAGAACTATTAATATTCATGATTTAAAAGACATTGATGTGATATTAACGACATACTCTGTCCTTGAATCCGTTTTCAGGAAGCAGAACTACGGGTTTAGGAGGAAGAATGGCCTGGTGAAGGAAAAATCGCTACTACATAATATTGATTTTTACAGAGCTATTCTTGATGAAGCCCATAATATCAAGGATAGAACTAGTAATACTTCTCGAGCCGTCAACGCTCTTAAGACACAAAAGAGGTGGTGTCTATCCGGTACACCTTTGCAGAACAGAATTGGCGAAATGTATTCATTGATCAGGTTTTTGGATATCAATCCATTCGCGAAATATTTTTGTACAAAATGTGAATGTGCCTCTAAAGAATGGAAATTTAGTGATAATATGCACTGTGATAGTTGTGGGCATGTATTAATGCAGCATACCAATTTTTTTAATCACTTCATGCTAAAGAATATACAAAAATTTGGTGTTGAGGGGCCAGGGTTGGAATCTTTCAATAACATTCAGACATTATTAAAGAATGTTATGCTACGAAGAACGAAAGTGGAAAGAGCCGACGATTTAGGGTTGCCACCTAGAGTAGTCACGGTCAGAAAGGATTATTTCAGCGAAGAAGAAAAGGATTTATACAGAAGTTTATACACTGATTCTCAGAGGAAATATAATTCTTTTGTCGAAAAGGGTGTTGTCTTGAATAACTATGCGAATATTTTTTCCTTGATCACAAGGATGAGGCAGCTGGCCGATCATCCCGACTTGGTTTTGAAGCGTTTTCATGACGATAATGCAGCGGGCGTTATTGTTTGTCAGCTATGTAATGATGAAGCAGAAGAGCCAATCGAATCAAAATGTCATCATAAATTTTGCAGGTTGTGCATAAGGGAATATGTTGAATCATATATTGAATCTAGTGGTTCAAACTTAACCTGTCCAGTTTGTCACATTGGACTAAGTATAGATTTGTCTCAACCGTCACTGGAGGTAGATTTAGAATCTTTCAAGAAGCAAAGCATAGTCAGTAGACTTAACATGAAAGGTACCTGGAGGTCATCAACTAAAATTGAGGCACTTGTTGAAGAACTTTATAAACTTAGAAGTCCCGTAAAAACCGTCAAATCTATCGTATTTTCGCAATTTACTAGTATGTTAGATTTGGTTGAATGGAGATTGAAAAGAGCTGGATTTCAAACTGTTAAATTACAAGGTAGTATGTCCCCAACGCAAAGAGATCAGACAATCAAATACTTTATGGACAATATTGAATGTGAGGTTTTCTTGGTTAGTTTGAAAGCTGGTGGTGTGGCATTGAATTTATGTGAAGCTTCTCAGGTTTTTATTTTGGATCCATGGTGGAATCCTAGTGTGGAATGGCAAAGTGGAGATAGAGTGCATAGAATCGGACAGTATAGGCCTGTGAAGATAACTAGATTTTGTATAGAAGATAGTATTGAAGCTAGAATCATTGAGCTGCAAGAAAAGAAAGCAAATATGATTCATGCGACTATCAATCAGGACGAGGCAGCTATTAATAGATTAACACCGGCTGATCTTCAGTTTTTGTTTAATAATTAAAACTCCTTATAGGATATTCATCTTGTGACTAATTAATATCTATAGACATTAATGATAATATTATTAAAGTACAAACTTATTATAATTAAAATTTACTAAGCAGCGGAACTTGAACGAGCGCCAGCACCTGAAGCAACTAATTCTTTTTGTTGCTCAGATATTTTGATGTTTGGTAGTGCCTTGTCACCGGAATGCTTAGGATGTGGCAAAAAGCCGACAGATTCTAGGAATGAGATATAAATACCAATTTGTTCTGGAGTAGCACCCATTCCTTTCGTTCTATCTTCGTTGGTCCACTCAATATCAGCTCTAAGTGACGTAATAGCATTTTTATCATCAAGCTCTGGAGCCTTTGTTGAGTCCTCTAAGTCACCCAAGACCATGTGTAGTAATGGGAAGAGGGCATTATCTTCGCTCCGTTCAATGACAGCTTCCTCAAGTGTCTTTTTCCATTGCTCGTAATTTTCAATCTCAACGTCATAACCATAGTTCTTTAATTCATACAAATAATCCTTAAATATTATCCTTGGATGAGCATTAACGTGTACTACACAGAGATCGTCACCGCAGGGAGGGTTTATTGATGCTGCTACAACTACTCTTGCAACTTGATCGACAGGAACCATATTAACAGTGTTGTTGATATCTGGTATTTTTCCCAATTGAACAGCACTTTTCAAAAATCTCAGCAAGAAGTCATCAGTATTACTAGAACCATTATAAGAGGCACCGGTAACATAGCCAGGCCTAATAATGGAACCTCTTAAACCTCTTTTACCTGCAGCTCTAATAATGTGCTCAGCAGCCCATTTAGATTGTCCATAACCGCTTGTTAGACCTAATGAGGAACCCATTAAGTCATCACTTTCAGGAATACCTTCCTTACCAGATTGCTGTAGCTTATCAGATAATTCGAAGTAATGGTTAGTATCTAGAACAGAAGTTGATGATACGAAGTTAAACAATTTTGGTTTGCCCTCACTAGCCAAGTTCATGATATTGATAGTGGAAACTACGTTGGCGTTTCTCAGTTTTGAGTAGGGGTAAACCCAGTGAACCAATGCACCATTGTGAATGATGATATCAATGGTTTCTGACAAGTGGCTCCACTTGTCATCAGTCAATCCAAAGTTTTTCTTCGATAAATCACCTATCACTACTTGTAGTGAGTTCGCATACTCTTCTTTCCAAGTCCCATATACAGTACCAGCTTTTCTGATTCTATCCAACCCAGATGTTTCATCCGCTGCCCGGACATGTGCAAATATCTTGAAGTTGACACCTGTAACTGTACGATTTAGGATATCAGAAAGAATGAAGGAGCCGAGGAAACCAGTTACACCAGTTACAAATATATTAACGGTGGTTGGTCCAGCCATCTCAGAGGGAGATCCTAACGCTCTTGCTGCTGGATACGATTTAGGAAGTGTGTCGATAAGAGATGCAGCGTCACTAGCATAGTCAGCTGTCAAAGCTGTAGTTTCCTCCTCAATTTTATCTGTTGACTTCAATCTAGAGACTTCGGCAGCAAAAGCTTTAATTGTTGGGTATTTAAAGATCGTGCCAAGGGGTAATTCGATATTTAGCTGCTTCTTCACTGTGAAGATCATTTTCGTGGCCAAAATGGAGTGGCCACCTAAATCAAAGAATGAGTCCTCTGGGCTAATTGATGTAGGCTTAGTTGGTAAGCATTCCAACCAAAGATCACGGATTTCACGTTCTTGTTGGTTGAACTCCGAATCATTGATATCAATACTGGAATTTTTAGCAACAAGTTCAAGTTGTTTAACAGTTGGGAATTGTAGTTTAGGCTTATCCACTTTACCGTTTGGGTTCAAAGGTAGTTTTGGTAGTACTATAATCAATGATGGAATAGCATAACTAGCCAGACGTTTCTTCAAGAATGCTTTTAAATCCTTGGTGAAAGAACTGTACCCGATTAAACCACAAACAACAGGATCATCTGAAATATTGGAAGGTACTTCAATTTTGAAGTTTTCTAGTTCTGGTTTATCAAATCTAGGAACCATGTAAGTTACAAGACATTTTTCACCTTCTAGATTGTTTCTAACCAAAGTGATATTTTCTCTAACCAGTGGATGTTGGGATATGTTGGTGTCAATTTCACCAAGTTCGATTCTGAAACCACGGATCTTAACTTGATCATCAGCTCTACCACAGCATTCACAGTCACCATTTGGTAAATAACGGCCAAGGTCACCTGTTCTATAAAGTCTGTCTCTTGGGCCTTGCCAGAATTCTTTCCATGGTGCCTCTAAGTCTTTATCTAAGTAATTCCAATGGCCTTCTTCAACAAACCAGTTATTAACGAACTTTTCCTTATTTAAATCAGGTAAACCTCTATATCCTTCAGCCAAACCACCAGCACGCACGTAGATTTCACCGATTTCACCAACACCACAGACTTGCGTTCTGTCATTTCTATTTACAACTAACAATTGAACATTCTTCATACCTCTTCCGGCAGGCATGACATCCTTCAGTTTCTTCAGGAAATGAGGATCTTGGGATCTTGATGTAACTTCAAAGTAAGAAACAGCCCTCTGTGTTTCTGTGGTACCATACATATTCACAATACAACAGTTTTCAGCTAGAGTTTGCAGTCTTAAGCAGTCTCTCTTAGTCAAGATGTCACCGACAAAGAATGCATGATGTAATTTTGGGAATGGAGTAACGGCCTGAGCTGTCAATAATTGACCCATGGCCGGCGTTAAATGTGTAACAGTACAGCCATATTTGCCCATCCATTCAGCAAGCCTTCCTGGAGTACCAATGTCATCTTGAGTTGGGACGTAGAGTTGGGCGCCCAAGAATAGCGGTGTGAACATATCTCTTTGAATAGGATCATGTGCAATACCACTCAACATTGTAAATTTATCATTTTCTGACAAGTTAAATTGTTTTGCCATCCAGCTAAAGTAGTATGCCAGAGAGAAATGTCTACCTAGGACACCTTTTGGAATACCTTCTGAACCAGAAGTGAAGGAAAGTGTTGGGTTGGAATCTGGGCCAACTACAACACCTGTACGAGTAGATTTCAATTCAGTGTAAGAGGCTAATACATCACCGGATTCGGATGGTAGTGAGCCACCTTCTACAGTTCCATTATCTTGGATAGCAATCGATGGGATACGGGATACTAGGTCCAGCTCCTTGGTTATGTAATCTTCGACCAATTGATCAAGTTGACCGGCGGCTCTGATGACAATCAGCCCCTTAGGTTTGGCTACACCCAAGTAGATTGTTTGTCTAGCTGGTGGGTATGCGGGATCAATAACGGAAAACGTAGCGCCAGCCTTCAAGACACCCATCACACATACCATTAGATCAACACCACGGGAGGAATAAATCATTACCACATCACCTCTCTTGATGCCAGTATTAATTAAATAATGTGCCACAATATTGGAGGCCTCGTTGATGTCTTTGTAGGTGAAAGTACGAGTCTTGGTACTGTTGATTGGGGGAGTTTCCACGACACAAGTCCTCTCTGGGAACTTTTCAGCATTATCCTGGAATATGTCATGGATACAGCCAACAAAGCCGCACCAGTCCAAATTAGCTTTAGGGTCAGGTAGAATGCTTGTAGAGGAGTCCGTGATCAAGGAAACTTTGGTGAATACTTGTTCAGCATTTTGGAGAACACTTGTCAGGAACAAAGTCAGTTGATCAGCTAAGATAGTGATACGGTCTTGTGAGAAGAGCAGTTTGTTGAAAACTATAGATACATCAGAGCTAGACTCGTGCAATTGCAAGCCGATATCAAGCGGGCTGTGAGTGTAACGGTCAAGTTGTAAATCCTCTGTGACGCACGCTATTCTGAATAGTTGTGGTGGTCTTTCGAGTCCCGATTCTTTCTGTAATGACTCGCTCAAAGCGTCGAAGTTGGTACCTTCCACATTAGCAAGCTCAACGAGCTGTTCATTGATTTTGTTTTGCAATTGAGTGAAAGTTAATTCTGGAGTAACGGTAAATCTCAGAACTTTGTTGTCGCGCACATATAGCACTATATCGTCATCGCCGGTGACTCTATAAAGTAGAGCAGTCCAGGCAGCCAGAAGTGTGGCATAGTCACCACTTAGTTGTGGAATACTGATGGAGTACGTTCCTTGTTCGACGAATGGCTCGGCGTGTGGCCTCAAGTAATCATGTGGCCACACTGAAAGTGTTGGATTATCTAGTCTCTCTTTCCAGGACATTGTAGTTTGTTTTCTTGACTTGATCTTGACGAATCAATTGAAAGTGTATTTACCTATGTGTCTTTGGGACTAGTTGTAGTGAAAAAGTAAGGATAATCAATGCTAAAGATTATACAATTGGTCGATTTATATAGTTCGGGAAGAACAGGTTTGTAGCTATAGAAGCTGTACCGTCTTCGCAATTAAGAGTCATCTCGAAGAAAGGGCCTTTGCAGAACGTGATCATTCAGTGTTGCTCTCTCACAGTTAACAAAATTCCGTTGGTACCATAATTTTTTTTCCACTAGTAGTCATTTTTCTAGTCAATAGTCTTCTATAAGGGCCATTGTTAGTAATAAACTCATCGAAGTAATGCGATTAATGCGATGGCATTGGAATTTCAATGCGAACCAGTAACAATTATAGAGACGGAATTTCCTCATGGGAAGCAAGTGAACGACAGAAACAGAATTCCGACGGAATTTGTTTCTTGAGATGAAGGGAAGTTAATATACGTTAAAAGTGATATTATTGGATTCTCTCTTTTTAATTTAATGTTTTGGTGATGGAAAGTGTGTGTGTCATTTTAGGAGTTTTTCGTTATTTATGGGAGTATGAGTAAGGTGGTTTGTGTTGGAGTTAATGTTAACTAAAGTTGGATAAGTATTGAGACATTATTTAGAGTCTTTACGAGGTAAATAAATATATTTTTGAGGCTATGCTATGTACCACAGCATTTGTAGTACATTGTAACTAAAGATATAATATGTAGCGTTATATATATGTGCCACATCCATGTACTTGGGTTCCCACATTTTTAAATGTAGCACTTATACCTTCTCATGGCTTGACTGGAGTCTGCGCTTGCGACTTATCCCCCTTGGGCATTAGAATGTGACTGCTATAACTATAGACCCATACACCAGGACTATACACCCATACATACCACCTGTGTGATGTTTAAGCATGAAGTATAGAAATCCAATAATCTTGTCAGGAATCTGATTTGTTCCATTTGGTTCTAGTTTCTAGTTTCTAGTTTCTAGTCCCAGTTTCCCGAAGTGCTGGAAGCTAGAGTTCCTCTGCAATGTCTTCTCAGACTTAACTGCAGCCCCGTTCTTACATCTTCTGGTACCTGCACGCTTTAATCTGGGAAAAGGGACAATTGGGACAATTGGGACAATTGGAGCAATTGAGATATTGGGACATTGCTACTTTCTGCCACCAGCGATTGTGAGCGGTGCTTCATGCCCTTTATTTTTTTAGTAGAAAAATACTAAATGCCCTGGTATCAATGTACGCTGATCTCTGTGCGTGTCCCGCTTGTGCTTGAATATTCCCTACATCTTACTCCTCTTTAAAACTGGCCCTCCCATAGGGTTGCTTGTACCTTTTTTTCTCTTGGTCCCCCCCCCCTTCTATAATTAATGAACAAAAACTACAAGAAAATGAGCTGCCGTATAAGATGCGTGAAGTGTACACCACAGAAGGTGCAGAAGAAGTCAACCTGCTGGTTGTCCAACATTGTAGTAACAGTTGCAAGAACAACAAAGTTCAAGAACAACAAAGTTGGAAGTGGGACAAATTACCCAAACAGGAGATTATTGAAATTATAAATCTTGTTTTTGGGCTCAAGAGCTGGTTTTTCTTTCTGAGCTGCAGGCGTGCACTGGAAGGATTGGCAATCAATGGGTGACAAGCATAAAAACGAACAACCCAAAAAGTAAGAAAAACTGGAAGGGAAGATCACCTTTGCTACGGAGGATTGTTAGATACTGAATAGTTAAAAAGAACTGGAATTCTTGGGACACAAAAAAGCTAGGACAAATTCTATAGTGGGGGGACAAAAACGTAGCACAGACTGCGACACGCAGCGAGACACGCAGAGAGACACGCAGTGAGAAACGCAGAAGGAGAGACACCGCAGAGACACCACAGAGACACGCAGAGAAAACTTGTGGGTTTACTAACCCATTACCCTTCTTGTTAGAAACGGAAGAAGCGAATCGGGTTGGGTCGACTTGGAACAGAAAAATTTCACAAAAAAAAAATTTTTTTTTCTTTGGCCACTCTATATAAGGCCCATTGGTTTTTTTTCAATTCAGTTCTAAAATTCAATTCCTTCCCTTTTTAAAAAAAAAACTTTCTTACTATTACTTATTTTCTTCTTTCTAGATAACCGCTTCAAGAAAAACACATACAATAATCAACAATGGGTAAGGACAAGCAACACGTTAACGTCGTCGTCATTGGTCACGTCGATTCCGGTAAGTCTACTACCACCGGTCACTTGATCTACAAGTGTGGTGGTATTGACAAGAGAACCATCGAAAAGTTCGAGAAGGAAGCCGCTGAATTGGGTAAGGGTTCTTTCAAGTACG
>ERZ1036435.520-NODE-520-length-14291-cov-13.095322_pt1 | contig 14291 bp, 13 predicted proteins | sample MGYA00514223_ERZ1036435 | MGnify/ENA primary metagenome ERZ1036435 (study PRJEB33795, sample SAMN09464927) | human gut metagenome | host: Homo sapiens | place: USA: Stanford, California | collected 2016-08 | study: EMG produced TPA metagenomics assembly of the... | reverse complement strand
GACGTAATCACGAGGAGGTAGTCATGGGGACATCAGAAGTGATTTTGGTCGGTGTCGATGGCTCAAAGGAGAGCTTCGCAGCAGTCAAGTGGGCCGCAGAGCGTTCAAAGCTTCGCTCATGCAGACTCCACATTATTTGTACTTATGCCGTTGCATCGTATGCTGCGGCAACCCTAGATGGCGGATATGCGGTTCTTGACGATGCAGCTCTTAAAGAAGGCGCCTCACAGATCGTCAAGCAAGGCGTTGACCTGGCAAAGGAAATCGGCGCTCCTGACGTTCACGGCCTCGTCGAGGCTGGTGATCCCGCGGGGATTCTTATCGATATGTCCCGCGAAGTCGACTTGATTGTCGTTGGCTCGCGCGGTGGTGGCGGTTTCGCCGACCGCCTCCTGGGAACTGTCTCTTCCGCACTTCCTGCTCATGCTCATTGCCCGGTTGTCATTGTGCCCCGTCACACCTCGGGTAAGGCTTTTACTCCCGTTGAGCGAATCGTCGTTGGCTCTGATGGCTCCGAAGGTGCGACCTCGGCGCTCAAGCGTGCGGTTGACGAGGCCGAGCTCTGGGACGCCCGCCTGACCGCAGTTGCCGCAGTCCCAATGACGACGGGTACGACGATGATGGCCTGGTTGCCAGCCAATATTGATCGCGACAAGCTCCTCAAGGATGTCAAGGAGGGGCTTGATAACGCTGTTGACGCAGCCTTGGATGGACGCCAGCGTAAGGTTGCTCGTCATGCCTTGGACGGGTCCCCCTCATCGTTGCTCATTGAGTTCTCGACTGCCGTTGATTTGGTTGTCGTCGGCACCCGAGGCCGTGGTGGCTTTGCCGGCATCTTGCTGGGGTCGACTTCGCAGACGGTCATTGCGCACTCGACCTGTCCGGTGATGGTGGTTCCATCTGCTCACCATGATGTGTCACCTGATCCTTCGCAGGAGTGGAGCAGGCGCTGACAATGCGTTTTTAAATAGCGGCGACATCTTCGGGTGTCGCCGCTTGCATATATGCATTGTTATTTTCGAGAGTCTGAGAAACGAAGAGCTGGGTGATACCCTATGGGGGTGCGCCCTCGTAGCTCAGGGGATAGAGCACCGCTCTCCTAAAGCGGGTGTCGGACGTTCGAATCGTCTCGGGGGCACAGTAAACCTTGATACATCAGGGAAAACAGATCGGGGTTCCGAGTCGCACAAGTGCTCAGAACCCCGATCTACTCTTTTATCTACTCTCTTTGCTTTAAAAACCCGCCCTAGAAGGAGAGCTATTAGTCATCGCCCCTGCTGGGCGTAAGACCATCTTCACTCGCCGTATGTTCTCAGGGAAGGGGAGGAGGCGGGAGATTTGTACCGCCTAAACAGTGTTTGTTACGTCAGTGTTACGTCTAAAAAATGCACAGGCGTAACAGGAGTAACAACTAACGTAACAACACATGCTGCCTGGAGGGGCCGCCTCGCCCTCCATATCCACTACACGAGGAATACAAAAACGATAAAGATCATCCCCCCTGAGCGATAAATACCCTCCTCCCGCTCATCCCCCCTGAGAAGGTCGCAGTGCGACCCCGAGCCACTCGTTGGAGGTGAGGTCGCTTGTGAGCGTTCTTACCGAGTGAACTGCCCGGCCTCACCTCCACCTACTCGGGAGGTTAAATGCTTACTCAAACTACTGTTCGCCCATCAGTCTGGATCGGGTGTCTAGCTTGCTACAACGAGGGCATACTCAACGGGAGATGGTTCCTTGCAGAAGAAGCCGGTGAGGTGACACCTGAAGACCTGCACTGTGGCCCCACAACTCACGATGAGCTATGGATCTTCGATCACGAAGGTTTTCCCACAGGAACCAGCGAAATGTCGCCCGATACCGCACAGCTTTGGGGTGAGGTCTTCGATGAGGTCGGAGAGGAACAGTGGCCTGCACTGCTCGCTTGGGTAGAAACAGGTTGTTACGTTGCATGTGGGGACACTCTACCGAGCGTATCCGACTTCGAGGAGCGCTACTGTGGGTGCTGGGACTCGTTCGAGGACTACGCTTACCAATTCGCTGAGGACATCTGCTTGATGGACGGATGGCCTGAAGAGGCGAAGCGTTTCTTCGACTGGGACGCATGGATCCATGACCAAGAATTCGACTACACCATCACCGACGCGCCTGATGGTGGCGTCTTCATCTACAGGTCCCTATAACAAGAACCCCGGTTACCTCATTGGTAACCGGGGTTCTTGTCTTTCGTCCTGCTTTCTCCGTCGCCGTGTCCGCTTCCGTTAGTTCATGTGTTTTGTTACGTTTGAAATAACGGACACCGTTTCTGGAACACTTTGTTGGGCTCTTGCGACCCTGAGGATGACTCCCAAGCGTCGTGTCCGAAATCGAGCGATAGTGGACAAGCGAGCAGGGCAGATAGTATGGCGAATGAGCGCATCACAGAGGACATGGTTGATGATGGACTGAGGGCTCTCGGGTTCTATAACGATGAAGATGCAGTTGTTGTCGAGAAGCAGCAGTCAAACATCGCTGCAATCCGCAAGGCGCTTCAGAGAGCCTCCAAGCAAGGTCGCGGTGGAGCGGGTTATCCCGAGTACATCATCACAGCTCCCAGTACCCCTGACATGGTTGTCATTGTTGAGTGCAAGGCGGAGGTGAAGCGTCATGAGTCATCAGATCACTCGAACCCGCGTGATTACGCAGTGGATGGCGTCCTTCATTACGCGCGTTTCCTCTCTCCGCTCTACACTGTTATCTCCATTGCGGTATCTGGTACCCAGAGTTCAAACCGATGGTCCTTCTTTGTGACGCCGAAAGGGCAGATTGAAGCTAAGCCTCTCTTATCACCGACTGGTGCGGAGATTGTCGATCTCGTTCCGATGGACGACCTCATCCGTGCTGCTTCGTTCGATCCGCTTGTCCAGCGCAGGCGTACCGATGATCTCATTGCGTTTTCGCAGGAAATGCACGCCTTTATGCGTGACGAGGCTGAGTTGGAGGAGAAGGAGAAGCCTCTCGCTGTGGCGGGTACTCTCATCGCCCTCAATGATCCCTTCTTTGCAAAAACCTACGGTCAGGCGAGCGCGAAGGAACTGCCTGACTTCTGGATGCAGTCAATCAAGAAGGTGATCGAGCGTGCGAAGATTCCCAACGCCAAGGTCACGAACATGACTCAGCCCTTCTCTGGCATTCAGGTTCACCCAGAACTCTCCAAGGCGACGAAAGCCTATCCTAAGGGTCTTCTCAATGAGATTATCACCATGCTGGCTGAGCAGGTCATGCCGTTCATGACCATTTACCACGACTTCGATGTCGTTGGTGCATTCTACGGCGAATTTCTCAAGTACACGGGTGGCGATGGCAAGGGGCTTGGAATCGTCCTCACCCCCAAACACATCACTGAGCTGTTCAGTCTTCTCGCCAACGTCGACAAGGACTCGACCATTCTCGATCCCTGTGCCGGTACCGGCGGGTTCCTCATCTCCGCCATGAATCAGATGATCCGTTCGACCACTACTCAGGCAGAAATCGACCACATCAAGAAGCATCAGCTCGTCGGAGTTGAACAGAGTCCGAGCATGTACGCTCTCGCTGCGTCGAACATGATTCTGCGCGGTGATGGCAAGGCGAACCTTTACCAGGGTTCTTGCTTCGATACTGCTATCACCCGTGGTGTGCGAGGACATAAGGCAACCGTTGGCTTCGTCAATCCTCCCTATGCCAAGAGCAAGGAGGACCTTTCGGAACTCAAGTTCGTTGCTCACATGCTTGACTGTCTACAGCCAGGCGCAACTGGAATCGCCATCGTACCAATCTCCTGTGCCACGGCACCGAGCGATGACAAGCGTAATCTCCTCAAGCGCCACACCCTTGAAGCCGTCATGTCCATGCCGCCAGAGGTCTTCTATCCCGTCAGTGTCGTCACCTGCATCATGGTCTTCACAGCAGGGGTACCCCATGCCAAATCTAACCGTAAGACCTGGTTCGGATACTGGCGCGAGGACGGCTTTGTCAAGGTCAAGAATCTCGGACGCATCGACCGTAATCACGTCTGGCCCGAGATACGAGACCGCTGGGTCGAGTCCTTCCGTAATCGAGAAGTCGTCCCCGGCGAGTCTGTCATGCAGAAGGTCGGGCCTGAGGACGAATGGGTTGCCGAGGCCTATATGGAGACCGACTACTCGAAGATCACTGAAGACGATTTCCGCCAGGTCCTCCTCGACTATGCTCTCTTCACTCTCCGTGGTGCATCGTCTGCTGAAGAGGACGGTGACGGCGAATGAAGCGCCTCGACTCAATCTTCGACCTTCGGTACGGACAGTCGCTTGAACTCAATGCTCTCAAGCAGGTAGCGGCTCCCGATGGTATCAACTTTGTCTCACGCGCAATGGGAAACAACGGTGTGACAGCCCGCGTTGAAACTGACGTGCCTCCTGCCAATGCTGGCGAGATTTCAGTTGCTCTTGGAGGAAACGTCCTCTCATCGTTCGTCCAGCCTGAGCCCTTTGTTTGTGGTCGCGATGTCATGATTCTTACGGCTCGCGATCCGAAGATGAGTCTTGAAGAGAAGTTGTGGTGGTGCCGGTGCATTTGGGAGAACCGACACAGGTTCTCCTACGGGCGTCAAGCTAACCGCACACTTGCGTCGTTGCTCGTACCAGATGAGATGCCTGAGTGGGCCGCATCAATGTTGGCTCCAACTCATGATGGCCTTTCTGCCCCCGTTGGTTCCCACGTGCAACTTCCCGACCTCTCGACCTGGTCAGATTTCGCTCTCGACGAGCTTTTCGAGGTCAAGAAGGGAAAGCGCGTCACTAAAGCTGCCCGAACTGCGGGGTGTACACGCTTCATTGGTGCATCTGACAAGTGCAATGGCATCACCGACCACTGCGACCTCGTGCCCAACTTCGAAGCTGGAACGCTCACCGTGCCATACAACGGTTCCGTGGGGTTCGCTTTCTATCAGGACAAGTCATATTTCGCATGTGACGACATCCAAGTGCTCGTCCCAAGAACTCCGATGAACAAGTGGGTGCTGCTCTTCATTGCGACGATGGTTCGCTACGAAAAGGGTCGCTTCACCTACGGCTACAAGTGGCACATGGCTCGGATGCGCAAGACGACGATCAGGCTCCCTGCAACCTCGACAGGTGACCCGGACTGGTGCTTCATGGAGTCCTTCATGAAAGGGCTGCCTTTCTCTGCCGCTATTGCGGATGACTGACCATAGCAAGCCACGAAGGAGGACCCTCATGCTCATTGGCTATGCCAGAGTCTCTACAGCCTGCCAGGGCGAGTCTCTCGACACCCAGCGTGACGCTCTCCTTGCCGTCGGCTGCGACCCGACTCACTTCTTCTCCGACACTGTGTCTGGCAGCAAGTGGCAGCGACCCGGGCTACAGAAGGCACTCTCGTACATGCGACCGGGTGACACCCTCGTCGTGACCCGTCTCGACCGCCTTGGGCACTCTCTGCGGGAGACCGTGACGACCATTGCTGACCTCGCCGAGTGTGACATCAACGTGCGCGTGCTTGAGCCTGCTCTGGACACCGCCAAGTCCACCGACAAGGTGGTCGTTAACGTCATGGCCTCACTCGCAGAGTGGGAGCGCGACCTGCTCATCGCCCGCACGAAAGAGGGTGTCGCACACGCACGCTCCCAGGGACGAGTGGGTGGTCGCCCTCGGGCACTGACCGACGAGCAAGAACGCCAGGTGCGAGCTCTGCACGCCCAGGGTGAAAACATCACTGCACTGTCGCGCTCGTTCAATGTGTCGCGGCAGACGATCTACCGGGCGCTGGAGCCATCATCGGGCACAAAGACGGTCGCATAACGCCCATTGTTGATCCAATATTGACCGAAACTCCACATGGTTCATTCCTGGCCAGGAAAGTGCCTTTCTCTGGTCCCGGAGCCGCCCGGAAAGTGCTTGGTGCTGCTGTTCTTTCGTGACCATCTGTCGCCCAAAGAATGACCCCGGTCACCATGTGACCGGGGTCTTGTTCTTTTGCGCTCACAGCTTGGGCTCCTCATCAGAGCCCCAATTGAGGCTCGCGATCTGGCCCATGACGCGGCGCCGATACTCAGAGACGCTCTCGCCTTTGCGCACCGTTCCATCGAGCCGCTCACCGCTCTTGTTGATTGACCGAGAGTGATCGACCTTGACGCTAGGCTTACCTAGTTTGATGCCCGTTCCAATCACAGGTTTCACCATTCTTCTCACCTCCATCCTCACCTGAGATTCTCATACACCCATCGGCTCATTCTGAACACGGCCCAGACAAAGAGCGCAGTCGCGCCAAGGCCTCCTATCGCAATCAACAACTTATGCCACCACAGCGAGGCCGCTGTGAACGATGCCCATATCCAGCCAAAGAGAGGCCCGATACCGACCATGCTCCCAAAGCCCCACACGAGGCCACCCACAAGGATGAGGGCAACCAAAAGGGGAACAAGAGCAACGGCAACTTTTCCGACCGCTGTCCACTGTATGCGCCCCTCCAGATCCTTCAGATCGCTCTCGTTGCGCGCCAGGAACATAACCAGCTTGTTAGCCTTATCTGAAACCGTATCGACCTTCTGAGTGAGCTCAGCGACCTTCTGAGCGGTCTCAGAGACCTTCTGAGCGCCAATATCGGCAACGCGCTGCTCATACCCACCGAGAGTGTTCTCAATGCGTTGAACAGGCTCCTTGACCGCCTCGGAAAGCCGCGCATCGAGCACCCCGACAGCGTACTCACTGAGTTTGCTCATATCGACACGCACAGTCCTGCCGTTTCCGACGGTTTTCTTAAGCTCACCCAAGGCCGTAGTCGTCTCCGTCATCTGTTCGCTGATCTGCTTCATCATCGAGAATGCGTTCACGTCGGATTGTGTCACTGTACTTCCGTCGGGCAGCTTCACTGCTTCGCTTAAGCTCAGCTGTTTCGCTATGACGGCGATCGTCTTCTCGATCTCGTTCAGCCTGTTCTTCGTCTCGTCGTCGAGCTGCGTCTGCGAGTGCTGCTCGAGCTGCTGCGAGATCAACTCCTTCAATTGCTTGAACGCTGCTGTGTGTGCCTCGTCCATCGCTTTGAGAAAGCCGGTCGTCGCGTTGACTGACTTCGTCAGCTCGCGTGACTGATCCTCTACGGCGTCGAGCCTCAACGTCAAGAATGCTAACGTCTCCGAGTCCTGCTGTTCCTGCTTGATTCTTTCCAGAGCGCTCATGCTGCTCTCCCTTCTGTGTAGTATTCATATCTGGTTGACGGAGTGCGAAGATCTCCCCAACACCCTTCGCTGTGAACTCATCGCAGAGCGACGATGCCTTACGCCGTCCCCACTTACCGTTGTCATCACGCCTCATGGAGTACGTCCAGCCATCGCGATCCGTGACGCGCAAACGTACCTCATGCTCAGCGAGCACCTGCTCGAATGCCTCACGATTAACCGAGCGCTTATCAAGAAGTGCCTTCATCACTATGTCTCCGAGCTTCTGCTCAAACCCACCTTCTGCAAAAGCACTACGACGCAAATCCCAATCGGGCTTAGGCTGCTGTGGGTCAGGGAGCACCTGACAGCCCTCATCACGCATAAGTTGGTCATTGACTTGCCGAAGACCACGTGACCATGAACGACACCGAGACAGTGCTTTCCCAGTGAGGTTGTCGTGATTCACAACGTAGATGTGGTTGTGCAAGTGCCCACCCGCACTATCGGTGTGCGTCACGACAAGGAAGTCTGCACTGTTCATGCGCTTGGCGAGCTTCACGCCGAGATCATGCACGCGTTGGATATGCTCAGGGTTATTCACGTCGAACTCCTCAGGAGAGAAGTTCTGCGTGTAGGTGTACATCTGGTTACGGCGATGGAATGCCACGCTCACCTGCTCCGCACGTGCAACGATCTCCTTCGCTCCCCCCATCGAGCACGTGCACCACTCAGTACGGGTGTCGTTATCCTCATCCTCAAATTTCTGATAGCGATCCCCACTTCTGCCGTACAACGCGTAAGCAACAGCTGATCGTGCATTCGCCGTCGGCTGTACGTTGACCGTGCTCATAGACTCACCCCGTCTCCGAGCAACGCACGCACTTCAGCAACAGCAGCAAGCACCTCACGAAGAAGCTCATCGCTTACTGCCGTGCCCCCGCGCACTACCTGGTTCAGATTCACACCTACACGTCGCACCTGCTCAACCGCCCGAGCAAACTCGGGCGATGGTTTCGGTACCGCTGCTTGAGCAGCGAGTACCTCAACCTCATGGCTACGTGCGTCCAGCGCATCGCGCAGGACGGCCCTCGCCCACGTGCTCGGCTTCACGCCGAACACATCCGCACGACACTTAACGGCGTCGTGCTCCCTACGTGTCACCCTCACATCAAGATGTGCATCGAGGGTGACACGCGCATCTGCCCCCTGTGTTGTCTCCTCTGTCGCCGGGGCAGATGCATTCGTTGTCTCGCCCCGTTCCATGAGGACCTTGGGAGGCGGGACAACGACAGTGCCAGCAGGCCTGTTGTCGGACGATCGGAGCAAGCTCCTCTGTCCTCCAACATGTAGCTGGCCCACGTCCTCGGTCGCTACGCGACCTGCGGGCGAGGGGGAGGTCACCCCGTGCTGCACAGCAGCAGACGAGGTGACCGAGGACTGCGCAGGACGCATCCTCACGCTCTGCTCCGTGCTGGTCGCACGAGCAGAGACGCGAGGCTCCATGCCCTGCGAGACGAAGCGCGCTGGCCTCACTACGTAGTCGGTCATTGCGCCTCGCCTCCGTCGTCATGCACAGCCTCTAGCTGCTCCTTCCGACGAGCACGAGCAGCCTTCGCGCGCGCGGAACGAGCAGCACGCCGCTGCTCCTCCTGCTTCTTCTGCTCCTCGCGCTCCTGCTCGATAAGCGAGGCAGCGTGATTACGGTACTGAGCGAAAAGCTCAGGCTCATGCTGCTCCAAGAGGCGAGCAACACGGACGAGGAGCTGCTCCTCCTTCCGAGCCTCCTGCTCGCGTATCTTCTTGAGTTCAGCAAGATACTTCTCCTTAGCTGCCTTCTCGAGTTCCTTGACGTTAGACATGATCCATGTCCTCCTTTTCATTTGATAGATGCCGCTACCCACCCGGCTGAGGGGGCGACGCCGTACCGGCGTCCGGTCTTTGTGCTCACCAAGTCGGCAAGTCTTCGACGATCCGAGCAAGCTCACCCAGATCGATATCTTTGACGACGCGAGCGCGTCGATCCTTCTTACACAAGTGGTCCCACTGAGCGCGGGTGAACTTCCCGTATCCAAGGGATGAAAGCCAATCAAGTTTCTGAGAGACACTCGCACTGCTAGAGAGCATCGGAACGTCGATGATCCCTTCACGATGCGCGGCCACGAGGTCAGTGAGAACAGACCCTTTTTCCGTGTAGATACGACGGTCCTTCGAAGCATCGATCCGCTTCTTCAACGTCAGCAACTGCTCGACCGTACGCAGGCAACCAGTGGGACGGTTGCCACCAGTTGTTCCAGGGCGGAACTTAGCGATATGACGAGCCTTCTCCTTCACCGAAACGTACTCCTCGACCGACTCCCAAGGAGCCGTGTCGAAGCCAGCAACCTCATGACCGTCGATAATGTCATAGCGCAACGTGTCCCACAGAGGCTTACGCTTGAAATCAAAGTCAAGAGAGACCTCGGGGCGCACGTCCACCGGAGCAAAGTCCAAACGGTTTCGAGAGCGAGACAGTTCCCTGAATGAAGGGGGTCGTTGATAAGGATTAGGCACTTTCCCATCACGGGAGATCACCAGATCCCAGAACCACTCCCGCTCCTCAACAGAGTCACGTTCGATGTAGTCGGGAGACTTCATCCCAGCCTTGGCAAGGACACCACCAGGCTCACGCGAAACATTCCCTCGCGTCGTGACGTTGAGCAGCTCGGACTGTTGATGCTTAATCTCCCAGACCGTGCGATCATCAACAAGAGCCTCACGTGAATCTCGGAACACATCGGATAAACCAAAAGACTCCAGGTGATCGATGCAGTCAAGATCGAAGATGCCACCGTCAGTAGTCACAGAGTAGAGAGCGACTTCGTTAGCCTTCGCGAGCAACAAAGCACGGACTAGGGACGTAATCATCGCCGCGTGATAGGGGGAGGTCACCGACGAGCCGCCAATGGACTCCATCTCCTCCTCCCAAGCGTTCCATCCCGAACGCTCAGACACGTCTTGAGCGAGCTTGCCGTAACACGAGTTGGAGGCAACTTTGATAACAAGCTCTTCAAGACTCTTCTTACCGAAGTAGAGCTTCGCAGTCGCCCGGTCCTCAACCATTTGCTTCATCGCAGCGCGCATCGACCGAGATGGCTCACCGTCCACCTCCAAAGGGCGCAGACGAAGCCCCATCTGAACATGCACCCGAGCACCCAGCTTCAAAGCTAAGAGCAGCTCGGGAGCCATAACATAAGCGCCTTGGAAACCACCGAACTGAGACAGCCCCTCACCCAAACCAGAACCCGCACCCACGGACGTCCGAAAGTAGATAACAGACTGTTCAACTTTGACGGGAATGCACGGCTCAACCCCCACGGGAAACTCCCACGAGACAAAAGCAACGAGGGGGGTGACAAACCCTTGAGGAAAATCAGCAAAAGACAGTTCTCGATCCTTGATGACCCCATCAACCGCACCGGCCTCATAGTCCACATCGATCACGGCAGCCATAGCCGATGGGTACGCCGACTGAATGTCATGGTCGTAAGTTGGCTTATCGAAGTAGCCAATTTTCAGGGCCGAGTTCCAACCACCGTGAAAAGCAGCTTTACACATCGCGTGAGTGAGCTTAGCGTCAGCGTCCACGGGCTTGAGAGAGCGAACAGAGTAATAAGACAACGCGTCCTCAGCCTGATCTTCACCCTCATTAAGCCTCATTAACCCTTGAAAACGCGCCATGAAAAGGGAGTTCGGCATACCTTCCAAACCCCAATAACGCTTGACCCCATCACGCAGGGCATGAGCACCACCACCGCTAAGAGTCACCGGCGGGACGACACCCTCACCCCAGACAGCGGAGAGGTACTCCAACACGATCACAGCGTCGTTGGCACTGTATCCCAAGAAATCGATGAGGTGCTGCTCGCGGTACTCGCTCATACGCATTTTCCAGTCACCAGGAACGTTAATCTTGGGAATACCCACCGAGTCCCCGAGAACAGCAAGAGACCGCATCCCCGGCGCAGATTGACCCATCGTGTCTCGAATCGTTACCGAAAGAGGGAGCCAGCGCTCACTAGAGCCTGAAGCGCCTGAGCGTTCTATCACGCGAATAGGCTGAAGCGAAACCAGACCTCCACTCGCAGAGGTCACGCGACGCATGATGTCGGCGTACTTAGAGTTCCCATGAGGGCGAGCAAAAGCCGTCAAGTCAGCGTTGAGGTAATGTCCAGCGAGCACCAACGAGAGACGACCGAGCTTATACAAGGCGTCCAGGTTCGCACCGTACTCGCGCCCAGACTCCCAGAAGTCCCGACGATCAAAGCCGCGAGCATCGGGCAAGCCTGCAGCGCGCCACAGCCCCGACTCGCGGATAACCACACACAGAGCAGACTCAAACAGAAGCCGTTCACCCTCTATGAGAGGGAGGAGCACGATATCGAAGCGATAGTCAGAGTCAGAAGGATCAATCAGCGAGAACTGGTAGGAGTCAATGACCCTGCTCCCGTCCTCGCGGTAAGTGAACTCGGTATCAAAACCAACGACAGGAGCACACTTACCCGTCCCCATCGCCTTCACGGTCGGTAGGTCACCAAAAACGACTTCATGAGACCCACCGCCCATAGGGTCAAGCCCAGGAGCGATGGCGCGGTCGGACCCTCCGGCCCGGCCCGGCCATTCCTCCGCTCCCATAGGGGATGATGGCCTGAACGAGTTTCCGTTGGTATCACAGGTGAAACTCGGATCAGTTTTGACAGGGAAATTTTTTTCCCTGTCAAAATCACCTGATTTTTGACCCCTTAGAAGGCGCTCAGAACGCCTCACCAGAACGGCGGTAGAGACACCCCCAATGGACTCTTCAGAGACCGTCCACGGAGTGCCAACGAGCGTGGTCTGAATGTCCTCGAAGGTGCTCATTTGGCACCCCCAGAAAGGCGTGCCTCAGCCCACTCCTTGAGATCCTCGAAGCGGTAGCGAATACAACGAGGAGAGATTGCGATAAAGGCAGGCCCCTGCCCCTGCCACCGCCACTTACGCAGCGTCCCAGACGAGATTTCAAGGAGCTTACTAGCCTGATCGGTAGTCAGTAAATAAGTATCATCCGGTGCAGAGTCCGGTAAAAAGGGTACAGTCATCGACAGTTCCTTCCCAATAAGGAGAAGGCTGCAAAATTTATCGATGACGCTGTCACCCACCGTATGTCCCCAAGAAGCCAGCGACTTCAGCTCGGGGCGGGATTCCCTGCTTTTTCCTCACCGACTCTGGGGGAATCTCCAGACATCGGATCTGACACGGCGCGGTACCATGCATGGCCCCGTGTGGCCTAACCCCTTAGCTTCATCTCACCACCGACAGGGGACTCGGTGGCGGGTGGGGGTGACCCACTTTCTCCGACGTGAGCCATTACCTCACGAAGTCAGCCACACTGGATTTTCCAGGGCACCTTCAGTCTACAACAAAGAACTCTATTGCACAACACATAGTAATAATCTACTCTCTTTGGCATGGGACGAGCGAAACTAGAACCAGGCGAGGACACCATCAAATCAGTCACGCCCCGCAAGACAAAAACCGGATATGAACTACGCTGGCGTGTGCGCGACTTTGAGGGCAGACTTCATGCAAAACGGACACAAGCGAGAACCGTTGGTGAAGCTCGAAGGAGAGCCTTTGAGAAGGCTGAGCAGATCAAACGTGCAACCTCAGATGCAACAACATGGACACTCGCTGACTCAATCACGGACTTCATTGACCGTGAGGTTGAACCAGCCATTAAAGAAAAGAAACTCTCTAAAGCCTCACGTGCTCGCTATCTAGAAGTCATGGCCCACTACAGGCGCTACACGCGAGGAATGTCCATCAGCGCCGCCACAAGCGCCTCATCGCTCATTCGCACGCTTAAGGACATCTCTCACGAGATAGGCCCGGAGACGGCCCGACAGACCCGCTCTGTGGTATCAAACTACCTATTCGGACAACTCATCATCCACCAGCTCACCCCATCGAACCCCATCCGGGGGATGTCGTTCGACTTCCTCAAATCTGAGAACAAAGAAGGCAAATACTATCCCTCGCAAGAAGAATGGCAAGCATTTCTTGATTACGTGCTCACTGATAACCCTGATGCCCCCATGCCCGGTAAGGAGAACGTGCCACAGGCACACAAACGCGAAGCTAAGGCCCGTCACGCACGAATCATTCAGCTCACTGAGTTACAGCTCGCAACGGGATTGAGAGCCTCTGAGGCTCGACAGATTACCTGGGCAGACGTCACCCAAGATGACCACGGCACTGTGTGGGTAACCGTCAGACCTGAAATATCAAAAACAAAGATTGGACGAACAATCCCCGTACTCGTGCCCGAGGTCGAAAAGCGCCTTCTTGCACGCAAAAGCGAAGACGAAGAACTTGTGATCCCACAACCAAACTCACGTAGACCCTGGGATAAGGCAAGCGTACACAGGGCGGTACGCGACTACTACGAGGGTGTGGCGAGCACATCCGAGGAGTTTGCCTTCCTCAAGAAGATTCGCTCACATGCCTGGCGAGGGACGCTCAACACGATCACAGCGCCTCACCTTCGTCCAGACATCCGAGCTGCATACTTCGGGCACACCGAGAAGGTCAATGCCCGTGCGTACACAGATCACGTGAACGTTCGTCCTATGATGGAAGCCGTAGAGGCGCTCACGCAAAAGAGTAGATCTACTCTTTTATCTACTCTCTTTCATAACCACATACAACTACAACAATCGACATCAAGCGACACTAAGCCCCCGAGGAACTAGCGAAATCCTCACAAAGTGGGGGATGAAAGAGCGGGAGATCGTATCCCATCACCCTAAAGCGGGTGTCGGACGTTCGAATCGTCTCGGGGGCACTGAAATGCAAAACGGCTTGGTCTCAGGCCGTTTTTGTGTTTTCTCTATTCAGAAAGTTACCCGGGCACACGGTTGTGGCATCGGGGAGCGAAAGACGCAGGCTTAAGCAGGATGGGGGGAGAAGTGAACAGGGTGCTTGGGCGCTTGCTGAGCCATCCTCTCACGCGTAATTCCGCCTTCATGCACCTGTGGGCTGGCCAGACTGCCGCAGAGTTTGGTTTCCAAGTAGCCACTCTTGCAACCTCGGCAATCGCTATCTC
>ERZ1036435.519-NODE-519-length-14296-cov-4.402781_pt1 | contig 14296 bp, 10 predicted proteins | sample MGYA00514223_ERZ1036435 | MGnify/ENA primary metagenome ERZ1036435 (study PRJEB33795, sample SAMN09464927) | human gut metagenome | host: Homo sapiens | place: USA: Stanford, California | collected 2016-08 | study: EMG produced TPA metagenomics assembly of the... | reverse complement strand
CTCTAAATCAGTAAAATCTTTTGACTATTATTAAATTAAAGAATTAATTATTAATATTTTAAATACTAATAATTTCATTCTACCCCTTAAGTCTACAAATGTCAATATTTTAGTTTTCATGAAAATAGACAACCAGTAAATATTTTACCAATTGTCTTAAAATTTTATTAATTTTTAACTAAAATCAAACAGAACTATTTATTCTCTATTCTTTGTTTTATCTTATTATAGCGACGAATAACATTAATACTTTCTATTAAAAGCGGTAGTAAGATAATCACAATAATACTTGAATTTATTACTTTATTTAGTGTTTCTCCAAAGAAACCTATCAATAATCCTTTATTAACTATAGAAATAACCAGATAAATACCACACAGAATTGCCACTCCTAGATTTGACATCAAGAATATTTTTGAGTTGGTATTCTTAGTACTAATATGCTCTATCTCTTCATCTGATAACTTTGTTAAAAGTATTTTCTCTTTTTTAATTATCTCTCTAGATATTAGAAATACTATCAAGTAAAAAATACAGAATATCATCGAAAATACTTCTAATAAAATTTCTGAATTCATAATATTCACCTCCATTTAAGTTAATTATATCACATTACCTGTACAAAAAATTACCCACATATACAACTTAGAATGGAGAAAGGGGCTGATAAAATAATCAGCCCCATATATTATGAAAAAAAATATTATTAAATTTTGTTATGTTTATATTATATATCTCGTACCTTATGTGAACTTTAGACTGTAATTAAAATTTACTTAAATCTATTACCTCCCTAACTTCTCTGCTCTCTCTAACGATGCATCAATATTTTCACATATATTCTCTGCACCTATTTTCTCTATGAAACCTGCTTTTTCCATAACGTGATATGGTTGTTCATTTACATGTGATAATATTAATGTCAATCCTCGTTTTTTACATGTTTCCAATATTTCTTCTAGTACTTCTAATCCCGAAATATCCATAGCTGGAACGTTACGCATTCTTATAATCAGAACATTTTTTCCTTCTCCATGTTCAAAATTAGTAAATACATTAGCGGCTCCGAAGAATAACGCTCCAAAAATTTCATAAACTATAGTATTATCAGGGACATATTTTAAATCAACTTCTTCAGATAACTTTTCATCATCAGATGAACCTTTGTATGTCCATTGTCGAACTTCTGCAATATCTGACATACGTTTTAAGAATAGGAACGCGGCTAATACCATACCGAACTCTATCGCAATAACTAAATCGAAGAATAACGTTAATAAGAAAGTAATAATTAATACTGCTATATCACTTTTCGGTGCAGTTTTTAACATACGTACACAAATACGCCAACCGCTCATGTTATATCCTACGATTATTAATATAGCAGCTAAGCAACTCATTGGTATATATGATGCATATGGCATTAAAAATAATAATATTAGTAATAAAGTAAATGCGTGTACCATTCCAGATACCGGTGTTCTACCACCATTTTTTACGTTAGCTGCCGTTCTCGCAATTGCACCTGTTGCAGGTATTCCTCCAAAAAGCGCCGACATAAAGTTCCCTACACCTTGGGCTACTAATTCTGCATTAGATTTATGTTTGCTTCCTGTCATACCATCGGATACTACAGCCGATAATAGTGATTCTATACCGGCTAATATTGCGATTGTAAATGCCGGCAAAATCATTTCTCTAATTAGTGAAAATGAAATTGTAGGTATTGTAAAGCTGGGAAGCCCTGCTTTAATCGTATATAGATCACCAATAGTTTTAACCGGCAATTTGAAAATAGCTACTAAAAATGTTGTAACTAGTATTGCGATTAAAGAACCCGGTATTTTCTTTGATACCTTTGGCCAAAATATTTGAATTAGTATGGCAAGTAATCCTATCGCTAAAGTGACAAAACTAATACTTTTTATATTATGCCCGTAGGCTACTAACTTTCCAACAAACTCTGCAGGAACTGCTCCCATACTTAATCCTAGAAAATCTTTCACCTGACCAACTACTATTCCCATAGCAATCCCTAGCGTGAAACCAATAGTAATTGTTTTAGGAATAAATTTAATCAGGTCCCCAAAATGAAATAACCCCATTAGAATTAACATAACTCCTGCCATAAGAGTTGCTACAGTTAATCCTGCAATTCCATGTTCAGCTATAATTCCATATATAATAACGACAAAAGCAGCTGTAGGTCCACCAATTTGAACCCTACTTCCACCTAAAAATGAAATAAAAAAACCTGCTATAATCGCAGTATAAAGACCTTGTTCCGGATTAACCCCAGATGCAATCGCCAAAGCAATCGATAAAGGCAATGCTATAACAGCTACTATCAAACCAGCAATTATGTCTTTTAAGCATTGTTCCTTCGTATAATTTTTCATTACACTAAACAACTTCGGCTTAAGATATTTAAATGAATTCATCTTCTCCTCCTACTTCCTAAGAATCTTTAGTATTACTAGTTTAGCACATAACTAACAAAAACTCTAGTCAAATCAGAAATACTCTTGAAATATTTTAAAATTTTCTAATATATCTTATAAGAACTAAAATCAAATCTATTATATAATAAATTTTATCTTGTTATAAATTTTAAAAAAGGCTTGAAAATTTACTTTTCAAGCCTTAGACAATTACTAATATAATTATAAATTAAATTTCTCTTTGATATCACTAACAACATCTACCAAAAGCTCCTTATTGGTAGTATCATACCAAGTTCCTTTCATTTTATTTCTGAACCATGTTAACTGACGTTTTGCATAACGGCGTGAGTTTTGAGAAATAGCTGCAATAGTATCTTTTTTAGAAACATTACCATTAAGATAAGAAATCGTCTCCTTATATCCTATTGCTCCTAAAGCTTGCAGTTCCGTACCATACTTATCAATAATCCCTCTTACTTCCTGCTCAAGCCCTTCTTCAAACATCAATTCAACTCGCTTATTTATACGATTGTATAGAACTTCTCTTTCGGTATTAAGAACTATTAAAAATGGATTATAACAACCAAGAACAGTATCACCATTGTTGTTTGTCGTTACAGATTTCTTTTCATTCATTACATAATTATACGCATTAATTACACGACGATGATTTTCTATGTCAATCGTATTATATGTATCTGGATAGTTTTCTTTTAGATACTCTCTTGCCATATCAACATCAATGTCATAAGTTTTTTCCTCTAAATCAGTAAACTCATAATTATTAAGAACAGCATTCATATAAAAACCAGTTCCGCCGATTAATAAAGGCATCTTCCCTCGATCATGTATCTCTTCAATTTTCTTACGTGCAAGTTTTTGAAAATCATAGACAGAACAAGTATCAGTAGGCTCTAATTCGTCTATCAAATGGTGAACCACCCCATCCATCTCTTCTTTTTTCACCTTTGCAGAACCTATATCAAACTTTTTATAAATTTGAACACTATCTATTGATATTATTTCACAGTTAAACTCTTTCGCAAGTTCAATACTAAGTGCCGTTTTACCAACTGCGGTTGGTCCTACTATCGCTATTAAAGGTATTTTTTTCATCTTACCTCCTACACTATACGCTTAAACATTTTTTCTAAATCTTTTTTCTCCATTTTTGTGATTATCGGACGTCCATGTGGACACGTAAATGGATTCTTACATTCATAAAGGTCACTTATTACTTTATTCATCTCGACATCTGTAAGAACTTGGTTTGCTTTTATAGACATTTTACAACTTGCCATAGCAATCGCATCATTTCTTAATTCGTTAAAAGTTATATTGTTATTTCTAAGAACCTTCTCAACAATAATTTTTATCATTTGCTCTTCATCTTCTTCTATCCAACCAGGAAACTCACGAACAACATAAGAATTATCTCCAAACTCCTCAAATACAATACCAAGTTCCTCAAATTTTTCCAAATTATTACGAACCTCAGCCGCTTCTTCTACAGAAAAATCAAACATAAGCGGTATTAACATCTGCTTTTTATAATTCTTTCTTTCTATAAATTCACGTTGTAGTTTCTCATAATTATATCTTTCTGCTGCAGCATGCTGGTCTATAAGGAATAACTTATTATCCGCTTCTGATAAGATATAAGTTTTAAAGATTTGCGCCAATACTTTTAAATCTGGTAAAGTTCTAACTTTTGTATCATTATCTTGAACAATTTTCGCATCTTTAATTTCATTAAAATGACTATCATCTTTTACTACATTAGAAACTATTTCTTCTACACGATTATCATAACTCGAGTTATCTTCTTTTTTAGAAAAATTCATGAAATTTTCTATCTCTTTTTTTGTTGGCTTATCGCCATACTTATTTCTATTGTCACGAGGATGTGAGCTGTAGCTTAAATCCGGTAAGTCACTCTTAATTTTTTGTGTTTTACTTCTTTGATTAAACGTATTTTCTTTAGTTTGTACTGGTGTTTTTTTCTCAACAGAATTAGTTAACAAATCTCCACCAAAAAGGAACTCATCTTCATGAATAACATGACTCACAGATTCTTCTTGATTACCAGAAAAACTACTATCATCTTCTAATTTTATACCTAGTTCCTTTGACTCTTCAGAGAAACTATTCTTATCTTGAACACTGTCCTCAACTCCGCTTTGCTCCACTGAGAAGATACTCTCATCTTCAACATTTCCAAATTTATTATCAAATTCATCTAAGAAATTAATTTTTTCAATTTTCGCTTTTTCTTTTTTCGTAAGAACATTATTCATTCCTTGTGGAATATATGTATAATTACTTAGTCTCTCTGCGATAACTTCTTTTATTAGACGTATTAACTCCGCTTCTTTCGATAATCTCACTTCTTGCTTAGTTGGGTGCACATTAACATCTAATAAAATCGGATCCATTTCTATATTAATAACACATAATGGATACCTATTTATCATTAATAGGGTTCCGTAAGCATCGATTATAGCATTTTGAATTCCATAATTTTTAATATAACGACCATTGATAAAAATATTTATATAATTCTTACTAGCTCTCGTCTCCTCAGGAACAGAAATATATCCGAATACTTTGTAATCATCGTTACTTCCACTGAATTCAATCATGTTTCTAGCAACACCCATATTGTAGATTTTAGATAAAATCTTATGAACATCACCATCACCATACGTTTTAAAGGTAATCTTCCCATCTACATGCAATTCAAAAGCTACATTAGGATAAGATAGGGCAAATTTATGAATAATATTAGTAATGTTAGCTTGTTCTGTATGAGGATTGCGCAGATATTTCAACCTTGCTGGTGTATTGTAGAATAAATTCTCTACACTTAAATCAGTTCCCTTAATAGGTGCGTAATATTCCTCAGAAGCTACTTTTCCACCTTCAAGAACTAAGATTTTCCCTTGTGCTTCTCCTGCACAACTTTTTATCGTTACTTTACTCACAGATGAAATACTCGCTAATGCCTCACCTCTAAAACCTAGTGTTTCTATGTGAAACAAATCATAGTCAGCACTTATTTTACTAGTCGCATGACGTAAAAATGCACGTGCCAAATCATCATTAGTAATACCACTACCGTTATCAATAATTCTAATTTGTTGAATACCAAATTCTTTAATTATAACTTTGATATTAGTACTTCCTGCATCAATAGAGTTCTCAACAAGTTCTTTTACAACAGAAGAAGGTCTTTCGACTACTTCTCCCGCCGCTATTTTATTTGATAATTCTGCAGATAATATATTTATTTTTCCCATTTAATTTATTTCACATCCTCACTTATTTTTCTCTGTAATTCGTAAAGAAGATTGAAAGCCTGCATTGGTGTTGTTTCTAAGAAATTTACACTTTCTAATTGCTTTTTGATTTCATCAAATTTCTCATTATCTCCATCGAAATCCAATTGTAATTTTGCATAATTTTTCTTTGATTTCTCTTCGGCTTTTAGTTGTTTTCTAATAGTTTTCTCTAACTCTTCTTTAAGTTCTTTTTCTAATTCAGAACGAAGCTGTAATCTTAGAGACTCTTCATCTACGTTTACAACTTCTTCTTTAACTACTCGACTGCTGTATTCTTGTTCAAGTTCTTGACGAATTTTTTTTCTTAATTTTTCTTCAGATTCTTGTGATGAAGTTTCATTTAATAATACTTTGTTATATCTAGCATTATCAACAAGGTCCTCACTACCTTTATTCCCACTTTCTAATTCTCTTAAGATTTTATTAGCACCTACGATAACGTCTTCTGGTAGATGGGCAAGTTGAGCAACATGAATACCATAACTCTTCTCGATAGGTCCTTCATTAATTTTATATAAGAAAATTAGTTTTCCATGATCTTCTTTTGCAGAAACATGGATATTCTTTATTCCCTGGGTAATATTTTCTAACTTTGTAAGCTCATGATAATGAGTTGAGAATAATGTTTTACATTTAATAGTATTATTAATATATTCTAATATTGATTGAGCTAAGGCAATACCGTCATACGTCGATGTTCCACGACCAATTTCATCAAAAATTAATAATGAATTTGCAGTAGATTCAACCAAAGCATTCTTCGCCTCAATCATCTCAACCATAAACGTCGATTTCCCTCCAGCAAGATCATCACTCGCACCTATTCTCGTAAATATTTTATCGAAAATTGGCAAATTCGCAGAAGTCGCTGGAACAAATGACCCAATTTGTGCAAGAATCACAATAAGAGCAAGTTGTCTCATATAAGTAGATTTACCAGACATATTAGGCCCTGTAATAAGCAAGATATTATTATCTTTGTCTACTTTACAATCATTACTAATATAACTATCAGCACTCACATTTCTTTCAACAATCGGATGACGACCATCAACAATATCAATAATATTATTATCATTGAATTCAGGTTTTACATAACCATATTCTTCCGCTACATCAGATAATGAAACGTACACATCAATATCACTTAAAGTATTCGCAACTCTTTGCAGTCTTACTATATAATTATGAATCTTCGTCTTAACTTCTTGGAATAATTGTAATTCTAACTCTTCAATTTTTGTCTTAGAATTCACAATATGTTCTTCAACTTTCTTCAGTTCTTCAGATACAAATCTCTCACAATTAGAAAGTGTTTGTTTCCTATGATAACCTAGTTCAGTTGGATCTATAGCCTTAAGCCCTACTTTAGATACTTCGATAAAGTAACCGAAAATCTTATTGTATCCAACTTTTAGATTTTTAACCCCTGTTCTCTCTTTTTCACGTTCTTCGATTTCTAGTAAAATTCTATTTCCGTTTTTACTAGCATTTTTATAACTATCTAACTCTTCATTGAAGCCTAATTTAATTACATTACCTTCTTTAACAGTCTGACCAGCTTCTTCATGGATTGTTGCTTCAAGATAGTCGTATAAATCTGTTAATTCATCGATATTCTCTGCGATATCTTTTAATTTATTAGATTCAAATCCTAATAATAATTTCTTAATTTCCGGTATTTGAGCCAATGTTTTCTTTAGATTCAATAATTCCTTAGGACTTACAATATTATAAGAAACTTTTGTAGAAATCCTCTCAAGGTCATATACTTCTTTCAAATTAGTTTTAACATCAGCTTTTTCAAAATAATGTTTAGTAAAATCTTCTACGATTTCCTGACGTTTTTTTATTTCTTTAAGATCTAGCAATGGATTTTCTAACCATTTTTTAAGTTTTCTTGAACCCGCAGCTGTTGATGTTTTATCCACAATGCTAAGAAGAGAACCTTTCTTCCCACCATTAGCCATGTTCTGAGTAACTTCTAAGTTTTTTAACGAGTAGTTCGTCATATAAACAAACTTATCTTTAAAATAAACTTCAAAATCTTTAAGGCTTGAAATATCTTTATTTTGAGTTTTTTCAATATAATCTAAAAGAACATCGCATGCTATACGTAGATTGTCGTCATTAAGATTACTTGTTTTTTCCTTAGTAATATCATTATTTAATTCAACTTCAGTAATATAAGCACTGATATCCAACTCTTGATCTTTTATGCTTATTACCTCTTTAATATTATTCTTCAGTACTTCATCCTGAAGGTCAGTCATATTTTTAAGTACAGTACAGCGACTATCACCTGTCATAATATCACAAAACGCAAAGTAAATATTATTATCCTTTACATATGCACTACCTAGATAATTATTCTCATCATAGTTTTTGTAGTTCATATACGTCCCTGGTGTAATTACCTGAACTACTTTACGCTCTACGATTTTTCCTTGACCAGGTTCTGAAACTTGTTCGCATATAGCTACTTTATATCCATTATTAACTAAAGTATCAATGTAAGTAGCTGATGAATGAAATGGAACTCCACACATAGGAATTTTTTCAGCTCCTCCATCACGAGCAGTTAAAGTTATTTCTAATATTTTTGACGCTCTAGTCGCATCTTCAAAGAACATCTCATAAAAATCACCAAGACGGTAAAATACAAACGTATCTTGATAATCTTTTTTTATCTTCAGATATTGTTCTATCATTGGAGTATATTTCATCTCAAAAGTTCCTTTCTCTTAATTTCTTCCATGTATTTATAACATATATAATTTTAGCATAAAAGCTTAGTTTTTAGTAGTGTGACGTGTGGTAAAACATATAAAAAATAAAATAGATTACGGAAGAAAATTATACTGTACATAATATTTTTCGAATAAACCTTTTGATTGTTTCAATAGTTAGCACTTGTATGTAATGTTAAAAAGACAATAAAAAATAACCATCTTAAACTTTGGCTGGTTAGATGGTTATATCTATTATCAATTAATCAGAGCCAGCACATTTGCAACGGTTCTTTCTTTCTATGATTATATTTTAGCATATGCGCGTAAAAAAGCATGAATTTTATTACCAAATTAAGTATCCCATAAAATCTTTCTTTTACTTTATCAAAAGATTAATTTACGGCATACATTATCCATAATAATTGAGCAACACTTATAGACCCACACAGCATAAAAATTAACCCATTTTTACTTAACATACTTTTTCCTCCTAAAGATACTCTATAATAAGTATATTTTATCATACTATCTTTAAAATTAGAATAGAGTATTACTTTTTTTATTCTCATTTGCACATCTATAAGTGATAAGAGAAGAGAATTCAAAATATACATTTTTTTATGTAATATTCTTATATTTGAAATTTCCTCTAGTTTTAGAAACCTTACTTTTTATCATATAAACAATACTCCTATAAAACTTCTTTAAGCATCAAGATTTCATAAATCTTATCTTCTCTTATATTAACTACAACAATTCACATATATAATTTATACATTAAATTTGGAGTTTTGTTACTATATGTACAATATATATAACAATAGAATTTCAACTCTCTTTAATAGATTTCTCATAGTGGATTCCTCTTAAGTTGCGTAGATTCTTTCAATATTGTATAATTACATCAAAGGAGTTGACTTATGTTAAATTTCATAAAAAATAAAACAAATTTATCAATATTGATATTTTATTTTATATTTAGCTTTTCTAGTTTACTATTTATACTACTAGCTGAATATAACAACAATAAGACACCAACACTATTTCTAAAACAATTTGTTTTTTACTTAATTGGTTTTGGAATAATATATCTACTACAAAAAATACCAATAACTTATATCGAAAAATTTTCAATAGCATTTTATTTATTTGCTTTGATTCTTTTGGTTGGTATATTTTTAGTTCCACCTACTCTTGCACCAATAGTTAATGGTGCTCGCAGTTGGTATAACTTTAGAATATTTACCTTACAACCTTCAGAATTTAGTAAAATAGCTACTGTAGCAATGGTTAGTATGCTTATTAAAGAAAAGAGTTTTAAAGAAAACACAGATACAATTAAACTTTTAAAAATAGCTTTAATAATTTCTATACCTTTTATACTAGTTCTAAAAGAAAATGACTTAGGAAATGGATTGTTTTTCATCTTTTTATTCCTAGGATTAGTCTTCTTAGTTTGTAACAAAGGTAAAACGTTATTTAGAATTTATTCAGTAGTTATAGCAGGTCTAGCAATTATTATTCTAGCTGCTTTATACTTCCCGAGGTTACTTAGCTTGGTTGGTTTAAAATCTTATCAACTTAATCGTATTCTTTCATGGCTAAATCCTGAAGCATATAAGTTAGATTATTCTTACCAGATTACTCAAGTTCTTAATGAGGTGAAATTAGGTGGTTTAACTGGTACATTCGTTAAAAATAAAAACTATATAGATGAACAATTTAATGATTTTATTTTTTCAATAGTTGCTAAAAACTTTGGATTTATAGGTGCAGCAATATTCTTATTTATCTTCTTCATCTTTGTTCTGAGACTATTTAATATAATGAAAAAATGTGAACAAGGTAACTATAGCTACTACTTCATTCTTCTTAGTGTTTGTAGCTTTTGCTTTTCATTTTTCATCAATATATTCTCAACACTGAGTATTATTCCAGTTATCGGTATTAGTATGCCGTTTATTAGCTATGGTGGTAGTTCCCTTATTGCAAATAGTATTCTATTCGGAATAATAGTAAAAATTCATGTGACAATACAAAAAGAATATATGGAAGATGAATACTATGATAACTACGATGAAGATTATGATGAGGTTCAATATGAAGAGAATTATAATCCTTTAGAGCCTGTATATGAGAATAACAACAATAGATATTATGAAGAAGAACCTCAACAATTTCGCCGAAGTAAAAGAAAAAAATAAAAAAACGTGGATAGAAAAAATTTCTATCCACATTTCTTACATCTTCAATGAACTTATCATCGATAGTTTCAATTAATTTCCCTAAAATTGCTTTAGCAGCATAATAATCACGAATATCAAATACTGCATTATGAGTATGAATATAACGAGCGCAAATACCAATTACAGTAGTTGGAACTCCGTTTAAAGCCTGGTGAATGTTACCAGCATCTGTTCCACCTGGTGAAGTGAAGTATTGATATTTAATTCCATTTTCTTCTGCAAGAGCTACGATTTTTTCTCTCATATTTGCACGAAGAACCATAGTTCTATCTACTAATCTCACTAAGAAACCTTGTCCTAAACGACCATTACTTGTTTCTTTACCGTCCATATCGTTTGCTGGACTACAGTCTACAACAAAACATACATCTGGTTTAATCATATTAGCTGCCACAGTTGCTCCACGAAGACCTACTTCTTCTTGAACAGTTGCACATACTACTAAGTTAAAATCTAATTCTTTTTCTGAAAATTGTTCTAAAATTTCCGTAATAATTACACATCCATAACGATTATCGACAGCCTTACTCATAAATCTGTGTTCAGTAAGTTGTTCAAAAGTTGTTTTTGGAGTGACGAACGCACCTTCACGAATTCCCATCGCTAATGCTTCTTCTCTTGATGAAGCACCAACATCAATAGTCATATCACTAATTTTTACATTTTGTGCTACACCTGCAGTAAAGTGTTTAGGAATAGATCCAATTACACCTGTGAATTTTTTTCCTTCATATGAAGTTACTGTATATGTTTGAGCTAAAAGAACATCTTCTCTAAAACCACCAAGCGTTTCAAACTTAAGCATACCATTTGGTAATACCTTAGTCACAATAAACCCAACTTCATCCATATGCGCTGAAATCATAACAGTTTTAGCATCTTCTTTTTTTGATTTCTTAATAGCATAGATTCCACCAAGATTATCATACTTAATCTCATCAGCATATTTAGATAAATTTTCTTCTAAATATTTTGAAATTTCACTTTCAAATCCTGATGTCCCGTCTAACATTGTTAATTCTCTGAATCTTTCTATTGATTTACTCATTTTCTTATACCTCTTTTATATACTCTATTATTTCCGTTTCTTTATCATATCGAACTTCGTACTTGATATTGTCGTTATCAAAATAAAACATTAAATATGGATTTTCTTTTAGATTCAACGTATAACTATCAATTACATCATAACCTAATGCGATTAGTTTATTTCTGCATCTATCTATATGATCGTTATCTAACTCCTGTTCCTCTGTTTTTTGATAAATACGATACCCTGCATAAGCTGCCGCTAATGGAACTAGTATTTTTCTAAATTTCATATATTACCTCTTATCTGAATTCATCACATAACGAGTTAAATAATTCCTCACTAAATTCTAAATTCTGATGAGCAATTGGTTCGTCTCGTTTATAATTACGTAAAGTATCTTCATAATGAGTTTTTTTCTCATTTTTATAAATTACCCCTGTTACAAGGTCATTGTATTCTTCTAATACTCTATACGCTTCTAATTTATTAGTATTGTCATAACCTTCGATATCAGAAAGTTTTGTTAAGTTTTCCTTGTACCAAGCTGGTGTATTTTTGTAGTTATAAGTTTTACATGGACTAAATACATTGACTAATGAGAATCCATCATGTTTAACTGCTTCTTCAAAAATCTGCATCATCTCTTTCATATCACCAGTAAATGCTTGTGCTAAGAACGTAACTTCACAAGATAAAGCAATTTTCATTGCAGATAATGGTTTTTCCATTACACCTTCTAAAGTTGTAGTCGTTACTAATCCTTCATCAGACTTAGGAGACATTTGCCCTTTAGTTAAGGCATAAAGTTGGTTATCCATTACTACGTAAGTCATGTTTACATTACGTTTCATAGCGTGAACAGCATGCCCTATACCGATAGCATATCCATCACCATCTCCACCCATGGCAAAAACAGTTAAATCTTGGTTCGCCAATTTAATACCTTGTGCAATAGGTAATGAACGACCGTGTAATCCTTGTACACCATATGCTTTTGTATATCCACTAATTTTACTAGAACATCCAATCCCTGCAGAAATTACGACATTCTCTGGTTTAATCCCTAAGTTAACAACAGCTCTATTTATACCCGCAAGTACCGAGAAATCTCCACAACCGGCACACCAATCGGGCTTAACATCATTTCTATAATCTTTTAATGTTACTTTCAAACTATTTCTCCTCCTCTAGTAATTGTTCAACAAGTTGATAAGTATAGTAAATATCTCCATCATATTTTAGTAAACTACTAATTTTTTCTGAATTATGGTACTTACTAGCAATTACCGTACGTAATTGTTTATTGTGGTTATGTTCAACAATATATATTTTTCTATATTTATCAAATGTATCACGAACAGCTTGAGCAACTGGATAAATTTGACGAATATGCATTGTATCAATTTTTAATCCTTGTTCTTTTAGTTGCTTAGCAGCTTTATTAAGTACTCCATAAGTTGAGTTAACTCCTACTAATAAGATATCTTTTTCATCATTATATTCATTTAATACAAATGGTCTTTCAACTAATGCTGATTCAATCTTATTAGCACGTTTTTCTTTTTGACGTTTTGTATTACGTTTTACCTCTGAAGGTAATCCAACTACTGAGTGTTCATAACTGTTTGCATTGTGAATTCCACCTTTTTGGCCAGGGATAGTTCTATTTGAAACTAACACATCAGTCGCATAACGTTTGAAGTAGATAATATCTTCTTCAGTAATTTCTTCTTGTTTTAATAAGTTACCACGATCAATTTGAACTTTACTAAAGTCAAAGTTAGGAACTGTTTCTTTATTCATACCTAATTGTAAATCCATTAAAACAATAACCGGTGTTTGATATTTTTCCGCCATATTAAATGCATCTATCATAGTGTAGAAACAGTCTTCTACAGATGTTGGAGCTAGCACGATACGAGAAGCATCTCCAGTTCCACCGTATACAGCGTGGAAAATATCAGATTGTTCTGTTTTTGTTGGAAGTCCTGAAGAAGGACCACCCCTTTGAACATCTACAATAACAACTGGTTGTTCTGCCATTGCAGCCATTCCTAAGAACTCAGTCATAAGCGAGATACCAGGTCCAGATGTAGCCGTCATAGCACGTACTCCTGCAAAGTTTGCTCCAACTGCAACTCCTAAAGCCGCAATCTCATCTTCAGTTTGAATATATGCTCCATTTACTAACGGAAGCTTATCAAATAAATATTCCATGATTTCTGTAGCTGGTGTAATAGGGTATCCAGCATACATTCTACATCCCGCTGCTAACGCACCAAGACCAGCTGCGTGGTTACCGATTAACCACATATTTTTGTGAGTTGGATTTAATTTTTTAAGATAATACTTATCTTTAATATCATTTTCTGCCATGAACTCGCTCATGATTTCACGCCCTTTATCAAAGGCTTGGATATTGATATTTACTACTTCTTCACCTTTACTTGCGAATTTTGAATCAATCATATCATAGAATAATTTTGAATCAATATCTAAT
>ERZ1036435.517-NODE-517-length-14433-cov-3.627973_pt1 | contig 14433 bp, 11 predicted proteins | sample MGYA00514223_ERZ1036435 | MGnify/ENA primary metagenome ERZ1036435 (study PRJEB33795, sample SAMN09464927) | human gut metagenome | host: Homo sapiens | place: USA: Stanford, California | collected 2016-08 | study: EMG produced TPA metagenomics assembly of the... | reverse complement strand
GGAGAGCACCGGCCCCTGCTCGTCGGGACCGGGAACGAGGGCATCATGGCTCATGCGTCCCCCTTCTGTCCGCGCAGGACCCGCAGGTGCCCCCGCCGGGACGGGGCCGGTGCTCGGCCGGCGAGGCGACCGGGCGCGGAGCGCGGGAGGCCTCGCGCACGGCGTCGGCCAGGGCCAGGAGGTCGTCCTCGCTGGGGGGCGCCGGCTCAAACTCGGTGGCCAGGCGGATGATCTGCCAGCCGCGAGGGGCCGTGAAGGAGGAGACGTGCTTATCGCACAGGTCATAGGCCTCGGGCTGGGCCTCGGTGGCCAGTGGCCCCAGCACGATCGTGGAGTCCGCGTAGACGGAAGTCAGGGTGGCCACGGCTGGGCGCTCGCAGCCGGGCTTGCGGCAGTGTCGGACTCTTCTCACGCTCGCAGGTTACCGTGCCGTTGCCCGCCGGTCATCCAGACGCCGCCTAGGCTGGCCGATGTGACCGACCTGTTCCCCTTCTCGCCCGGGCAGATTCCTCCGCGTTCCACCGCGGCCCCGGGGCGACGCCCGAGCAGTCGTCGCGACCGGCACGGCAGGGGGCTGCGCGGCCCGCTTCTGCCACCGAACCTGCCGGCCTGGCGCACCCGCGCCGAGCGCTTCGACGAGCTCGTCGTGGACGCGGCCCAGGACCTGGCCAGTCGTTGGCCGTCGGTGGATCAGATCCAGTTCGCCGTCGAGGAGGTCCCGCCCTCGGATCCGGCGCCCTGGGAGCGCTCGGTGGTGCTGGGACGGGGCTTCACCGCTGAGCCCCGTGCTGGGCTGCCGGCACGCGTCGTCATCTACCGCCGGCCGGTGGCCTCCCGGGCCACGAACGACGCCGAGCTGGCCGACCTGGTGCACCGTGTCGTCGTCGAGCAGGTGGCCCTCATGCTGGGACGCCGCCCCGAGGAGATCGATCCCGGCTCGGCCCTGTGAGACGGACTCGCCCGCCCCGGGGCTCGGTGTCGTCAGTCCAGCAGAATGCGGCGCTGGGCCTGAACGGTGGCGTCGGGCTGAGCCGGCACAGTGGAGATGAGCGTGCCGGCCAGGTCTCCGCCGGCCTGCGCGGTCACGATGGCGGCGGCGGCCAGGCCGCTGGAGGTGCGTGAGGTCCCCGACGAGCTCTCCTGGCCGGCCGCGTTCAGGCGGAGGGCGGAGACCTCGGCCGGCACCTCGACGACGACGGAGGCGCCCTTGGCGACCTTGACGTCCTGCTTCCAGGAGCCGTCGAGGTAGGCCAGGGTCACCGAGGTGGTCTCACCGCTGTTGGCCACGGTGACCGCTGAGCTCAGGGAGGCCGCGCGCGGCACCGCCAGCAGGCCGGAGTCCGCGGCTCCCGGCAATGCGGCCTGCGCCCACGCCTGGTCATGGACGAGGGCCTTGGAGCGCGCAGGGTACTCACCACCGCTGCGCACCAAGCGGGCGGCGGCTCCCACCGGCGCACTCGAGGTGACCTGCACGCCGTAGGTGCCGGCGGGCACGCCGGCCAGCTGGATGTCGAAGACGGAGCCGGCATCGATGGTCACGGACTGCGCCCCGCTCAGCGGGCGGGCCCCGTCCTTGCCGAGCATGGTCACCGACACAGTTGCCGGGTCCGCTCCGGGGTTAACGATGCGCACGGCCGGGGTGTCGGAGGAGTCGGCACTGGTCTTGGGGTCGGGAACCTCGCCCTGTGCGGCCGGCTCGATGATCTCCACTCCGGGGATCACCAGGTCGGTGGCCGGTGCGGCTCCCGGAGTGATGACGTCAGTGCCGGCGGGGGTCTCCCCGTCGAGGGACTCGGTGACGAGAGTGGGAACCACGGAACCGCCGTCGGCCTCGACGGATACGGCGATGCGCGGGTCCTGGCTGCCCTTTGTCTCCAGGGCCAGGGAGGAGGAGCCGCCCGCGGGCACGGTGATCTCCCCGTTGCTGGGCAGGCTGAGCCGGCCGATGGAACCGTAGAGGGTGACCTTCGCGGTGGCGGGGGTGACGCCGGGGTTGACCAGTCGCAGCTCGGCCGAGGAGCCCGCCGCGATGGAGCCGCCCACGATCCAGGACATGGCGGACGGCTGGGTGCAGGGGGCGGCAGTGAGCCCCCGCAGGTCACCGCTCTTGGTCAAGGTCGTCACCGCCCCGACGGCGTTGGCCACCCGGCCGTCCGCGGGCGCGAGGGTGAGGATGCCGCCCTCGGCGGTACTCGTGGAGGTGGCGGTATCAGTGGGGATGCTCCGACCCGCGTAAGTGGCCGACTCGGCACTACCAGCCCCCTTGGCCGGGACGATGGCGGTGGTGGACTCCATGGCGCCGACGTCGGTGCCCCGCAACGTGTTGGTGGGCGCGTGCGGGCAGACGTAGGTGGTGGGGCCCCCGGGCTGAGCCAGGCTCAGGGCCTGCAGCTGGGGAGTCGGTGTGGTCGGCGCGGCGTGCCCCCACCAGGTAACTCCTCCGACGGCTGCGGCGAGCGCGAGAGAGGTCAGGACGCCGACGCCGCGGGCAACCGTCCGCCCCAGTGACCGGCGGTGCCGCCTGGTACCGGTGGCGCTCCTCCGCCGCCTCGCGGAGGGGGTGGTGGAGGGGGTGCCAGTCTCATCCACCTTCTCAGCATCGGTGTCATCCGACGCCTCGGCGTCGGTGTTGGCAGCATCCTCGGCATCGGTGTGGGGGACCTCGTCAGCGTCCTCGTGGGGGGAGTCGCTGCCTGGATCCTGGTCCTGACCGGCGGGACTGTCCGCACCCTCCTCCGGCTCCTCGTCCACGATCTCATCCGTGGTCTCGTCGTCGGTCTTGTCCACGGAGACGGCCTCGTCGTCGACGGGCTGCGGGTCCGGGCTCATCGACTCATGCTGCAGGGTCTGGGGCTCGGGCTTCTTCGGTGACTCCGGCTGGCTGTCGGTGTCGTCCTGACGGTGCTGCGTCATGAGTCCATCTCCTTTCCGCGTCGCAGGGGCAGTGCCGCCACCAGGGTCAGGGCCCAGACAGCCCAGATCGTGTAGGTCGCGGCGGCAGTGGACCGGCGGGTGTGGGTGACCACCAGCTCCCCGCCCTCGGAACCGACCGCGAAGCCCTGCTTCCAGCTGCCGTCCTGGGCACGCACCGTCGTGGCCTCCAGGCGCCGGCCGTCGAGGGTGGCGCTCCAGCCGGCGTCGGAGCGCTCCACCATGACCAGGGTGCGGGGGCCGGCTCCGGCGGGAATCCGGGTGCGGGTCCCCGATCCGGCACCGGTGGAGGCGACCGGGGTGACCTCACCGCCGGAGTCCAGGAGACTCAGGCGGGCCGAGTCGGGGTACGCCGAGGATGTCACCCGCCAGGAGTTGCCCGAGGCGGTCTGGGCGAGCTGCTCCAGTCCGGGCGTCGAGGACAGGCCCACACGGGCCTCAGCGGTGACGGCGTCGCCCTCTTGGTCGTCGAGCACGACGACGGCGATGCCGTGGGCCGCCAGGGCGTCGGCGGCTCCCTGGTCCTGGCCGGCGGTGGCGCGGGTGACGATCTGGGCGAGCTCGGCGTCAGCCGGATCGTCCAGGACGAGTGCCTGACCTGAGGAGGTGCTGCTGGGCCTGGTGCGCTGACCGCCCTTGGCGGGCTTGAGTCCGGGATCGGCCAGCGCCGCTGCAGCACGGGTGCGCGCCTCGGCGTTGACCGCTCCGGGCAGAACGTCGCTGATCTGGGTCCCGGGCCCGCGCCAGATGGTGGCCTGGAGCCCCTGCGGCGTGGAGGTGAGCCTGAGGACTCGTCCGGCGGCCTCCGAGCCCTGGAACTGCTCGGCGATGAGCGGGATCTGCTGGGGTGTGGAGTGCAGCGCCAGGACCCGCGGGTTGCCGGCGCGGTGCGCCTGGTAGGACCAGACGCCGCCGACCACCACCGGGGCGAGCAGGACGAGACAGGCAGCCGTCGTGAAGGCTGCCTTGAGGCGACGCGATCGCCTCCGTCTCGCCGTGAGATCACCGGCCGGCGAGGAGGTCGCGTCGGCATCCGTCCGGATCCTGCCCTCCAGGGCGCGACGGCCGCCTGTGAACCGCTGTCCGAGCAGGGACCACATGGTCTCGCCGGCGGTCAGGGCCGCTGCGAGGAAGCCGCTCAGCGCCAGGGAGAGACCGGCCCCGGACCAGGCGTTGACAGGAGCCAGGCCGCTTCCGGCGACATCCGAGCCCAGTCCGGTCGGGGTGCGCAGGCACAGCCCGGCCAGGAGGAGGCCGCCCACGGCCAGGAGGATGCCGGTGCGGGCCACCCGGACACGCCGGGCAACGAAGAGCCCGAGGATGCCCAGGGCCGGAATCAGCGCCAGCAGTACCCGCAGCAGAACGCTCAGGACCCCGGAGGACACGAGGGCATCCAGGTCCATCGGGGAGCCGACCAGCAGGTCGAGGCTGCTCGGTGCCGGCGCGGAGACGGGCAGGCCGATGTCGGTCAGCAGCAGCCGGACCCCTTCGGCCCACCCTGCGCTCCGGCCCAGGCGCCAGGCGCCCCACCAGGCCGGTGCGGCGGTGACCAGCATGGGCACCAGGGTGAGGACGAGCTTGAACCCGCGTCGGGTGGTCACCGACAGCAGCACGATGATGACGGCCAGCACGGCGGCGGTGGCCGGGACGGCCGCGACGACGACGCTCAGCAGCAATCCGGCGACGGCGGCGGCCGTCGCCGACCCGTAGCCGTACTTCTCCGTGGGGGGCAGGTCGACCTCGGCCTCCCGTGCGGCCGGGGCGCGGGAGGCACGGTCGGTCTCCTCCGGGTCCTCACCGAGGTCATGTGCCTCATCGTCCGAGGCATCATTCGGGGCAGGGGTCTTCTCAGCAGCCTCATCCTGGGAGAGCTCGGGGTCGCTCGCAGCGTCCCCAGTGTCCTCGGCGTCTTCAGCCTCCGTGGCATCCTCGGCCTGCGCCTCCTCATCCAGGTGGGCGAGGTCGGTGACCTTCTCGGTGGAGAAGCGGTCGAGCTCGGCGCGTTCCTCGTCAGTGAGCAGGTGGGCACCCACCAGTCCGGACAGTACGAGGTCGCGTCGGTCAGCGCCTACTGCGCGGGCCAGGGCCAACAACGCCCAGGGCAGGACGAGGTGGACCAGGAGTGCTCCGAGACGCCCTTGGCCCAGGGAGAGCAGGAGGCTGGGAGACAGGGCCCACACCAGTGCCGCCCAGGCCCGCAGCGCCACCTTCCTGGTCATTGTGCCGGCGGCGAACCATGCCCCCAGTGCCGCCAGGGGCACGGCCAGGAGCACCAGGGCACTGATGAGCGCACTGGTCTCCAGACCCACCAGTCTTCCCAGGGCTGCCGGTAGGGCCAGGATGGCCAGCAACGGGGTGACGCCGCCCGGGTAGCCGTCCGCGGTGGCGATCCAGGTGCTCCAGGCGCTGTCCCACATCTGACGCCAGCCGCCGCTGAACAGGGGCAGGGCCCCGCCGGTGATGGAGCGGGTCAGCAGCAGCCGGGACAGGCCGTAGGTGCTCAGTGCCAGCACCAGCACCATGACCGCCCCCAAGGTGCGGCGCCGGCTGCGGGCCAGTGCGGCGAGCTCGCGCAGCTCGAGCTCACTGGGGGCCGCCGCACGGGCGCGACGCTCGCGCTCCTGGCGAGTGCGGTCACGGCGCACCCCGCGAATCTCGGCCGCCGTGGCGTAGAGGCGCCCCAGCGCGGATGCGGGTGCCTTGGTGTGTTGTGCGAGCCTGCGCCTGGCGGCCCTGACTCGTCGGCTGCGTCCGGCCACGGCCAGAGCCGCACCGAGCTCGTCGCCGGCCAGCGCCGGAGCCTTGGAGGCCAGGCGCCACAACGAACGCATGAGTCCGAGGATGACGAACCAGGTCAGCAGCAGGCCGATGGGCCGGGTGGAGAAAGCCGCCCAGTTGGTGAGCTGGGCGCTGCGCCGAGCCCGGAAGGACCTTTCCGGATCGGGCTCGGGAAGCGCGACCTCGATGGCCTCAGCATCAGTGCGGAGCTGTGCACTCGAGGAGTGCGAGACCGACGCGGGACGGCGAAGCCCCTGGTAGGAGGCCCGCCGGTGGCGGATAACGGCGGTGGGTTCGACGATGACGCGATATCCGGCCAGGCGCGCGGCACGCGAGAGCTCCAGGCCGTCGCCGAAAGGGCCGAGCCACGGGGCGATGCCGCCGACCTCCTCCCACACGGCCCGGTCGATGAGGGCCCCGGCGGTTCCCACGGCCAGGACGTCGCTGCGGTCATCGTGCTGGCCCTGGTCGACCTCTCCGGGGACGATGTCGTTAGCGCGCCGGGCCGAGGCCGTGGCTCGCAGCCCGACCTCCAGGAGCAGCTCGGGGTTGTCCCAGCCCACCTGCTTGGGTCCGACGACCCCCACGGAGCGCGCATTGGTCGCGGCGGTGAGCAGTCGCTCGAGGCAGTCCTCAGCGGGCGCGGAGTCGTCATGGAGCAGCCAGAACCACACCTGGTGCTCTGGCATCTCCGGAGCAGCCTCGGTGGGGGCCACGAGCCGCTGCTCGTAGGCGGTGATCGGTGAGAGCGCTCCGGTGGGGCCGGTGATGGGACCCGAGCTTGACAGCAGCAGATCCCGCACCGAGGTGCGCGGCCCGCTCGAGGTGGTGTCAGCATCTGAGTCCTCTGCGCCGTCGGGGGCCTCCGAGCTGCGGCGCTTGCGGTTTCCGGCGGCCACGAGTCCGGCGTAGGCGGTCAGCCCTCGGGAGACGGCGTCTCCGAAGTTCTTGGCCTCCTTGGCCCTGACGACACGCACCGCGGTGACGCCATCCAGCCCCGACCGCTCCACGAGCTCCTCGATCGGGGTTCCGTCCCCCAACCCATTGGCTCGCGAGGCGACATCGACGATGAGGACGACGTCGGGCGCACAGGTCTGTGAGGTGATCGCGGACAGCGTCTGCGCCAGAAACGGGCTCGCCCCGGCCGACACGACGACGGCCAGGGCTCCTACCCGACTGGCTCCCTGAGTGGAGCCGGCGGGCGTCATACTGCGCGACGCTTGAGCTTGCGCCGCTCGCGCTCCGACATGCCGCCCCAGATACCGAAGCGCTCGTCGTTGGCGAGGGCGTACTCGAGGCACTCCTCACGAACCTCGCAAGTCGCACAGACTCGCTTGGCCTCGCGTGTGGAACCACCCTTCTCAGGGAAGAAGGCCTCTGGGTCCGTCTGCGCGCACAGAGCGCGCTCCTGCCACGCCAGAGGACCTTCATCGACGTCGTCACCGCCACCGAAGAGGAGCGACAGTACCTCCGCGTCAGGCTCCTCTGGGTGCTTCAGTGGGCCGTCGCCGAGGATGTTCCACATGCCGGCCTCCCTTCGATCCGAGCTTCTTGCCAGTAAGAATTACATGCGTGTGAGACAAGGCCAGTCAAGCCGGGGAGGGAAACTTCACCCTCTCGTGACCGTTGACATCATCCCTTGATATATCAAGGGATACCCCCATCTGGTTGCCACCATATGTTGGCTTCCTACAAAACCCCTGAGAGGCTCCCGCTGCCTGCCTGACAGCAGAAATACCCACGGCGTTTCAGGGGATTTCAGTGAACCTGGCGCACGTTTGCATAATGCCCCAACCGGCTGGGCGCTAGCAGGGAGGTTCCTGAAAGTCTTGGGGATCTGCTTCAATCGGGGTCATGCGTGATCCCTTGCTGCCGCTGCTCCCCGGCCCTCAGGATGCCGACAGACCGTGGCTCATTTGTTATGGAATCGACGAACGAGTCGAGCTGACCGGGCACGTCCTGTCCATGTGGCTGGCCAAGATCGCGGGATTCGTCACATCAGAGTCGGTGCCCGGTGACGGAGTCCATGTGGCCCTCCCCCCGCACTGGCGGAGCGTCGCCTGGGCCTGCGGTACATGGCTGGCGGGGCGCAGTGTGCTCCTGGGGAGCAACGAGGAGATCCGTACCGCCGGCCTCATCCCGGAGCTGAGTGTGGCCTTCACCCCGGAGAGCCTCTACGACGAGGCCGAGGCACAGGCGCTGGTACCTCCCGCCTCGCTGGCGCTGCGCTGGCCGGAGGAGCTGCCCGCCCTCGTGCTCGACGGCGCCGCCGACCTCATGCACTACCCCGACCGCTTCACACCGGTGAGCACCGCTGCTGATTCGGTGTGCCTGACAGACCTCACCTCCGAGGCCGCTGCGCCTGCGGCTCCGGGTGCTCCTGGGGGCACTGCCCCGTCGGGTGGGAGGCTCACCGTGCTGACGCGCGCCCAGCTGGCGGCCCGGGTCGAGGCGGCCGACGCCCCCGCAGGAAGCGGCAGACACTCCGCCTCGCGTGCCGTCCTGGTGCGCAGCCCCGACACGGCCCAGATGCTCCAGGAGGTTCTGGTCGCCTGGCGCACCGGGCGCGCGGCGGTGGTCCTCACCCCCGAGGCGGGTGACGACGTCGCCGCGGCCGCCATCCGGCAGGAGGGCATCCAGGAGGGCATCACCGCGTGAGCCGGCGGGGCTCAGTCCCGCTGACGTCCCGCTGACGTCCCGGTGAGCATCGGGGTCAGGGGACGTCGGCCTGAACGAGGGTGCCCTCCCCTTCGACGGACAGGCTGCGCTCGTCGGCTCCGACGAAGACGGCCTCGCCCTGGGCGAGCGTCTGGGAGTCGGTCTGGGTCACCAGGGTCACGGCGCCCTCGACGGCCAGGAGGATGCGTGGCCCCCGTCCGGGGACTGGCAGGCGCCCGTCAGCGGTCACCACGGTGGTGACCATGAGCTCGAAGTCGTCCACCGGCGCGTAGTAGGCGCGGGTGGCGCGAGAGAGGTACTCGGGGGCGGGGCGCACCGGCGGCGCCGCCACGTAGTCGACGCAGGCCAGCATCTCGGGGACGTCGATGTGTTTGGCACTCAGTCCGGCGCGCAGCACGTTGTCCGAGGAGGCCATGACCTCCACGCCCAGACCGGAGATGTAGGCGTGCACGCTTCCCGCGGGCACGAACAGCGCCTCACCGGGCTGCAGGGTGACGGGGTTGAGCAGGAGCGCGGCGGCGATGCCGGGGTCCCCGGGGAAGGTGCCGGCCATTTTCACAACATTGGAGTCCACCCGCAGCGACGGGGACGTACCGGCCTCGAACCTGGCGGCGATCTCGGTGACGAGGGCGTCGATCTCCTGGGGGCTGGGACGGGTTGCGGATGAGACGACGTCGGAGAAGACCTGCCGGATGCCGTAGCGGGTGGGGTTCAGACGCAGGGTGCGGCGCATCCGGCGAGCCAGGGGGCTGTCCAGACCGGCCAGGACCTCGACGGCGCGGCGCGGGGCCCGGAAGCCGGCAACCGCCTGGAAGCGGGTGAGGGCCAGGACCATCTCCGGCTTGTGGTTCGTGTCCTTGTAGTTGCGACAGGGGTGGTCCAGGGCGATGCCCGCCTCGTCCTCGAGGGCGTAGCCCTCAGCGGCCTGGGCCTGAGTGGGGTGGACCTGGAGGGACAGGGGCTGCTCAGGAGCGATGAGCTTGAGCAGGAAGGGAAGCCTGCGCCCGAAGCGCCAGATGATGTCCTCACCTAAGAGACGCTCCGGCTCGGCCTCGATGAGCTCGGACAGCACGCCGCCCTCGGCGACCTGAGCGGGACCGGCCGGGTGAGACCCGTACCAGGCCTCGGCCCAGGGCTCGCCGTCGTCGTCCCTGCCCAGGAGGGCGGGGATGGCGGAAGTCGACCCCCAGGCGTACCGCTGGCGCGCCGGCTCAAGTCGTCTCATAGCACCTCACCGTACCGGTACGCGGGCACGTCCTAGGCCTGGGCCCCGGGAGCCGGGAAAGGGATGACGTCGGCCAGGCGGGGGTGCGCCTTGTCCTTGTCGGAGAGGATGGCCTCACTCAGTGCGATCGGCCAGGGCACGTTCACCGTCTCATCGGCCAGGTTGAGGAAGGTGTACTGGGCATCGGCCGACCAGTGGTCGTTGACCAGGTAGGTGTAGGCGGTATTGGGCTCCAGCGTCTGGTAGGAGTTGCCCACGCCCCGAGGCACGAACACCGCCACCGACGGGTCGATCTCGCAGGTGTAGACGGCTCCGAAAGACGACCCCTCACGCAGGTCCACCCAGGCGCCGAAGACGCGGCCGGTGGCCACCGAGACGAACTTGTCCCAGGGCTCGGCGTGGATACCGCGGGTGACCCCGACCTCGTTGTTGAAGGAGATGTTGTTCTGAACCGGACCGAAGTCGGGCAGCCCCAGGGCCAGCATCTTCTCCCGCTGCCAGTTCTCCTTGAACCAGCCGCGGTTGTCCCCGTGAACAGTCAGGTCGATCCGCAGGAATCCCGGAATCGGCGTCTCCTCGACGGCAAGCGGCTTGCCCAGCTCGATCTGCCCCATTGATGGCCCCTTCTGTGCGCACAGGTCTAGGTCTCGGCGCCCCTGTGTCTGCGAGGCGCCACTGCCCGAGTCTATCGGCGCGGCCCACCAACACCCCGAAGGACGAGGCCGCCAGGGGCACAACGTGCCGGGAACCACGGACTTGAGCTCCCGATCCACCCGATCCTGGCGCCATTCGGAGCCAGAATGGGCCATGCTTGGAGCATGCGAGGAATCATTCTGGCCGGAGGCTCCGGCACGCGACTCAACCCGATCACCCTGGGAACCTCCAAGCAGCTGGTCCCCGTCTACGACAAGCCGATGATCTACTACCCGCTGAGCACCCTCATGCTCGCCGGGATCCAGGACGTCCTGGTCATCACCACCCCCCACGACGCCCCCTCCTTCCACCGCCTCCTGGGCGATGGCTCCCAGCTGGGCGTCAACCTGTCCTACACGGTTCAGCAGGAGCCCAACGGCCTGGCTCAGGCCTTCGTGCTGGGCGCCGACTTCATCGGCTCCGACAGCGCCGCCCTGGTCCTGGGCGACAACATCTTCTACGGCCCTGGCATGGGCACGCAGCTGCGCCGCCACACCAGCCCCGACGGCGGCGTCGTCTACGCCTACCAGGTCGCCGACCCGACGGCCTACGGCGTGGTCGAGTTCGACGAGACCTTCAAGGCGATCTCCATCGAGGAGAAGCCGGCCCAGCCCCGCTCCAACTACGCCGTTCCCGGCCTGTACTTCTATGACAACGACGTCGTCGAGATCGCACGGAACCTCAAGCCCTCCGCCCGCGGCGAGTACGAGATCACCGACGTCAACCGTACCTACCTGGAGGCCGGCAGGCTCACCGTGGAGGTCCTGCCGCGCGGCACCGCCTGGCTCGACACCGGCACCTTCGACTCACTGGCCGACGCCACCAGCTTCATCCGTACCGTCCAGCACCGTCAGGGCCTCAACATCGGCGCCCCCGAGGAGGTCGCCTGGCGCATGGGCTTCATCGACGACGAGGGCCTGCGCCAGCGCGCCGAGCCCCTGGTGAAGTCCGGGTACGGCGCCTACCTCCTGGGCCTGCTGGACAACCAGCAGGCCTGAGGTGCCCCGCCGGAGCGTCCGGCGCGTTCCTCTCCTCCTCATGCCTTGTGGGTGGGTGGTGCCAATGCGCCACCCACCCACAGTGCTGACGACGGCTGACGACGCTTACGACTCCTGTGGCTCCTCTTGCCCCTGAGGCGCAAGCGTCAGCATCGCCATGGCGACCCCCACAGCCGCGGTGGCGACGCATGTCGTGAGGAACCAGACCATCATGGGCGAGACCGGCACGCTCCACCACCACTCGATGTGCTTGTCGAGGTTGAGCTCCCATCGCTTGTGAACTCCCTGAACGAATCGCAGCAGCAGCGTATGGAGAGTGATTGCCTGACACAGCGAAGCGCAGACTGTGACCCAGACGGCCTGCGGAACCGTGAACCACGAGTCCTCATCCTGGTCAACGGCCAGCATGAGGAAGAAGGTGGGTGCCAGCAGCGGGAAGATGTACCGCGCCTGGTAGAGCTCGATGTGCTCCATGGCCCCGTTCGCATAGAACACGGCCGGAAGGAGGACCATCGCCCCCACGAGGACCGCCATGGAGGTCCACTTCCGCCACCCGCCACGGCGTAAGGCGATGGCCACGAAAGCCCCGGCCGTCATAATGGTGAGCACATAGGGCGCGCGATCTCCCAGAGGAACGTCGTGCCACCCCGGGGTCCATGTGTGTCCCCAGAATCCACCAAGATACTTCGGCGCTGTCTCCAGCCCAATGAGGAGCTTCTCGAAGAATGACTGCTTGTTGGCGGAATTCGCGGGATCAGACGCCTCGAAAAGACGCAAGAAGTAAGCGACCTTCGACACCTGGGACGAGGCCATGAAAGTGCCGACCCCAAGGAGGGCCACTGCGCCCAGGGCCGCCAGCCCCACCCATCCTCCACGTTTCCATGGCACCACGAAGAGCAGGGCGAGGCCGACGACGAGGAGGAAGAAGGCGGAGTCGTATCGGGACGTCAGACACATCACGGCACCGATCACTGCGCAGATCACCAGGGCGATACGCCGACGCCCCTTCTGCTGCGCGGCCATATATGTCGCCGCGGAGTAGGCCATCAACCCGGACACGGCCCACGAGGTGGGATTGTTGGAAGCAATGAAGTAGATACCCATCGGCACCCAGGAGGCGGCGATCGCAGCCACGAATGGCCGCCTCAAGCGCTGTGGCGCAGCGAAGCCGACCACCCCCAGTAGCGCCACAGCGATGAGCACGTTGACGGCGCGCATCACCAGGACCGAGGTCTGCACGTCCTTGCCGACGAAGAGGTGGTGAAAGTGGTAGTAGCCGACCGGGTACGCCCCGCTATGATCAAAGCGTTTGGTCCAGGCCATCTCCGAGTCGTTGTAACCGAGAGCACACCCCGCCGATCTGTCCGGCTGGAAGTTGTAGCACTTCATGGAGTCGTCCGACACCGCCACCGGGACCCGAGCCACCGGTCGACCGTTGACAACGCTGGTCTGACAGTACTCCCCCACCGGGCGAGGACACCAGATGCTCCCCAGGTGGAAGTCCTCATCAGGGGACGACTCCACTGGTGAGGACACCGCCCACCCGAGTCCGGTCAGCAGCATGAGAACCAGGAGGAGCCCACCAAGCAGTGCCGGACGCCGCGACGCTACCGCCCCGGCCCGTGAGCGGTCCAGGGTCGGCAGTCGTAAGTACTTGATGAGCTCACGTCGCATACTGATCTCCGGCAGAAAACAGGGATGGGGGAATGCAATCCAGCGAGGGACAACCTACAGGAGGCCCTGAAGATAGACGTCCAGGCGCTCCGTGGAGTCAGCCGGGGTGAAGCCTGTGGCCTTGATCCTCGCCAGGTCCAGGGCCGAGCTCAGTGGCCGCGGCGCAATCCCCTCCTGACCGGCGTAGTAATCCTCAGTGGTGACGGGAGTGACCTCATCGGGGCTGTGGCCTGCACTCTCGTAGACCCGCTTGGCGATATCGGCCCAGGAGAGGATCGGGCCGTCACCGGAGAGGTTGTAGGTGCCGAACTCGGCGCCCGAGGTAATGAGGTGGATGATGCCGGCTGCCAGATCGGAGGCGAAGGTGAGACGCCCGGTCTGGTCGGCCACAACCTGTGGGCTGATACCGCGCTCGGCCAGGGAGAGCATCGTCTTGACGAAGTTCTTGCCATCGCCGACCACCCAGGAGGTGCGCACCAGGTAGTGCCGAGGGCAGACGCTGACAGCGGCATCCCCTGCCGCCTTGGACTGACCGTAGACGCCCAGCGGTGAGGGGGTCTCATCCTCGGTGTGGACAGCCGTCACGCCGTCGAAGGTGTACTCGGTGGACAGGTGCACCAGGGTCAGGCCGTGCTGGACGGCCGCCCGGGCCAGGTTGACCGGGCCGACCGTGTTGGCCCGCCAGGACAGACGGCGCCCCTCAGGGGTCTCCGCCCCGTCCACGTTGGTCCAGGCCGCGGCATTGATGATGATGTCGTAGCCAGTCCAGTCCCAGGAGGACATGGCGGCCGCATCCGAAATGTCCACCTCAGGCAGGTCGACGCCGATGGGATCGAATCCCGCCTGCGGCAGCAGGGCCATGAGAGCACGCCCCAGCTGACCGTTGGCGCCGGTGACGAGAACACGTCCGCGCGTCTCCCCTTCGTCGCGCCCGGCACGAGGGAGGGAGGTTCCCTCGGTCTGCAGGGGTATGGTCTCTTTCACTGGCCGTCTCTTCCTTCCCGCAGAACGTCGTCCTGCTGACGTCTCACCATGAGCCATCAGCCTGTCGATGAACACTACACGAGTGCGGTGGCCACGTTGGCCGATATCACCAAGGACAGACGGCGTACCGTGATCTGCTCAGGAATGGGCACTAGCGCGCCATGGCGGCGTGGTAGGCCTCGACGTGCGCCTGAGCCGAGGCCCTCCAAGTGAACTCGGCGGCCCGCTCCAGGGCGGCGGCCCCCAGCTCCCGGCGCCGCTCGGGCTGGGCGTCCAGGACCACGAGGCCCCGGGCGATGGCCTGCGCATCCGATCCGCAGTAGGCGACGGCGTCGCCCCCGACCTCCGGCAGGCTCAGCTCGCGGGTGGTGAGCACGGCGGCCCCGCAGGCCATGGCCTCCAGGACCGGCAGGCCGAAGCCCTCGCCGATGGAGGGATAGGCCAGGATCTCGCAGCCGGACAGGAATCCGG
>ERZ1036435.513-NODE-513-length-14613-cov-11.860146_pt1 | contig 14613 bp, 10 predicted proteins | sample MGYA00514223_ERZ1036435 | MGnify/ENA primary metagenome ERZ1036435 (study PRJEB33795, sample SAMN09464927) | human gut metagenome | host: Homo sapiens | place: USA: Stanford, California | collected 2016-08 | study: EMG produced TPA metagenomics assembly of the... | reverse complement strand
CTGTGTGTGGTACCTTATTAATAGAAATCCATGGGATTAACATTGGAAAGAGTAAACGTTGGAGTTAATTATTGGTGCAATACGGCATTGAGTCAAAGAGAGTAAGAAAAAAAATTGTGAGAGGATGATCGTTCCTTTTAAGTGCATTATCAAAGGCGATCAAATTTAGAATAAAATGGTATATAACTCGTGCTTCTTTTCTTGATTAATCACTATCTTGCAAATAAACCTTTAATATCTTTTGAATATCTGCTTTCTATATTCACCCAAAGAGAGATTAAATAATATTAAAATTAAAAAAAAGATAACGTCAATACAATACCTGTGATGCAACTGTAACACACACAAAAAAAAAATACCACTCATTAAGAAAAAATAATAGTAATATTTAAAGATCACCCAAACCCAAGCAAAAAAATTATTATTAAAACCTATTTCAAGTATTCATAGGATATATCGAAACACCAAATTCCAATTATCCATTTCACCCCCTACACTACTGAAAATTAGCGTATTATTTTTTTGACCTTAACCCCCCAAAAAAAAATACTGCTCTAACTTTGCATTTCTACACTCTTTTAAACAAAACTATAACTAACAGATGTCTTCACTAGATGAGCAGGAACTCATATTCGAGGATGATATCGCCCAGGAGGTCGAATTCGATATGACTGAGATAGAGGTGAATCGCTTGATACGTTCACCACTGCTTATGCCACAAGATCGAGATCACATGACTCCACAAAGTGATGCCGCCTACTATGGCACCTCTATTGCTAATGAATTGATGAACACCGAGGGCGAATGGCCCTCGTATGATGACTACAACCGTCAGGAACGGTCACAACAGAGCTACGATATCCCTAGAGGGTTTTCCGGGTGCATGCAACCATTGTCTAGTATTGTTGAGCATATGGCCGAGACTAACTACAAACTCTGGCTACACTCAAAAAACTAACCAATGAGAATACCAACACCCATCATTGCCTCAAAAAAAAAAATATCACACTCAACAAACAAATAAAAGCTACGATAAAAAAATAATTACTGAACATTTCTGAAACAATTTTACTACTAGAGAATTCCTTTTTCAAATGAATTATTCTATTGCTAATGATAAATCCTACCAAAAAAAAAAAATAAAAGATTATTATCTTTATTGCTATCTCTACTTTATAGGATAACTATTACAAACGTATACGACTTTTTTTTATACAATTTACTGCACCCCCATTCCGTTAACGGTTTGGTATATATTCACATATTCAATTTTATAAAAGAATTACTGCATTTTTTTCCTCAAGATCGTGTATCCCGAATTCTCTCCGTCGAACTCCTCAAAGTTTGCTCCAGTAACTCCTATCTCCATGAAGTCGGATTTCAAGACATGAACTAAAATCAAAAAATTAATAAGAAAAAGCAACCTGAGCGAGCTCCTTAACAATATCCATTTTGACTCATTTGTCTTGCACTTCACATGTCTACTTTTTAGGATTGCAGATTATCTATCACATGCTAATTGATTGTAAGCCATTTATACTGAAGATTATTGTGCGATGAACCCCACTATCATTTAGTGCATAAATATTTATAAAAACTATGTATCATTTGCTATTACTACTATTATTAGTACTAAGGTAAGACAGGTATAGATAACATTAAGCCAATTTATCTGATATCAGCCAGTCTGGTTGTATTCATGTGAATCTTGATATCCATTTCATCAGTGTTCTCCTCAATGTCACGGATACGTCTTTGTTGGGAATCTAACTCTTCACCAGTCGCAAGGGCCAGCTTCTTTAGTCTACCACTGATCTGTTGGATCTTATCTAGATTTCTATCAATCTCAACTTCCATCTCATCATCCTCTTCGTCGTTTTCAAATTGATACTTCTTAGCTGCCGCAAGTACTTTTTCTCTTTGATATTTCTCTCTCACAGCACTAGTCTCATTACCGCCACCTAGGGCTCCCTCAATTCTTTGAGTAGATTGGTGTAATTCTTGTGACATGTGCTCTGCTCTCATCTTGTCTTCCATCTTACGACCCTTAATCATGTCTTCACGCTCACGTCTTCTTCTCTTAGAGTTAAATGGGTTAGAGACATGAACAGCCAAAATATTTCTGTTCAGCTTCTTCAATTCAGCTACCTTTTCATCGGCAGCTGTATTCTGTATCTTGATCAAATCAAGATTTCTCTCAACATTATTCAGTTTTTCACTTTGGTGGCCAAGCATACCTAGTGTATTCATACCAGCCATTTCAGCTTCTTGTGCCATTTTCAGAGTATTTCTAGTGGAAGCAACAGAGCTCTGCTTCGTAAATCTAATTTGCTCTTTGATTTCATCAACAGCCTGATCTTCTTCTTCTTTTTGACGCTCTTCTTCTTCTCTTTGTATCTCATCAAAAGTCTTATAGCCTCTGTTCATATCATCTTGGGTACCATAACCGTATTCCTCTTCTTCTCTTTGCCATTGCGGTTGCTGTTGTTGTTCATACATGTTACCGTATCCAGTGGCATTAAGATCTTCCCCACGGTCATTTATAGTGGCATTCAAATCTAGTTCGTCCAGCGCAGCAGAGTTTTCTGCATATTTAGATTCTCTACCCATGTATTTGTCCTCAAAGACAAACTCATTAGCATCTTCGGGAGCATCGTTTAAGTCCAATTCATCCTGATTTTGTTGGTTCTCTTCCTCCGCTAGTGCAACATTGTTCGAATCAGGTGTGATATATCCAGCCTGAGGCGGTACGCTATTGCTAGCATTCCTTCTTAAATATGGATTAGTACCAGATCTTGAGATATTTCCTGATCGTGTACCGTTTAGGTATGAGTCACCACTAATCGCAGCATATGGATTTGAACCCGCCGGTCTGTCATTGACACCAGGTGTCGATCCATAAGAGGCGTTCCCGTAGGGGTTTGATGCAGATGTATTTGTTCTACTTATCGGCTTGGATACTGGTGCTGATGTTGTCGCACTGCTGCCATACCCAGAACCATATGAGGCGCCACCATATGGATTGGAGCCACTAACTACGCTACCCATTGCTCCAACTGCACCACCTGCAGCACCACCTGCTAAAGCACCAACACCGGCACCTGCATATGGATTTGACCTATTCTGATTATTATATCCGTATGCTGGATCTTCACGGGCAGAATCTCTTCTGTCAAGAACTGGGGTTGCTCTATTAACTGGCTTCATAGGTTGGCCAGGAGTTCCGTTGTAAGCATTCAAGTCCTCTGATCTATCACGTCTTCCGTACTCATTACCATAACTGGGTCCATTTTCGTAATTATTGAATTCATTATATACGCCGCTGCTCGAAAATGCTTTCTCACCAGCTGCTCCAGCGCCATAAGGGTCAGCGTTATACCTATAGGATTTTTCTGTTCTGGCATATGGATCCTGTACTGCTGCTGGTTCATCCTCTTGTTGGTGTTTCTTCTTCTTCTTCTTCTTATCCTTTTTGGTCTCTTTCTCGTCCAGCTCAGATTTGTTCAAGTCATCCTCTTCGCCTTCCTTTTTCTCTAGCTCTTCAGGTGGTCTAGCAAAGTCCTCATAGCCAGGTGGCGCGTAGATCTTGCTGGTAGCCCTATCCTTAGCAAACTGACCATACGCAGCAAATTTACTCTGAGGTTTCTTGGTGGTACTTTTAGTGGCAATACCGATATCCATCAAATTCTCACGGTTCTGCTCTACCGTGTCCTCCTTCGGAGGCTTGATCTTAAAAAACTTCTTGATACCCATATCACAATAGAAACAAGCTCGACTCTTATTATGCCCGTGTTAGTCTAAACTCTAAAATATATCCTTATAGAAATGGAGGGTATCCTGATGTAAGTCCTCTGCATGTACTTTGACGTACTGATCTACTGTTAACTTTAATTGCAAGTTACTAGCTTGGTTCGTGTAATATTATAATATTGAGCAAGTATACGGTATTCAGTAAGCAGTAGAAGATGTATATAAGATTATCTTTGATATTTGTATCCAAGCACTTTGAAAGCGGCATGGTGTGCTTTCCAAGTTTCTATTGTGCAATATGAAGTCAAAGCATTGTTAGTGATCTTATTTTTGCCCTGTTGTTGGTGCATTTGTCCAGTTTACACTTGATTCCATTATCGGTGTCAGTTTGTTCATTTGAACCGATTCCTGTACTTTGTTCTGATCTATAGGCAAGAATGGGTTCACTTGGCTGTTCGCTTTTACTGCAGACTCTGCTGGCATGAAGGTAGGTGCGGCGTAGGCGTTAAATTTCGCCGGCATGATGGTTTTATTCTCTTCTTCTCTACTGAAGCCAAATTTCATATCCTCAGGCAGTAAATCAAGGTATTCTGCCAATATAGTTTTCTTGTGGTCAACATCCGGCTGTTTTGTGTTGATTATTTTGGTATATATCAAAGAATAGTCCGATGAACCATCGTTCCATAAGTGAACATAGGTCTTGATGGTGGACCTACAAAGTTCGTTCTGCTTACACCATATTTTGAATTTGGTGTGTTTTGATTGGAAGAATAGATAATTTAGTAATTTGATAGATATCCTCTGAAACCCTGTATCATCGATAGACACTCGGGATACTATTTTTAACAAGTGGTACAGTGCTACACTCTCATTGACAAGAAGTATATTTGTGACCTGTTCCTTTATATTATTGGTAATGATCTCGGCATACAAATTCCAAGTTTCATTACTAATTGCCATTGCTTCCGATAGGGATTGCATCTGTTCTGCCAACAACAAGCTGGAAAATATTGGAATATACGTCAAAAGGTGAACATTTTTAATAAGTTGGAATTTGGAGTGTTTCAAATTGATTTCCTCCTTCCCTTCAATTTCAAATGGATTGATACTGGCTGATCGATATTGGTTTAATATCTTACTACTGATCTCTATACACAACATTAAGGAGTCCAAAATCGTAACAATCATGTCACTATAGCTTGCCTTAATCAAAGAGTCATCCTTACCATATATGAACAACGATTTAAAAATAGGTGGTAAAGGAAATATCATAGTCTTGTCAAACCAAGGTGGCAATTGAAATTCAAAAGAAGTAATATTCTTGAAGGCTTCCTTAACAGCAGCACCAGTACTTATATCGTAGCTCTCACTCGTCTTTTGTAAAACTTTACAACCATTAATAAATCCAAGCAAGAATTTCGACAAACAATACTGCACATAGGAGAGTAAAGCTAACAAAGTCTGCGTAGTACCCAATTCATCCAATTCGTAATGCAACTCAGAGATATCAGTATGTGATTCAGACAAAAACACAAAGCTGCTCCCCAGCAGTGTTACTAACCGAGGGAACTGCAGTAAATTTATGTCAGGTTGATCGATTATCTCCATTAGTGTCATTAGCGACAGCCGTACATTTGGGAGAGGTTGCGTCATCTCGCAGACACTGTTCTCCACAATAAGCTCTTTGTAGCACCTTTGATAGACTGCATCAGATATAATCTTCGGAAACTGCAGCACTCTACTCATAACTGAGTACTGCTGATACTTGTCTATCGAGTCAAGCAGATCGTTTGTGTCACCATTATGCATGGATCTACAGATCAAGAGATCAGTGGCTAAGTTGCCAGTATTACAGTTATAATCCTTGGAACTGATCAAGCTCAGTAACTCCCTGATGGGATAATGGAAGTCTTGAAAGTTTGTAGTCTTACTGCTGCGATGAATTAATAATACTTCGAATATCCCAACGTCATTGTCGATTCTAGTTTCTGGTGAATCGTTGGCATCCCTACATGATGCCTCTAGTGTCTCCGATGTCTCTATGGCTATGTCATCAGGGGGCACTACCAGTAATACATAGCAGAGTAGTATATATTGCAAGCTGGACTCACTTCTCACTGTGACGTCCTTGAGCCCGCTATGACGCAGGACATCCAGATCAATACTGCGTAGCGCTTCCAGCACTGTAGTGGCCAGATTGACATCCCAGGACTCAGACAGCTTACGGATGCCATTCTCAATCCCCTCCATTGTCACCAGGCTTCCAAACTCAACTGCCCACTCCGCAATTTATCACTGACCCAGGGATGAGTGATTTTAAAAATTGTTAATTAGTATCTTAGTCACTATCAAACTCGTGGAGGGACGAACTCTTGTCAAAGATATTCCAGTGACGTAGACTGCTGTGTGAAAGTTAGCAGTGTTCTTCTATCCCCTTGCACTCCTTGGTAAATAAGGTCCAGTTTAATGACTTAAAGCGGAAACCATAAGACTAGTAAGCCATCGAATCATAGGGATTCTTATATAAAAACTTGGGTTTTTTGTAGAGACTTTGAAACATTAGGAATCCATGTCTTTGGTTTGTTTCAAGCTTGCACCACTTGTGTAACCAATATCTCATCAAACCAGATTGAAACAAACAGTGAAACAATGAAGACGCTACTAGTTATCGATGTGCAGAACGACTTCATCACGCCGGACCACTCCATGTACGTGCCCCAAGGCGAAGAAGTTGTTTCCCCCATTGTCGAGCTCATGAAGGACCCTCAATGGCACCGTGTGGTGGTCTCCAGGGACTGGCACCCGCAGAACCACATCTCCTTCGCGAAGAACCATGGTGTCGAGGACTACACCGAGACCACGTACAAGTCCCCACGCCCAGGCGACGACTCGACACAGCCGGCAACTCTATGGCCAGTGCACTGTGTCCAGAACACCAGAGGTGCCCAACTGGCACCTGACATCCTCGAGTTGGTCAACTCGAAGCACATCAAGATCGTCGACAAAGGGTACTTGTCCAATTGCGAGTACTACAGTGCGTTCAACGACACCTGGGAGTGGCACAAGACTGAGCTCGACGAGTACTTGAAGAAACACCACACCACAGAGGTCTACGTCGTGGGTCTCGCCCTCGACTTTTGCGTCAAGAACACAGCCATCAGCGCGGCAAAGCTGGGCTACGACACCACCATCCTGAAGGACTACACTAAGCCCATCTACACAGACGAGGACCACCAGCAACAGCTCGAGAAAGACCTCAAGGAACACAACGTCAAGGTCAAATAGGGCGCCAGCGCCACCAGCTACGCCCATACACTGCGCAATTGGGAAATATGGAAAAAATAAATTATATAAAAGTCACGTGTGTAATGAATTTTTATTCTAAAATAAAGGATTTAACCGTCTAATTGGGATCAGTTAAAATTGCTAAAAGGGTTTGGCCCGGATATAAGTTTAGACTAGACCCTTGGTGGGGGGGTGAGGTGTCCCTAACGTCTGCAAACTGGTGGGAAAGCAGCCATGTTCTTCCCCCCCCCACACACACAACTACACATACAATTGATCTTTGGAGCAAGCCTCTTGTAAATACATTTTTCATGGAGCAATTTAGCCAAGAGGACACGAAATGCCCACTTTGGGATTCCCCTCCAAGGAAAGCAGCACTGTAGTATTAAAATAGATCTTGCCTAAATCTAGATTTGGATTTGACTTTGAAAAAAGAAATGAAAGCTAGATCCGTCTTAGCTGGCCCTAGCCATTGTGGCCCTGTGCAGCTCTTCATTAGAAGGAGATTCAGAATTTTTTTGGCTGCAACTTTTAGAGCTACGTTTCTCTGTCATGCACGAGAGGTTGATTTGTAGAATGATGGCGTACGTTTTATCAAAAATGTTTTATATAGCTTGCATAGGCAATTGAAAACTAATATAAAGGCCAATTCTTGCCCAGGGATATAAAGTTCCTGTTCTGAGACCAAATAGCAAACCGAAGCTGGCTTGATACAGTAAATTCAGTGATGAGTAAATGGCAGAAGAGGCACATAGTGCTTGCGGTGCTGGTGCTGGTGGTATTCTTACGTGTTCACGGTAATTTGCGAGGCTTGAGCGGGCAATTCAGAGCTAAGTACCCAAAGAATTATCTGGTGTCTAACGGTGATACTTCCGGTTTGAACTTGAAGCAGCTCAAGTTCAATTCCAATGATCTACGGTCTGATTTGAGCAAAGCGTTCCCTTATGATCCTTCAAAGCCTATACCAAGACGTGTGTGGCAGACTTGGAAAGTACCAATAGACTCACCAGAGTTCCCTGGTGATCTGAAACCGTACGTTTCCAGGTGGGAATCCAATAGCTATGAAGTTGATGAGGATGAGATATATTCACAAGAGAATGAGCAGAACTACTACTTACTCTCAGATGACCAAATTGAGTCAATCTTGGAGAGTTTCTACGGTGAAGTGCCGATAATAGTGCAGGCTTATAAGCTGATGCCCAGTAATATATTGAAGGCTGACTTCCTACGGTATCTGCTGTTATATGCCAGAGGTGGTATATATAGTGACATTGATACGTTCCCATTGAAAGATTTCAGGGATTGGCCTTCCATGAACCGAGAAGATATGAAGAAATTGAAGAAAGCCAAGATAATTCCATACAAGAACTTTGATAAAACAATGATAAACGGTATGAACTTTATTGATCCAGGTCTGGTAGTTGGTATTGAGGCCGACCCTGATAGACCAGACTGGGCTGACTGGTACTCCAGGAGAGTGCAATTCTGTCAATGGACAATTCAAAGTAAGCCTGGACATCCTGTTCTAAGAGAGCTAATTCTGAATATAACGGCTACCACCATATATTCTTCAGCTAAAACCCCTGCCCATTTGAAGTCATTGATTGATAATTCTGCCGATGAAAAAGATTTCAATATCAATTATAGACATCGTAGGAGGTTTGATAAAGAATATGATCACAGTCAAAAGAAACAAAGGAAAAATGTTGATGGTACTGATATTATGAACTGGACTGGTCCAGGTATCTTCTCTGACAGCATTCTAAATTACTTGACTAATATCATTAGAAAGAACCGCAATATATTGTTATTGAATAGTAACTTAGATTCAAAACAAAAAGAAATACCCTCCTCAGCAGCAGGTTCTCAAGAGGAAGAGGAAGAAGAAGACTTAACTTATTCGACAAAGAAGTTTTATAATGAAATTTCAACTAGTCTATTATCATCTGCAAAGATGCCATGGGAGTTTTTCTCACTAATAACAGAACCTTTATTAGTAGATGACATTATGGTATTACCTATTACTAGTTTTTCTCCTGATGTGATGCAAATGCAGGCCGAAAGTAGTCAGCACGAATTGGCACTTGTGAAACATATGTTTCATGGTAGTTGGAAAGAAGAAGCTGACGGGCATTAAATGTCTATTAGAACTGTTTCATAAATATGCATATAGAGAATAATCAATCACTCAGGTATCATAGTCAATACATAAATAAGTGAATAAACTTCTATCGACAGTTCCAAAAAATTATTACAAGATTCGAGACGAGGTGTATCTGCATTGTTCAATGAATGAATAGAAGCTGGATGATCAGTATTTACATTAATTACTTCTAGTCTTTTTGCATAATGATTAGTTATTATGGAATATTTACAATTATGACTGTCTTTTTATTTACATTCTATCTACAGGTGTTACCCCCAGCAACTTCAGTCCATTATATAGTATTTGTCTCGAAGCCATGAAAAGATGTAGTCTGGCTTTTGCAACATCATCTGGTTGTCCTGATACCCACACAGTACGATAGCATTTTGATACTTGATGTGCGATTTTGAATAAGTATGTTACCAATGTTGATGGCTCCCTGGTTTCTAGAGCTTTTTTTAGAACTTCGTGGTACCGGCTCATTACCCTTACTAAATCAAGGGCATCTTGCTCTCCTATCAATTCATAATTAACTGGTGTTAAACTTTCATGGAGGTGTTTATTTTTGAGTTCAATAGATTTAAGCCTGGAATGAGCATATTCCAGATATGGGCCTGTATCACCCTCGAAAGTAAGCATTCTCTCCCATTTGAATTTATAGTTGTTTTTTCTTTTACTTTGCATATCCTGAATCATAACAGCAGATGTGCCTATCAGGTATGCAATTTCAGATGGATTTTTAACCTGAGTAAATTTTAGGTCATTCTTCGACATTACACTTAACATTTGCTGTTGTGCTTCCTCTAGAATATTATCTAGAAATATCACGGTACCCTTTCTTGTAGACATTCCTTGAACCATGCCAAAGTTAATGTGTTCCAATGAGGTTGCCCATTCAAATTTCAGTTCCTTGAGAATTTGATACAATTGTTTCATGTGGAGATCTTGTTGGGAGGCTACTACGTATATCATTTTGTCGAAATTGTATTCTCTTTTTCTTTCTATTGCAGCAGCTATATCTCTGGTAATGTACAAGCTAGTTCCATCAGATTTTTGTACAACCACAGCCCCCAGAGATTTTTGAGCTTTAGATAAGTCCACAACTTTAGCTCCATTTGATTCTTTCAGCAGCCCAGAAGCCTGTAACATGTTGTTTACTAAAAGAATTGTTTCTTTAGAGACTTGGGATTCGCCAGAGTAAACGTCATAATCGATATTGAGTTTTGAGTATGTTTCTTTATATTTCCGAATTGAAAGATTGCGGAACTTCTTCCATAGTTTTATAGCATCTGTGTCATTGTTTTCTAGCTTGCAAAAATATTCTTTAGCTTGTTCATCAATAAGACTTTTCCCATTAGATAACTTTTCGTTTTCTATATCTTTATTGATCTTAACATAAACTTCAAATAAATGGTTTATGGCATCTGTTTCTAGCATTTTTTCATCGCCATATCTTTCGAATCCTACAGCTAAGACACCAAATTGTTTACCCCAGTCACCCAGATAATTCATCTTTGTAACGTTCCATCCGAAATTCTGGAAAAGATTGCTTAAGAACCCACCTATTATGGTCGATCTTAGATGCCCTGCATGAAACGGTTTTGCAATATTGGGTGAAGAGAACTCTATCAACACCTTCTTATCTTTTACCAATGGGATTTGTCCATATCTCTCTCTTTCTTCTAAAATTTTGGGTAGTAATTTCCCAGTTAAGTAGTGTGGTTCAATGAAGAACTGTAAAAAAGGGCCATTAGCAACTACCTTAGCCATGTATGGCTGATCCGATAACTTCTCCCCCCAGGTTCGTGCTAGTGATACCAAGTCTTCTTTGTGTGCCACAATCTTCGGAAGTGGGATGATTAGATCACCTTTCTCTAACCCTGATGTGACGTCGATAGAGTTGAATACCTTGTTATTATCAACGCCCGATAGACTAGAGAGTTTGTTTGACAAATTTTCCTTGATTATGTCAAGGACATTGTGTTCAGGAAAGCTTACTTTCGCAACACTATACGACCTGCTGAACACCAGAATTCGAGTTGAAGACAAGCATCGACTCGGTAGCATTATCCTTGATTAATAATGTGAAATTATAAGCTCACAAATGTTCAATTGGATTGGTGATAACAAGCTCCGTTGCGATCAATGCATTTAGTTTAGTCTTCAAGTGTGAATTATGTGAATTTCATTGATTTTCTCAGAATGACATCCTCTAATTTTCCGATTGTACGATATCTTCTAGGGTGGTATCTAGTTTTCCTTTCAAAGGACCCTTTAAAATATAAAATCCGATCCTCGAGATGAGCTAGTGGTTTACATAGCTATACACTCAGTATCTATGAACTCGGATAGGATTTAATGAGAGTAATTTAGATGAATTTATAATCTGAATTATCAAAAGTATTTATAATATTTAAAAGTCATAAAAATTGGTTCGTTAAAATTGTTGGAAAGAAAAAGGGATAGATATTTCCCAAAGTGTATTAAAGTGTCACGATGCAAATCAGGTAAAGTATGTGGCTTACCTTGATTTGTACCTCTATTCCGACGTATTAAAAAGTTTGCTTTAAAAATTAATTGCGACGCTAGACAACACTGGTCACATTGATGAATCTATTAAACAGATGGCTCTAAAGAAAGCTAGGGACTAGTCATTTCCTTATAGGAATCTCTTGTACCATGGGGTGTCATCGTGCATCAAAGCATCGGCATCATAATCAGCACCTCTTCTGGATGGAGGAACCCATTGAGAAGCCTTCCATGGCAAGACACCTTCTTCCCACATGGTGTTGACTTCTTCCAAAGTTAGACCCTTGGTTTCTGGAACAAAGAAGAAAACATAGAAGTAGGAGAAACATAGACAGCCCATGAAGACGTAACCATAGTTGAAGTTAATAGCACCAGTAATGAATGGAGTGAAGAAACTAATCAAGAAACCCCAGATCCAGTTAGAGGCTTGAGCTAGAGCCATACACTTGGCCTTGACTCTCAATGGGAAGGTTTCAGAACAGATAACGAAAGCTAGTGGAGCCCAGGTGGTAGCGAAACAGAAAATGTAGAAACAGGTGAAGACAATCATACAGTTACCAGCACCCTTGGAAGAACCATTACCCTTACCGTGAGGCCATAGTCTGGTGACACCGACAGAAGCGAAAACAACCATACAAGCAGTCATGGTAGCGGCACCCCACAATAGACAGGTACGACGGCCAAATCTACCGACCAAGAAAATACCAACGAAAGTGGAGAAGAAGTTAACAACACCGATAACAATGGAGGTCTCGAAGGAATCTTCCAAACCAACAGCCTTGAAAACAATAGTACCATAGTAGAAGAAGTAGTTGTCACCAGTCAATTGTTGCAAAGATTGAATCATGATACCCATAACCAAACGTTGGAAAATCTTGGTCTTGGTGGAGAACAATTCACCCCAGGAAGCAGAACCAGCCAATCTTTCAGCTTCGACACCGGCTTGGACATTTTCAACTTCGAAAGTGACAGCTGGATCATCTGGAGAAACCTTGTTAGAGATAGCAATGGATCTTCTGGCTTCTTCAACTCTACCAACTTCGATCAAGTAACGTGGGGATTCTGGAACGAAGGTCATACCACCGATCATGAATAGAGCCCAGGCGAAACATAGACCCAATGGAACTCTCCATTGGACAGAGTTGGAGTAGTTCTTGGTACCGTAGTTAGTACAGTAACCCAAGAAGATACCACAGGTAATCATCAGTTGGTAACAGGAAACCAAAGTACCTCTCATATGCTTTGGAGAGACTTCGGAAATCAACATAGGAGACAAGACGGCAATACCACCAACACCCAAACCGGAGATAATTCTACCGATGAAGTATTGGTACCACTTGTCAATGGTAGCAATTTGAATAACGATACCGACAATGTAGATGACAACGACACTGATCAAACCGATCTTACGACCGTACATGTCACCCAACTTAGACAAAACAATACCACCGATAGCACAACCGATGTTGAAAATGGAGACGACTAGACCAGTTCTAACCTTAGATAAGTAGTGACTACCATCAGAACGAGTTTGACCCAATCTTCTGATGAAATCAGTTTGGGCAACGAAACCAGAAATGGTACCAGTATCCCAACCGAAAACGAAACCACCAAAAGCGATAAATAGACAGAAGATAGAAACAGTAACATAAGCAGAAGCAGGCTTCTTTGGAATGTCTACTATTGGAGTTTGTTCGGCTTCTTCTTCAAGCTTCTTGACATCATTTTCATATGGGGAAGCAGATGAATCTTGTTGGGATAGAGATGGAGAAAAGTCATTTTCTGGAGATGCCTCAGGAACGGCCTGAGGATCTTCCTTCTTTTTTGAGAAAAGCATATTGATATTTTTTTGTTCTCTATTATATGTTAATCACAAAGAATTAACTATAATTGTTTGTTATTATTCTTCAGATAAAAGATTCGAAATATAACATAATGGAAAAGAGATTGCAACTGAATACTAATATTTTTCGAATATTAGGCCAGTATTTATATCTTTTTTTTTACAACATGTTTCTTCAAAAATTGTTTGTTCAAAGTAAAACACAATCGCGCTGTTTCTACAGTAATTCACGGATAGTGAGGTGGACAGTCCACCGTTTCCTCTAACATTTCTCTACATTGATACCAAGTACTTACTAGTACTAGTAAAAATTTTCTGTTATTTGCTTGTTATTTGATTTGAAATTATTTTATCAATGTGGGGAGTGGAATTAATATTCGATACAGCTAATACTGTGAAATAAGAGACCCCACCCCCGGAAAAATTATTTTTTCAATGGTATTACTTAATTTATCGAAAAGTTTTTTATTCTTCCAGCTAATCCTTTGAATCAGACATCGCGGAGGTTTAATGGGGACTAATTTCAATACTCTCATGGTGGGGGATACAATCAGACAAATCATGCAGGACTAGATATCAATCATATTATTCCGAGGATAAGCAAAAACCTTTCTTACCCCTCCATCCTTCTACTATGGTATTTTCTTTTGTTTCAAGTGGTTCATTTTTTTTTGCCATTCGGTAATTTTCCCGCCCAACGTAATCGTTCCTGCTTGTGTTTCTGTCCTTGATCTTGAGTTTTTGTCACGTTCACACAGATTCTTCCGCATACTCTCCGAGATTTTCCTGTATTGTGCTGATTTTCTCTCCATGATCCGGATCGAGCACTGGACCCCTGCTTTAATTTGAGTTAGCTAAATTTTCCGGAGACAAGTGCACGTAGCTTCGGAAATTTCTGGGCAATTAATCAGTTCAAGGGTCTTTTCTCCGCTATTCTCCACGTAAAGTGACTTTTTTCTCCATTCATGTTTCCACGCGTATTCTTAGAAACTCCTTGCTCAGTTGTAATGTGATCCCACGCTTAAATCCTCTATATTTACCCCTTGCCCCTCCTCAAACC
>ERZ1036435.512-NODE-512-length-14615-cov-17.357143_pt1 | contig 14615 bp, 1 predicted proteins | sample MGYA00514223_ERZ1036435 | MGnify/ENA primary metagenome ERZ1036435 (study PRJEB33795, sample SAMN09464927) | human gut metagenome | host: Homo sapiens | place: USA: Stanford, California | collected 2016-08 | study: EMG produced TPA metagenomics assembly of the... | reverse complement strand
TCTCAGCTTTTTCTGTTTCTGTTAAGCTTGGATCTTTTCTGATTTCGTCTTTTTCAGCTTCTGATGCGTCTTCTAATTCTGCTTTCGCTTTTGCTTTCACATCATCTAAGCTTCCATTAGTATGAACTGCTTTAATTACTTTATCAGCTGTAGCTTTTACAGTATCGATGATGTCTTTGTTTGTTGCTGCCGCAATCTTAGCTTTCGCATCTTCTTGAGCTTTAGTTACTTCTGCTGTCTTAGCTGCTTTTTGATCTTCACTTAGGCTTGTGTCCTTAGCGATTTCTGCTTTCTCTGCTGCTGCTGCTTCATCGATTGCTGCTTTCGCATCTGTCTTAGCTTGCTCTAAGTCTCCTGCTTGGTGTACTGCTGCGATTGCTGCTTCTCCAGCTGTCTTAGCTTCTTCTACACCTGTTGCTGTTGTCGCTTCGTCGATCTTAGCTGCTTTTTCGGCTTTCACTTTGTCTACTTCTTTTGCTTTTTCGGCTTTTTCTGTAGTACTTAAGCTTCCGTCTGCTTCAATAGCTGCTTTTTCTGTCGCTGCCGCTTCGTCCAAGGCTGCTTTGGCTTTGGCTTTCGCTGTATCTAAGTTTCCATTTTCATGGACTTTTCCAATGACAGTTGTTCCTGCTGCTTGTGCTGCATCGATACTGTCTTTGTTCTTAGCTGCGTCAATCTTAGCTTTCGCATCTTTCTTAGCTGCTTCTACTTCTGCTTTCTTAGCTGCTTTTTGATCTTCACTTAAGCTTGAATCATTTGTGATTTCTTCTGTTTCAGCTCTTGCTGCTTCATCGATGGCGTTGTTGGCTGCTTCTTTAGCCGCATCTAATGTTCCTGGTGTGTGAACTTTTTCAATTTCTCCTACTCCAGTTGTCTTAGCTGCTTCTACAGCTGCTGCTGTTTGTGCTTGATCGATTAGCGCTTCTTGAGCTTTCTTAACTTCGTCTACTTTAGCGAGTTTTTCTGCTCTGTCTGCTGAACTTAAGCTTCCGTCTGCTTCGATTGCTGCTTTTTCTGTCGCTGCTGCTTCATCTAAGGCTGCTTTGGCTTTCGCTTTCGCTGTATCTAAGTTTCCATTTTCATGGACTTTTCCGATGACGTTCTTACCTGTTTCTGTCGCAGTATCGATGATGTCTTTGTTTGTTGCTGCTTTAATCTTAGCTTTAGCGTCTTCTTTCGCTTTTTCTACTTCTGCTTTCTTAGCTGCTTTTTGATCTTCACTTAAGCTTGAATCATTTGTGATTTCTTCTGTTTCAGCTGCTGCTGCCGCATCGATTGCGTTGTTTGCTGCTTCTTTAGATGCAGTTATATTTCCTGGTTGATGTACTGCTTTAACAGCTGCATCGGCTGCTTCTTTAGCTGCAGATAATGTTTCTGGCGTTTGTGCTCCATCAATCAGACCTTTTTGTTTCGTTACTTCATCTTCTAATGATTTAAGTTGTGCTTTTCTTTCTTCTGATGATAGAGTTCCGTCATTTTCAATCTTAGATTTTTCTTCAGCTGCGATTGCTTCTAATTGTGATTTCGCTTTCGCTTTCGCTGTATCTAAGTTTCCTGGTGTATGAACTTCTGCAATTGCAGTTTTACCTGTTTCCTTAGCAACTTCAACAACTTCGATAGTTTTCGCTGCGTCTACTTTAGCTTGTTCGGCTGCTTTAACTTTATCTACTTCTGCTGCTTTAGTTTGTTTTTCAGTATCTGTCAAACTATTGTCTGCTTTGATTGCTGCTTTTTCTGCTGTTGCTGCATCTTCTAATGCTGCTTTCGCTGCTGTCTTAGCTGCTTCTAAGTTTCCTGGTGTGTGTACTGCTTTAACTGCTGCATCAGCTGCTTCTTTCGTAGTAGCTAATGTTTCTGCTGTGTTCGCTGCATCAATCAGACCTTTTTGTTTGGTTACTTCATCTTGTAATTTTTGAAGTTGTGTTGTTCTTTCTTCTGAAGTTAGAGTTCCGTCATTTTCAATCTTAGATTTTTCTACAGCTGCGATTGCTTCTAATTGAGATTTCGCTTTTTCTTTCGCTGCTTCTAAGTTTCCTGGTGTATGAACTTCTGCGATTGCAGTTTCACCAGTTCTCTTAACTACATCTACTACTTCGATAGTTTTCACTGCGTCAACTTTTGCTTGTTCAGCTACTTTAACTCTATCTACTTCAGCTATTTTATCTTCAATTTCTTTTGAAGTTAAGCTTGTATCTTTACGGATTTCTGCTTTTTCTTTATCAGCTGCTGCATCTAAGGCTGCTTTAGCAACTCTCTTAGCTTCATCTAATGTTCCTGGATTGTGAACTGCTCTAACTGTTTCTACACCAGTAGTTTGAGCACTTTGTACTCCAGCTGCATCTGTTGCTGCTTCAACTTTCGCTTTTTCTTGGTCCTTAACAACATCTACACGAGCAACTTTAGTTGCTTTTTCGTCTTTTGTTAAGCTTCCGTCTTTTTCGATTTCTGCTTTTTCTGCTTTTGCTGCTTCTTCAATAGCATCTTTTGCATTTGCTTTTAGGACATCTAAGCTTCCTGCTACACCTAGGTCTTTTTCACTTGTTAAGTTTGTTAAAGCGCTAGATGTTTGAGCTGAAACTATGCTTCTATCTTTTACTTGAGCTGCTTTTAATGTTACTTTTCCTGTTGCAGCATCTACTGGTACTTCTTGATCAGAGCTTGACCATCTTCCATCAGCTGCTTTCGTTAATGTTACTGTCTTAGAAGCTCCGTCTTCAGCAGTATAAGTAATTGTTGCTGTTCCTTCGCCTGTTAAGTTTGGTGTAACATCTACTGTTCCATCTTCTTTTGGTGCAACTTCTGGTGTTGCTGGTCTTACTTTTACAGTAACTTGAGCGTCTTCTGTTGAACCATCTGCATACGTAATTGTTACTGGAACTGCATAAACGTGGTTATTCTCAATAGTTGGTAAAGTAGATTTTTCTACTACTGTTAAAATCTTAGCACGTTTAAATTCTTTCGTTACGTCGCCATCAGTTACCCCTACAACTCCAGCTTCCCATGATAAGTCAGCATTTTTCAGTGTTGAATCAGCTTTCTTAACAACATCCGTAAGTTTTACAGTATGTGCTAATAATGTATGAGTAGCTGCATCTGATTCTGAAGCAACTTGTCCTTCACCTTTAGTTGAAGTTGCAGTCACATTTTCATTCACAAGATTACGAGGAATTTCTAGCTTGTTATCACGAACTACTACTCCCTCTGGAACATTGTTTGTGATAGCCCATCCAGTATCATTTTTACTTAATACTACATTTCCATTTCGTAATGGTACTGTCACTTTATCTCCGCTGTTTGTTTCAGCTGGTGTTACTTTTACATTACCATTTTGCCATTGAGAAATTTCTGGTGCTGCTGGTTTAGCTTCTTTAACAATAACCGTTGCTTCTACTTCTCTTTCAGTTTGGTCTGGGAAGCGAACTACTACAGTTCCTGTTTTCACTCCAGCACTTGATGTATTAGGTTTAGTACCTTGTTTCCATGTAAATGTTGGTGTTGGTGGTAAGTCTGTTGGATTAGCAATAGCATTAGCTGCTGATGCTTCTTCATTAATATTTACCACTTGTTCTTTAGGAGTTGGAGCATATGTTACAGCATTTCCATTTGCCTCAGAACTTTCGATAGAACCTTTATCCTCTTTCGTAAGAGCTTTAACTTTTACAGTTGAGCCATCTTTTACGGCTTTTTCTTTCAGAGTGATTTCACCTGTTGTTGGGTTTACTTTCAATGGTGCATTTGCATCAACTGACCAAGTATCTCCAGTCTTCGTAGCTGTGTATGTTACTTCAGCAGGATTTGTTCCTTCTTGTGGTGTGTATGTTACATTAATACGATTTACATTTGTTTGATTTTCATGTGAAATGACTACATCTCCATTTTGTTTTGGAGTAACAACTGGAGCTTTAGGTTTCACATTAAATGTTACAGGTAATGCAATTTTTTCTGGGAAGTAAATCTTCACATTTCCTTTACTATATAATCCAGGTTGTCCTAATTGAGTTTTTGCAATCGCATAGTAATCAGTAACAACACCTGGATCGTTAAACGTTGTTGTTTCTGTTAATTCACGTACTGCATTACTTCCTTCAGGTTTAGTTCCCCATTTGAATCTCATATTAGGTGGATAGAAGTCATCATTTCCTCTTGCATCTGCTGCATCAGAACTTACAACTTTGATATAATCATGCGAATCAGTTGTTCCTGTTGCGTGATCTCCTACTACAAGGTTCGTTCCTGATTCTACTATTTTCGGACTATTAACTACTTTAGCATCTACTACAGCATATTTGAATTGGTACTCTTGTTCATTTCCTGCACGGTCTCGTACAAGTACTTTTCCGATGAAGTCAGTTCCTAATGTTGCATTTTCTGGAACTGTAACAGAATTACCAGAAATTTGAACATTTCCGTTTGCTGTCTCAGTTGTTTTTTCAAAGTCATTTCCACTTGGAAGTCCAGAAACTTTAAGGTATGACACTTTACCAGAGTTGTCATTTACAGTAAATGTTGGATTGAATGTTGCACCACGGAATACAACGAATTTGGCAGCTTCGTTAGAAGCGTCTGTTGATAATGCACTTCCGTCTTTAATTGATACAGTTGGTTTAACTGTTTCATTTACCTTAACTTTCACTGGAACAATCTTAGATGGTTGTTCTTGTGACGCAGCTGGCGCATCAGGTCCTGCCTCTTGTGTTTTCGGTAATGTTACTTTTACATAACGAGTTACATAGCCATCATCATCTCCGAATTCTGATACTGTCTTATTCGTTAAAGCTGAACCATTTTGGTTAACCCATTCATAAGTCGTACCGTCTGGTAAATCTTTTGAACCATTAATCGTTGTTACTGCATTTCTTGCTTGTTCATCTGTTAATGCACTTCCGTAATTTGTTTCGACTTTAGTAGCATTTTCACCTACATCAAATACAGTATGGACAATCTCTCCTTCACGTAATAGTTTCGTTAACTCTGGAACTGTTACACCATTACCTGAATTTAGATAACGTCCATCCGGATAACGTGCTGATAGACGATATTTGTATTCGCCAGGAGCGTAAGGACTTGTTTGTGCACTCGTTTGACGTTTATGGATATCATCATTAATAGCTTGGTTAATCGCATTTGATTGTCGTTCCCATGATTTAACATGATTTTCATTTTCTGTTTCTTTTTCTAAAGTCCAGTTCATTCCCCATGGTAAATTAGTAGATTCAATATATCTTGTTAAGCTATCCCCAGGAGTACGTGATACACCTGAAAAGTCATAAACTTTGCTAACCATTGGGAAAGTTTTACTTACATTATAGACAATCGGAATTTCTTTAGTTGCACCGTTAGGTAGTGTAACTCTTGCTATTGCCGTTTTTGGTGTGCTACCTGAAGCAGTTTTTGTCGCTTCACTTGTATCGAATGTAACATCCAATGTTGCTCCATTCGGTAGCTCTCCTAATTGTCCGCCTTCATTTACTTGTACTAAAGTACGTTTATCATCATCTGATAATTGTTCATTTTGTAAGAAGTTGATTAATGGACGTGCCACTAAATTATACCCAACTTTGAAGAATCCTAAACTTTCCTCTTCACTTCTATTTCCTGAAGTATCAGACGCTTGAGCTAGTAGTTCATAAGTTGCTGGATCAGCAGTCTTAATTAGGCTACCTAGTACTGTTTCTCCATTAGTAGTTGTTTTTTCTACTCCATTTTCAACTACTTGAGTTTTAACACCATCTTTTTTCACCCAAACATTTAGATGTTTACGAACTTCGTTTGCTAATGTTGTTCCAGTTGTTGGGGCTGCTGTTCCTGTTGATGAAGTAGTTGTTGCTCCTGTTCCTAAATCATCACGGTCATAATTATCTGTTACTTTTACAAGTGAAGATGCTGTGATAGAAGCATCTGTTAATCTTGGAGCATTATCTGCTGAAGTCCCCAATTCATTCGAATCTGAAGGTTCTACTACTGGTTTCACTGGGTCAATCGGCACGAAGTATAAGTTTACAACGTTTGTTGTTGTATCTTTTGTTTCTCCATTACGTTCTGCTAGTGATGCAGCATTCACGTATTTTGGACGTAAGTATACTTGAGCTTTATGAATAGCTTGTTCACCATTCACGACATTATTTAATGTAAATCCTGGTAAACCATTTGCTGCCGCGATTCTTACATTTTGGAGATTTGTATCAGTTCCGCCGCCTTTACCTTGTTGAACTAGTTTATTTGCAGAGTTGCTTACATTTTGTCCTCCACTTAATGAACCACGGTCAACTAAGTCGATAACATTGATATAGTTTCCATCTTTAAGAAAGGCAGTACCAGACATACTAAAGCCATCTTCTCTATGTTCAGCTTTTCCTTTGTTAACCCCTTGAGTTGCTACAAATGATGGATTTTCTGTATGGTTAACCGTCCAACCTTCACGAAGATTTAATACTTTCAATACATCATTAAAGTTAAACGCCTGACCTTTCGTTGCATCATAGTAATAAACTAAACTACGGTCCCCGTTCACACGATTATCTGATGTACTATTTGACCATGCAAATCCCTTATCTGTATCACGACCCGGAACTTTTAGTCCTTCGATATTTTCGAATTTATAATCATTTCGAATATTTGCAAAACGAGTAACGAATCCTGTCGTTGTGTTTCCTTCTTTTTTGTTTGGATTTGTTTGAAGCCAAGCACGTTTTTTATCTTTCGTAATTACAATTGCTCCACTATCAGAGATTTCAATATTTTCATCACTTAGATTTAGAGTTGGATTTGCATTTCGTAATGCAATACGAATACCTGTTTTCTCAGCATCGTTTAATTTTTGATCATTGGCTTGAATAATGCGGTTTGTTGCATTTTCTCTTACATCTAGTTTTGCTGTAACTTCTTTTTCATTACTATTTCCAGACAAAGTAGATACACCAAGGTGCGTAACTTTTACTCTAGAGTAAATTGTTTCGTCTGCTAAAAGACCATTAGGTCGAGATGTAGCATAATCGCTTCCACGGAAAGTATATTCTGTTTCTCTACTTCCTCGTGCAAATGCATGTTCAGCGATTGGAGTGTTTGGATCGCGATCACTATAAAGTTGAATAGTACGAATAGCATCTTTATTTACCGTTCCAACATCAGCAGTACTTTCACCGATATTAACAATTTCTTTAACTTTAATATCCGGGCTTTCACCTGCTTTACCGTAAAGAAGTTCTTCTCCACCGTCAATTGTTGGTGAAGATGGATCTACGGCAACTAATACTCTTCGAGTGATATTTCTTGGAGTGAAGACTGTTCTTGAAGTACTATTATCATTTGCAATATCTCCAACTTTGTTGCCCTCTCTAGCACTAGTGAAATCTACAGAAGCATTTCGTCCATAGTGCCCCATCGCAACAGCAGCCCCTTTAGACTTGTCTGCTGGATTAGATGAAATAGCCCCACGATCGATACTATAACTCACACCTTCAGGAAGATAAGCATATCCTCTATCTGTTTTATTAGCATCATCAATCACTTTCCAGTAATCTTTAGGATCGATATTTTTATCACCATTCGCTAGATTTACTGATTGACCATTTTTAAGTCCGATAACATAACTCTTACCTGTTGGTTGATCCCTATCCGGTGTCTCATATCCATTTTTAAAATCCATGTCCACAACACGGTATTTGAATTTCAATACACTCGTATCGTTATTTCCATCACCACGAACTGTCAATGTTGCTTCATATTCACCTAAAGCTTGATCAGCAGGAACTACACCGTTAGATAATCTTGCAGTATATTTACTACTTTCGCTTCCTCTTTGTTCGCCACCTGGGAAAGCTGTAGCTGTTACACTCGTTGGTAATCCTGAAATTGTTACATTCGTGATTTTTCCTGAGTTATCCCATGCTTCTAATTGCGGGTTGAAGTTAGCACCTCTAAATACTGTAAAGATTGGATCCCCAGCTGTTTGCCCGATTGAAATGCCATTTAATGTTGCCTGAGGTTTTTGATTATCTGCTAAGTTAAATGTAACATTCTTTTTAATTTGTTTTGGTGCATAGATTGTAATACCATTCGCTGCTGTTCTACCATTTAATGCTTCGTCTGGGAATTCTACAATCGCTTCCTTCGTTACTGTTTGAGCTGCATTTGGTAATGTTGTTTCCTTATTTTCATTATTTGCCCATAAGAACTTCATATTCCCTGGGAAATACACATCATCATTTGAAGTAGTTCCATTAAGTGTTGATGCCACAAATTGGTGAGAATCTCCAAGTTTACTTCCTGTAGCTACAGATTTTGGAGAATTTTTCACTAATACATCTGCAATAATATATTGGAATTTATACTCTGCTGCATTTCCGTTTTTATCTCGAACAGACACAGTCGCTTCACGAGTTCCTAGTGGCGTATTATTAGCTACTACAGAATCAGAGAATGTAACCTCATTTCCATTAGCAAGGTTTGTACGTGCTACATCTCTACCATTTTGTTTATTAAACCAAACACCATTTGGAACGTTTTTAATCATAAGGCTATCAGTCGTTCCTGAGTTATCATTAACGATAAATGTTGGGTTGAATGTTGCACCGCGATAAACTAAGAATTTATTCTCCGCAGCATTTGCTGATAATCGACGTACTGTTCCATCACCTGTTTTTATCGATACAGTCGGCGCTTCTCTATCAGGGTTTTTCGCTGTATCTTCACCACGATCACTATTGTCACTGTTTAAGAATGTAGCTGTCGCTGTTACTGTTGATAAATCTTGTACAGTTGGTTCTGTAATCGTAATTTTACCACTTCTACTGTCTACTGTGATTCCGTTTGGACGTGTTCCTTGAATTGCCCATGAGTTTCCATCTTTTTTAGCAATAACTTGTTGCGCAGCTGTTTGCCCTGTCGGAACATATGTGAATGTTACTTTATCTGTATCTCCTTGTGGAGTAATGCTAACTGTACCATCTTGAGGTCCAACTACTGAAGGTTTTGTAGGTTTTGTCCCTTTCATCGGATCGATAGTAGCCGTTTGTCCATCTGGATAAGTAACTTTAATTTGGTTTGTACGACCTGCTGTTGTGTCATACTCAAACTCAACTCCAGCACTTACTAAGTCTGGGTTGGCATTTTTAACATTTTGTAAAACTTGATTTTTTACATCTGTTTTTATTTCACCGTTTTGAACATCATTTCCAGTAAGCATACGAACTGCTGGTTCATTTGGCACTGCTGATAATACTTTAACGGTTAGCGTCTTAGATGGGCTGGCAGTATCTGTCCAGTTACCAGCTTTATCTTTTGCGTTTAATGTAACTGTTAATCCACCTGTAGGGATTTTGTATTTTCCACCATCTTGGTTTAATTGGATTTTTAAGTCACCTTTAATAGTGTCTTTTTTACCGTTAGCGCCTGTTACTCCACCATTTTTTGTAAATGTTGTAGCGCCATTATTATAAGTACCGGCAATATTATATCTTACATTTCCATTATTAGCAGCAGAAAGTTCATTCATTCCATCTCCTAATGCATCATCTTGGACTTGGACATTTAATGAAACTTTACCATCTCTACTTGGTGTTACGAATAGTGTTACTTGGTTATTCGCTGGAGTTGTTGCTAATGGTTTTCCATTTTCACCTACTTGGATTGTAGGAGCCATACCGTCAGCTCGAACTTCTTGCTCCGCTGATTTATCAGAATGAACATCTGTATGTTTTCTATTATCGTAATCGTAGTAAGTAGAAGTTGGAATAATCGATTGAGCGTAGTATTTACCACCCTTAATTAACACATTATTAAAGACCGCATTCCCGCCACCATTTGCATTTACAGTAGCAACTTTTTCTATTTTTTTAGCTCCATTTTCCATATATTCACGGAATAATGTAATTGGATAGCCATTTGTACCGTTTGATACCGTTAAGTTTTTCGTTTGACCACGAGAGTTTGTTAGGTTTTCTGTGAACGTCGGAGTTTTCGGCTGAATCGCAAACTTAATATTCAAGAAATCTGAAGAACCATCTTTAAACGTACGTTTTACTTTATATTCTACTAAACCTGGCTTATCAGCACCGTGCATCCCGATTTGAGAAGCTGATAATTTATTCCCCTCTTTATCGTAGAATTCGAATTGTTGCCCGGCAGTTGTCGCCTTAGTATTTGATGAAGGAGTATCACTTCCTTCTGGAGCAGTATATTGGTGCATGTCAAAGTTACTGTTATAAGCACCTGTAGCATCGTAACCTAAGATACCATCAGCTTTGAAAGGAGCGTAGTCAAAGTCACGTCCACCAAATCCATATGCACCTTGAGGATATGCTGTATTATAGTGTTTTCCTTGTTTAATCAGGAAGGTACCATTTCCTACTACGTGTAGTGGGAATCTATCTGTATCATCTTGATCATAATCATTACGACCATGCCATTGTTCCGCTAAGATACGACGTCCCCATTGTTGAACACGATAACCGGCTGCATAGTACAGTTTATCCATTCTCGTATGGTTCTCGTTAATCGTTTTAAACGAAATCGTATAGCTATCACGCCCGTGCAATTGGAAACGATAAACTTTACCGCCCCCTTCAGTTGCAGACATTATTTTTTCAAACATATTGTCTGATTTGACTGTTTCACCACGAGCTTCTTCTAGACGGCGGTAATAATACCCTGCATAAGCTTTACTTGTAGCTAATCCTTGTAAACTTTCTTCCTCAGGTCCACCGTTTCTTCTAACTCCAATTTCTTTTCCTCTGAGGGTAGAACCCGGATTAATATTCTCTAGTCTACTTAGCAAATCTCCAGATCCGCTTATTTCTGCTTCATTACCATTTTGATCTGTTTTAACAACATTAATACTACTATTTTCTACTCTTTGTCCTTTTGGAATAGAGAAGAAGGCATAACCATCTTGTTGTGCTTCATGGGCAGCATTAAAAGTAATCGTCCATGAATATCCACCCTTAATTTCGTTTACCTCAGCATATACTAAACGTTTAATATCTTTTACAGGAGAGTGATTCGCGTTATTTGCTACTAAACTCTCTGTAAATGTGTGGAATAAATACGTGTATTTATCGTATGGAGATGATCCTTTTGTACCATCTTCATAGTAGTACTCTTTAGCAACGTTATAGTGGTCTTTGCTATCTCCAGAAGAATCTCTTTTGATATAACGGGGTTGACCTGCCGAACGTTCTGTACGACTAGATCCACCTCCTACTGAACGTTCAGTTCCTGGAACTACAGGTTGTTCATTCAAAGGTTGCCCATTCTCATCTTGTTTACGCAAGAACGCTTCAGTAAAGTCACGAGCTGCTTTTAAGTTTGCTGTAGCAGCCGCAAAGTCTGCTTCAGATAGAACTGCGTTTTCATCTGCAAGCCCTAGTTTTTCGTTTAACTTGTCGTAGTTTGCTTTGATAGCAGCTACTTCTGATTCGTCTGCCCCATTTTTTCTAAGATACGTAACGATATTACGCATTTCTTCTGCTAATTTATAATTGTCCGCACCGTTTGTGTAGGTTGGTATTGCTTTAGGTGCAACTTCTGCTTCTGGATTTGAACCACCAGCAGATTCTGGTTGAACATCTTTACCTCTTCTTCTCTTTCCACCAGATTCTCCAGCTAGAGTTACTGGTTCTAGAGCTGCTGGCGCTGGATTGGCAAGTTCAGATATCGCAGTGCCTTCTTTTCCATCAGCGATAGGATTTGCTACTGGCGCTGATTTTTTGCCACGTTTTTTAGGGAGAGAAGTTTCCTCTCCGCTATTGCCTTCAGCCGGTTGTTCAGGCTGTGCTGGTTTCGGTGCTACTTCTGGTCGTTTAGCAGCTTCAAGGCTAGACACTGCTTGTTGAAGAGAGCTAAGCGCTTGTTCTACCTCTTCCTTGCTGGCATCAGGATTAGCCAAAACTTGCTTAGCATTTGCTACAGCGCTCTCTACTTGCGCGAGAGCTGTTTTGACATTTTCTGCAAGACTAGATGACTGAAGTGAGCTGATAGTAGCTGCAACTTGATTCACCACTGATGACAGTTCAGATTTGTCAACTTGAGACTTGGCAATTTCTGTTGGCAATGATTTTTTATCAAGTTGAGGTTTCGACGTCCCCTCATCATTGATTTTTGTCGCCCCACCTACAGGTGTAGTAGTTGAGCCAATTGTGGCGTTAGTCCCTGCTTCTGGTGCTTGATATACAGAGCCCTCTGGCTTTTTAAGAGTGGCTTGGTCAGGGTCACCTTCCCCTGAATTAGGGTTGCTTGAAGATGCTACTCCATCTTGGCGTGCAACTAAAGCTTCCTCTGCTTTAACGCTATTAGCACCAAAAAACAGCAAGGATGCTACCGCAACACTAGCTGCGCCAAAATGGTACTTTCTAATGGAAAAGCGTGTTAATTTCTCTCCGGGATGTTTTCCGAATTTCATGAAATGTTCTCCTTTTTTTATGATGATGGATCCTAAAAACATCAAATTCTTAAGAATCAATCTCGATGTCTTTACAGATACATTTTTTCGCATTTAGACCAAGGTTTATATACCTTGCCTAAACAACTACACACTTTATGCAGTCTACTATAATTAGACCATACCCCCCCCCGATTTTGCCATAAAATCATAAAAAAAGATTGATATATACCACATTTTTTGACTAAATAGTTAACATATTATAAATATTGATGGTTGTTTTAAGCTATACTTGTTTTATGTTTTATTTATAAATAGTGCTTTGCATTGATATTTTCTTATGTAAATATGTGTTTTATATATTTAGAAATATTATTAATCTATGCTAATTTTTTTATTTTTTATAAAACATAAAGAAAGAGACATGGATTGAAAGCTAGCTTGATTTGTAGAGTTCAAAGGAAGAATCAGCATGCAAACCCGACTTACCTGATAAATGTAAAAATCCACCTCCTTGCACTAAGTAGCCTATTTCACTAAAGTATATTATATTGAACCTAGAGTAGTACACTATACTTCCTGAACTATCTTTAGAAATTGTTTTGAATCCCTTAATCAATTTGTTAGGTTTTAATTCATCCTGATATATTTTGTCGTATTTTTACAAGCTAATACTCTTCGAAAATCTCTTCAAACCACGTCAGCGTCGCCTTGCCGTATATATGTGACTGACTTCGTCAGTTCTATCTGCAACCTCAAAACAGTGTTTTGAGCTGACTTCGTCAGTCCTATCTATAACCTCAAAACAGCCTGCGGCTAGTTTCCTAGTTTGCTCTTTGATTTTCATTGAGTATAACAATGACATATATGCTTGTGTTCTATTTGCAATCTGCAAAAATCCCTTTAAGCTGATTTGTAGCAAAGTTCGGAATACCTGTAACCGTCTCCTATGATTCTCATCGACTAAAGGACATCACTATCTCAAAATTCATTCAAAAAGGAGGTAAATTTCTATCCTCCCCGAACATATATATTGAGGGGGTTATCCCAATAAATACTTGAACTACAATATCTCTTGAGTAAGCTATTAAGTCAGACATACATATTTGTTATCTTCCAGAACATATATAATAAACTGAAATAAGATATGAACAAATCGATTAAAAAAGCCAAATTAATTTATAGAAATGTTTTAGCAGTTATTGTGTACTATTATAGATTCAACAAGATATAGTTTCTAGATAGGTGTTTTTCATTCACTACAGTTAAAAATAAGTAAAAAAGGACGGCTAATCCCTTACACTTCAAGAGATTTTCCTATCCTTTATTTTTTATTTCTCTGTTACATACAGAATGTTTATATGATAAACTGAACCTGGAATAGTACAATATTTATTCTAGAACATTGTTATAAATTGATTTGAATTCCAAAACAGATTCGTCCAGTTCTTATTTCATTTTACTATAACTCTCTAGCATCTATCCCTTACAACAAGGTCTCAAACTCAGCGACTGACATACCTAATTGCTGACTTGCAAATTCAGAAGTTAGAACATGTTGGCGTACTAAATCTAGAAAGGTAAAAATTTTCCCACGCTCTAAACCACGCTCTAGCCCCTGTTCAATACCTTCTGCTCGACCACGCTCTAAGCCTTTTTCTTCAGCTTGTTCCAAGGCATAGTCCTGTGCTAACAAAGCTTGTTCCTCTCGCATACGTAGTTGACTAAACATTTTCCTGTCCTCCTCGGACCAGCTCTTGTAGTCCAGCAGTTGGTCTGCCTGGCTGATGGCTCGCTCGGGTTGCTGGGTAAAGTGTTTATTCTCGAAAAACTCCAACCACGGTTTGCGAATGCTATCTTTGCTGGTTTCTCTGTATTTTTTTAATTCCAAGAACGCCATCTTGACTAGATGATGTTCCTGTCCATTATTGGTGATTGTCTTTCAATAGCGCCTCAAATTCAGCGACGGTCACGCCTAATTGCTCACTCGCAAATTCGGAAGTTAGAACATGTTGGCGTACTAAATCTAGAAAGGTAAAAATTTTCCCACGCTCTAAACCTTGTTCAATACCCTCTGCACGACCACGTTCTAAGCCCTGTTCAATACCTTCTGCTCGACCACGCTCTAAACCTTTTTCTTCAGCTTGCTCCAAGGCATAGTCATGAGCCAATAATGCTTGTTCTTCTCGCATACGTAGTTGACTAAACATTTTCCTGTCCTCCTCGGACCAGCTCTTGT
>ERZ1036435.510-NODE-510-length-14751-cov-10.371189_pt1 | contig 14751 bp, 7 predicted proteins | sample MGYA00514223_ERZ1036435 | MGnify/ENA primary metagenome ERZ1036435 (study PRJEB33795, sample SAMN09464927) | human gut metagenome | host: Homo sapiens | place: USA: Stanford, California | collected 2016-08 | study: EMG produced TPA metagenomics assembly of the... | reverse complement strand
GTCTCCCCCCCCCCCGCATTTCAAGTGGAAATTGTGGGAAAGATGCGAAGGATCGGAATAACGAGCTGAGAAGGGAGGGCTAGCTCTCTTCTCAGCATCTGTGCGGGTTGTTGTGTGTGGATGCTTTACGGGACTGGGGGTTTCTTTCGGGATTTCTCGGGAATCGGAAAGTTGGCCAATGAGCGTCGAGTATTTACTTTTTGGATCTGGTTAGACTTGCTCTTGGAAAAAGGAGACGGGTGGTTCAAGGAGGTTTATCGGTTTAGCAGTCCGCTATAGCCAGGCTGTGTGAAACATTGCCGCGTGTTGGGATATGCTATTACTTATTATCCTACAGCGATTGGCGTCTATTCTTCGCATGTATCCGATTTCTCGGTAGTGAATTACGGTACGTGAAGTGTGATATAATTGTGACCTATAGTTCTTATCGTTGTGAGTGCACTTGTGCTCTGTTCTGGAATTTAAAAAGTTCAGAAAATTGGTTTTTTAACGTTTTGGTTGTTCTAACGGTAGGTATCACACTCTTCTATGATTGCAATGGGGTTCATGTCTTTATCTTCTTAAGCAATACAGTGATTTTCAATCATTTTTTTTTAAAGCATTACACAATATATATTGCATTATATTTTTACTATATATCTCTTTCCACTACGCTTTTATATTGCCTTGCTCAGCTATAACCTTCTCTAGTTGTTCTTTCGAATGGAAGTCCTGTCTCCAGTTACAAATGTTGCAATGGAGCTGCTTGCCAACATGGAGCGGTACCAAGGGGATGAACCACACACTGAAGAATTGACGACGCTTAACAGGCTGCACACTGTAGTTGTGACAGTGTGGACAGTATAGCGGAGCTGTCTGAACCTTTGTGTATGGCTTGTCCCAGCTGTTTAGGCCACATACTAATGGAATGAATAGAAACATGTCCTTAGAATCAGTATCGTAAAAATTGCTTTCTTAGCAAAGTATTAGAATTCGTCAAAATTAAAAGTAGCTTAGCTAGATGCTAGTCGGAGGGAGGGGGGAGTGGGGAGGTGTATGTACAAAAAAAAATATGCTGTCGTCAAATGCCGGAATATTGGCCAAGTACTAGAATACCTTTCTTATATAAATAAGTATTGTGTTTGTGGTATACTAGACTATTCTCTTCCCTCGCAGATTTACAAAATTACATAAATTTTTGGAGGAACAAGGCTTATATGCATATGAACAAACTATCCTTACCTGCAATTATATGGTAAACCCTTTGAACATCGGAATTTTTTCAATTTTTCTCCACCCCGAGACTCCCCTTACGATGAAAGTACTCAGCCATTTCCTACAGAATGACTCTCCTAAGGCCATCTCATCCAGCAGGGGAAAATTTATGGTGACACGTAGCCATTTAATCATATGATCACCAGTGTGTATGGAGTGATCACAATCCCACTCCCATTTTTGAAAGTATATCACCTATCGTCCATAGCCCATTAGATTCAATGCTAGTGCATCTCGAAGCTAGTCCTGTAGAAAAAGCAACCGACCGTCTACGATTTTGATATGTACATTTTATATACCCCGTGTTTGTTCCAGCATTGAGGCACTATACTTACACAAATAGGAGTCGATTTTGCAAGGAGGTACCTATAACAGACCTTGCAACAATTACAAATCTATTGACTCTTCTTTGAGCCATGTTTAGCAAAATTAGCAAAAGGGCTTTCATTTTTGGTTTTTTTTACAAATATCTTACCTAATCGCAAGCTCTACATTCCTTTTTTTTTGCCTGTTCCTGTAGATGTTAACGCCATTCTAAGTCTTGACAAGAACATGTCAAAGAAGAATTTAGTGTATCCAAAAAGAAAAATGAGAAAGGTATGGTACTTACCCAATCATTCAAGTAAAAAAAAAAGGGGGGCCAATAGAAACTGAAAATACCACTGAAACTACTATAGACGCCCTGCTTTTCTACATCAAGTAAAAATACATATCAACATCAATACAGATTAGACTTTCAAAGCGTGATCGCCAGCAAAGTGTGGGCCGGGCACGGAAATCGCATATCAATCGTTGAGTTAAGTACAGACACAAATGTAAATCTCGTTGAACAAAAAAGAGGTTAACCTACAAAACCAAATTCGACAATAAGAAAAGATCGCATGTGTGATTCAGACAATTGCACTCTTGGAAATGATCGCCCAAAAAATTTCATTTCAAGAAATAGCGGGGGTAAAAGCCACTAACTTTAGAGGGATTAACAGTTCGAATAGAAAACTAACCTTGTTAATATTCCTAATTAAGTAACTAGTTTTGAGCCAATAATGCTTTTCCAGGTCTTCTCTTTTCGATCTTTTCGATCGTTATATCACGTTTCCCAATGAATGTGGAATAATAGGAGAGTGAGTTTTTCCGGCCCTTCACAGAAGCAGTTAACACCAACTTCTCTTGCATTTGCACCCTATACACTAACCAATATTAGCTCCAGTACTTAGTTCCAATACCAATACCACTAGCAAGAAAAGAATGCCCCTTAATTCTTACGGTCTGCGGTATATCAGTGACCTTAGCGAGAGTTCCAAAGATGTTGGCGGATGCTAGTAAAGCAGAGGGGTCTTGTTTCGAATATTTTTCCGTGAACAGGGTCCTCCCAAGATCTCCCATGCAGCTGCCACCATACATGCTAACGTTATACTGTGAAAGTGACCATTTCTGTTTTGCTCGCATATTCAGTGGAACTTGACCAGTCAGGGTCCTTTCCATTACAAATTTAGGGAACCACCGAAAATCGTAGATGGTAATCAAAGAAAAAAGGAACTCTTTAAACAGAAACACCAGTAGTACTATTTTTTACGTCGTAAATAATAGTAATAGAGACCGAAAATTGAGAGACTCAAAGAGATTCAGGGACTATTCCCGAAAAATGTGCTTGTGCTTACTTTCCTCTGAAATTTATCATCTCGACCAGTAGTGTCACAATTGAAATACAAGCTATTCTGTGGTCCCTTAATCATGGGGGGGGGGTCCCTCAATTTATTTATCAACTTCACCTGATTCTCTTTTAGGAAAAAAGAAGAAAAGAGGCTAAATTTTTTATAACTGCCTCCCTCTTACAGTATCTGAGTTGGAGACAGTTATATGTACAGTAGTGAATGTGTAGTACGGCTAACACCATGGACCAGCATTCTTCTTTTCTCTCCTGCCTATGACAGTGTGAGCAGAGAGCAAGTTCTGTTTTTTCCACGTAGAAATGTATAACTGGTCTGCTCTTACCATATATGGCATACAGAAGCGAGTTTCAACATTAAGGATTTGTACTGTGTCTTCTGTGGCACGTCAAATGGACAGTACGGGCTTCTCCATGACCCAGTTTAAAACGAGTTTGTTGAAATAATTTATGGCAAGAGATCTCACACAATTGCAAGTAGTGAAGTGGTATTCATCTTTTCTTTATAACGTGGTGTACTGTTTTTTAATTTACTTTGGCAGAGGTTAGTGATGTGTGTGCAGTAAAAATCCAGACAGAAAAAACACAATGGAGCAGAAAAGGACTCAGTTATGGTCAATCCACACCGCGGGAAAGTAGTATAACCTCCCAGTATTACTAGATTAGGAAATTTGCGGGTCATAGCTATTTTTACTATTGGTTCTACTCCTACGCTAATCTTTCCTTTTTTCTCTTTACAGTAGTTTTCAGCTTGACGCTGGTGTGGTCATAGGTCTTGCTAGTTGAGTTTCAAAAAAGGAAAGAAACATTAATAGTAAAGCCGACTAAGATATACCATTTACCATATGTTTCATATGAATTACTCAGTGTTACGAAAAAAGAATCTGGTTGAGCGTTAGTAGCTCCAACTCTCTTCCGGTACCCCGAAATAAATGCACTTGACGATGGAGATAATTTGAACCCGTCCGAAGCATTAGCAATAAGTAGCTCAGTAACTTTTTCAAAAGAAACGCTGAACGAAGTTTGTCACTATGCCTTCTCTTTCCTCCCGCCTTCCCCCCCCCCAACTTAGTGGTGGAATATTCAAAACGATGAATAAAAACTAGTCTCCAGCTCGTAGTACGAACTTTTCTTCGTGGAGTTTTTATTTCAAGCACACGTACTTCTGTAATAAAGAGACACAAAACGCTTCTTGAAACTCCAACACTGCAATTCAATTTTCTGTCACTTTTCAGTAGTGCGGACATGTAACTCAATTGACGAACACATCAAAACTCAACTCCACCCCCCTTTTCTTTTTCTTTTCCAATTATGTATTTCACATTGTCTTTCACATATTTTTTTTTGGAGTCCTGCTACGCACAATTTACACACACACCAGCAGAGTGGGAAAAGAGAGGGGAAGTCAGCCTGTGTAGCCTTTGGCTCTTTCTTTTAGTCGTCCTCACTAAAGATCGTAGCGGAAATAACAGAATCAAAACAAAACAAACAAACAAAACAGTCGCTGTCAGCTTATATAATTATCCGACCTCTACGCAATATTCTTCGCTGGCTATTTGATAAAATAATTGACCCCCTGCAGCAGCTTCTGTAGTCCGTGATCATTCATACACATGCCCTTTATTTTTTTTTTTTCTCAATTTTTCCCTCTCCTTTCTCCCAACATTACCTTGCTCTGCACAGACAGTACTGCACCCCAGAGCAAGTTTTCTGTTTCTTTTCATCTGTATTTTGAGTTTTTCCGTTCTAATCTTCTTTTCTTTTATTGACTTTAATAGTTCTGCAGTTGATATATTCCCACGGAAATTGAATAAGGACAATCTGTAACTTGAAACGATGCCAATTGCAGAAAGATATTTTAAGGGAGAGTGGAATCCAACTAAGAAACTGTCGTACAGTAGATAACAAAACTTCCCTCTCTTTCTTGTATTTTGTATTTTATTTTATTTTATTTTATCTTTCCTTTTTTTTTCCTTTTCCCAATCTCTTCGTCCTTCTCTCACATCTCAGGGAATCATTGGAATAAAGGGACGAGGACTGATATGCAGTTAAGTGATAGCAGCCTTCACTCGTTCTGTGGAAATTTGTAATCTACGATTTTTAGTCAGTGCGACTAAAGAAGATTGTATTAGCAACTTTTGTTTTTGCCACAGACGCAGCTGGAGCATTAGAGGAAGGGAGGGGGAACAACCATAAAAATAAAATTTTTCCGAACCACAGAAACTGCAGCACACGCATATATTCGTTTTCCCTCTTTTTTTGATTGCTAATGCAGGGAAAGATTCCTGGAACACCAAGCAGGGAAGATTGTAGAAGTGATTTCCCACACAGGTCTCTGTGCAAGAACCCATCAAAAGTCAGTGCCCACAAACACAGAGAGATAATAAATGCAATTGTGATTTGTTCTCGTGCTACACAATTACCTTGGGGCTCGATAGATAATGGGAAAGGAACTAGTCCTCTGTTTTGACCCGCTAAAAAGATTAGAAGACTGTTACAACACTAACTTCTTTTCTTTTTTTCTGGTTTTTAAACCTTGCTTCGGATAAATCTATGTTATCTCTCATAGAAGGACAGGTAGCTGTGCATTAGACTTCCCAAAAACTAGAGATTAGATACTAAACAGAGAGAGATATTGCGAGCGACACTAACACACACAGAGAGAAAGAGAAAGAGAGAGAGAAGCCAGAACAGCTAAGATACACTGCAGTTAGAAAATCTATTGATCAAGTTGTTCAGAACTGGTTTTAACAATTGCACGTACAAGCACATCTTGGAGTTCTCTTCATGCCTCTCTAGTCTCTTGGAGCAGTAGGAAGATAGTTGATTAGAATCTTTTCCAAAATAGCATTTGGGTTCCACTGAGAATAAAGAGAGAGAACAAGCGAGACAGGCGAAACAAGCGAAACAAGCGAAACAAGAGACCCACACAAAGTGAGACGGACACGAGAGCCTAGAACCGATCGAAGATTGAACATTAAAAGAAATCTTAGAAGGAAAGTAGTCTTCTAGCGGGACTCTCTTTGTGCAGCCGTTTCTCTATATGCTTTGACCGAAAGCCCAAAAAGAGAAGAAAAACTATGATGAAAAGTGAAAGAAAAACTAGCAATTCTTTTGAACATAATAACAATTTTAATTCATTTGACTTTAAAACCAAAGACAGAGAGAATAAAAAAAAAAAAATTGAATCTTTTAAATTAGTAATATATATAGTCATGATAGCAATGTCTCTCTTTGACGCTTCCAATCGGGCGTCTATATTCTTTTTTTTAAAGAACTTAGTGATATGTAACATACATAAGTTAGACACTAATAGATTTTTATACAAGACGGATAATTGAGAGAAAAAGCAAGTGCAATATTATTAAAACAAATACATTTGCTTGCAGCCTAAGGATAAATTATAAATTTTTGACTTAATTGAAACAATTACAAAAAAAAACACAGAGAATATTTTTATATTCATTGAGACGCAGAGCGATAATAGCCTTATATATAAAAACGAGAGGAAGATTTCGCAAGACAAGACAAGACTTCACAGTAAATTTTTATTTCCCATCCACCATGTTTACTTCTGATTTATATTCTTTTGACATTAACCTAGACGTGACATCTGGCCAAGATAACGATGTCTCTATTACTTTCTCTGCACCATCGGCTGATTCAAATGACCTGCTAGCTGTCCCTTTTTTCAGCAACCAGGAAAATGCAAAGAACATCGAGTCTGTACTGGACGGGTTTCAAGCACGTGACTTAAATTTGAAATTCGGAAGTGCTATGGCAGACATCTCATCCTTCAACAACAATGACAACAGCATATCAAAGAATATGCTAAATAGGTCAACGACAAACAGCTCCGGATCGACTAAAGTACAGGACATATCACCAGAATCGTTGTCCGGAAACGATAGCCCATTGACCCCGTTGGCGAAGAGTAATCTTTTCAATTTTAACTGGAGTGACGAGCTGTTAAACGGTTCTGGGGTTATCCAAAATGAAATCAATGAAATCACAAGCAACACAGAGACGATAAATTGTGCTACATTGACTTCTACTGAGTTCCTCAACAATTTTTTGAAGAATGACTTAAAACTTCACGGAGAAGGTATATTTAGATTGAACACTCCTATAACGCCGCCGCTGGACGACGCGCAAGGGTTCGTTCAATCCACCGAAAACATTCTATTGAATGATACAGATATATTTGAAGACGTCACAGCAGATAGCTCTTCATTTAGCTCATTGCTTAACAATGCTAAATTCAACAACACTATACCTACTTCAAACTTGGATTTCTTGAGGAATGATAATCCAATGAATACTACTAGTATCTTATTGGAAAATCTTCAAGAATCTCCTGAACGGAGGCATGAAAGAAGAAAGCCTGTTAAAAGAGATTCAGTAGTAGACTTTTCTGATAGCTCCAGCTCCGACCAAGGAAAACCAAAGAAATGCAGTGATGCTAGACTTTCAGCAGTTGGTTTGGCGAAAAAGCTAAATCTAAGTTCACCTCAAGAAGCGCTGGAAAGAGAAAAGTATATATTATCCATTTTTCAAAACGAGCTACACTATCCATTAGGTTACAAGACATGGATAAGAGATACCGACAAAGAAACTAGGAAACAGCTCATTGAGCAGTTACATGATATCGTCAGAGTGAAATATCCTGAATATGATAAAAACATTCTTGAAACGATAATCAGGAGGGCGACTTACTCAATGATGCAAAGCCGGTTAAGAAGGGAAAGACGAGCAAAGACCAAGGGAAAAACAACCATATGAAACGACTACTATACTGTTAACACAGGTAGTGATGAAGAACAATGATCCATCTAGCATCTAATATATCAAGCTCTTCTTGCTGCCTTCAAAATCAAGGATTGATTATCATCAACGCATCTGTAATAGAAATGTAACTTTTCTATTTTTAAAGCTAACTGCATATATTTTCAGGCAAAATATTACCATTACACATTTAATGACTCAATATTAAATATTATTATTTCATCTGGTATTGAAATACATAAAAGTTAGCACATAATTCATTTTGTATTAAATATAAAAATAGTCACTGTATTCTTACTTCCCAGCGCTATGATTTGAAATTGCTACCGGTACTGTTGAAGATATAAATGCTTAAGCAGTTCGAGGACTTAATATCATCTCAACTTCAATACTGTTTAATAATAAAACCCGGCTTTCTTGATACAAAACATTTTTCAGTAATTGTAATGGCAGTGAAGATTTAAAATTATAATGCTTTATAACTGCAATATATAAATAATGTACAAAAGAATTATCATAATAATACGCTCAGTGACCAAATATAAGAGCGATCACCCACTATTATCAACGCATAATATAATTTGGTAGAGCTGTCCCGGTTTAATTAACTCAAAACTATCTAATTTATTGGTTCAATAGAAACAAAATAGTCGCCAGAATCGGATCACCATTCAGAATCTTGTAAATGAGCCCTTCTTCTTTGACTTCTTGATTTTCTTAGCCTTCTTGTAAAGGTGGTGTCTGGCATCTCTCCAGCCTGAGGTACTAACCTTTTCAGCAGCATCCTTCTTGGGCTTGTTTTCAATCTCAGCGATGATGGCGTCTTCATCAATGATGGCATCTTCACCTTCCTTTTCTCTTAGTTCCTTCAACTTTTGCTGTATTAGTTCATTCTTAAGCTTTTCTGCTATACGACTTTCCCTGGCATCAACTATCTTCTGGAATACTGCTTGCCTCTTAACAGATTTAGCATTCAAATGACTACTAGCTCTTAGTGACTTTGCCATGATATATGTATTTTATTTTGCTTGTTCTTACCTCTAATATAGATTTCTATTCAGAAGGTGAACTTCAACTTGATGGAGATATACTGCTATCATGAGAAATCTTCAAACTCTAGTTACAATCACATAACAATCTCTGCGGTATCTGAGCTTAGTCCCACACTGCAAATTTGCCAGAAGTGATGCTCATCGCTGAAATTTTTTCCCCAGAGTATAATACGTTACGAACAAAGCACGTGATAAATCCTTTCTGGGGTAAACCATAATACCACCAATAATGAATAGCGAATAACATTCCAAGGCCAAGAAGGTTCTGGTAGCCTCCAAAACTATCGGAATATCATACCTATATGTATGTCTCTCATCCGTTTATAAGGAAATTTAGGTAATTTCATTGTCATTGTTACCTATGCCAAAGAGATCTAACCCCGTCTCTGCTATGCTATCATGGAGCCAAGGAATGAAAATATCCGAACCTTCCCTAAACTGGTCAGCTATAATAGGCGGAAATAAAGCATGTCTGTATGCTTTCCTTTTTTTTTCACAAACCTTGATTCGGTTGTCGTTCTTATATCCTATATCTTCTTTACTTTCTCCATCTGAGCAATAAATCCATTCCCCGTTTACTACAAAAGTAGACTGCTCCATACCTTATACTTGCTTCTTTTGTTATCAGAAAGTTAATATCCTCAAATAAAGTACAAGTTAGGTTTACGGTAAATTTTGATTACCCACACCCACAATAACGACCCACACGCTTTATGATCTTATGCAAAAGCTTTAGATAATAGGGCACTATGATAAAAAACTGCACCAAATATCCTATATGCTTAACGAATATAGCTCAGTTACTTAGGTTAGAACATAAATAATGTCTTGTGTCAAATGTATTATCTTATTCATTATTGCAATAGACCAGTATCGCTTTTCACTCGCGGTCGGCTGTTAGTCACCCGACATTTCTCAGGAAAAATAAAAAAATAAATCTCAGGAGAAGCGCACTTTAACACAGGAGAATCTGCCGTTTTGATGATATGTTTGGGAATCGTTACATCTATAGACTACTCAAACAACTAGAACTTTTGATTGTTTACCTCAAATGATATCAATATATCTATACGCTCAAAGTTCTTATTGTATATTTGATGCTTAGTTCTTAATGATTCATTGAGCACATAAACGCACCAAAATTATGTTCAAAGCTCACTAAATAGACCATAGGACTTCCTGTTATATAGTAATCTCGAGTGTACGTTAGCCCTGCTTATATCTTGATATTTAAATATTGCTGAAATCTTTTGTTGTTTTTATACTTGTCATGGCTAAATTCACTATTCTTGAATAACATCATTTTCCATGGGCTTGCACCAGGTCTGGGCAAATTCATACACGCAAAAGAAAAGTACATACAATGTTACCGAAACAAAACTATGTTGTTCCATTCTACTACTCGTTCTCGAGAAATAATGCATATCTACATATTCCGCCTTCTTATTTTTTTCTTAATTACTTTGTTCTATACGTGTAAAACCTTAACTATATATAAAACCAACGCTATCAATAAATCTATATTTTTTAGTCATATTCTAGTAGAAACATGCTAAAGGAACCTCAAGTAGGCAATAATAGCAGTTATTATTTACCTATATTCCATCATTGGGGAAGTTTTGAATGGTTGAGTGACTGAATGTTAGAGGGTAGAGTATTTGAGTATTTGAATAGTAAGCTTATGATTTGAAAATTATATATATAAAGTACAATAGTATATGGCTGTCGCAAACATTTACAACTAGACCATTTTTGAGAAAAAAGTTTTTAAAATAAATAAAAAAACAGGTTCTACAGGAACTGAAAATTAATAAAAATGGATACCAAAAAGATTCGTAATGGCATTTTTGAAAAAAAAAAAAAAAACTAGGAGAATAAAATATTACTCGTTAATTGGAGTCTCAATGCAAGTAGCATTTTGACAATTTGCATAAATGCTAAAATGTGAGTCCCCCTCCTTACTTCAATTAGTAAAAACTGGTTACATCTTAATTTTGTTAAACCAGATGTACTACCTCATTTTGTAGAGAATCACAAACCAGTAAAACAATATGGACGACTAGAATCATACAGTATATGCTATTGTTTGTAAACATAACTGCAAACTCAGTTACCTGAATTGTTTTTGTTTAGAACAGCATTTAAACTTGAAGTAGGGTATGAACCCTGATGTGAAATTGACAGTCTATTTGCCGGTACATCTTCTTGCTTCAAGGAATTAATAGGGTAAGATGCACCGTTATATCCTGCTCCGTAAGGATTTAACTGTCTGTTTTCTGTTGTATTATTCATACCAAACCCATTGTTTGGCTGAATCTTCCTTTCTGTATATTGCAAAGGTGCAGAGTAAAATTGGCCCTGGGTCAGATTAGCATGCTGGCCTATTTGTTGAGGTTGTTGCTGGGTAGCTGTAGCATATGCACTTGTTTGAGGGTATTGATTAGACACAGGTGGATATGAAGTTGATACAACACGCTGAGAAAGGTTATCATAAGGAACACCCTTATAAGCTGGCAAAGTGTTTGATCGATTGTAATCCGGTTGATGGTCAAATGGCTGACTAACAGCAACATTTGTTTGCTGTTGATAACCAATTTGTGGTGAGATGACGGTATATGCAGGTGCTTGTTGAATCATGCTATTGTCAGCATAAGTCGTGTAAACAGCACCTCTACCTAAATCATCACGAAGAGCAGCAATGAAAGGCTCTGCACCCTTTCTCAAATCTCTTGAGCTTGGCAAGTGATTGTCATACGCATCAATAAAATCCCGTTCAACTTTTTGAGTATGTGCAGCAACTCTGTTATTAATTGACACAGAAGTAGTACTATCAGTTGGTGTAGAAGAAAAAACTGAATTAGATGTAGTTCCAGGTGGACTAATGGTATTGTTACTTGACCAAGCGCTATTATCTTGTACTGCTTTCATGTAGCCAGGGCTTACATAAGAAATACTGGCAACTTTAGAATCACCTTCTATACCCACATCATTTCCACTGTATTCAGAGCTATGAGCATAAGGACTACGTGTTCTGTTCTTGCTTAAGGCACTCATTGGCTCAGAGTTGGCCATATTTTTGATATCCAAGTTTGATTTAGGTGGTGTACAGCTATTGGAGTTATTGACAGACCTTTGAGGACTATTGATTTCCTGCCCAGAAGACACATTTCTGTCTTCTGATTGGTAATACTGGTCCTTCTTAACCACATTGCTAGTTGAAAGCACATTAGGGTTCTCCTCAATATCTTCCTTTGGGCAAGCTTCGATAATTTTTTCGAAAACACTGTAAAACAGACGTAATGCGTCTTCAGTTTGATTAGGGCCTCTTTCAATCAATTCCAGTATCTCTTTATCCAATGGAGTTAATCTCACGTTAGTAGAAAGTTTGTTCAAAATGGACTTTTTCCAAACTTGAATATGGGAAGAAATTTGCTTCTTAGTACGAGTTTCACCTGTATGATATTTAATGTAAATGGATATCAATTCGTTACGTCCATAATTCTTATTTTTGATTTTGATTTTTGATGTACCGTTTTTGATAATCAGGCGTAATGCAGAAGTGAATGCGCTTTCAACCCTGTACGGCCACTTGTCGTGTCCATACATGTAAGGAAAGTAGGTAGGTCCAAAAGGATCGGAGTAGCGTGGTACTTGTCCTGGCATGTACATTGCCTGTGCAGGCAGCGGTGCTACATTAACCGAAGGTAGCCAACGATTATTACCAGCTGGAATTAGTCCAGGTTGGCTGTAGTTATCAGGAGCACCTGATCTACCCATTTGGCCAAATGAAACATTTTCATTGTAGTTATTAGCTACCCTAACAGACTCATATTCTGGTCTTCCCAGAAGTTGGTTGGTGTTTGGCATCTGCTGCATTCTTACTTGTGGCCCAGAATTGTGCTGTAATTGGGAATTGTTATCAGGTTGGTATGACGTTAATCTAATTCCCTCCATAATAGTCGCTGAATTTATTATTGTGTTTTTTTTTTTTTTTGGATTTTGAACTGATAAATTAAGAGAAATAATAGTAATAAAAAAGAGATTAATCAGAAATTGGAAAAAAATAGTCAGGTTTTGCTTCTAAGTTGGTTAAAGCAAATAATACTAAAGAAAAAATTTGAAAATAAAAGAAAATAGGCACTAAGTTATCAGAACTGATTGTTTTAGGCGCAACGAAAGGAAATTGAAAATAGGAAGAACGAAAATAAAAGTTAAAAGAATGAGAAATACGAACTAAAAGATTGCGTTACGTTATTGTAACAATTTATTTCTCAAAATTTCAGACTTGCAACAAGTGTATTCAATGAATTATGGTGAATCTAACAATGAATCACGAAAATCTTTATGTTAGTTTCAACAGCTTAAGTGTGTATCTTAATTGTTAATATCAAATTAAAAATACCGAATTATTTTGAAGAAATTCAATGCGAACAATTAACATGAAAGAGTATTATCTAACTTTGAATTTGTAAAAGAAATTGATCTTTCCTATAACTGAATTGAAAATAATATCTCAGTTACGATGAAGTTAATTCAATGGAAAGAAGAATTTCAGTTTATAATAATAATGACTGCACTATTATTAATGAGCGATAAAGATATGCTTACCTTATATTTTGACGTCAAGTGCGGGACCTGGCGAATTATGCGCGGTAGGGAATACTTAAAACTCGAAATATGGGAAACACAAACGAGAAGTGAAATTCCAATTTTATTTTTTTTTTGCAGTTGTTGTATTTGATAGCCTTTTACAAATAGAAACAAATAAGTTCTCTAATGTAAAACGACTTTGCAGTAGATACTCTTTAAGTTGAGTCCGCTTAAAGGATATAGTATGGATGTGTGTTTAAATTTGAATTCTTTCTTAGTCTGTCCTGAAGAACTTAAAATATAAAGTCGGGCAAATTCACAATCTTGAACAGAACAGAAAAATGTTGTTGTATTTTATAGGTGTTTCCAATACCAAAATGTAACACGATCAGAAAGTAATTAAAAAAAATGATAGCAGGTAGAAAGGTAGTATATTTTTAGATTCAGGGGAAATGAAAAATGCTTGTACTATATTGAACAAATAAAAATATGTCCAGTAATTAGCTAATCGAAATGGAAAATTAATTTATATTTTTTATGCTTCTTTTGATTTCCTACCTAGAACTCTTTCAGTTGAGGTTTTTCTTATGTTCTCTAATCTAAATTGTTTGTTTTGACCTTTTTTGTTAATTATAATTAGCAAAAGTCCCAAAAACGAAGGAAAGGCTTGGAATGCGATAAGAGGAGCACGAAAACTATATTGGTTTGAGGAAAGATATCCAAAAGGAACAACCTTTGTTCTTTAAATAAAAACGAGAATGATGAAAAATCAAAAAACGAAAAACTGAGAGGAGGAGCTATTGAAGAATTTCAATGATCCTTTGGACATGATGAAACTAGACATTGACTATCTAGTAGCATATAATGCTAATAAAAGTACGACGTGAAAAGGATCATGGTACAATTTCGAAGCATCATGTATGAGTTTATGATTGATGATGCAAGTCTTTTGGTTTCTGAAGGAAAATCAATATCATGATAAAACCCCTGTACTAACGAAGCGAAGATACTATAATTCTAAATTATCTGGTGATATTTTACGCAATTTTTTTTGTTGTGGGTTTATGCCCGTCTTGACTCTCAAAAAGAAAGTTCACCTAAAAAGGGTCCTTGAATTCTATTTGAAATTCTGTTAAGTAATCTTCATCGAGGAAGAACAAGACAGCGTACAAACAACGGGGAAGAAACGGAAGGAGGGGAAGTGATGGGAAAGGAGAAAGTAAATTATCTGAGTAAGAAAAGCAGCATAAGTCATTACTATCACATAGGTAACGCAATTTCTATAGACATGCAAACTGCTTCATAAGCAGCGGAAGTCAAAAAAAAAGAACATCAAATGGAACAACTTTCAATTCTCTTTCCCACATGATTTTCTGTTTTCACCAGATAGGCCCAGTCCCCAGG
>ERZ1036435.509-NODE-509-length-14760-cov-6.129684_pt1 | contig 14760 bp, 8 predicted proteins | sample MGYA00514223_ERZ1036435 | MGnify/ENA primary metagenome ERZ1036435 (study PRJEB33795, sample SAMN09464927) | human gut metagenome | host: Homo sapiens | place: USA: Stanford, California | collected 2016-08 | study: EMG produced TPA metagenomics assembly of the... | reverse complement strand
ACTGCGTCTATGAGTTCTCATATGAACTTTATTAAGTTTTAGGTCTTTTGGGTCAACCCCTGGATTTTATTTATTGATTTTAATACATGGAATAGAAAAAAGAACCAGCATCACTGCCGGTTCTTTTTTACTATTCATAGTTTTCTACAAAATGTTTTATCGCCGCTGCAAAATCTTCTACTACGTGTGTAGCTTGGTTTTTTACTTCTTGTGGCGCGCGGTTCATACAGTATGAAATATCTGCTACTTTGAACATATCCACGTCATTCCCTGAGTCTCCTAAAGCTATTACTCTATCATACCCTGACCTGATAGCTTCTATACCACTAGCTTTAGAGATATTTTTTGCTGTGATTTCCATACGTGTTGAACCTGATTTATAAATCTCTACTTCTGGAAATTTTTCTTTCATTATATCGTAATGATAATCTAATTGGTCTTTTGTTGGTCTTACATTTATTTTATAGATTGTTTTTCCTTTTAGTATTTCAAAAGGATTCTCAACACAAATTAGTTCCATGTTCCACAATCTATCTTTCTTCTCATGATCAAAATTACCGATACGTTGTTTTCCATCTAAAGCATCAAATATTAATTTGCTTTCCTTTAGATATTCGAATATTCCAGTTAAATCTTTAGTAGGAATATGTTTTTCAAAAAGAACTTCATCTTGTCTTGTTACGACCGCTCCGTTAAACCCTATCATGTGTGTAACATCCATATCATTACCTTCTGCAATATATTTGATTTCTTCAACAGAACGCCCAGTCGCAACTGAGAAATCCCCGTATTTTTTCGCATCATGATACGCTTTTAAATCTTCTTGTTCTACGAACACTGAATTCTTAACATATGTACCGTCTAAGTCTGTAACAAATAAATTCTTCATGAAATTATTCCTCCATACCAAGCATTTCTTGGATTTCCATTTTTAATACATTAGCATGAGATCCGTAAATTGATTGCATTTGCATATCACTTTCTGCAAATCCCATAGCTCCAAGTTTCGTTGTAATACGTTCTTGGTCTACTAAGTTTTTATCTTTTACATTAATTCTTAAACGAGTTATACAAGCATCTACAGCTTCGATGTTATCTGGTCCACCGTGTGCTTTAACTAATTCAATCGCTTGTTTTCTAATTCCTTCTGGTGTTTTTTGTACTGTTTCCATTACTTCATCATCACCAGCAGCTACGTCTACTGATTTTGGTGCTTCTTCTTTACCGATTGTAGCGATTTCTACACCAAGTTTAGCACGAGCTTCATTTTTATTAGATAATTTAACATCATCTCCATCTTCACGACCAGGAGTTTTAAGATCGAATTTAACAATCATAAATCTGAATACGATGTAGTAGATGAAGAAGTAAACTACACCTACAATTGGTACTAACCACCAAGCTGTTTTAGGACCTTGAAGTACTCCGTAGATTACCCAGTTAATAAATCCGTGTCCAGTTGGAGTAGCAACCCCTGCTCCTAACATGTGCATTACGAATAATGCTGAACCAGCTAAGAATGCGTGTACTACATAAAGAATTGGAGCTACGAATAAGAATGTAAATTCGATTGGTTCTGTAATACCAGTTAAGAATGAAGTACCAGCTGCTGCGAATAATAATGAACCTACAACTTTACGTTTTTTCTCGTCAGCTGTTTTGTACATTGCGTAAGCTGCACCAGAAAGACCGAACATGAAGTAAACGAATTTACCACCATTGAAACGAGTGATATTTGGATCAACGTGTTTGATATTTGGATCAGCAAGAGATGCTAAGTAAGCGTTGATTGTACCAACAACACGTTTTCCGCCAATTTCCCAAGCTCCACCTAACTCTGTAGTACGAACTGGCCAGTTTAGACCGTGGTGAAGACCAAATGGAAGTAAAGCACGCTCTAGTAAACCGTATAAGAACGTTCCTATTGGACCCGATTTAAGAATGAATACAGAAAGTACGCTGATACCTTTTTGGATTGGAGGCCAAACGAAGAATAATCCACTTGCTACTGCCGCCATAACTACCATAGTTGCGATTGGTACAAAACGTGGTCCACTGAAGAAACCAACTACTGGTGGAAGTTGTACTTTAACTGCCCACTTATGAACGAAGTAAACTACAATACCTACTATAATACCTCCGAATACACTAAGGTCCATAGTTTGAATACCTAGAACTTTAGTCTGCATGGCATTAGATAATGCTAATTTTGCATCATTACTTGACATTTTAGATGTATCAACTAATTTTCCACTGAATTTTAATAGGAAGTTTAGTATATAATGTAACACCATAAAACCTAATAAACCTGATAGAGCTGCTGAACCTTTTTCACGTTTAGCTAGACCTACCGCTACCCCTACCGCAAAAATTATAGGAAGATTGTCAAAAGCTGTATCTCCTAATGCGATAAAGAATTTCATAATAAACTGCACTACTGAATTGTTTAGTGCAGGGAACATTTTTAATGTATTAGTATTACTAAATGCAGTACCAATACCTTTAATAATACCTGCACCCGGAAGTACAGATACTGGTAATAAGAACGAACGTCCGAATTGCTCGAAAGCAGAAACGAATTTATTTTTTTTCTTTGCCATTACCTTTTCTCCTTTGTTATTTTTTATAGGTACATTATATCAGATTTGAAAACGTTTTTTCAGATTTCGCCTAAAAGTTTCTTGTTTTGTAATTTATTACTATTTCAGTAAAATTTTACTGAACGCTAGAAAACCTTAACAATATAGCTTTTATTTTTCTATATTTTATGATATGATACTTTATGCTGAGTAATCAAAAGAAAATCTTTAGTAAATTTTACTATAGGGGGAATTTTTTATGTTTTTTGAGAATCTAAAAGAAAACTATGATAAACTATCAATTTCGGAACAACAAGCTATTGATTATCTAATGAAACAAGATAATATTGAGCATACTACTCTAAAAGAAATTAAACAAGAAATCCTTGTTTCTTCCTCTACTGTAATTCGGGCTTGTAAAAAATTGGGATATAACACATTTATTGACTTAAAATATGATTTAAAAATAAGCAAAGAGTTAGCTAAAAATAATAAGGAAACCTCATCTACCTTTAACAACTTAAAAGAACAACTTAGCGTTGAATTTTCACGTACTATGTCTATTCTTAATCAAGATGATTTTGATATTTTTGCTGATAAAATAATTAATGCACGTCGTATTTTTTGCTTAGGTAGTGGTTCTAGTTATATGGTTATGAGTGATTTCAATAGAAAGCTTAAACTTATAAATCTTTGGGCCAATGATTATTTTGAACATTATTCTATTAAAAGAATTCCTGATATCTGTACAAAAGATGATGTAATTCTAGTATTTTCTCTAGGGGGAAATACAGACGTAATTAATGATTGCGTCTTAGCTGCGAAACAAAACGGAGCAACTATTTTATCAATCACTAGCCTTGCGAATAGCCCTCTTGCTAAAATGAGCGATCACTTAATAAAAGTCTACGATGCACCAAAAAACAGAAAAAAAATTCGTTCTCGACTTATGTTAAACGTAGTTGGAATAATTCTATTCGAAACTATCGTAAATACAATAAGCCCTGGTCAATATGTAATAGATTAAAATTAATAACAAGGGACTGACTCGACAAAATCGATTTCTCCGAAATCACGATTTTCAAGTCACTCCCTTGTTTATTTTCTTATATTTCATTTCAATATTAAAAATTCGCTCTATAGCTAAATTTTTTCTTCCAATGAAATATCCTAAAAAAGAGGATGATTTTGATCCATCCTCTTTGTTACTGATTATCTAGTTATTTTTTATTTTTAACCTTATTTTTAGGTACTCGTTTTGCTGAACCTATATTCCAAACTGTCACTTCTTGTGAGGCAATATTAGCATTACTTATTTCTGTAGCACCTTTAGCTTCTACTGTTTTTTTTTCAACTAATTTTGGTTCATTTTTTTTTACTTCAGGTGTAGTTTTACTCGCTTGATTATTTATAGATAATCCTGTAGTTGATATACCAACTGGTTTATTTGAATTTTCAGCTGTATTACGTGTTGCTGAACCATATACAGAAGAATATACTGGAGATGGTTTAAACTTACCTACACTTCGTGATTTAGGAGTGATAGTATTTGAACTCATCATTTGACTCGTTACTGATCTAGTCGATGTAGAGATTCCTGATGAAGAATATTTTTCAAAAATTGCATCAAGTATTTTTTGATTATTTTCAATTTTTTCTTTACTTACTGGTCTATATCCATAATCTACAGTTTTATATTCACCTAACTTAGTTCCATTACCTTTGTCAAAGTACTCAGAAACATCATTAGTATATAGTTTTTCAGTATAATCTATTCCACGTTCAACTTCTTCAACAACTTCACTTTCTTCTTGAGATTTAGCGTCTTCTACTCTCTTTTCAACTACTTCTTTAGGAACAACTTTTTCGTCTGTGAATTTATCTACATCATTAGCTTTTTTAATAATCTTATTATTAGGAGATACTTCTCTTAATAAGCTATCAATATTTACTGAATCTGTAGATTCTTCAAGATAGTTTTGCTCTTCTAACTCTTCGATTTCATCTTCATTTAAATGATAATCACTGTAACCAGAAAGTCTATCTTTTTTAACTTCTTTAATTTCTTCGTAATCTTCAACTTCAATGTCTTCTATTTTAGCCGCTTCTTGAACTAAATCAACATAAGTTTCCTCTTGTTTTTCTTTCTTAAGGTCAGCTAAATTTTCATTAAGTTCTTCTATTTCTGGAAGAGTTTCTTCTTTTCTTGGAGAGACATCAATATTCTCAGTTTTAATAAGCTCATCTAAGGCTGTTCTTTCTTGAGTATTTTCAGATTTCTTACCTTCATATAAACCTTTTCTAAAGTTTTCAACTTCTTCACTAGATTCTTGGCCTTCTTCGAATCTTTCACCAACAAGTTTTTTGCTTACTCTATCGATATCATCTTCGAATAAATCTTCACTACCTTCTAGAACATCGTGTACAGAAGTGTATTTTAATTTTTCACGACGGCTTCCTTCCGCATCAAGTTCTCTTACTTGAAGTGCTGGAGCTTCTTTCTCATGAGTTTTACTTTCTTTTTCACGAATTTCATCAAAAATACCATCTAATTTTTCGTTTTTCTTAACGTATAGTGGATTATCTTTTTCGATTTTATCGCTTCTTCTTTCTAAAGAATTAAAATTTTCTTCGAATTCTTTACGAGCATCTTTATTTTTAGTAACTCTTTCTTCTTGAACTTGAGTTTCCTCTTGGGCTTGATCTTTGAATGAAGTGGCTACTTCTTGTTTTAATTCACTACTATCCTTCCCTAATACTACACTATCTCCAAGTTCATCAATCTTATGATCTTGTTTTAATCTCTTAGTACGAACAGCTGCAAGCGTTGGGTGTTTTCTTCTTGTTGGCTTCTCATCAAAGATATCAACGTCAGTTATTTCAGAATTTGTAACACCAAGTTTCTTCAGTACATCCCCTAAGTCGGCAACTGTTCCAGCTGAAGCATTCTCTTCTTTTTCTTCATATTTTGTAATATCAATTTCTTCAAATTTAGCTTCTTCTTTAACTTCATCTACAAACTCAATTTCAAGTTCTTCTTCAGGTTCAGAATCAAATCTTTCAACAGATACTTGAGGTTTTTTCTTAACTGGTGTTTCCTCTTCGTATTCTTCTTCCTCATAATCATCTAATACCGCTTCTAACTCTTCTTGATCAATCTCATCTTCACTTACATTAAACAATTTATCTTTAAACCTTGAGAAGAATCCTACTTTTTTATCTTCTTCATATTCTTCCTCTTCTTCATAATCTTCAAAGTTTTCTTCTTTTACTACTCTTGATCGTTCTTTTTCAGCTAGTTTAGCTTTTTCTTTTTGCTCACGTTTTTGGCGTTCTAGATATGTTTTATAATCTTCAGCCTCATCATCTTTATCTTCTTCAAGAACCTCTTCATCTAGGAAATCATCATCTATTTCTTCATCGTTTTGTTTAAATAAATTCTTGAATTTAGCGAAGAATCCAGTTCCTTTTTTAGATTTTCTCTCTTGTTCGAAGTCTTCTTCATAATCTTCGTCTTCAAACTCATCTATTTCAAAGTCGTCCAAGTTTACTTCTTCATAGTCTTCAAATTTCTCCTGAGTTTTCTCTCTTTTTCTTCTGTTTCCAAAATCTGATTCAAACTCATCTTCTTCAAATGTTCTCTTAGATTTTCTAGAACTAAAGTCTATTTCAAAATCTTCTTCATCTTCATAATAGACTCTTTCTTTTCTCTTGTTTTCAGTTCTTCTTTCCCTAGTTTCTAAAGAACTTTCTTTCTTTTCTTTACGCGATATCTCTTCTTCGAATATCTCATCTTCATCTTCTTCTAAAAACCACTTTTTCCAATTAACCATACTTTACACCTCCTAAGTTAGATTTTATTTAAGATTCAAATCTTTCACTCGAGTTCCTACTTTAGTATCGGCACCTAATACTAAAATTCCTCGTGCTTCTTCTTGTGGTAATCCTAATTCACGTTTTGAACATAGCATTCCGTTTGATTCTACACCACGTAATTTTGATTTTTTAATTAATAAACCACTTGGCATCATCGCACCACTTAATGCTACAACAACTTTTTGACCTGTTTCTACATTAGGAGCTCCACAGACAATTTGTAATGTCTCATCTTCACTAACTTTTACTTCCGTTACTTTTAGCTTATCAGCATCTGGGTGTTTTTCACAACTTAAAACTTCTCCAACTACAAAGAAATCGTCATTGTTTCCTTCTAAATCAATTTTGATTCCATTTTTTTCTAAACGTTTTTGAAGAATCTCTTTTTGTTCTTCTGTTAAATCAATACTTCCTTCTCCATCTAATTTCAAGTTTTCAACATTAAAAATATTTAACCCAACTAAAGCACCATTTTCATCTTTAATTAGAGTGATATTTTTTTTCTCCTCGTATGTTACCTCTTCTTTACTTTGAATAGTAATTAATAATGTTTCTCCTAACATTTTCTTATTGTAAAAAAATAACATGACTCTCTCTCCTATACTTAATTTTAATTTTTTAAAGTTATTCTACAAAAATAAAATAACTCTCTAGTTCTTTTCCATCATATTTAAATGTAATTGTTGTTATTGGCACAAGACCTTCCGTAAAAAAATGAACCATCATTTTTTGCAAAATTTCTAATCCCTGTTTATTATTTACATCTGCGATAATTAACGTATCTTGATGTGGCAAGCCGACATAAAATGAATCACCTATTTTCTTATAGAAATAATCCAATACATTCTTATCAAATATTCTAGCTCCATCATAACCATCTTTCGCATTTAGGAAATAAAATCTATTCCCTGCAACTTCATCCACATTATACTTAAGTGATAAGTTCTCTAAATTGTTTTTAGCAACTTCTAAAACTTCTTGCTTATTTTTTGAGAATTTATCTAAAAAACTACTATCTAGCAATTTGTAGCCATCTTTAAAATCATACGCTAAATAAATTTTAGTTTCATTTGTATGTTCAAAACTAACAAGATCTTTCTCGTTATCTTTGTTAAAACTGCTAGCTCTGACTACGGGATAAATATTTTTCAATAATTGTTCTTCGTTAATATTATCTAAAGAAACACTTGTTTGTGCACTGAAATTTTCTACTATGTAGTAGACAAACTCTTCTATTTTTTTATCCCCTTTACTAGTTTTCTTATCTCCTAGCTTTCTGACAAAACTATCTATATCTATTTTTGCACGACGATTTTCATACTCTAAAATAAAAACACTATTATCTTTTTCTCGTCTTTCATGAATTTTTAAAGTGGGTAGTTTTTCTATTATTTTTTCAAATATATAATCTCTTGTATAAGACATATTACCTCCAATTTTGTGTATAATATGGCAACTTAATTATACCATATTTATTTGTATTCAATCAACATAAATAGGGAATATATACAAATATTATTCACTTTTTTACACTATAAAGTAACCTATTAAACTCGCTCTATTATTAATACTATGTAAATTAATAAAATTAAAGTTATTACAGTAATCCTTCCGTACTATCTAGTATTATAATTAAGGTTAAAAATATTTAGTATACCTCCCCTACTATCATTCCATACAGTATTTTTAACCAATTACTTATACCTGAAACTAATAATAATTTTATCTCCTATAAATTAAAGAATGCTTACGTTATTTGATTATAATTCGACCCCAAAAAGTATAACTTTTCGGGGGTAATACATTTTATTATCTAGAATTTTCTTCTTACTTCATTTCAAATTCAGTTATCCAAAATTCTAACTAGATTTTTTTACTTAAATTATTATAAATATCTTCCAAGAACACACCCATAAGTTCTCTATTCATTCTGTCGTTATTCAATAATACAGAGAATAAATCCCTATTTTGTTCATATCCTTCTAGAAGTGCATCCTGTACTGCATCATAAAATGCAAAACTGAAATCATCTATTGTATTATTATTAGCACTTTCTTTGAGTCTATTATTTTTAAGAAGCAAGTCTCTAACTTGAAGCGCTGATTTTGTTGCAAAATCAAAATCAAAATTTTTATTATATACAAGATTGATTTCATCAATGATTTTTGATAATTTTTCCTTTATTTTCTCTTCAAAATAAATTTCATTAGGTTTAGGAGCTTTTATCTCAGGTTTTGCTTCTAAACTACTATTATGCTCACCTATTTTCTCTTGTTTGAAGTTAACTACTGTTATCTTATCTGCAATATCAAAGTCATTTCCCATCTTACCAATTTCTATTTCTTTAATTAAATATGACAAGAAATTATACTTTTTATGGAGCATTACATCTTGATATCTTGTCGCTTGAATTAAAAAACTATAAAATCTTAGGAACCTTCTTATTGTACTTCTTATTTCTAATTTAACTAAATCATCATTTTCATTTATAATTCTTAAACTCTTCCCTAATAATGACCACATTTTTAATTTATCCTTCGAATTCCTCTTATCTTGATATAGATATCGATTGAATACCTCAATATCATCATAATCTAGAAAATTATATTGAGAAACTTGTTTTTCAACTTCTCTAATTGCAGACGGAGTAATTGTTTCACTAAGAACAGTTTCTGTATAATATGGTTCGAAAGCTCTTTGAATATCCTCATAAGAATTTTTAAAATCTAGAATAAATGTCTTTTTATCATATCCGGGATATATTCTATTTAACCTAGATAGTGTCTGTACTGCATTTACTCCTCTAAGCCTTTTATCAACATACATAGCACATAATTTAGGTTGATCGAATCCTGTTTGATATTTATTGGCAACTAATAATACTTGATATAAATCAGTATCAAAAGCATCTACAAGTTTATTTTCAGCCATATTATTCATAACAGATTCAGTATACTCATTCCCATCAATATTTACTTTCCCTGAAAATGCAACTAATGCCTGAATCCCTGTATAATTATGCTTATTTATATAGTCTACAAATGCATTCTTATACTTGACAGCTGCTTGTCTTGATGATGTAATAACCATAGCCTTAGCTTTTCCATCTAATTCATTCATGACATTATATTTAAAATGTTCTATAATTATTTCCACTTTCTGTGAAATATTAGTATCATGTAACTCGATATACTTTATAATTTTTCTTTTAGCCGAAACCGTATCAAGCTCAGGGTCTGTGTCTACAGTTTTATTGACTTCAAAATATGTCTTATATGTCACATAATTTTTAAGAACATCTAAAATAAATCCTTCTTCAATAGCCTGTTTCATTGAATATAAATCAAATGCAACCTTCTTACCTTCATTATTTATATTACCAAACAGCTGTAGTGTACTAAATTTAGGCGTTGCTGTAAATGCTATTATAGAAACATTAGCGGGTTTCCCACTTCTCTTTATCTCTCGCTCTATTTTATCTTGTAGTGATTCTTCTTCACTCTCACCATATTTCATTTTTTCTTCAGCTACCATAGGTAATGATGAAAGTGTATAAGATACAGATTCCATTGCACTACCTGAGGTTGAAGAATGTGCTTCATCTATAATAATTGCAAATCTTTTATCTTTCAGATTGTCAACAATATCTTTTATATACATAAACTTATGAATTGTAGTAACTATAATTTTGGTATTCCCATTAAGTGCGGTAGCCAAATCTTGTGATTTGCACTTATCATCCATCACTTTAATTAATCCTTCTTTATGTTCCAATCCCATTACTGCATCTTGTAACTGCCTATCAACAACAATCCTATCAGTAATAACACATATAGTATTAAATATTACTTCATCATTATTATTATGTAACGAAGTTAGTCTGTGAGCTAGCCAGGCTATAGTATTTGTTTTACCGCTTCCCGCTGAATGTTCAATTAAGTAGTTTCTTGATGTCTCATTGATTTTTATGTCATCAACCAGTTTTCTAACAGCATTAAACTGATGGTACCTTGGGAATATAATAGTTTCTGATTTCTTATACTTCCCAGTTTTTTTATCTTTCTTCTTCTCTCTTTTTAAATATATAATCTTATCTATTAAATATAGTAATGTTTCTTTTGATAAAATATCTTCCCACATATACGAAACATCAATACCATTTTCATTATGTGGATTTCCTTTCCCTGATTCTATTCCATATCCTGATCCTTTGTTAAACGGTAAGAAGAAAGTAGAACTACCCTTCAATTGTGTAGTCATATACACTTCAAATAAATCCATCGCAAAATTTACAATAGCACCTGACTTAAATTTAAATAATCTAGTTTTAAAATCTCTTTCATATTTATATTGCCTAATTGCATCCTCATAGTTTTGTCCACTTGTGTTACACTTTAATTCAAAGGTTATAATGGCTAATCCATTCAGAAATATAACCAAATCTATCCTTTCATCTTTTTTGTGATGGACTTCTTCCATAACAGAAAAAATATTTTCTTCATACTTTGCTAAAGCTTCTTTATTGAAAGATGTCGCTGGTTTCCTATACATCAAATTAAGTTTTATCCCCATATCAAACTCAATTCCATTTTTAAGTACATCAAGTAAACTTCTATATTCCTTATTAATTTCATTATTCAAATAATTTATGATAATTTCTTCTGTTTGTCCACCATAAAGTTTTCTTAAAGATTCTAGCTCATTTTTTTGTGTGTTTTCAAGAAATTTAAAAAGCATTTCAATATCCATAGCAAGACCTGCATTAAATTGCTCAGCATCACGAACTATATAACCATTGTTTTTATCAAGATACTCTAAAATTAATTTTTGATAATCTTCTTTTTCTCTTAATTTACCTGATTTAACTACCATCCATCTCACCTCTAACACGTTTTTTCCCTGTTACATATTCATAAATAAGACTCTTCCTATGTTCTTTAATTAACTCTAATTGCTTTTCTTTTTTTGAGATTATAGAATCTATCTCTTCTGATTTTTTATCAAGAAAATCTGCTATCTGTTTTTGTTCATCTGAAGTAGGTACAATAAGCTCTAAATTATTTAAGTCATTTGTTGAAAGCTCTAAAAACGTTGTACCTCTACCCAACAATAACAATTTCTCAACACTATTAATAGTCAAGTAATAAAAATATCTATTGTTCTTATTTCGTACTAATCCTTTACACCCCTGATTAGTACACATCTCCGTCATAGTATAATTAACTTTTCCAATAGGGGCTCTATTAGAAATAACTATACTCCCAATTGGTAAAATACTTAGTCCACTAGATATTTTACCTAATAATGTAATTTTCCTTGATCCACCATATATTTCACCTATATTATTCATATCAGCTGGAGTTATCCACTCAATATCTTCACCCCAATATTCAGGATTATTAGTATCTGGAGTTGATCCGCTAATTACAGAAAAAATATATTTAACCTTACTTGTATTCCAATGTTTAGGTATTTCACCTATCCGCCCTATTCCACTATCTTTCATAGGAACATTCTTATCTAACCCTTTAGTAACTGTTTCTGTAATAAGTGAATTTTTATAGTCTTTCAATAATTTAATCTGTTTTTCTATTTTTAAAATTATAGAATCTATTTCTTCACATTTTTTATCTAGAAAATCTGCTATCTGTTTTTGTTCTTTTACATTTGGCTTAACAACAACTATTTTATTAATATCATTCATTGATATATTTTTTTGAGTATTATTTGTACATCTTGACTCTATTTCTATTTGTCCACTATCCGATAATAAATAATACATCAAATATTTTGGATTATAGTTTTCTTTTACTCTTATTAAAGCCAATGGAGACCAAATTTGAAATCTTATATCTTCATCCACAATTGCTATCTTGCCTGTTGATGCTGCTTTCCCTACTAAAATATCATTTAGAGTCGGTTTCACTTTTTTATCAAATCTATTTGCATCTTCTGCCGAAATATATCTACTCGGGTAATAAATAATTTTATTATTAACTATACTATCAACAGAATAAAATGGAACTCCACTATCAAGAAATTCAGGTGTTTCATGTGGGCCATCAGTTATCGGAATTTTTGTTATATATTTAATTTTACTAACTTCCCAATCTTTAGGTATTTTTCCTATCCATTCTATTCCACTATCTTTATACTCTAACATCATTACACCTCGCTCTTTAATATATTAGTTATGTCCCCTGATAATTCCTCTTCAAGTTTCATAAAGTCTCCTAACAAACTATCTGAACTTTTAGGCGTAATATATTTATAAAAATATCTCGTAAATGGAATTTCTGCTCCTAATTTTTCTTTATTATTACTAGTAACTTTCTTACTCTCATCATAATCATAAAAATATATAGCATCTGGCACATGTGGTAACACATCTTTTTTAAAATATTCATCTACATCTTGTGATAATTTAACTATTTCAGTGTCCTTAGTTTTAGAATCTATTTTTATCTTTCCTTTACTATCTTTTTGAATAATTGCCGTTTTATCTATTTTCGATAGTTCTAAACAAATATTTCCTAACCTACTATCGCTATATCCTTCTACATTTTTTATAATAGATTTAATTTTCTTTTCAAAAATTGAATAATCCTTAAACTTTTCTTCCGTCGAATTTTTCTTCAATAGCTTAATAATTTCTTTTACAAATTGCTTTCCCTTAATATATTTTTGATATTTCTTTTCTTGGTCTTTACTTCGAGGATTCATTTCTAATAATTCTTCAAATTCTATTTGGTTAAATATATTAACGTTATTCTTAAATAAATCACTCTTCTCTAATTTTTCAATTTGTTTCAAATCAATACTCCCTGTTCGCTGAAGAGGTTGATACACGACATATTCTTTATATAAAAATTCTTCATTAGAGAATATCTTACATTTATCACTTTCTTTAAATTCAGCATATATATTTGCGATTGTTTTTCTGCTCTCTAAATCAATTTCTCTTCTTTTTTTACCTAGTGATTTTCTTAAAGGTTTATACATATCTACAGCATTAATTAATTGTACTTTTCCTTTTCTATCTTTTCTCTTATTTTTAGATATTATAAATATATAAATACCTATGTCTGTATTATAGAAAAGTTGATTAGGTAGACCAATAATAGCTTCGATATAATCGTTTTCTAATAACCACCTTCTAGTCTGACTCTCTCCGCTCGTTGTTCCTCCAGAGAACAACGGTGAACCATTTGTTATAATGGCAGCTCTACCATCAGCTGAAAGTTTATTAACTGCGTGTTGCATAAATAAAAGCTGTGCATCTGTTGTCGCTGGTAATCCTGCGCCAAATCGCCCATCAAATCCTTTATTATATTCATCCTTAACAGATTTTTCTTGTCCATCTGGGGCATCTTTCCCTCCCCAAGGAGTCCCAAATGGTGGATTCATAATAACAAATCTCATTTTTTGGTTTTCAAAACAATCATATTTGAGTGTATTTGCCTCTTTTTCTCCACCCTTAATATTCCTTATATCTTGACCTTTTATGAGCATATCTGCAGCACAAATTGCATGAGAACTCTCTAAAATCTCTTGCCCAAATAATCTTATATCAGAGCTACTATTCTTCAGTTTAATATAATCGTGAGCTGTTGAAAGCATCCCTCCTGATCCACATGCTGCATCTAAAATAGTTATAACTTTACTATCTCCAGTCAATATATCGTCACAATTCTCTGCAAGTAGAATTTCAACCATTAATTTAATCACTTCTCTAGGTGTGTAATGGTCCCCTGCATCAATATTTTCTGAATATCGTCTAATTATATCTTCAAAAATATATCCCATCTTATGATTATCTATTGTCTTAGGATTAAAATCAATCTCCGAAAACTTCTTCACAACGCCATATAATCTATTCGCTTTATTCATTTTCTTTATTTGATTCTTAATATCAAGATGGTTTAAAATTTCTTTTACATTTTCGGAAAATCCATCAATATAACTATTAAAGTTACTCTCTATATTATCACTGTCATCCAATAAAGTTTTCAACGTAAATCTACTTGTATTATAAAATGGATATCCAGACTCTCTTTCATAAAATTGTGAAGGTTTTTTTGCGTCTTGTTCATACAATTTAATTACTTTTTCTTTTGTTTCATCTAGAGCACACTCAAAGCGTCTTATAATAACCATCGGAATAATAACATCTTTATATTTTTCTGCCTCAAATGCTCCTCTAAGAGAATTAGCTATCGACAAAACTAAATTCACTTCTTTAGTAACATCAATAAATAATGACCACCCCTGAAAAGGGGTGGTTTTCTCTTCGGGTATAACCCTT
>ERZ1036435.507-NODE-507-length-14793-cov-11.299905_pt1 | contig 14793 bp, 5 predicted proteins | sample MGYA00514223_ERZ1036435 | MGnify/ENA primary metagenome ERZ1036435 (study PRJEB33795, sample SAMN09464927) | human gut metagenome | host: Homo sapiens | place: USA: Stanford, California | collected 2016-08 | study: EMG produced TPA metagenomics assembly of the... | reverse complement strand
TAGTACAGGTTTTGGATCTTCCAGTTCTATTGATAAACCAACATTTGGAAGTACCACGTTTGGTAGCTCAAATACTAATAGTACCTCTTTTGGAAACCCTTCATTTGGTAGCACTGCATTTGCTGCTACCACAAATGCCACATCTCCATTTGCCAAACTAGCTTCTAATTCTTTCAGGTCAGAAACGCCAAAACTTGATAGTCTGAATTTATCTTCAGATAATGAAAAACCATCTTCTGATGATGAAAATTCTGAATCTGTATCTGATCGCGAGAAGTCTATTGAAGAAGAACACGATTCTGAATTTCATAAAGTTGCTGACTCAAAACCTGATCTCGAAAAGCCTGTCGAAGTCGTAGACAAAAACTTAAAATCTGATACAGCCTCACCAATTGTGGATAATATTGAAGCAGCACAGTCTAATTCATCAAATATCTTAAATTTAAGTAATTCACCATTTGCGAAATCTGCTTTTGAAAAGTCTACAGGACAATCTCCTTTTTCTAACTCATTTTCAAATTTAAATTGTGATAGCAAGCGCGAATCTCAAGTCGATAACGCATCATCATCCCCATTTGCAAAGTTATCTACAAACACACATGAAAAAAGTAAAGTTGATAATGGCTCAGAAAAAGAAGGTGTACACGAGGTACAGAACTCTGACGAAGCTGAATTTTCTGATTCGACTGTCGAGCAAACCCCACTAGCAGACCTCGATGAGTCCAAGGGTCAAGTGGCATCCCCATCCATTTCATCTCTGACGGAAAGAATAAAACAAAAAGCTCAGATTAGTGCTGAAGATTTGAAATCGCCAACTTTAACCTCCTTCAATTCTAGCAATGCCAATGCAGGCTCACCATTTTCATCATATGCCAGTAAACTAGGACAAGTTCCAGCTAGCACACCGATATTTAAATTTACTAATAATACAGCTCACAAAGATTCTAGAGAGGTGACCACTGAAGATGGCGTTTCAGATGATAATAATAATAATAATAATAATAATAATAATAAGAGAAATAGTGAAATTGCTGATTGTGTTACAACTTCGTCAAGTAGTCAGGATACTAAAGAAAGTTCTGCTGAGAGAAAAGCATCCGGTGAAGGCGACAATGAACCACTTGATGACAAGGATATTGGTATATCCGAAAGTGAAAAAAGCCAAACATCAGAAGAGGAGCAGTGGGAGGTAGTATCAACTGATAGTGACGCCCATAAATCAGTAAACGATACTAAAAAGAATAATAATGATGAAGCAGACACTGAGTGTGACAATTTGAGAAAGGAGGATGATATCCAAAAGGACAAAGAATTGGATCAACAGGTTAAGGTTCAAGATTTCACAAGCTCTGATATAGTATCTGCGACCGAAGATGTTTCTGTGTCCGCACAACCAAAGAATGATGGTTCTGGACAGCTACTTTCTTGCCCTCAAAATGTCATTGAAGCTGATAATAAATCTGAATATAATGATTTTGACAATGAGAAAGGTAATACAGGGCTATTATCAACTACAGCTATGGATAAAACGTCTGAGACCTCAACTTCAACACAAACTGCTAATATTCTACACTGTGATTTTGAAGTTGAATCATTTGAGGATGATGAGTTGTATTTATCAATCCAAAACAAACCCAATTTTGATACGAGATATTATGTAGGGGCCAATACCAAAGGTATGTCAATTACTTCAGAAGATAAGACAGTCCAACTAATGGAAAAAACTGTACAATTAATTGATGCAGAATTATCGGTTTTATTTGATAATATTGATATTTTAGATAGAAATTTCAAAGATCAATCTACGAACGTTATGCATAAAACTTCTCGGTCATTGGAATTGTCAAATATTTGGAGAATGTCAGAATATCAGACATTCATGACCATATTGGATGATCTTGTCGAGAAGCAGCAAATATACAGCGCTGATCGACTTGGAGAAAGCGATGAAATCAATGCATTTAAACTGCGTGATGAAAATGTTATAAAAGAAAGGTGTGATGCTGTTGTCTCCAAGCTAGCAAGGTATAGCATTTTAATGACATCTCAATCAGCGGCTTTACCTTTATCAAGAAGCCAAGAAGCGCTAAGAAACACTATTAGACAAAAAATGCAATCAGCTGTCAATAAACTTGAAAGACTACAAACTATTCTCGATACAATGAAAATCTCAATTAGTAGAGCTCAAGGCAACTCTGTAAAGCCTATGATTGCGAATATTGAAGAAAAGTATCTCTCCCACATTGAGTTATTGGACACAATAAATCGTGTTGAAAAGAAAATCCAAAGCTTACAACTGGGTGAATTGAGATCGAAAAAAACAGCAGTCGACACAAATGCCGAGGTTGATACAAATATTGGCAAAATAGACATAACATCTTTGAGCATGAAGGTTGATACGAGAAAGCAAATTGGAGATTATTTTAAGCACTCTTGAGTCCTTAATTGTCTGTTTAGCATGTTTTTATTCTGTTATATCTCATTATTACGATAAATAAGACCATTATATATTAATTGGATGATATTTTTAGAAATTTCTTTTATGGATTGTAGGAAGAAAGACATTTCTTGAACTCTGAAATTAATGTCGTGTTTTCTTCAACAGTCCCCACCGTTATTCTTAAACAACCTTTGCATCCTATTTCATTTCCTCTAAATCTGACAACAACACCGGATTGCGTGGCTAATTTATAATATACTTCTTTAGCCATGTCATTATCACCTCCATGAATTCTCACCATTATAAAGTTAGCATCCAGTCCACCAACATGATGTTTATCAATTAATGGTAGTGCGGTTAATTCTTTCAATAATCTGACCTTCTCTTTATTGATTTCTCTGGAGGTTTTCTCCATCAAAGTAATGTTTTCCTTCGTTAGAGCTTTTGTTGCAAATTCTGATGTTATTGAGGAGATATTATATGGTGCTTTCATTGCATTTAAGATTGCTGCAAAATCAGCAGTGGCAAATGTCATTCCTAATCTAATACCAGCTAGGCCAAAAGATTTGGACAGTGTTTGTAATGTGATCAAGTTTGGGTATTTTGTAACTAAGGGAGCGGTCGAACCACCGCAAAAGTCAATATAAGCTTCATCAACAACTACAAACCCTCCATCCCAGCTTTCTAGTATCTTAATAATAATATTGGAATCTATCTTGGCACCAGTTGGATTACCTGGAGATGTTAAGAACACTAGTTTGATCAATGGATCGCTCGATAAAATGCTGATAACTTTCTGAGAATCAGGTTGGAATGAATTATCTTCGTAAATCAAAGGGCATTCAAGGACTTCAACGTCATTGATATTTGCGCAAACTGAGTACATCGAATATGTTGGTGGTAAAGTCAGTATTTTCTCTTTGCCCGGCACACAGCAGGCTCTTATAACTGCATCTATGCTTTCATCAGAACCCACGCCTAAACACAAGTTGTCCTCGGTGAGGGGTGGTAGAGATAAATCCTTGAAGGATGAGCTGTTGTTTCTATAAGTAGCCATTTGCCTCTTAAATTCCAATTGGTGGGGATCAGGATACCTATGTAAATTAGTGTCCTGGTGGCCGACAAGTCGTGGGCCATGTGGGTTTTCATTAGCATCTAATAAAATACCCTCTGTGAAATCATCACGAGCACAACGGTACGGCTCAAGGTTAAATATCTTAGGTCTTACTATCTTCTGTAAATCGAATGTCATCGGTATAACGGTACTCAATTGAGTCGGTGGTTTATTTTTATCTCTGCATGAACTAATATTACATCAAACAGCAAATTGAAGGTATGGAAGAGATATCTTCTAATGGGAATAAATATGTACTTTTTATACATTTATGTCGCATTGTTGCCTGAAGCAATGACCAACTATGACTAATTTGCATTAGGGATTTGGTTTGACTTCTTCTCGGAACCCTTTTAGAGTCATATAATACGTGTTCTATGGTATCACCAAATATCGAATAGCAATAGCCATGCTAAATTATCTAGAAATCATTTGGCATCTAATACATCAGCTGGTAGTATACCCAGCGCAGAGACACTTTGGCTGTTGCTCGTGTTACAAATGTTACAAAATCCCGGACAAAACGCCATATAACGCAATGCAACTAGTCAGATTAACAAAGACAAAGGCATCTTATGAGGAAAAACTTCTACTTGTTGTAGTGGCCTAGTGTCATATGCCATATGCACTGCCTTATCTTGTAGCATCTGTGACATTTACCAACTCTTGGCTCCTAAATACTGCATGTTCCATTATTCGGTAATTTTTTTCAGTTTTTCATTTTTTCATGCGCAAGATGGAGGGCATCGCAAACTGCAAAAACCAAATTTTTTTCACTGGAAAGGCAAACTATATCAGCATAAGCTGGTATATCTTGGTAACCTTTACACTGATTCCAGCCAAAAGATCAGGCGTAACACATACTAAGCAATGGCAGGTAAGAAAGGGAAAGGTGTTCCCCCCAAAAAGAACGATGACATGGATGTCGAAGACCGTTTGCAGGCTGTTGTCCTTACGGATTCCTACGAGACCAGATTCATGCCATTGACTGCATCTAAACCTCGTTGTCTGATGCCATTGGCGAATGTCCCACTGATCGAGTATACACTAGAATTTCTAGCCAAGGCAGGCGCTGATGAGGTCTTCCTAGCTTGTAGTGCGCACGCCAAGCAAGTCGACGAGTATATTGAGCAATCCAAGTGGAACTTGCCCTGGTCTCCTTTCAAAGTTACCACTTTGATGAACCCGGAAGCCAGGTCTATTGGTGATGTGATGAGAGACCTGGATAACAGAGGTATCATAACAGGCGACTTCATTCTTGTCAGTGGTGATGTCGTCACTAACATTGACTTTTCGAAGATGTTGAGTTTCCACAAGGAAATGCATGCGAAGGACAAAGACCATATTGCTACAATGTGTCTGAACAAGGCCAGCCAGTATTATATGACAAGAACCATAGAACCAGCTTGTTTCGTCTTGGAGAAATCGACGAACAGATGTCTATATTACCAGGATATGCCATCACCAAATTCAAGATCTAGGAAAGTCTTAGATGTTGATCCCGAACTTTTGGAAAATGTGGATTCTTTCTCAATGAGAAACGACTTGATTGATTGTAGAATTGATATATGCACACCTCACGTTCCGCCTATTTTCCAAGACAACTTCGATTATCAATCCTTGAGATCTGACTTTTTAAAAGGTGTTATTTCCAGTGATCTGTTAGGCAAACACATTTATGCTTACATAACTGATGAATATGCAGTTAGAGCCGAAAGCTGGCACTCATTTGATACCATATCACAGGATTTCTTAGGTAGACTTTGTTATCCGTTAGTCCTGGAGTCCAACATCCAGGAAGACCAAACATACTCTTACGAATCAGGTCACATTTACAAAGAAAAGGATGTTGTCCTTGCACAGTCATGTAAGATAGGAAAATGCACAGCCATTGGAGCTGGTACCAAGATTGGAGAGAGAACAGTGGTTGAAAACTGTGTCATTGGTAGAAACTGTATAATTGGCGAAAACATCAATATCAAGAACAGTTATATTTGGGATAATACGGTCATTGGCAATGGTTGTAATATCTCTCATTGTATTGTCGCCTCAAACACAAAGATGGGAGCAAACGTTATCTTGAATGATGGATGTATCATTGGCTTCGATGTTGTTATTGAGGATAACAAAGAAATACCGGCAGGCAGTAAAATATCTAGTGTTCCAGTTGCAAGCAGCCGTTCAAGACTTCCTGCATCTGATGGTTATGATGATGAAGATGACGATGAGGAATACTCTGAGACCTTTGATGACACCACGCAGCAAGCTTTGGCTTCTGAACTAGTTGGGGAACATGGTGTAGGTTACGTCTACGAGAGTGATGCTTCTGATATAGAAGAGTATGATGAAGACGAGTGTTTCAAGATAGTGAATAGCTTGAGGCAGCAAGTCGAAGATATATACCTGAGTGATAACTCCATATCATCGACTAAGAGGAGAACTAAGAAGAAGAGAACCATGTCTACGAACAGTGTATACACTGATCGCGAAGACTACTTGTCAGATGAGGAGGAAGGAGAAGATTTCTTGGTCGAGGGTATTGCCACTGTAGAGAGAGCCATCGAGAACGATCACGATCTAGATACAGCCCTATTGGAGTTAAACACATTAAGAATGAGTATGAACGTCACATACCATGAGGTTAGATTAGCCACAGCCACAGCACTGGTGAGAAGAGTGTATCACTTCATAGAGACACAGACCTTGGGGCCTAAAGAAGCCGTCCCCAAAGTGTTCGGCCAATGGGGTGCACTTTTCAACAGACAAGTGTTCGAGCCCGAGGAGTACCTGGATTTGATGAACATCCTGATGGAGATTATCGCCGAGCAGAAATTCGAGAAACCGGAGTTCATCCTGTTCAGTGCTCTGAATACCTTGTATGACAACGATATCTTGGAGGAAGACTCCATATATGAGTGGTGGGACAACGTCTCGCAGGACAGCAAATACGACCAAGTCAAGACCCTCACAGCCAAGTGGGTCGATTGGCTCAGGAACGCAGAAGAAGAGTCCGACGACGAGTGATCGTACCTCTATGTCTCGTATATACTTTTAATAGTTTTTTTATTTTTTTGCTACTTCAATAATTTACAGTAAAGGGACATCTCCCGTTAAAACTCTAACATGATCGTCGTATCCCCAACCTCGGCGATCAGTTGCTAGCCAGCATACGATCAACTGACCCGCTGTAACCCAGTGCAAACCGTCAATCACCCAGCGTTTCCATGCGTCAAGGAACGGATGTGGTAATCCGCCCCACACAAATAGCCGAAGAAACCAAGAGTTCCCTTCCAAGAGCAGATCTCTGAGGAAATTCTTTTGGCACCTCGTTGCACAGAAACACCCGCATCCCACCTTCACCCCCCATTGTTCGCTCATCATTTTCTTTCTTTTTTTTCTATCTTGCTTTAACCCAAAACGGAGCACTGCTCTCTGCGGGTGTTCCTCAGCGAATACCGACAAGCAGCTGAATATGGGTTTTGGCTCATCAGAATACGAACTGCTCACTTGCCAGTGATCGTATCAATCCTGAGTTGGCCCTGGGTTGCTGGACTTGCATTGTGACATGTAGAGGGTTTAGGAAGCCCAGTGGTGGTGGTGGTACCTAGTGGTGGTACCTTGATCTGTCTTTGACAGAGTGATAAATTGGCACTGGAGCGAAAAGTTTTTCTGTTCGATCTCTGAGCTCATCGATTCCAGGAAAACGCAAAAAGTCTCTGGTTCTTGTTTATACGAGCTTTCGATTGTTCAGGAGGGGAGTCTTTATGGGTTTTGACGTTTGCGACGCAAGTTTATATGCAATTGAGCCATACTGTGAAGGTGCTTTTGGGATCTTAGAGAGTGTGTCAGTGAATTGGGGAGAGGTAGGAGAGTAATAGCACATCGTATAGCGCTTTTCGACCAAATTTTTAGCAATAGTGAGACTGCATAGGGCATCAGACACAGCATATGGCAGACCTTAGTAATTTGCCGAGTACTGATTGAGCAAAGATAGCATTACTTAGTTGTTTATCATCAAAACCGCTGTTGGGTTTATTTTGGGTGTGATCAATGACAGCTGACATAGAGGATACTAAAGCCAAAGCTATTGGAAAGCGGAGCAAAGAGATAGAGCTCATTGAAGTCAATGGTAAGCGGGTAAGCAAGACCAGCACTGGGAAGCGGAAGTTCCACAAGAAGTCCAAGACTGGATGCGACAACTGTAAGAGAAGAAGGGTGAAATGTGACGAGGGTAAACCTGGTTGCAAAAAATGTAGCAACCTAAACTTGGTGTGTGTGTACTCTACAGTTGTGGATAATAAAGTGGCGAAAAAGACAACGAGCAGGAAGGGTAAGTCCCCTGGTGCAAATAGCTTAGAAAACTCGGACGATAATACGAGGCGATCGGTTTCACCACAATTGTCACAATCTACTCCCGATACTAAAGTAAATACAGAACTGTCAGGTGTATCAGATAAAAACTCATTGGTCCAGAGTCCAGTGCTCCCAAATATTTCTAATACTCCTTTATCTGCAGAAGCGTTATTGAATGGTAAATTGGGTAATATCGCGTTACAATTACAAGAGCATGCAAACATTGCTGCATCAGAAACAGCATATCCAACGACTGTCAATAATACTCATGGTCAGGCTAACTCCACAGCCAAAATAGTACAGGAGCAACGGAGACTACTAGAACAACTGTCGCCTTCTCTGAATCTGCTTACACCCGAGCGAAATTCGGTTTCATCTCCAGGTGCAACCACAGGAACAGAAAGCAACTTGCTATCTCAGATATTAGCTGGTTTGTTTGGACAACAACAAACTGCTGCTGGTGTATCATCGAATACACAGCAGCAGCAGCAGCAGCAGCCGTTACAACAGCTTTTGCAGCACTTACAGCCACCTGTGATGCAACAAAATGGGCTTCAGCAGCCTTCCAATTATAGAGAACGTCTACCATCAATTTCTATGGATTTGAATGGGAGTCCTGGTTTGCAATACAATACACCTTCTACTACAAATAATGCAACTACAAATACATTGCTGAATAGTATACTAGCGTCAACACTGAATCCGATTTCGTTGGGGAAGGGCAGCACTTCTGCTGTGCAAGCAAATAGCTCCGATGGTTTGATGGGAGCAACAAGTACACGAAACGAAGACAGTATCGGCAATGCTTTGCCCTTTTCAACTGACGCTATATCACAATTAACAAAATTAAATCTCAATTCATTTCCTACAGCTGGTATAGGTGGTATTTCCTATGATTTTCACGAATTATTTGGTATAAAATATAATCATACAAATAACAGAGCTATAAAAGTCAGTTCTGCTGAAGAAGCATTGGCTAATATGCAAGAACATCGAGAAAGGGAGCAAGCCTCAAAAATCAGTGAGAAGCAAAAACAAGCAGCGGAACAAGAAACTAGAAATTCTGAAAATGGAGTTATCAACAAGCAGAACTCGATAGGCATAAATGCAAGTAGCGAAAACTCCGTTTCTGCTTCTAGCGTCTCAGAGAACTTTCTAAATTCGACATCTACTGCTGAACAGCAATATACTAATCTCGGTAATGATGTCTCAAATCTCATCAACCTGAAAGATGTAGCTCCATTAAACGGAAATGACAATATGAATATGATGTCCCCACTCATTAAAAGTTCTTTGGACAAATCTGCAGTTCCAGAAAATCCTGGAAATGATTTATTGAATACCAAAAGTCCATCAACATTTGACGGTATATCTATGGATATGGTTCAGAATCAAACCACTGAAAGAAAGAATGAAAACAATAATGGATCGATTGGAAGAAATAATTCCTCTAATAATATTAGTATGACACCGTTAAACACAAATACTACTAGTTCAGGTATTTCAGACTTTGCAGGTAAAACTGCTAGTCCTTCTATCCCACATCTGATTGAATTGTCATCCAAGACAAGTTTGGGATTAGTCGACTTGAAGCTATTTCATCATTACTGTACTGAGGTTTGGCCTACTATAATTGCAGTTGGAATTTCGAGTCCGGAAGTGTGGGGGACTTACTTACCCGATTTAGCTTTCAAATATCCATTTTTGATGCACTCTATGTTGGCCTTCAGTGCTACACATTTGTCAAGAACACAACCGGGACTGGATGATTATGTGGCATCGCATAGATTATCTGCATTAAAGTTATTAAGAGAGGCTGTATTAGAAATTTCAGATGATAACACAGATGCATTGGTGGCCAGTTCTTTAATTCTAATCATGGATTCTTTAGCCAATGCTTCAAATTCAAACCCTACTGCTTGGATTTTCCATGTTAAAGGGGCTGTCACTATATTAACTGCAGTGTGGCCACTGCCTGAGACATCTAAATTTTACAACCTTATTTCAGTTGATTTAAGTGATTTAGGTGAAATTGTTGATAAAGATACTGGCACCATTACTGAGCTGGTCTGTTGTGATGATGATATTGCAGATTTATATCCAGTTGACTTAGATTCCCCATATTTAATCACATTGGCTTATTTGGACAAACTTTATAGGGAGAAGAACCAATTAGATTATATCCTTCGTGTTTTCGCATTCCCAGCATTGTTGGATAGAACGTTTTTGACCTTGCTGATGACGGGTGATTTAGGAGCTATGAGAATAATGAGGAGTTACTACAAACTTTTGAGAAATTATACTACCGAAATTATGGATCGTGCTTGGTTTCTTGAAGGTGTTTCTCAAGTGTTGCCTAGAGATGTTGATGATTATAGTGGTGGTGGTGGAATGCATATGATGTTGGATTTCTTGGGTGGTGGATTACCGTCTATGACCACGACCAATTTGTCGGATTTTATGTAATGAGTTTATTGTTCTTTTGTAGTTCTTTCAAAGATACATTTATGGTATACTGTACGTTGATATTACTATTATTTGAGAATTTAATGTTTTGATGATATATCAAGCCATTTTTGTAACAGTCTTGAAGCGTATAAATGGCCTAGGTCAGTTTGAAATCAACTTGTCTAACGGAAGGATACTTAATACCAAATGAAAATGTTGTCTTATTATTGTATATATACTATTTAGACAACTAAAAATTGATAATATGCATGATTATTAACTAGACCTTCGTTTTGTATTTCTCGTACATTGCGTCTACTTTTGATTGAATGTGTTCCATAAATTCCTTACTGACGTTACCTTCTCTAATATGTTCATAATCAAACAATTCTTCATTGCTATGGCAGAAATCGTTGTCTTCGTCCGTTATATTCCTTATCATTTCCTCTGAAATATGCAATTTACTTCCTTTATTACTCTTTAGATCAAAAAAATTATCTTCCAAAATGCGATAATCCATAAATGTTTCCACAAGTTCTTGTGTATTGAATTTCAGTGAAGGGAGAAGAACTCGAGAGAAAAAATTTTTTGGGTACCTGAAGTTTTTATCTACAAGTCTTTTGTATTCTAGTCCACAATATATAAGACTCATCACAACAAACTTGTAGCCATCACAGAGCAGAGTCACTGGCTGAGTCATTCCCTGTACAATAAACATTCTGGACTCCTGCAGAATTTTAGGGAAAGCAGTTTTTTTGAATTCATCTGGAAGAATATCATCTCTATTAAATCGATAAAAGCCGCTAAATATTTCTTCAATTAGCTCACGTGCATTTCCAACACCATCATTGAAATCAAACCCAAATTGACAGAGTAGTTTCTTCTCATTCTTCACCAATCTATCTCTGAACTCCCACTTCAGTTTATCCATGTTTGGCCTTGGTCCGGCATTTCCAACTGGTATCTTATGTATTGTTACAAACTCACACGTTGACTTAACGTAAGCATCGATGGGTCTATTATTCTCCATTGTTTTACAAGCTGTAACCAAAATAGCCTGGGAGATATGTATACTGTCTAATAAGTTATATGACAGTCCATAGTAATACCAATATCTAAAAAATAATATTGAGGCTTCGACATATGTGTAGTCAAATAAGTTCAACGATTTCTTCATGAAGTATAGATACATGAGACATTTTTCCATCAACTTCTTCATTTCAGCGGTTTTATGCACATCTGTCCCAAGTCTATCAATAATCTCTTTGCAGGTAAAAATCCATCTATTTTGCGGTAACCTTATTACATCTGGCCAAAGTACTCGCGGATTAAAGGTTCCTGTCTGTTCATCCATTATTTATACAGAAATGTTAGTGTGCTAGATCAAAACCAGCCATTGACAGAGTAGTCAAGTCCTGGTAATATGTCCTCGATTTGCTTATTCAAAAAAATGAAATACGGGCTCCAGTTTTCCACAGTAAAGATGTTGAAAGTCTTTCTTCTTGAAACAGAGCAACCTGCAGCACAAATAGATGATATGGCAATTTTATAGATATTCCTTTAGCTAGTTCTGCCAATTCATGAACTTATCCACATTACTACCATCGTTTCTATAGTTAATTGAATATTCCAATTCACCGGTCAGTCTGCTCTTCCAGAAATCTGTGCTGCAGAGTATCAGCTAGTATAGAGTGATGATAATAAGCACTCTCTATTGAACCAACCGTTAGCTAATTCACCATCGTTTCATCTGAAATGTAGCTCAATGAAACATAAAAAAATAGATTTAAGTCGGTAGTTATGGTTGTTCAATAGCTTCGCTATCAGACCCACCTCTATAAAAGTATGTATGTAATTGGACAATGAATGAAGAAGTTATGTGCTTCTTCCATTTGTTTCTCTACAATAAATGATTCAAAATTTATAACTCATAGACCTCCTGCTTTTGTATTCCATACTTTGATTAGCCGGATAATACATCAAGAGTGCCCCATTCTGTTTTTCATTCTAATCCAAATCTTTTGTAGGTCTCCGTTCAGTAAAACTAATGCCATACACCCCACAGCGCAGCCTTTTTCTTAATACAGAAAGTACTTCCTTATTATATTCATAGGATATGTGATCTCTATGTGACTCGTTTTGTAACCTTTTTCTCATTAAAGATAAGCAGTATATTTGTTCCCAGTAATTAAAAGGGATCATTTCTTCTGACAAGCATACTTTCCTTGCTAGTAAACCAGATCCATGCTTGAATAAACAGAGCTTGTATCCTAGTATCTCGATCTCCTTGTTTTCTAGAATCTTGTTCTGAAGATGGGTATCTTCGAAATATGACTCAAGTATTATCGCAGGTGTATCAAGCTCACTCACTTTATGCTGGCCTAGTCTGACAAGGAATATGCCATTAACTTCATCTCCATAATCAGAATATATCAGTTCATGAATATTAATAGGTGCTGAAAGTGTATGGTTTTTATCAATTGCAGTACAAACTTTTGGGATATATCTTAATGAGGTTCTTTGCCGTATTTTGAAATAGGCATAAACTGTATAACTCCCGGGTAGTATTGCGGCCACAGACAATGAAAGTTTATGTGAAAGAGGACTGATTAATTGTATTGATCCCGAACTAGCAATGCAATAGTTGACTGGCTTTACAATACCACATATCAGGATATTGTATATGATGAACCAAGAGTCATTGAGATATTCATGATTGCCAAGTGGAAGGCGGTCAGTGGCTAGAAGCTTTCTACTCTCCTTCCTCCAGCTATCCATACTTCTCACATATGATATTAATGCATTTTTAGTTTCATAAGACAATCGAACTAGATAGGGCTCACATTTGGAATAGTAAATATCATTGACTAGCCTATGGTAATATGTGTTAAGAGTTCTTATTTGGCAGGGATATTGATCTATAATTCGCAGTGTAATTTCTATTGGGAGATTCATGCCAAGCGCACATCAGGAAATGGACAATGCAATACGATATATCTGGTTAGCTTTCTGTCTACCAGCACCGGATAGTTGGTAACTGTATTTTATTACTGAGTTTGTCATTGTTGCCTTACAATAGATGATCTCTCCGCGAGGCTCTCGCGCTGGGATCCGGTGAAGGTTCTTTAATATTAGATATAAGAGCCTATAAAATCTAAAATCAATGAAATAAATCAACAGTCAATATCAGTGTAGTTGAGGAATAGCAACTATACAGTAGTGACATTATAATGGTACTACAGTATTGCAAAATTGGCGTTTAATCAGAATCATTTAGATAACAGCCGTGTAAATAACTCCTTACTTTATAATGTGAGCTATATCAGATATGTCCGTTGTGCATGTTTTAGCATGACCCCATGAACCTACTGCTAAGGGATATAGATTTACTGGCCAGTGTATGACATTGTTTTATAGCTCAGTCTGTAGCGGTGCATGTGCTGCGTAATTCACCCAGATTGTTGTTGCTTTTCAGTTCTACTATCGTAGATTCTTGATCCAACGTTCAATCCAAACTAATAGCCAAGAAATATAATATAGGCAAGATGATGTTGATATGCAAATAATTACAATTGGAAATAAAACTATACACCCGATACTTTTCGGTTCTTTATATAGCCAGGTTAAGTTTGTATTGAGTGGATCTAGCCAACCCTTAACGCTAAGACAACATATACGTTACAAGCTGCTAAACTACTACCATAACCGATAGAGTCATAACAGGGAGCTTCGATTGTTAGTCAAGAAAAGGACCTGTAAGTATGGATTGCATTAAATGGCAGTGTTTCTGTTATACGATTAGAAATCAAACTTTGTACTAAATCATTGAGTAGTGTAATTGACGAGGCACATAAATGAAGCATAAATCATTATGTGCTTCAGTACAAAAAAAGACTAGCAACATTTCAGAGATCTTAAATTAATTTAATATACATTCTTCAACAGAGGATAGGGCTAATCCTACCCACTAAGGATAAAAAGTCTAAATATAACGAACAAAAACTAAGCTTTGCAGGAAAGCATGTCTGCATACAACTGTCGCATGCTTAGAACAGCGCCATGACCAGTCCTGCAATAGCAAAGGAAACAAAGTTGGCACCGCTCTGTGCAGCTTCACCATGGAACACAGACCCAATGTATGAAGAACTGACTGAAACAGTGGCTGCTCCGCTACCCGAACCACCTCTGACAGCAGACGCAGAGTTGGAGCCAGAGTTGGAGCCAGAGTTAGAGCCAGAGTTGGAGCCAGAGTTGGAGCCAGCATTGGAACCAGAGTTAGTACCTGAATTGGTACCACTGTTAGAGCCAGAGTTGGAGCCAGCATTAGAGCCAGCATTGGAGCCAGAGTTGGAACCAGAGTTGGAACCAGAGTTGGAACCAGAGTTGGAACCAGAGTTAGTACCTGAATTGGTACCACTGTTAGAGCCAGAGTTGGAGC
>ERZ1036435.505-NODE-505-length-14943-cov-507.619156_pt1 | contig 14943 bp, 14 predicted proteins | sample MGYA00514223_ERZ1036435 | MGnify/ENA primary metagenome ERZ1036435 (study PRJEB33795, sample SAMN09464927) | human gut metagenome | host: Homo sapiens | place: USA: Stanford, California | collected 2016-08 | study: EMG produced TPA metagenomics assembly of the... | reverse complement strand
CGCCGGAAGTAGTTGGGGGTTGCCCCCTGTGAGATATGGAAGTCGCTTAGCTCTAATCCGCCATAGCTCAGTTGGTAGTAGCGCATGACTGTTAATCATGATGTCGTAGGTTCGAGTCCTACTGGCGGAGTAGTTAAGAAAAAAGAGGTTTAGGCCTCTTTTTTTTATAATTAATAATCTATTTAGTGTTATTTGGTGTGAGATATTTTTGCTGAGTAAAGTTTCAGAGCCCTCCGTTTTCGATCAAGGAGATCTTTTTAGTACTTTAATTGAGGGTAGCGAAGAGGCTAAACGTTGCGGACTGTAAATACGCTCCTTCGAGGGATTCGAATCCTTCCGCTTCCATTATCTTAGTTTTTGAAATTTAAGTAGTAAATTTGTTCCTATTCTGTCAACTTTTCCTATTTGTTATCTTTTTGAGGTTAGTATTTGAGCAATTCAGGATTTGATAATAACTGTTTATAATTTTTTGTTAGAATAAGCTTATAAAAAGTAAAGGAGTGTATGCTTATGTTACAAAAAATTTATGAGCAGATGGCGGATTTTTATAGAAATATTGAAGAAGAGTATGGTACGTTCTTCGGAGATCATTTTGACTGGGAACATTTTCATTTTAAATTTTTGATTTATTATCTTTTCCGATATAGCATTGGGACTCATCGGGATTTTATTGTTTACCATTATCGTGTTGCTTATCGTTTGTATCTTGAAAAATTGATAATGAAACAGGGTTTTGTTGCTTGTTGAGACAATATGAGTTAATTTCCGAACAAATTTAACTTTTTGTGGGAAAATAATGATAAATAGCCGGAATTTTTTCTAAAACATTTTTTAATAGTTGGAAATAGCAAATCTTTCTATTGTTTCTTCTTGATAAAAAGGCGATTTTTTCTTATAATAAATTGTAAGATATAATTGCAGGTGAGAGTCCTGCCATGTATGTGAGAAAGGAAGAGCCTGAGGGCTCAGACAAGATTATGACTTCAGTTGTTGTTGTAGGTACCCAATGGGGTGATGAAGGTAAAGGGAAGATTACAGACTTCCTTTCAGCGAATGCAGAAGTGATTGCACGTTACCAAGGTGGTGATAATGCAGGTCACACGATTGTGATTGATGGTAAGAAGTTTAAATTGCACTTGATTCCATCTGGAATTTTCTTCCCTGAAAAAATCTCTGTTATTGGGAATGGTATGGTTGTAAATCCTAAATCTCTTGTAAAAGAGTTGAACTATCTTCATGAGGAGGGTGTGACAACTGATAACTTGCGTATTTCTGATCGCGCGCATGTTATTTTGCCTTATCATATCGAGTTGGATCGCTTGCAAGAAGAAGCTAAGGGCGACAATAAGATTGGAACTACAATCAAGGGAATTGGTCCAGCTTATATGGACAAGGCTGCTCGTGTTGGGATTCGTATTGCCGATCTTTTGGATAAAGATATTTTCCGTGAGCGCTTAGAACGTAACCTTGCTGAAAAGAATCGTCTTTTTGAAAAATTGTATGACAGTAAAGCGATTGCTTTCGATGATATTTTTGAAGAATATTACGAATATGGTCAACAAATCAAGAAATATGTGACAGATACATCTGTTATTTTGAACGATGCGCTTGATAACGGTAAACGTGTTCTTTTTGAAGGTGCACAAGGTGTTATGCTAGATATCGACCAAGGCACGTATCCATTTGTTACGTCATCAAACCCTGTTGCTGGTGGTGTGACCATTGGTTCTGGTGTTGGTCCAAGTAAGATTGACAAGGTTGTTGGTGTATGTAAAGCCTATACGAGTCGTGTAGGAGACGGTCCTTTCCCAACTGAGTTGTTTGATGAAGTGGGAGAACGTATCCGTGAAGTCGGTCATGAATATGGTACAACAACTGGTCGTCCACGTCGTGTGGGATGGTTTGATTCAGTTGTGATGCGCCATAGCCGTCGCGTTTCTGGTATTACTAACCTTTCATTGAACTCTATCGATGTTTTGAGTGGTTTAGATACTGTGAAAATCTGTGTGGCCTATGATCTTGATGGTCAACGTATTGACTACTATCCAGCTAGTCTTGAGCAATTGAAACGTTGCAAGCCTATCTATGAAGAGTTGCCAGGTTGGTCAGAAGATATTACCGGAGTTCGTAATTTGGAAGATCTTCCTGAGAATGCGCGTAACTATGTTCGTCGTGTGAGTGAATTGGTTGGAGTTCGTATTTCTACTTTCTCAGTAGGTCCTGGTCGTGAACAAACAAATATTTTAGAAAGTGTTTGGTCCTAAGAGATTTTTAAGGTTTATTTAAGATAGGTCGGGTATACTATAGACAGTTACAAGAAGACCTCCTAACTTGTTGTAACAAATATCCTAAACTTTTCTTTTTCATAATAATCTCCCTATAAAGTCACCGCATTTGGTGGCTTTTTTTGTCTTGGGATTCATGATATAATAATAAAATCGATAAGTAGGAAAAGGGAAATTGATGAATTATACAGTTGAAGAAAAAGAAGTCTTTATGAGGGAGGCTTTGAGAGAGGCTGAGATTGCTCTTGAACACGATGAAATTCCAATTGGTTGTGTGATTGTCAAGGACGGAGAAATCATTGGCCGTGGGCATAATGCGCGTGAGGAACTGCGGCGAGCGGTTATGCATGCGGAGATTATGGCCATAGAGAATGCGAACCTGAGTGAGGAGAGCTGGCGCTTGCTGGATTGCACGCTTTTTGTGACCATTGAGCCTTGTGTCATGTGTAGTGGGGCGATTGGACTCGCCCGTATTCCAAACGTGGTCTATGGGGCTAAAAACCAGAAATTTGGCGCTGCTGGGAGTTTGTACGATATCTTGACAGATGAGCGTCTCAATCATCGTGTGGAGGTTGAAACGGGAATTTTGGAAGATGAATGCGCAGCTATTATGCAGGAGTTTTTTAGAAATAGACGGAAAAAATAATTTTGCTTTTAAAATGAATAGGAATGTGATATAATAAATAGTGGAGCAACAGTTCTGCGTGAAGCGGGTCAGGGGAGGAATCCAGCAGCCCTAAGCGATTTGAATTGTGTGCTCTTTTTTTCGTGCTTTTTCCGAATAAATAAGATAGAATAATCTAGAATAAATGATAATAGAAAAGAGAAGATGATGAAAATTCGTGGTTTTGAATTGGTTTCTAGTTTTACAGATGAAAATTTATTGCCAAAGCGTGAGACAGCGCATGCCGCTGGTTACGACTTAAAGGTTGCTGTACGTACGGTTATTGCACCAGGAGAGATTGTCTTGGTTCCGACAGGGGTTAAGGCTTATATGCAGCCGACTGAGGTTCTCTACCTCTATGATCGTTCTTCAAACCCTCGTAAAAAGGGCTTGGTTTTAATTAATTCAGTTGGGGTCATTGATGGAGATTATTATGGAAATCCTGGGAATGAAGGGCATATTTTTGCTCAGATGAAGAATATCACAGACCAAGAGGTTGTTCTTGAAGTTGGAGAACGTGTTGTCCAAGCTGTCTTTGCTCCTTTCTTAATTGCAGATGGAGATGCAGCTGACGGCGTGCGGACTGGTGGATTTGGATCGACTGGGCACTAGAATGAAGATTATCTTTGTACGTCATGGAGAGCCAGATTATAGTATGCTTGATAAACTTGAAAATCCGCAACTCTATAGTGGTTTTGGTCGTGATTTAGCACCATTGACAGGAAAAGGTCGCAGTCTGGCAAAAGAAGTTGCTAAAACTGCATGTTTTGGAAAGGCAGAGATTATTATTTCATCGTCTGTGACGAGAGCTTTAGAAACAGCCCATTATATAGCGGTTGAAACAGGATTGGACTTATTTGTGGAGCCGTTTTTTCATGAGTGGCGTCCAGACTTAGATAGTACTAACTCTGATTTAACTAGTGTATTGGTAGCTCATGAATATTATCTAAAACATCAAGGAGGTTTACCTGAAGATTCTCCTTATCGCTATGAAACTGCTCTGGAGATGCGTCATCGTTTTTTAAGAACTTTGGAAAAATATAAAAATTATAAAACTATTATCATTGTAACTCACGGAATGCTCATGCGTCAGTTTGTGCCAAATGAGAAGATTGATTTTTGCCAAGTGATTGAATGTGAGATAGAGATATAGAAAGAGGTTTATTATCGCAAAGAAAAAGGCGACATTTGTGTGTCAAAATTGTGAATATAATTCCCCCAAGTATTTAGGGCGCTGTCCCAACTGTGGGTCTTGGTCTTCTTTTGTAGAAGAGGTTGAGGTTGCCGAGGTAAAGAATGCGCGTGTGTCCTTGACAGGTGAGAAAACCAAGCCCATGAAACTGGCTGAGGTGACTTCAATCAACGTCAATCGAACCAAGACGGAGATGGAGGAATTCAACCGTGTACTTGGAGGCGGAGTGGTACCAGGAAGTCTCGTCCTAATCGGTGGGGATCCTGGGATTGGGAAATCAACCCTTCTCTTACAAGTCTCAACCCAGTTGTCTCAAGTGGGGACTGTTCTCTACGTCAGTGGGGAGGAGTCTGCCCAGCAGATTAAATTACGTGCAGAGCGTTTGGGAGATATTGATAGCGAGTTTTATCTCTATGCAGAGACCAATATGCAGAGTGTTCGAGCTGAGGTGGAGCGCATCCAGCCAGACTTCCTCATTATTGACTCAATTCAAACCATTATGTCTCCTGAGATTTCAGGGGTGCAGGGATCTGTTTCTCAAGTGCGTGAGGTGACGGCTGAGCTTATGCAACTGGCCAAGACCAATAACATTGCCATCTTTATCGTAGGTCATGTGACCAAGGAAGGAACCTTGGCTGGTCCTCGTATGCTAGAGCATATGGTGGATACGGTGCTTTACTTTGAAGGGGAGCGCCACCATACCTTCCGTATTTTAAGAGCGGTCAAAAACCGTTTTGGTTCCACTAATGAGATTGGGATTTTTGAGATGCAGTCGGGCGGATTGGTTGAGGTACTCAATCCGAGTCAAGTTTTCCTAGAAGAGCGTTTGGATGGGGCGACTGGTTCGTCAATCGTTGTGACCATGGAAGGGACGCGTCCGATTTTGGCGGAGGTTCAAGCTTTGGTAACACCGACTATGTTTGGAAATGCTAAGCGTACGACGACAGGACTTGATTTTAATCGTGCGAGTCTGATTATGGCTGTTTTGGAAAAGCGGGCAGGGCTTCTCTTGCAAAATCAAGATGCTTATCTCAAATCTGCTGGCGGTGTCAAATTGGATGAACCTGCCATTGACTTGGCTGTTGCAGTTGCCATTGCTTCGAGCTACAAGGACAAGCCAACCAATCCTCAGGAATGTTTTGTGGGAGAACTGGGCTTGACAGGAGAAATTCGGCGTGTGAATCGTATCGAGCAGCGTATCAACGAAGCCGCTAAGCTGGGATTTACCAAGATTTATGTACCGAAGAATTCTTTGACAGGAATTACTCCGCCTAAGGAAATTCAGGTCATTGGCGTGACAACGATTCAGGAAGTTTTGAAAAAGGTTTTTGCTTAATCTGTGACAAATCCTCTTAAAAATGATAAGATAGGAGAAATATTTGACTATCAAATTTTCAAGGAGGGAATCGTGTCGTATTTTGAACAGTTTATGCAAGCCAATCAGGCTTATGTTGCCCTACATGGGCAGTTAAATCTGCCACTTAAACCCAAAACAAGAGTGGCTATTGTGACCTGTATGGATTCACGTTTGCACGTGGCGCAAGCTCTGGGCTTGGCACTTGGGGATGCTCATATCTTGCGGAATGCAGGTGGTCGAGTGACTGAGGACATGATTCGTTCGCTAGTTATTTCCCAGCAACAAATGGGGACAAGAGAGATTGTGGTATTGCACCATACAGACTGTGGTGCTCAGACCTTTGAAAATGGGCCTTTTCAGGAGTATTTAAAAGAGGAACTAGGTGTCGATGTGTCAGACCAGGACTTCTTGCCCTTTCAAGATATAGAGGAGAGTGTACGTGAGGATATGCAACTCCTTATCGAATCTCCCCTAATACCAGACGATGTCATTATCTCTGGTGCTATTTACGATGTGGATACAGGAAGTATGACAGTCGTAGAATTGTAAAAAATTCATTTAAAAAGAAAGTGTATGAAGAAAAACAGTATTTTATTTATTTTTATTTTATTGCTATGTATTGGTGTACAATATGAAACCATCTATTATACGGACGGTTCTATGTCAGGTGCGGAATATGGACTCATGGGAGTTTCTATCTTTCTAGCTCTCTTTTACATGATTCCGGCTCTTTATTTCCTTTTCCGTATTGGGGAAAAATGGGAATTGCCAAAGAAGGCTTTGATCTTGTCTTTATTGGGTGGGATGTTCCTTTCAGGCTGGCTATCTAGCTTTGCGAATACCTATATCCATGATTTACTGGATATTCTTTTCCCAGATAGTGCATTTTTAAATGCCTTTGAAAGTGCTATTGTGGCTCCTTTAGTAGAAGAACCCTTGAAATTATTGCCACTTGTCTTTGTTTTAGCTTTGATTCCTGTGCGAAAATTAAAATCTTTGTTTTTACTAGGGATTGCTTCTGGTTTGGGATTTCAAATGATTGAGGATATTGGCTACATTCGTACGGATTTGCCAGAGGGCTTTGACTTTACTATTTCGAGAATTTTAGAGCGTATCATCTCAGGAATTGCCTCTCACTGGACTTTTTCAGGGTTGGCGGTAGTAGGTGTTTACTTGCTTTACAGAGCTTATAAAGGGCAGAAGGTTGGCAAGAAAGAGGGGCTTATTTTCCTAGCTTTAGCCTTGGGAACTCATTTCTTGTTTAACTCTCCTTTTGTAGAATTAGAGACAGAGTTGCCTTTAGCGATTCCAGTGGTTACGGCTATTACTCTCTATGGTTTTTATCAGGCTTATCGCTTTGTTGAGAAGCACAATGAGTTGATGAACTAGAATATTTTTTAAAAGAATGATGCAAGGGTACAAATATGGTGCCCTTCTTTTATTTTTGATTGAAAAATAGTGCAAAAAGCGCTACAATGGTAAATGGAAAAATCTTGTGAAAAGCACAAGCGATACATATATACCGGAGGAAATCATGTCTTTTTCTGATTTAAAGCTGTTTGCCCTTTCTTCTAATCAAGAATTGGCAAAACGTGTGGCGCAGGAGATTGGGATAGAGTTGGGGAAATCAAGTGTTCGCCAATTTTCAGATGGAGAGATTCAGGTCAACATCGAAGAATCAATCCGTGGGAAACACGTCTTTATCCTACAATCAACTAGTTCGCCTGTAAATGACAATCTGCTTGAAATTTTGATTATGGTAGATGCTTTGAAGCGTGCGAGTGCAGAATCTGTCAATGTTGTCATGCCTTACTATGGGTATGCACGTCAGGATAGAAAGGCGAGAGCGCGTGAGCCAATCACTTCAAAACTTGTCGCAAATATGCTTGAAGTAGCTGGAGTAGATCGTTTATTGACCATCGACTTGCATGCTGCGCAGATTCAAGGATTCTTTGATATTCCTGTGGATCATTTGATGGGAGCTCCTCTGATTGCGGATTATTTTGAGCGTCGTGGCATGGTTGGTTCTGACTATGTGGTTGTCAGCCCAGACCATGGAGGGGTGACTCGTGCTCGTAAGTTGGCAGAATTTTTGAAAACATCTATTGCTATCATTGACAAACGTCGTAGTGTTGATAAGATGAATACTAGTGAAGTCATGAACATCATCGGTAAGGTCGAAGGCAAGACTTGTATCTTGATTGATGATATGATTGATACCGCTGGAACGATTTGTCATGCGGCAGATGCTCTTGCAGAAGCTGGTGCTGTTGAAGTCTATGCAAGCTGTACGCACCCAGTTCTTTCTGGTCCTGCTATGGACAATATCCAAAAATCAGCTATCAAGAAATTGGTTGTTTTGGATACCATCTATCTCCCAGAAGAGCGTTTGATCGATAAGATTGAGCAGATTTCAATCGCTCATCTCCTAGGAGATGCTATTGTGCGTATCCATGAAAAACGCCCACTTTCTCCACTTTTCAGTATTGAGAAAAAGATTTAATGACCAAGCCTGAGATGATTCTCAGGTTTTTTCATCTCTTTTCCGAATAAATAGATAGAGCCAGAGAATCTAGGAAACCTAGATTTAAAACTGTGGTATAATAAAAGGAGGAAGAGGATGATTCTAAGACATCCGGGCATCAGCCCGACCAATGACTTGGTTGCTAAGAAAATCTTTAGCAATCCAGAAATTACTTGTCAATTTATTCGCGATATGCTGGATTTACCAGCAAAAAATGTGACCATTTTGGAGGGAAGCAATATTCACGTCTTGCCTTCCATACCTTACTCGGCGCAGGATTTCTATACCAGTATAGATGTTTTGGCGGAGTTGGACAATGGCACGCAAGTAATCATTGAAATTCAGGTGCATCATCAGAATTTTTTCATTAATCGTTTGTGGGCTTATCTATGTAGTCAGGTCAATCAAAATCTCGAAAAAATTCGCCAGCGAGAAGGTGATACACACCAGAGTTACAAACACATCGCACCAGTATATGCTATCGCTATCGTGGACAGCAATTACTTCTCGGATGATTTGGCTTTTCATAGCTTTAGTATGCGCGAGGACACGACAGGTGAGGTTTTAACCATAACCAATAATGGACAAGAAAACCATCTAGTAAAGATGGCGTTCTTGGAATTAAAAAAATACAGAGAAACCAGCAAAGACGAGGTTCGCAAACCGTGGTTGGAGTTTTTCGGCAACAAACCCTTTACCCAACAACCTGAGCGAGCCATTAGCCAGGCAGACCAACTGCTGGACTATAAGAGCTGGTCCGAGGAGGACAGGAAGATGTTTAGTGAACAACGCAGGCGTGAAGAACAAGCCTTGTTAGCGCATGACTATGCCTTGGAACAAGCTGAAGAAAAAGGATTAGAGCGTGGCCTTGAACAAGGTCTAGAGCGTGGGAAAATTTTTACCTTTCTAGATTTAGTACGCCAACATGTTTTAACTTCCGAATTTGCTAGCGAGCAATTAGGTATGACGGTCTCTGAATTTGAGGCACTCTTATAAGACCATCACTAGTAATGGCGTTCTTGGAATTAAAAAAATACAGAGAAACCAGCAAAGACGAGGTTCGCAAACCGTGGTTGGAGTTTTTCGGCAACAAACCCTTTACCCAACAACCTGAGCGAGCCATTAGCCAGGCAGACCAACTGCTGGACTATAAGAGCTGGTCCGAGGAGGACAGGAAAATGTTTAGTGAACAACGCAGGCGTGAGGAACAAGCCTTGTTAGCACAGGACTATGCCTTGGAACAAGCCGAAGAAAAAGGCTTAGAGCGTGGTATTGAACGTGGTCGAGCTGAGGGAATCAAAGAGGGATTAAAAGTAGGTTTAGTAAATCTCGTTCGCCAAGGTATTCTGACTTCCGAAGTTGCCAGCCAGCAATTAGGTATGACGGTCGCAGAGTTTGAGGACTTGCTATAAGGTCACATTTTAAATAGTAGAAAGTTTATAAAATGGCAAGTTATTATCAAAAAACTTGTCATTTTTGCTTGACATTTGGAAGGGGTTATAGGATAATACTACAGAAGTGAGTTCTGTCCAACTGTCTATGTGGATTAGATATGAATGATTTTACTCAAGGATCAAAAAATTGTGAGATTTTCACTTGAATATAGGATATTTTAAGCGTATTCACTCTCGCAAAGTTGTTTTTTTCACCTTTTTTTCTAAAAATGGGTAAAAACTTTAAAAAGTAGAAGAAAACCCTTGACAAATCCTGCAAATATTTATATACTGTATGGTAGTAAGATAGTCTTACGAAAAATATTTTAAAGAAAAACAAAGGAGATAAAACGATGAAAAAAGTTTTATTGACAAGCGCAGTCGCTCTTGCAGCATTTGGTGCTGTACAAGCTGTTTCAGCTGATGGTAACAACGGTTATAGTACTGGTCGTGTAAACCCACTTACTGGTAAAATCGACCAAGCTAACTATAGCGGAAACACAGTTGTTTCAGCTCACACTGGTGTAGTTGCTGATGCTGACCAATACAAACCAGCAACTCCAGCTACAAACCCATACGCTGTAAGAAATCGTATCGGTAAAGATGGTAAGGTTTTACCAGATGTATTTGGTAATGGTACTCATGTTCGTGTACATGTTAAAGATGTCCAAGGTAACCCTGTAGCAGGTGTTAAAGTAGCTGCTTTAGTATACAAAACACCAGAAGACTTTGACAACTACAAAAAACCAGCTTTAATTGAAGGAACTACTGACGCAGCAGGTGATGTTGAGTTTGCTGTTGAAAACGGTGGTTATGTAGTTTACCGTGTTGATCAAGCTCCAAAAGGTTACTTTGTTCCTGCTAATCTTACAGTAGGTACTCTACTTGATGCAGAAGAAGTTGTACGTGAAGGTTCAGACATGTTTGTTAACGGTGAGTTGACAATCGAAAAAACTGACACTTATAACGTTGCTCGTACTGAGTGGGTTCAAGGTGAAAACGGATGGCACTACTTCGACAACAACAAACAAGCTACTGGTTGGAAACAAGTTGACGGTAAATGGTACTTCTTTAACGCTGAAGGCGTAATGCAAAAATGGTGGGTTAAAGATGGTAACACTTGGTACTACCTAAACGGTTCAGGTGCTATGGAAACTGGTTGGTTGCAAGACGGTGGCAAATGGTACTTCCTTGAAGCATCAGGTGCTATGAAAGCTAGCCAATGGTTTGAAGTTGCTGGTAAATGGTACTACGTTGACGGTTCAGGTGCCCTTGCAGTTAACACAACTGTAGGTGGATACACTGTAAACGGAAACGGTGAATGGGTTAAATAATCTAGTTTAATCAAAAAAGCAGAAGATTTCTTCTGCTTTTTATTTTTTACATAAAAAGTTCAGTTTTTCTTAGAATTTTTTTAAAAAATAAGATACAATAAAGCTAGGTTTATCACCTAAATTTTTAAAAATGGAGAATATTCAAATGAAGAATAAAAAAGCTTTAGCTCTAGCATTAGCTAGTCTAACAATGGCAAGTGCAGCAGTTTTGACAAGTTATTCTGCTACTACTGCTAGTCCAGTAAGTGCGGAAGAAGTTGTTTATAGAACTGAGTGGGTCACAGTGATTAATGGGCGCTCACAGGAGCGTAAGACAGTTTTTTATGAAGATGGTAATCAACCTATTTCAAAACATCCATCAATTGATGGTTTTGAATACCAACGTACTTTTGTTGAAGGTGGGAGAAAATATTACCTATTTGTTGAAAAAGGAACAAAGATTGAAGATCATGTAAATGATCCAGATGCTCCAGTTAGTGAATTAAATACTCAGGGTTATAAGACGTCTGACAAGGATGTAAAATGGCGTGAGTCAGCTGGGAATCGTTATCTTTACTATAAAGGAAACCCTGTAAAAGGTTGGGCAAATGTTGATGGTAAAACTTACTATTTTGATAGTGAAGGTGTTATGGCTCACGGAGTACTTGAAAACACCTCTGAACGTTACTATCTAGATGGACAAGGTGTTAAGAAAACTGGTTTCATTAAAGTAGGAGAAAAAACCTATTATTTTGTGTCAGATGGAGCTCGTAAGACAGAAGTTGTTACCGATAATGGTAAAACTTATTTTGTCAAAGATGGTGTTGTGACAACTGGAGCTCATAAAGTTGGGGCAAAATGGTACTTCTTTGCTGAAGATGGCACAACCAAGTCAGGTATTGTAAAAGACAGTGCTGGTAAATGGTATTACATCACAGCAGAAGGTGAACGTAAGACTGGTCTTATCAAGGATGCTGGAGATAAGTATTACTATGTTACTGAAGAAGGTGAGCGTAAGTTCGGTGAAATCACTGTTGATGGTAAAACGTACTTCTTGACAGATGATTCTGATACTAAAGCTGGCTGGAACAAAGTTGACAATCATTGGATTTATGTAAATAAAGAAGGTAAACGTCAAGTTGGTTGGCTTAAAGATGGTGGTAAATGGTACTATTTTAACGCTGAAGGCATCATGCAAAAATGGTGGGTTAAAGATGGCAACACTTGGTACTATCTAAATGGTTCAGGTGAGATGCAAACTGGCTGGTTGCAAGATGGTGGCACTTGGTACTACCTAAATAGTTCAGGTGCTATGCAAACAGGTTGGGCTAAAGTAGGTGATTCATGGTACTACCTCAAAGGCTCAGGTGCTATGGTAACTGGTTGGTTCCAAGTTGGTGGTAAATGGTACTATGCTTATAGTTCAGGTGCCCTTGCAGTAAGTACTACAGTCGATGGCTACTATGTAAATGCCAACGGTGAATGGGTATAAAATAACAAAGAGAGTGGTTTGAACTGCTCTCTTTTTGTTACTCTTAAATATTTCTACACTTTTTATGTTTTTTATTGCATTTATTATAGGAAAGGGATATAATTTAGATAAATTTATTATCTTAATACAGGAGGATTTTTTCTATGAGAAAAACACTAACAGGTATCTTGCTAGCTACTTCAGTGCTAGCGATGGCTACGGTCCAACAAGTAAAAGCTGCTGAAACAGGGGCAACAACGACTTCAACAACTTCTACGGTTAAAGAAGTCCACTATGCAACATTTAAAAATGGTGGACCTGTAGATATCAAAACTGCACTAACAGGATCTGCTGTGACAGCTGCATCTATTGAGAATCACCCTGAAATTGCAAATTATATCTATACTTCTAGTAGAGAAGAGAATGGTATTATGTATCATATGTATGCGCCAACTGCTACAACAGGTACTACGAATTCTGGTACTCAGACCAATCCATACCATAGAGATAACAACCAAAACAATGGTAGCACTAGTAATACTAATGGGAACAATAACCAAAATGGTACTGGTACAAACAATAATAGTGGCTCAACAACTTCTAACTCTTCTGTCAAAGCAGTTCGTTTTGTAGAATATAAACCTGGTAGTGATGTTCCAGTTGATATTAAAGATCCACGTACAGGATCTGCAGCTTCTGATACCAGTCGTCTGGATATTGCCAACTATACTTATGTTAATGGTGAATTAAAAGGTGATACACTTTACCATATTTATCGTTCAAATTCAACGACTAATACTAACCAAAATAATAGTAATAATCAAAACCAGTCTACTTCTGCAGGTCAATTCAAAACGGAGAACGGGAAGGTCTACTATATTAAGGACGGCAAAAAGGTTACCGGCTGGCAAAAAATTGATGGTAAGACTTACTACTTTGAAGCTGATGGAGCTATGAAAAAAGGTCTATTGACTGCAGGTGATAAGCAATACTACCTAGATGAAAAAGATGGTTTCAAACAGTTAGGATTTGTAAAAGTTGCTGATAAGGTTTACTATTTTGTTGAAAATGGTGATAAGAAAACTGGCTTTATCAAAATTGATGATAAAACTTACTATCTAAAAGAAGGTGTTCGTCTAACAGGGGATATTACAGTAGACGGGAAACATTATTTCTTAGATGAGGAAGGTGTCCTTAAACCAGGTATTGTTTTAATTGATGGTAAAAAATTCTTCATCGATGATGAGGGAAATCGTCATGTTGGATGGAAGAAAATTGGACTGGATTGGTATTATTTCTCTAAAGAAGATGGAATGAAGACAGGTTGGGTCAAAGATGGGTCATGGTATTACTTGGATGAAACTGGTGTGATGAAAACTGGCTGGAAACAAGTTGATGGTAATTGGTACTATCTTAACGGCTCAGGTGCTATGGAAACTGGCTGGAAATTTATAAATGGCAGCTGGTATCATTTTGATAGTTTAGGTAAAATGGGTACTAGATGGATAAAAGACAATGGTACATGGTATTATCTTGACGGTTCAGGTGCTATGCAGACAGGCTGGAAATTTGTAGATGGCAATTGGTATTACCTCAATGCTTCAGGTGCTATGCAGACAGGTTGGTTGAACCAAGGTGGAACATGGTATTATCTTGCTAGTTCAGGCGCTATGAAGACAGGTTGGTTCCAAGTAGCTGGTAAATGGTATTATTCATATTCTTCAGGAGCTTTGGCAGTTAATACTACAATTAATGGGTATACTGTGAATGCTAATGGTGAATGGGTTTAATTTTAAGTAATTAAATCAAAGCAGGGGAGAAATCTCCTGCTTTTTAGCTTTTTTGGCTCTTTGTCAACTGTAGTGGATTGAAGAAAAGATAAGATTTAGAAAGGATAAATTTTTCCAGTTTAAATGAATTAAAAGGGTTTATTTATATTGCTTGCTTATGACATTAAGAAACGTTATAATGGAAAGGAATATATTATAAAAAAGAGGTTTTTAAAATGGATAAAAAGAAAATAATTTTAACTAGCTTGGCTAGTGTTGCTATGTTGGGATCCGCATTTATTGCTTCTCAACCGTCAGTTGTAAAAGCTGCAGAAGAAACTACAGCTCAAAATGAAATTTTAGCTAATTTTGATCAAGCTTTAGAAGAAACTATTAAAGAATTAGAAGAAGAAGCAAAAAATGATCCAGGATCAGCTGAAAGTATTAAAGAGACAATTGCAAAATTAAAAGCAGAAGCAGCTAAAGAGAGAGCTAAAATCGAGGATGGGTTCAAGACAGGGAAAACCGCAGAAGCTACTGAAAATGAAATAGAAGAAATTGCTAAAAAAGAGGAAGCAGAAGAGGAAGAAGCAGCTAAAGCAGAGGAAGCAGCTCAAAAAGAATTTTTAGCGAATTTTGATAAAGCGTTAGAAGACGCAATTGCAGAATTAAAAAAAGCGGATACTCAAAATAATCCTGAATTAGCAAAACAAGTTGCAGAGGCCATTACAAAATTAAAAGCAGAAGCAGCTAAACAGAAAAAAGAAATCGAGGATGGTTTCAAAAATGGTTTAACTGTAGAAGAAGCTGAAAAAGCAATTGATGATGCAAATAAAAAAGCTGCGGAAGAAGCAAAAGCAGAAGCAGAAGCAAAAGCAAAACAAGACGAGTTCTTAGCAAATTATGATAAAGCATTAGAAGAGGCTGTCAAAGAA
>ERZ1036435.503-NODE-503-length-15059-cov-12.983204_pt1 | contig 15059 bp, 8 predicted proteins | sample MGYA00514223_ERZ1036435 | MGnify/ENA primary metagenome ERZ1036435 (study PRJEB33795, sample SAMN09464927) | human gut metagenome | host: Homo sapiens | place: USA: Stanford, California | collected 2016-08 | study: EMG produced TPA metagenomics assembly of the... | reverse complement strand
GTGGTAAGCCAACCACTGTAGTTGTTTCACACATCACCACTACTGACAGCAATGGCCACTCAACTGTAATTGAAACGACGTTGCCAGTTGGAAGTGGATCCAATGATCACACCACTGTCATCACTTCTGGTGGTAAGCCAACCACTGTAGTTGTTTCACACATCACCACTACTGACAGCAATGGAAATACTGTCACTATTCAACAATACCCAACTTTAGGCGAACCAAGTACTTCTAATAGACCAACTAATGTAGCTCAACCACAACCTGCAGCAGGAAATAGTGCTAGACATTCTTCATCATCTAATGATTTAAATTCTTCATCATCCAGCAGAAGCACCACGACACTAGAAGGCAATTCCATCATACCATCTGCCAGTCAATCAATTTTTTCAGGGGCGCCTGGCCATACCAACAGTATATCTGACACATATAAGGGCTCCGCCTCACAAATCTCTATGAAATGGGGTTCTCTATCAATGGTTCTCATAATGTTAATTTTGAACATCTAGTCTTGTCAAAACGATGAACAATCGCGCTTGCGACATCCCAATTTTGTTTTAACAGCATTTTCCAATGTAAATTACTCTAATATAATTTCCAACAAACAAGCAAAACCCAAAAGCAATTATAGAGAACACTCAATGAAAATAATCTTAATTAAAACCATAGTTAATGTACCATAGCTCAATTTTACTCTTTTTTTATAGGTTTTAGATAATTATTGTTCTTTTAATTACGCTTTCCCGAATATATACTCAGTATTAAAGTGCTGATGTCCAAACCAGGGCTTTGCCAAACTGATTGACGCTCCCGCTGTTAGTGCTCTACTGGTTTTGTATAAGATTTACATGTACTTTTGCAGTTTCATATCAGATCTGTGCTGCAGAATAGACTTTGTCCAAGCGTTCTATACAGCTTTATGGGGATCGACGTGGCCAGTTCCAACACAGACACATATACAAGAGAATCCAGGGAAAGCAGTCTCTCCGAACTAGTCTGAAATGTAACAGATGTTGCGAGTACTCCCTACAGCTGCTTCTTTCTCCATCCATCAAATAAGTTCTGTGAGACAGTAAAGAAGCTAGAAGCATACTGTACTGACTCACTGATGTCTTTTGCTATGGCTGGTTTCAAGCAGCCCTGTAACTCGCCATGCTGACGTGGCATCTTGTGGGACAAATTGGCACAAATGAAAAGACTTTATTCCGTAATACGAGAGGGGCAGGTGATATTTACGTATTACATGCACACACAACACCGGATGTATTACTTAACGAATACATCACGTTGGAAGCGTAAGAATGTATCAAATGCATGTGACCACGTTATCGTATATATAGATATAGAAACGTGACTTGTCGTGTTTTTCCCACGTTTTTTGGGTTCTGAAGAAGCCATCTTCTCTGATTATCCTTAAGGGGAGAAGCTCGCTGGTGAAGCTCGCCCCTCCCTTCTAACTTGTCTCCCAACTGTTTCTACCTTTGAGCGTCAACTGTTTCATGACAAGTGGGTATCGACAGCAATCGAGTATTAATTAGCTAGTGCTTGCTTCTCTTCATAGAGATCAAAGCCAGTGCCAGGAAGAATATCGGACAAACATGGGCAAGAAGTCACAGAAGGCCGAAAAGGCTGAGGATAAACCAGTGCTGGAGAAAGAAACAGGCGAGGATCTTGATTCAAAGCAACAAGAGCCAATTGAAGAACCAGTCGAGGTGAAGCAGGACAAGGACGAGGCAAAGGAAGAAGACTTGGAAGAAGTTAAGGAAGATGTCGGTGATTCTACCAAGAAGGACATTACAGAAGACACAACCACTAAGAAAGTCGAGAACCCACTGCTGTTGCAACTGAAAGAGGCGTTCCCTAACATAGAGGAGCAGTACGTGAAGGCTGTCATAATTGCATCGCAAGGTGCCCTAGACCCAGCTTTCAATGCATTGCTGTTCTTGTCTGATCCCGAATCCGGTAAAGATATAGAGTTGCCTCGTGAGCCAGTGCAACAGAACCCATCTTTACCCCCAAGGAGAAAGCAGACGCAATTGGAACAAGATGAGATGCTGGCCCGTCAATTGGACAAGGAGTACAACCGCAAGCGCAGGGGCGAGCGTCGCCATCACAACGAGCGTGAAGCTAGTAGAAACTACGAGAGATACAACAATGACGACCTGGAGGAGGACTCGTGGTCTCAATTTGTAGAGAAGGATCTCCCAGAGATTACTGCGAGGGCCAAGGGATCGTTGCAAGAAACGGCTACGAAAGTTGGAACTTGGTTTAACGGTGTCAAGAAGAACTTCATTGGTGAAGGTGAAGAGAACGATTCCGCTTATTACCAGGATGATTCACATGGAAGAGACCTAGACGAGGATTACGGGACCTACGTCGAACAACAAGAGCGTCGCCAGAGGAGAGGTGTTCAAGACCCAGGTTACAGAAGGGGTGATGAACAAAGATTAAACGCTAGACATAGATTTAATTCCTTCGGCGCTAGTGCTACGGATGATGTTGAAGGCGGTATTTCTCTGAGAGACGAAGAATTTGGGGAGGACGAGGACGAGGAAGTGCCACCCCAGTTGCCATCCAGAGCTAGAAGCAATGACTCCAAGAAAGACAGCGAAGAAGTGAAGCCTCAAGAAGGTAAAAAGGACAAAGTTGTTGCTGAGACTACCTACATAGACACCCCAGAGAACAAAGAGAAGACCAAGAGGAAATGGCAACCATTACCACCAGAGCCACTGAACGCTACCCCTACTAAAGTCAACGCTTCCACAAAGAAGAATAAAAATGAAAGCGAGGATGAGTTTTTGATTAACAGTGACGAGGAACTTTAATGCGAAAGCCTAACGTTTTCAGACATAATGGGTACAGAAGTCGTAGATTTACCGTACGCGATTTTGATGTTACTATTTTACTCCCCTTGTATACTAAACAAGGGCCATATATAATGCGGATATAGTTCAAGAAAAAAGCAATTCACACTGACTCGTGTCAACTCATAGATACTCCTTGATTGATCTTATTTATTTTGTTTACGTTTTGACAAGTATGAGATAGATCAGGTTGTAATAAAACTCTCCAAAGTCGCTTGGCCTCTGTCTATTGTTAGGCAAGGCCGGAGCCACTGTCAGGTAATGTAGATAAGTAGTAATTAAAATCATCATCTCTATCTCTAGGAGAATATCCCCAACAAGAATCCTTTGAACCTTCAAAAGAAACGGGATATCCCAGACATCGTTATCGCATTTTAAGAGCTATTGCGTTTGCATGAGTGCAATACAATACAAACTTCTTCGAAATAGATAACTGGCCTTTTATACATTTTGCGATGCCCTTCGCTGCATATTTGAAAAAAATTGCATCGTTGCATGAGATACCTCATGCTTTTAGGTATCAGTACCCACACATAGGCATGGCATGGCAGTCCATCTGTCCATTCAGACTACAATAGCTCTATCGGATTCAATGCAATTGATCCCAATAACTTGAGCTACTGCTGGAAAAGTATTCAAACCAAGAATTGAAACAATTGATCCACCTTTTTTTCTGTGAAAGAGAGCAACTTAGGAACCTAAAGCACGTAGCGATGCCAATTATTAGAGATATATCCAGTGTCTAGTTATAGTGTAGATAGCAATCTGCCATTGCGGTGCCACTAGCATTGCTATATGTTACCAATTGGGCTTCCCTTCTTATGTGATAGAGTCCATTTAAGTATGTAGTACATAGTGATATCAAATTTTTTACTTTAATTCGGCGAAGGGCCAGGGGAAGTCCCAAATGCCAGGTAGATAAGAAACGGGAAGCAGAGTTAGCTGGGATAGTGTAGCACTTTCAGTAACCGCTTACGTCTCCAGAGTTGACCAGAGTTTCAATTGGTTTGCTGTGCTTATAGAAGATAACGAGGGCCGGTTAGCTGACAAGTACGTGCTTTTTCAGTTGAGAATTTGAGCTTTGTACACTAGGATCAAGGTTACAGTAATCCTTTCGGTATTGTGGTAATTCTAGAGGCTTTTGAGAGGTTAATTGCAGTTCGAATAGTTGTGTTTTTACATTGATAAGCGATGGAGGATATTATCACACAGGTGAATCCGGAGTCCGGCCACCTTTTAAACGTGGATGCGCGATATGAAGGAGATTACTACGATGATGGCGGGGATGACTACGGTAACTCGCTGATACACTTGAACATCCAGGAGAGTCACTACTATATAACCAGGGACCAGCTAATGTCGTTGCCGGAGTCGCTATTGCTGTGTCTGTTCCCATCAGGTGTGTTTTTAGACCGTGTCGGACAAGTGATCACCAATCTGACCCCTGATGACGAAGTCTACATCATGAATTTCCCACCAGAGTGCTTTGAATATATCATGGAAGTCTACACAGAGGCATATGACGATTTGATAAAGTACCCGGTTGAGCACTTCTTCGGTGACAAGCAGTCCGGCGGGCTATTGAGCTCGACGAAGGAATTCTTGGGGCTCCACAACAACGCCCAATCAAAGGAACAAGATTTGCTCCACCAGAAACCAGCCATCATTGTGCTTAGAGAAGACCTCGATTACTACTGTGTGCCTCTACAAACTTTCAAGTTCGCCACGGACGATGAGCAGATCAATGATGACCTTTTGCAACACTACATGACCCAAGTTAAATTAGCTGCTGGCAGTCATTTAACTTCAAACGTTTCCATCTTTGAAGGCCTTTTTTCTTCCAATAGACTGAAACACCACAAAGGACAACCAAGTAAAGGTAGATCAGAGAAGGTGCTAGGTCCAGCTGAGCAACATCTAATGGATATGCTCTGCTCATCTGGGTTTTCGAAGCAATCAACTTGGGGAAACAGAACACAGGAGGCCGGTAAGACGGTGATCAGCTCTTTATCTCTTTGCAGATTGGCCAACGAAAGCACCAAGGAGTTCAGAGAGCAGTTTATAGCTGCGAAGAGTAAATGGGAAGCGGAGCACCTGAATAACAACAGCAACATGTCGATGAAGTCATCTAACTCATCATCAGGCTCCTTACCAATGCCATCTGGCCTAAGCACTAAATCTAATAGCAGGACATCGCAATTAAATGGCAACAGAGATACACCTAGTCCATTGTCAACTGCCCACCATGATTCAAGGACTACATTGAATAGTAGCTCAGGAACTAAGGATAAGAAGAAGTCCAGACTATCTACGTTTGCGGACAATGTGCGCTCCAAATCGTCTAACAAGCAGGCCTCAAAGGTGGAAACACCAGGAGTATATGACCTTGTACCGTATCCAGATATCAATGCAAAGCTATTATTGTTCTGGAGAAAGCCAGCTCGTAAGTGTTGGTGGGGTGAGGAGCAAATCACGATAGAAGTCGAAGTTTACGGTAAATTTGTGGATGAAGCACATTCTGTAATAGAACTGAAAGCTCCAGAGTCCGGGGATCCTATGGATGGCTTGAACAAGATTACAATACCAATAAAATTGCATGTACGTAGGGTATGGACACTCGAATTGAGTATCGTTGGTGCACAGTAGATAGAGTTTTTGACTGAATGATACTCAACAGAAGAAATCTGCATCAGAAAACAAATTATCATTCGAAAAGCCCATCACATACAATGGTAGCTTTGATTTGTTTTTTTTTAACTTTCATTTTTCTAGTTGCAAGATACTTATTTCACAACAAATTATACCTGGACTCCGACATATTATGATTGCAATGTTCCTACTAAATAGCCATGTCTTCAAACTCATATAAATATACACATCTCATTTGTAACACAAACACGTATTCAAGAATTAACAGTATGATTGTTCATTTGTCCTTGTTCGTATAGCTCTCCCTCTTTTTGTCTCGTTTTGACACTTTTTCGCCTTTCCTCCTGCAACTTTTTGGGCATCGGGATTAATGTCATCGAGAAAGCAACAGGGACAATGGGCTCATTCCCATAACAAAGCGATGACTCCATCGTTGCAACATTGATCAGTTGAAGTATTCTATAGACTTTGGCTCCAGTGATCACCGATACACTGCAATCATAAACAACTTCTTTTCTTTCCATACATTTTGCTGGATAATCCAGGGAACACAGATCAACCTTAGGATCACAATATTATATAACCAGGGAGATAAAGTGCAGTGTAAAACATAGGAGTCCTTTTTTGATTTGAGCTAACAAATTTGATATTGGAGTAATTATATTTTATTGTGAATATTGCAGGTATTTATTTGAATTGAAGGATAAAATTTTGTGACAGATGGTGAAGGATTATCTGCTGTTACTATTCAGATCATTTGTTCTTGTAGTACAATATAGTTGCTATGCAGCTGTGGCATTACTACTCATACCGTTCCTAGGTCTTTATGCCTTCGATCTATTTTTATATGTTTACCGACTAGTGGATTACTCCGTGCGTCTTATAACGTACAGGAAGAAGCTTACAAACAGGGAACAGCAAGCGAGCACTAGCTCAAGGGAGCATCTCACAACTGAAGCGGGTACACAGTCAACCCAAAAGATATCGCGAGAGTCAGGATGGGGGAGTAAAGGACTAGGTGCCGGCAAGCTTTTCCTATTTTACGACGTAGGTACGAGAGTGGTCAGGCATGCGATCAACTCTATTGAAGGCCCCAAGCACTCAAGAACCACAAAATCAGAGTGATTTCGATAACATAGAAATAAACATGAATATTATAGAACTTCCATAATACAGTGACGAACAAATTTCACGTTATAAAACTCAAAATGATTAAAGGTGATAACCGCATATCACGTAAGATTGGCATTGCATCACATTCAGTTTTTGTGATTTGGAGTTTAATGTTACTTCACTATACAGGGATCCAAGAACAATGTGAATAGATTGATAAAAGGTGTCGGTACATCGCATGTAGAGATTTTTAAAATGCTCATTTCAGTCAGTTTGGTGGCAGCGCATTGCTATCGTTATTTAGAATTATTTTGAGAGCAGGTATCTCTTACTATATACATAAACTTTTTTTACAACGTATTTGCCCTACTATGGTATATATAGTAAATCTTTAGCTGAACTTTATGAAATTGTTATAAACCACACAAACAAGGCAATAGCAGATTAATTGATACTTATTGGTGCATGCCAGTGTTGCAGAAGCATCGCCCTTTTTAGTACTTGTCTATCTCCTTTTTTGGGTAGAAAATTTGCAAGAAATGACAAATGTTAACTAAACCACAGCATAAAATGTTTCGTAATTGTAATGTATCTACAACAACTGTATTCGTTCCACTCACAATAGTGAATAGAACGTTTTATCAATTGAGCTTATCATTCCCATATATCATATATCATTAGCAACGTACTGTGATTTTTAACTGAGAGACCCAGAAGAACAAAAGTTCGCAACGATTTCAGCAGTAATAAGAAGTTGTTGAAGAATCCTCATGGGGATTATATATAGTACTGTTCAGCGGAGAAGAAGCATAACTACTAACTACCTAACAATACAAATAAACTCGAAATGTCCTCTGCTGCTATGTTCGGAATGCCAGGTGCTGGTGCAGCTGTGCCTCAACAGCCAAAGTCTAGATTTCAAAAGTTCAAGGAATCCCCATTATACACTATTGCTTTGAATGGAGCCTTCTTCATTGGTGGTGTTGCATTCATCCAATCTTCCTTGATGGAGATGCTAGCTCCACAATTGTAAGCAGCATTCATTTGACCATTTGTTACTAGGACATTAGAAATGACAATATAATTACGCTAAACTCAGAAGATAATAGGCATTAATCTCAAAAATATAGTCATTGACAATTTCACCCCTCATGTAATTTCGCACCTTTACACATGTATATAAATTTTTAATTACCTTAGAATGGAATGATTTTATATTTTGTTATTGGCAGTATTGATTTATCGATAATGACCAGTTTATTTCTTCAAGTAAGTTTTTTAAAACTACAAAACAATAGTATAACGTTCCTGTGCAATTATTGATATGTTTTATTCTTACATACTGTATGTGAATACATCTATATACTAACCCGAGAAGTTTATTTCATTGTTTCAATACCTTTTTAACAATATCTTCAACTTCATCCCAGTCATCTGTTGGAACACGGGTTAGTTCGATGTCCTTGAAATAGTCTTGGATAGCAGATAATATCTTGAAAGACTTCTTGTCATGAACAAAGGAGATAGCCACACCGGTTCTACCAAATCTACCAGTTCTACCAATTCTGTGCACATATGTAGCGTAGTCTGGCATTCCGTTTGGTAAAGTTGGAAGATCGTAGTTAACAACCATGGAAACCGATGGAATATCAATACCACGCGCCAGGACATTGGTTGTAATTAGAACCTTAGATCTACCTTCTCTGAAGTCATCGATTAGTCTGTCTCTCTCGTCTGTTCTCAAATCACTGTGTAAAATGGAGACTTGATGGCCTTCATGCTTCAATTTTCCATATAAGAGGTTAGCAGTATCCTTCTTAGCAACAAAGATGATGGATGATCCGATGGTTAGCAAACCGTAAAGTTCGCACAAAACTTCGTACTTGTGAGCTTCATCATTACAGTCCATATATAACTGCTTAATAGCCTTAACATTCACTTCATTTCTTTGAAGCTCCAGTGTGTTGGCGTTCGGAATAACCTTTTGTGCATAGGCCTTCACAGCATCAGCAAAAGTGGCACTGAATAGAACTAATTGCGTATCCTTTGGTAGGAACTTCTTTACTCTGATACACTGATCACCCAGACCTTGTTTATCTAACATATTGTCTGCTTCATCAAGAACAAATATTTTCACATTTTGTAATTGGATCAGTTTTCTACGGATCAAATCTAATAAAGTACCTGGAGTACCAACTACTACATTGGCATTAATCTTTGTGTTCTTTTCAAATGAATCTGGAACAATCAATTGAGTAGTTATTTTTGTATATTTACCCATTTCTTGAATGACTTCTAGAGTTTGTCTGGCCAATTCTCTTGATGGTGCTAAACAAATAGCTTGTGGAACGTTTTGAGTTTCATCGACACGGGAGAGCATGGTCAAAGAAAATGCAGCTGTCTTACCGGTACCTGATTGAGATTGGGCAATCATATTTCTTGGTGGATTAGATAAAAGTAGTGGCAGTGCTCTTTCTTGAATCTTGGAAGGCTTTTGGAACTTCATAGCGTAAATACCCTTCAAAAGCTCAGGAGATAGCCCTAATTCATCGAAAGACTTAACACTGTACAATGGAGAGTTTGGATCAGCCTGCAGATCAGCTAGATTCACCTTGACTTCGTATTCGGATTTGATCAGATTAGTATCTTTGTTCTCTCTCTCATCCTTGGCATCATCCTTATTAACTTCATTCGTCTTCTCCTCTGCAGCATCATTCTCAACATCTTCTTTCTTTTGAGTGAATGGATTCTTCAATTCTTTCACCTCTTCTGTAGTTTTAGTTTCTGCGCTGTTGGATTCCGGAGTCTTGGTTTCTGGGGTTTTATTGCCCTCATCCTTGTCTAGCTTCAATTCAGCAAGCATGGAAGCTGGGTCCTTCTTATCTTCAGTAGCGCTCATTCTTGTAGTACCTTTGATAGTGATTTGTACTTTGCTGGTATGAAATAAGGTAGTTAAGGTCAAGGGTTTCGTAAAGAGACCTCAATTACTAACTTCCAGTTCTTAAATGTTGATTGATGCCTTACATTTTTGATATTTTTCATTTTCGCTTGAAATTTTTTCAGAGCAAAAATTAACCTAACATTGTAAGAGTATATAGATTCGCTTCTATAGATAGATAAAACTAAATAAAGTAGCATGAAAAGAACTAAATATTGAGTGGCACTTGGAAGTAGTTTGCTATGTATTTGACCTATGTAAGTTTTTATTTTTTTGCTCGAGAATTTGATTTTGAATTTTCATCAACACAAGGAAATAACTATCCAGTTTGATAATAAGAAGGATAATTCCTACAAGCGTATAATTAAAATAATTGCTGCAAGTATAATACTAGATCTCTTAAAATAAAAATGCGGATATAGATATGTAGAAATATTTTTAGCTCTTATGTTAATTTTTGGTTAATATAATGAAGGATTGTGAAACTGAAAAAATTAGCTCTCTAGCTATTAATATTATATTTTCAATGAAAGAGTTAAACAGCAGTTAAAGAATTAATTGTGAGTAACTAACTACCTAGCAATTAAAAGAGAGCATTTAAAAAAAAAGCGAGAAGTGAATTTTTTTTATATGATAGGGTCTTTCTTCATCAATATATGAACTAGTAAATCTATAATAAAATGATTCATATTTGAAAATAGAAAGATGGGAAATCAATGAATTATTATTTATTATAAGCCGTATCCGTTAGCTTGCTGTCAATCAAAATCCCCCCTATGCATATCTTGTAGTACAACGAAATTTAATTTATTCATATGTTGCATACAGGTGCGTGTCATATTAGAAATAATTAAGCATCAATTTAGTTTGAAACTTCTAAAATCTAAGGCATAGCATCTGGCTTCCAGTCCAAGCCTAACCTTTGGTAAACCTGAGTTTGGCATTGGGTCCAGATATGGGCCTTCTCTTCTTTGGTTAGAAGCACCTTATTGCTCAAAGGTGTTGCGGATGGACCAGCCATCATATTTTCCTGACTATGCTCATTTTTCATATTTTTTAATTGCAGATTCTTCATCAGAGCCCTTTTCAAAAGACTTCCAGATGATTTATTCGAGTGATTCATAGGTACCATGCTTGGTGGAGGCATATCTGGTCTCTTCAAATTGGCTTGTTGCAATTTCCATTTCTTGAATTCAGAACATCTCTGCTTGAAATCGAAACGGCATTGGGCCTCGACGGCAATATTTAACAAGTAATTCTCGATAATATTTCTCCATTCAGGTTTAGTTAGCTGCATAACTTCTTCGTGGTAGCCTCTTAATTGTTCATGCCTCTTTCTAGCGGCTGCAACAGTGTATTTAGCACTAGTCAGCTTGAATTCGAAGTCCAGGTTAGCCTCTTGGTATAAGTCTGAGTTAACAAGGATCTGTATGATAGTCTCATCAGTAGAGTTCAAAGGCAATAGTATAAACCTGAATTTAGGCAGATTAGGGTCTGCTGTAACAATTTCCGGTAATTGTGACCCCCACTCTGGTTTCATTTTCTCAACGATAAGCAACGACCTTATATCGTTCAAGTCCCAATCCAGAAGCTCTCTCTTAGTAAACTTGGGACGTCCATTGCATAACAGGTTTGTGGGGTCAGTTAGAATCTCTGGAGCATACATGTCATAGAAGGACTTCGGAAGAGCATCTTCTAGAGATAGTTGTGTTATTATCTTAGCTGGATGTGGGAATAAGAAGTCATGTGTACTATTGGTGGTGCTTGAAGTGTTCTGTGAGAAAACTGTAGAAGGCTGTGAGAAAATACTCGACTGGTATGAGGAGGCGTTGTCAGAAAAAAGACTCTGGCTATCACTTGTCGAGGACTGCGAGCTGTGACTTCTGCTGCGTTGTATGTGTCGACTAGTCGAGCTATGTGTTGGAAAGTGGCCCATGGTTTGACCACTGGGAAGCAGTCTCTTCTTAATCTCTAACCTAGCTCTATCGGCATATTCTGGTGGGGCACTCACGAAATCATTTCTATTGCTTGTCGTTTTCTGTAGTGGCAGTTGTAGTTGTGTTGTTGCATCAGATATATGGGAGTCCACATCCATGTTCACATCGCTATCTATACTCCCATTATCGCTGTTATCGAGAGAATAGTTGCTCACTGAGTTGTTCTCAGGTATAGCTGATAATCGTTTCGGCAGTTTCTTCGGAAATACCTGCTTTGTTGTTGTTGCAGGGGGTGGTGAAACGAACATTTTGTTTTTCTGTATTCCTTATAATCTATTAGCCTTGTTCTATTTGTTCTTGTAATATGAGTAAATATGTTCAATATCAAATATCGAGTAGCGTATGTCTTTTCCTTTAAATATCAAAACTTTGCTTACTTTTGCTTCGCTTTGGGGGAAGGAAACTCGATAACAGAAGCCTAAATTATTATATATAAAGTAATTTTTTCCTCTCTCTCTGTCTCTTTCTCTTTGCCTTCCGTTTTGGAAACGGCTTTTGCGATTGCGTCCTACTTGGTGCTTTTTTTGCTTGTGGTTCTTTTGCCTAATACCTTCCCAGCACTCAAGAGACAACTCCAAGAGGAAAATTTATCTAAAATACCTGTCAGCTTCGGAAAAAATAGTCTTTCCTTTTTCCTTTTTTGCAATTTTTCCTTCCTGTCCTTCCTGTCCTTCCCCCCCAGCTAGTTCCTCTCTCGTCTGCAACTGGATGATTGCCAGATTGATTGTTAAAGATCCCAGAAACTAACATTGCGAAACAACCTTGTGTTACGTGGGTAATCTTAAACAAACGGAATAAATGGTTTTTCCGAAAGTACGACTCAGACCGGAAAAACTCTAAATTTTCCGAGAATACGCTCCTTAACCCTACCCCCCCTTCGCCTTTAAATTTCACCGTGAATTCACTTCCCCCCCACCTTCCATGCTTCTGTCGACGTTATCCACTCAAACATCCGCACGGATAAACCTGTCTTTCATTTAAAAAAAATCCGAGTTCTGTCTCCCACGCTATCCTTCTGCGCTTTTAGTGTATCTCTCTTTGTATCTCTTTGCCCTCGATTTGCAAATTGCAAGAAACGACTGCCGTTCAGAAATCTGAAGTATCCTGCACCTCCTTCTTAGCATATTTCCCCCCCCCCTCATTTATTTCTTTCAAATCTTGCGTGCGGTGCTCTCACTGATCCCAGTTTGTGCAATTGAGTGGGATGGTATCTCTGTTCTGAGCTCGATCCTTAGTGTCACCTTCCCCCCTTAACTGTGTGACACTTTCCCGAGGTCCCCCTCCCAGAGATACCATTGCACAATTCAACAGGTATAAACACGGCTGTGTGGGGACACCTACGGGAACACCTATGGGAACACCTATGGGAACACCTGCGGGAACACAAGTGAACCTCACAGCAGAACTAACGGAACAACAGAACAAAAATGAATGTGGGGGCATCCAATATAGGAGAAGGGCCAGGAGCCACAGAAGTTATGATTTTGAGAAACTGTTCTCGAACCATTGTTACGTTAGATGTGATATTTGCGGGATTTTTAAGAATGAAAAATGCATTTAGTAGTACAAGGTGATTAAATCGTACCAATAAGAATGTGAAAAAAAAAGGTTAGACGGGAGCCGCAAAAAAAATAATACTCCGAAGCGGGGAGTCGAACCCCGGTCTCCACGGTGAGAGCGTGATGTGATAGCCGTTACACTACATCGGATTGTATGTGCTTATATGCTGTCTACAAAACTGTTGGGTATACCAGTATTACTTATAATTATAGACGGTGTATAATGTGATCACGTGTAGTAATATCGTATGCGATAAGAGCGGTCTCTAACAGCGGTCTCTAAGAGCAGTAAGTTATGCATGACAACAGCCAATAAGATTTAAGTCTATAGACTTCCACTGAGGAAATACTGGTGAGTCTATAGACGAGACAGAACTAGAATGATAATGAAGATATGAAAATCATAGGTTTAATGATGGGAAACTCAAAGAATTAAATACACGATAGGTGAGTGAAATTCCAGCATAGAGGAATTTCATAGCAGTCGTTTTACCTTTACACATTCTACATTTATCTTATAGATAAGGAAGTAGCCAAAACATATCCTATACTGTTATACTACAATTCTATCTTATCTCCTTATCGATAACTACAAATACTCTAGGATGTCTTATTTATGGCTAGCCGATATCAATAGTGATAAGATTACAAATGACATTTTCGAACAAACTGAGTGGAAGTACACAACATCATGCACTCACACACTGTTAGATTGAAGGTGAGAGTCCTGCTAGTAATTGCCTTAGATCCAGCGGTTTTCACGGGTTCGGGAATCACCTGCAGGAGATACAAGAGCGGTAGTTGGTTCTTTTAGAATACCACAGATGAGGAACAAGATAAGTCAGTATGTATTATATGGAATAATCTTCAAGGGTGATAACGACTAACTATGGTGATTGGATTTCGAGTTCTTATCTTTTTAGACTCGATCTCAAACCTAAGCTGTACAATAGTTGTTTTTTATTACTTGTTGTGTTCTTTTTTCTGAAAGCGACTAAAAGGATCGATATTCAAAATCTCTCCATTGAGGACTTTGAGGACACTTTATTTACTTATTGGTGTGATACCAATTGAACAATTATAATTTAGATTGCACTTCATTTATAATAGTTATAATTGCTCGGGCGCATTACATGCCTGCTATTGCTAGGTGGTTTTGTAGTACCCCGTACTTTTCGTAAGTCCTTGGCACATCTACATGGTTCTCCAAGATAAGGTCTTAAGAGTTTCTCATCCTGTCTCAATAAATCTCCTTTTTCTCCTTCCTCGATAATACTCGGATTGCCGGCGTGAGCACTGAAGAGTCCTGAGCGAGTGGATTGGCTTCTCGAAAGTATTGACGGATACTCTTCTTATCGTATTGATAAGTATTGCATTTCGCAAGGTTTGAGCGTTGATAATTGACTCGTTCAATAGACTATTCCCATATGGTCATTTAGTCTCGGTCTTCGAATCCATACGCTTACACAAATTGATCAAATCCATTAATCACAATAACATGTTTTTAAGACTAAGAAATATCTGGGGCTAGATTCATGCCGGCATTGTTGAAACAATTTATGTGTATTGGCAAATCGATAACACAGTTTCATTATACTTTGTCTCTGTTCAGTAGTATAGCGTAGCGGCCTATAGTATCCATCTACTCGATAACTAGGGGCCTGCTACACCGATCATCCCTTTTGTCCTAATATTAATTCCTGAAAAATTTAAATGACATTGCCATGACTAAAATCACAAACTAAGATAAATAACATTTTCATGGTCGTGCAACACTGTAGGCATTACTCTGAAATATATTTGAAGACAACTCTATTAATTATGAGTTAATTAATACATTCCGAAAGCCGAGAGCTAATCAGAGAAGAACTCAAGACCAAGACCACACATCGTAACGGTGACGAAATCCGTCCCAATACCAAGGATGAAACCTCTC
>ERZ1036435.501-NODE-501-length-15133-cov-11.770792_pt1 | contig 15133 bp, 8 predicted proteins | sample MGYA00514223_ERZ1036435 | MGnify/ENA primary metagenome ERZ1036435 (study PRJEB33795, sample SAMN09464927) | human gut metagenome | host: Homo sapiens | place: USA: Stanford, California | collected 2016-08 | study: EMG produced TPA metagenomics assembly of the... | reverse complement strand
TTTTTTCATAATTTTCTCCTAATCTGCTTGGTAAATGGCATCAATAGCCACTTTTGCTGCTTCATAATTGCCTAGATAATCCTCCGCTAGATAAACTAGTGGAATGGCGGTTAAGTATCGCTCCCTCATCTGGTCCAAATGCTGGGAAAAACTGTAGCGAATGTGGTCTTCCGCCATGGTCATATCTCTAAATCCGTCATTGACATAGGAACCAACAGGCTGCACAAAGAGAATCAAGTCCCATTTTTCCTTAGCCAAGATTGAAACAAAGAGATTGTCAAAGGTTTCTCCTGATAAGTCCCCTTGATCCTCAGTCTCCATGTAATAGTCATAGTAGCCCTTGGTTACCAAGGAGTTGGTATCGGCTATCACTAGACCTCGATTGGCATTGCTATCGATTAACTTGGAGGTCTGGTCATACTGCCCTAAAAGGAGATAATAATAATCCTTTGGGGTCAATTCATCGTCGCGGACATTGTTTTTGATCTGGTACTCACGCGCGTATTCCAGACTAACGGGCGCATCGTAATACCTTGCCAAATCCTTGGCCAGAGTGGTCTTCCCATTGCTAGCACTTCCCATAATCAAGACTTTCTTGGTAAACTGACGACGGAAGGGTTGTGCGATGTATTTCCAATATTTGCTTGGATTTTCTCGAATCATAGTCGCTGAGATACCAAATTTTCTTTCTTGCAAAACGGTCTCAAAGCCACGCTTAGCTAGTTCTTGCTGATAGTCTTCTTCTCCCACAAAGAAGATCAGTTCTTGCTTGGTTTCATCATAGGAAATCTCTGCTAACATCTGGTCCAACCACTCCTGCCAGCCCATAGGGTAACGGGGAAGGTTGGTCTCATCCAGCTTGCAGACAGAGGTCAACTCGTCATCCCGAAAAGCCTCTCGGATATAGCGAAATCGTTTTTGAAGACTTAAACCTACCTGCTCACCTCGGTCTCCCTCGTAGCCTGAAACGACTACCCAGACCTGGTCACACTGACGCTTCGCTCTCTGGATCAGGTCGATATGCCCTTGATGGAGAGGAGCAAAGGTCCCAAATACCACTGCTGTTTTCTTTTTCATAAATGTTTTGCCTTTTTATAATTTTTGATATTTTTATTTTCTATGTTTTTATTATATACTATATTTTTATTTTGTCAATAGTTTTTTATCATTTTTTATAAAAAAGTAGCAAAAAAGAATCAGGATTGCTCCTGATTCTCCATTTTTAAGCAATATCAAATTTTAATTGACCAGCTTTGACTCCTATCTTGAGGGTCTTACCTGCTACCAATTCTCCCTTGAGAAGGAGTTCTGCTAGCTTGTCTTCCACTTCTGTTTGCAGGGTTCTGCGAAGTGGACGGGCTCCCATTTCTGGATCATATCCTTGGCTTGCTAGTAACTTCAACGCTGAAGCTTGCAGTTTCAAGTCGATACCCTTCTCTTCCAGGCTAGCAATCAATGGTTTAACCATAATCTTGACAATTTCCTGCATGTGTTCGCTATCCAAACTGTGGAAGACCACCTTTTCATCAATACGGTTGATAAACTCTGGTCGATAAGCTTTTTTCAACTCTTCAAAGATTCGTTTTTCCATATTTTCCTGGTCAAAACGAATGTCTTTCGCGCCAAAGCCAACAGTCTTGTCATCACGAAGAGCCGTCGCGCCAAGGTTTGACGTCATGATGATAATGGTATTTGAAAAATCAACCTTGCGCCCCTTGCTATCTGTCAAGACACCGTCGTCCAGAACCTGCAAGAGGACATTAAAGATGTCTGGGTGGGCCTTTTCTACCTCGTCAAATAGAAGAACAGAGTATGGTTTGTTGCGAACCTTCTCAGTCAACTCCCCACCTTCTTCGTAGCCCACATAACCCGGAGGAGCTCCATTGAGACGGCTAGCCGCAAATTTCTCCATATACTCACTCATATCAAAGCGGATAAGGGCTGATTCGTCATCAAAGAGAACTTCTGCCAAGGCCTTTGCCAATTCGGTCTTACCGACTCCTGTTGGTCCTAGGAACATAAAGGAACCAATCGGACGCTTATGACTGCGAATCCCTGACTGGTTGCGACGAATCGCACGACTAATGCTTGAAACAGCTTGATCTTGACCGATGACACGTTTATGCAGTTCTGCTTCAAGGTTAAGGTACTTCTTAGCATCCGTTTGCGTCAGTTTTTGGACTGGAATCCCTGACAAGCGACTTAAGGTAGTCAAAATTTCAGATTCTGTTACCAAGTCTTTATAGACAGGGACTTCCTGCTCTTTTGCGATTAACTGAGCAGCTTGTTTCCACTTGCCATCCATCAGGGCCTTGTCAGCTGGACTCAAGTCGGATTCGTCTGCTTTCACTTGCTTGGATTTGTTTTGCACTGTTGCTGCCGCTTCATCCAATAGATCGATGGCAGAGTCTGGTAAGTGACGACTGGTCAAGTAACGATGCGCCATCTTGACAGCTGTTTCAACAGCTTCATCTATGATTTGCACACGGTGGTGTTTCTCATAGGTGGCCTTCAAACCTTGCAAAATGGTCATACTGTCAGCTAGACTTGGCTCTTCAATCGTCACTTTGGCAAACCGACGAGAAAGAGCTGCGTCTTTTTCAATATGTTTTTGGTATTCTTCCTGAGTGGTGGCACCAACTGTTCTCAGAGTTCCACGAGCTAAGGCTGGCTTCAAGATATTGGCTGCATCCAGAGTCGAATCAATACCGCTACCAGAACCCATGATGGTGTGGAGTTCATCGATAAAGAGGATTACTTTGCCATCTTCCTCGATATCTTTGATGATATTGTTCATGCGCTCTTCAAAATCTCCACGGAAACGTGTTCCCGCAACGACATTCATCAAATCAAGCTCTAGAACACGCATCTTTGCCATTTCAGCTGGTACGTCCCCACTAGCAATACGCTGAGCAAGCCCAAGTGCTAAAGCTGTTTTCCCGACACCAGCATCACCAACCAAGACCGGATTATTCTTGGTCTTCCGACTCAAAATCTGAATCATACGTGAGATTTCCTTGTCACGACCGATAACTGGCTCTAACTTGCCAGAGCGCGCTTGCTCCGTCAGGTCATGCGTGTAGTCCTCTAGACCGCCACTTTGAGCTTGAGGCATGCCCATCATATTGGCCATAGAATTTTGCTTGTCAGTTACTGTGCGATGACGTTGACGCAAAGCCTTGAGATCTTCTCTTGTCCATCCTGCACGTTCTTCTAGATTGCGACGAAGAGCAGCAATTCTGACCTGATCTTTCTGGTCTTCATAAGAAAAGCCTGCTCTCTCCAAGATGCGAGTCGCCAAGGCATTGCCATCATGCAAGATTGCATATAATACATGCTCTGTCCCTAGCACCTTAGCATGTACCACTGAGGCTACATATTCTGCTTCCGCAAAGAGAACCTCTAAACGATGGGAAAAAGGCAATTCCGTAAAGGTTTCGTCATGGCTATAATCCGTTTCAGTCAGTTCCAACGCAACCCCTTCTAAACGATCCATTTCATAAGGATAATCGTTTAAAGTTGCACCTGCCACACTATAACTGTGATTGGACATGGCAATCAATAAATGCCAAGACTCTAGGTAACGAGATCTAAAATGGCTCGCAACCATGTAGGCACTTTCGATACATTCATTCAATGCTTTTGAATAGTTCATCTTACTTCTCTTTTCTATCTACCTCTTGTAATAGCTGTCGGAGCATATTGGCACGGACAACTGAGGATTCTTCCCCTAGGACACGATCCGTTGCTACTGAAGTTAACAAGGTCATCTCCTGTTTGGTAATCAAGTCCTGCTCCACCAAAAGTTGGAGAATATCCTCATAAATCTCCTGACTAACTCGCTCACCAATCGAGTAAAGCAAATCGCGGAGCATCTCATGATGACTGGAAAACTCAATCCTCCCTATGCGAATGTAGCCTCCGCCACCACGCTTGCTCTCAACCAAATAACCTCTACTTTCCGTAAAGCGGGTCTTGATGACATAGTTGATCTGACTCGGTACAACCTGAAAGGTATCTGCCAACTGGCTCCGCTGCAATTCCACGATACCAGACTGGTCTAAAATCGCCTTGATATAGGCTTCGATATGATCTGATGTATTTTTAAATCTCATAGTAAATCAAACTCCTTCTTCGAACCTTGACTATCTTTGACTATTATACCGAAATTTTTAATTTTTTTAAAGGAAAAGGGAACGAGTTGCCAAGATTATTATAAACTATCCAAAACAAAAAGATGGGACCGTAAAACGGTCACCATCATTTTTCTTTATTCAAAGTTAAGATTAGTCAACTTTTTTAGCACGGTATACAAGTCCTGCCAAAGCTGCAAGAACTAGACCAAGAATAGTAGAGAATGCTGTAAAGTCTGCTCCACCAGTGTTTGGCAAATCTCCCTTAGGCTGTTCACCCTTAGGACCTTCCTTAGGTTCTTCTTTTTTCGGTTCAGTATATGTGTTAGTGATTGTTGGGTTGTTACCTGTAACTGTTGCTACAAGTTGACCTGCACCGTTATCAACGACTTCAACTGTCACTTTGTAAGAATTCTCATCATATTTGATATTCTCATCGTTACCTTTTACTTCAGTAATAGTGTAAGTGTAGACACCTGCTTTGGCGAAATCTTTTGCTTTGAAAGTAACCGTACCGTCTGCAGCGTTTGTAGCTGTTTCGATTACTTCGTTACCTTCTTTAAGTTCAAACTTAAACTGACCTTCTGCAAGTTCTTTTTTACCATTCAAGACTTTCTTAGCTGTTAAGTTTACTTGTGTTGAAGATGCAACATAAGTGTTTGTGAAGGTTGGGTTGTTGTCAGTTACAGTCGCAACAAGTTTGCCTGCACCGTTGTCAACAACTTTAACAGTCACTTTATGTGTAGCAGTGTCATATGTCACACCTGCTTCGTTACCTGCTTTTTCTGAGATAGTGTAAGTGTGGTCGCCTGCTTCTTTGTACTCAATACCTGCGAAAGCAACTGTACCGTCTGCAGCGTTTGTAGCTGTTCCAACGACTTTGTCACCTTCTTTAAGTTCAAACTCATATTTACCAGCTTCAAGAGTTTTACCATTCAAGACTTTCTTAGCCGTGATGTTTACAGTTGCTGAAGCTGCTTTATATGTGTTGGTGAAGGTTGGGTTGTTACCTGTAACAGCTGCCTCAAGTTGGCCTTGACCGTTATCTGTAACTGCTACCTTAACTTCGTGTTTAGCAGTATCGTATGTCACACCTGCTTCGCTACCTGCTTTTTCAGTGATAGTGTATGTGTGGTTACCTGCTGCTGCGTATTCGATAGCTTCGAAAGTCACAGTACCGTCTGCAGCATTTTTAGCTGTCGCAACGACTTTGTCACCTTCTTTAAGTTCGAATTCGTATTTATCAGCTTCAAGTTTTTTACCATCCAAGACTTTAGTAGCTGTAATCGTTGCACTTGTTTTAGCTGCTTTATATGTGTTGGTGAAGGTTGGGTTGTTACCTGTAACAGTTGCAACAAGTTGGCCTTGACCGTTATCTGTAACATCTACTGTCACTTCATGTGTAGCAGTGTCGTATGTCACACCTCCTTCACTACCTGCTTTTTCAGTGATAGTGTAAGTGTGGTTTTCTACTGCTGCGTACTCAATTTCTTTGAAAGTCACAGTGCCGTCTGCAGCGTTTTTAGCTGTCGCAACGACTTTGTCACCTTCTTTAAGTTCAAACTCATATTTACCAGCTTCAAGAGTTTTACCATTCAAGACTTTCTTAGCTGTGATAGTAGCTTTTGCTGAAGCTGCTTTATAAGTGTTGGTGAAAGTTGGGTTGTTACCTGTAACAGCCGCAACAAGTTGACCTTGACCATTATCTGTAACGTTCACTGTTACATTGTGAGTAGATTCATCGTATGTCACACCGCCTTCGCTACCTGCTTTTTCAGAGATAGTGTAAGTGTGGTTGCCTGCTGCTGCGTACTTGATATCTTCGAAAGTAACAGTACCGTCTGCTGCGTTTTTAGCTGTCGCAACGACTTTGTCACCTTCTTTAAGTTCGAATTCGTATTTGTCAGCTTCTAGAGCTTTACCTTCCAAGACTTTAGTAGCTGTGATAGTAGCTGTTGTTGTAGTTGCTTTATAAGTGTTGGTGAAGGTTGGGTTGTTACCTGTAACAGTAGCAACAAGTTGGCCTTGACCGTTATCTGTAACGTTTACTGTCACTTTATGTGTAGCAGTATCGTATGTCACACCTTTTTCGCTACCTGCTTTTTCAGTGATAGTGTAAGTGTAGTCACCTGCTGTTGCGAACTCAATTTCTTTGAAAGTAACAGTTCCGTCTGCAGCGTTTTTAGCTGTCGCAACGACTTCTTCACCTTTTTTAAGTTCGAATTCGTATTTATCAGCTTCAAGAGCTTTACCGTTCAAGACTTTAGTAGCTGTGATAGTTTTTTTAGCTGGTTCAGCTTTATAAACGTTCGTGAAAGTAATGTTCTTTGTATCTGGTGTTGCAACAAGTTGACCTTGGCCGTTATCTTTAACGACTACTTTTACTTCATAAGCATTTGGATCGTATTCAACTCCAGCTACATCACCTGCTTTTTCAGAGATAGTGAATGTACGAGTTTCTTCTTTTGTGAACGTAAGTTCTGGGAATTGAATCTTACCGTTTGCATCGTTTGAAACAGTGTGGAGAACTTTTCCGTCTTCTTTCAACTCAAATTCAAATTGGCCAGCCTCAAGAGCTTTACCGTTCAAGACTTTCTTAGCTTCAAGTTGAAGTTTTGCTTCTTTAGCAGCGTATGTGTTTGTAAATTCTTTCTTAGAATCTTCAAATTTGACGCTCGCTAATTTTTCACCCAAAACATCTTCTACTGTTACAGTCGCTTTAAGGACGTTCGCATCATAAGTGTATCCAGGTTTGTTATCATTAACTTCTTTAATGGTATAGTTAAAAGTTCCTGCTTCTTTGTATTTGATTGCCTCGAACTTCACTTTACCATTCTCGTCATTTTTGACAGTTTGTAAAACATTACCTTTGTCATCTAGAAGTTGGAAACTAAATGCATCTTTTTCAAGAGTTTTACCTTCAAGTTTCTTGGTTACTTCTAGAGCAACCTCATCCGATTTGGCGCCTCCACCAATACCGTCTGTTGTGGTAATTGGTGCAAAACCTTCAAAATCAATTGGTTGAGCTTCCTCGTTTGTAGTTACCGACACGTTATTTAGTACACGTTTAGTAACTTGGTCAACTGGTTTAGTCAAACGAGTACGGTATAGGATGAACAAACCTTTATGATCAAGAGTTCCATCACCATTAGGTGTAATTGAGAAATGGTTCTTATCTGTTACTTGGACATGAGCACTATCCAATTTTGTTCTTCCGTAACCATTTTCCCAGTCTGGGAAGTAGTAACCAGTTATTTCACTTGCAAGAACTTGTCCATCAGGAATAGTGTCTTGGATATTTACACCAGTGTAAGATTTTGCATAGCGGTTAACACGGATACGCCAGTTTACATAGTTAGGATCGTCTGAGTCTTGAACTCCCCATTTAGTAAATCCAGTTGGGTCAACGTCTGGAACGATACGAGTCAAATGGTAAACTCCTGCACCAGGAATGTTGATTTCATATTCCTTATTCTTTTCAACATGGTCTGCCCATACTACAGTAAATGATGCAACAATTTGTTTGTTCTCATTAAACTTCTTAAAGTACTCTTCGTTTGTTACTGTAATCTTAGCAGTATTCGTTGCCTTCTCTGTTGTCAGTTTTGCAATCGTTTCACCGTTCGGAGCTTTCAAATCTGTACTAGAATCTACTTCGATTTTGAACTCATTTGGAACGTGATAAACCATGAAATCACCGTTATTCAGAGTTACATTGTCTGGGAATGCGTAAGTTGTTTTAAGATAGAACTTACCTTCTCCATATTTGGCATGATCGACTAATCGGTTCGTATTAATCGTCGGCTCTGTAGTCAAAGTGTACTCTGATTCAGTTTTTTCGGCAGCACTAACTACTCCATTAAGTCTTAGTGCAGGCAAAAAGACCGACACAACCAGTAGCAAGGCCATCAAGCCACGAAAGAGTTTACTAGTTCTCTTTTTCACCACATTATCCTCCTTATTGTCTATAATGGTTCAATTATATTATACAGGTCTATAACAGTATGTCAACTATAATGTGCTAATTTTTATATTAACTTATCAGATAGATGGATAAGTCAGCCAATCCCGCGTCCGCATAAGCTTTGAAACAATTAAATCCAAGCAGGGTTCTTTCTTGGACTTAATATATAATATTGTTCTAAGGATCTAAGTATTTAATCCTAATTCTGCCAAAATTTGACGCTTATAGGCAATTTTTTGGACTTCCTTGTCTTCGCTCTGGGACCAATCTAGTTTAACTTCAGAAACAATCTGGCCCGGCCGATTTTTCAAGATGTAGATGCGATCGCTAAGATTGAGGGCCTCCTCGATACTGTGGGTAATAATCAAGGTCGTCAACTCCAGCTGTTTGTGAATCTCCAGATACCAAGCGTGAAGTTCCATCTTGGTCATCTCATCCAAGGCGCTAAAGGCCTCGTCTAAGAGAAAGAGCTTGTGCCCGAAAAGGTAGGTGCGCAGTAAGGCTACACGCTGACGCATCCCTCCACTGAGTTCATGAGGATACTTATCCCGTACAGCTGTCAGTTGGAAGGTCGCAAGGATGTCATCCGCTCGGGCAATAGCCTCTGCCTTATCCACCTTTTGAATCAAGAGCGGCAGGATGATATTGCCGAGCACCGTCTTGTGCTCCAAGAGGAGATCCTTTTGTAACATATAACTCACGCGCCCCTTGGGATTCTCCTCTCCATCAAGGACAATTCTTCCCGACTGGACTTCTAAAATTCCTGCAATCAGGTTAAAGAGGGTAGTCTTGCCTACACCACTGGGCCCTAGGATAGAAACCACTTCACCTGAAGTGACCTGCAAGTTGATATCCTCTAAAATCTTTTCATTGTCGTAGGCATAGCTTACCTGTTCTAGTTTAATCTCTGTCATTATTTCACAAATTCATTGGTGAAGCCTTTGTCAGTCAAGTCTTCTTTGAGGATACCATTTTCTTTATCCCACTTGTAGAAAGCATTCCAGCGTTCTGCGTCAAATTGTCCCCATTTTTCCTTGTCGCTTGCGTATTCTTTTGACAAGTATTTTTGAGATTCGATGACAAAGTCACGTTTTTCCTTGAGTTCAGGTGCATTCTTGATGAGAATATCTGCAGCTTCTTCTGGGTGTTCCATAGCATATTGGTAGCCTTTTTTGATAGCTTGGATGACTTTGCGAGCTTCTTCTTTGTTGTCTTTTAGATAGTCGTTATTTGCGATGATAACTGGTGAGTAGTAGTCAAACTCCTTGACATAGTCTTTCAAGTACATGAAGTTAGCATCTACGCCTTGCGATTTGGCAAGGATACCATCCCAACCGTAGTAGATCCAAGCAGTGTCAAAGACGCCATTGGCAATCGGTGTGATCGAGTTTGAGTCGTTGTTTGGTACTTTTTCGACCTTCTCAAAGTCTCCACCTTGTGATTCTACTAATGTTTTCAACATAGCTAGCTCCGTTGGATCATTCCAAGTACCGTATTTCTTCCCAACCAAGTCCTTTGGACTGCTAACATTGTCAGATTTACGAGAGATGATTCCTGATGTATTATGTTCTACGATAGCAGCAACGGCAGTGATTCCTGCTCCTTTTTCCAATTTTTTAGCCATGTAGTCTTGGAAATAGATGGCAAATGGTGCCTTGCCATTGATCACCAAGTCAGATGAGCTTTCTTCTGGTGGCAATTTCAAGTCAACATCCACTCCAGCTTCTTTGAAATAACCTTTTTCCTTAGCAACATAAAGCCCTGTGTGGTTAGTATTTGGCGTCCAGTCTAGGATAAAGTCAATCTTCTTGAGTTCTGCTTCTTTATTGTCCTTAGAAGCAGTCCCTTGACCACAAGCCACCAGCACGACAGCTACAAGAGCTGTCACAAGCGTTAAAAACACTTTCCATGTTTTCTTCATCTTCATTTCCTCTTTTCTTTTTCTAAAACATCCTTATCTTAGGGACGTTTCCATTTAATCACATATTTTTCACTAATATCGACCAACTTCATACCCAAAAGGCTGATAATCGACACCAGAATAATAATGGCAAACATGGTATCATACTGAAACAGTTTTTTAGACTGAATCATATAAACACCAAGACCTTCAAAACCTCCTAGCCACTCGGACACCACGGTTGTGATAAAGGCGTAGGAGACACTGACCCTCAGACCTGCATAAAAGTAAGGCAGGCTGACCGGGATTTTAAAATGCCAAAGGATTTGCCAAGGCTTGGCCCGCATCAGACTAAACAAGGTCAGCATATCCTTATCACAATGCCTAAATCCATCCAAAATACTGACGATGATAGGGAAGGTTGTCGTCAGGATAATCAAGACAATCTTGGGCAAAATCCCATAACCCAGCCATAAGACTAGGATAGGAGCTATCGCAATGGTCGGAATGGTCTGAACAACCACCATCATAGGGTAGATAAGATCATTGAGCCAAGTCAGACTGTCCATAAGCACCGCCATGAGACAGGCAATCAAGACTCCTAAGACTAGTCCGAGTAAAGCCACTCTCAAGGTCGCCCAGCTGTGGTGCCAGAGAAATTCTCTGTCACGAACAAAGGCCTGGAGAATTTCAAAAGGGGTTGGCAGGATAAACTTGGGTAAAAGTTTGAATATTCCCGCTAACTGCCAGATTGACAAGACTCCTAGAAAACCCAATAAACTAATGTGTCGTCTCAGTATACTTTTCAAGTTTCTCATCAATACTTAAAATTTCTCCTACATTTATTTTGACATTGGCAAAGACATTATCTGCCTCCTGCCCTGCCACTTCTAGCGCTTCTTTGAGAATACGCATGAGCTCATCAAACTCCCCTTCCAAGACCGTTTCAAATGGTGTCACTACCATGGTCACGGACTGAGCTTGCAGATAAGCAATCACGTGATCGATAATAGCAATTCGATCAATCCCCTGCGATAGGGGCAAGACTTGCAAGGCAATGCTTGCTTTCATAAAAACCTCCTTTTCTCAGGTTTCCTTTTGACAAAAAGAAAACCCCTTCCATGTATGGAAAAGGTGCAGAATTCGGCTAAGTATCGTTCCCTACGCTGGCATTACCCAGATCAGGTGCGGTCGAAGTTTAACACTTCCTCTCAGACTGTACACAGACTCCCATATCTTATATGGACATATAGTAACGCAAATACAAGGAAAAGTCAAGGAAACTGCTTACAGAAAATCATGAAAAAGAGTTTGAAGTCAAATGCTTCAAACTCTATCATAGCTTTCTTATTTAGCCTCGTACCAGGTTGCCCCTTCATTTTCATCTGCAATAAGGGGAACACTGAGCTGGATGGCTTCTTCCATGGTTTGTTTCACTAGAGCTTTAACGGCTGCTAGTTCCGATTTCGGAACCTCAAGGACGATTTCATCATGCACTTGCAAGAGCATCTTGGTCTGATAGCCACCTTCAACTAGAGCTTTGTCTAGTTGAATCATAGCAATCTTAAGAATATCTGCTGCAGATCCCTGGATAGGGGAGTTGATAGCTGTCCGCTCTGCAAAACCACGAATGTTGAAGTTGCGCGAATTAATATCTGGCAACTCACGACGACGCTTGAAGAGAGTCTCTACATAACCCTTATCACGCGCCTCACGTACCACTTCTTCCATATAGTTTTTGATCCCAGGAAAACGTTCAAAATAGGTATCAATGTAGGCTTTGGCCTTCTTACGACTAATACCAAGATTGTTTGCCAAGCCAAAATCTGAAATTCCGTAAACCACTCCAAAGTTGACGGCCTTGGCATTGCGACGGTCGTTTGGCGTCACATCCTCAGGGCGTTCAATTCCAAAGACACGCATAGCTGTTGAAGTATGGATATCTGCTCCCTCTTGGAAGGCTTTGATTAAGTGCTCATCCTTAGAGATATGCGCCAAAACGCGCAACTCAATCTGTGAATAGTCCGAACTGAGTAGTACACTATCCTCCCACTCAGGGACAAAAGCCTTACGAATGAGGCGGCCTTGTTCCAAACGCACAGGAATATTTTGCAAGTTTGGATCTACACTAGACAGGCGGCCTGTCTGAGTCAAATCCTGCACATAGCGTGTGTGAATCTTGCCATCATCTAAAATCCAATCCTGTAAACCGACCACATAGGTTGATTGAATCTTAGCAATCTGACGGTAGTCTAGAATTTTCTTAACAATTGGCGCAATAGGAGCCAGACGCTCTAGCACATCCACGGCTGTCGAGTAACCTGTCTTGGTTTTCTTGGTGTATTCTAGAGGAAGGCCGAGCTTTTCAAAGAGAAGCACGCCCAACTGCTTGGGTGAGTTGATATTAAACTCCTCACCAGCCAGTTCATAAATCTCCTGAGTTAGCTTTTCAATGACAAGCTCATTTTCAGCCTGCATCTCAAGCAAGGTCTCTTTCTTGACTTTAATTCCAGCGATTTCCATCTTGGCAAGGACAAAAGCCAGAGGTTGCTCCATGTCATAGAGAAGGTCTAACTGTCCATGTTCACTGAGTTTTTCAAGTAAAACAGGCTCGGTTTCAACCAATACCGCAACCTTGCGAGCTAGGTGTTCCAAGAATTTTTCCCGTTCAGGAAGTGCCTTCTTGACCCCCTTGCCGTAGAAGATCTCATCGTCGACTATGTAAGTCTGACCATAGAGACTCGCAATGGTTGAAATTTCATTGTTCTCGACAGTAGAGAGAAGGTACTTGGCCAAGCGACTGTCAAAAGCAGGGGCCTGCAGGTTCAAGTCCAAGCGATTTAAAAGAACCTTAGCTTTCTTAAAGTCATACACTTTCAGAGGTGTTTTTTCTAGAAATTCCTTGAGAATCTGCTCCTGCAAGAGATCAAGTTTATCTGTAGCGTAAAGTTTATCCCCACAAGACCAGGCAAAACCAACCAAATCATCTGTATGGTAATTCTCACCAAAAAGCTCAAAGTGGAAGATAGATTCTGCGCTCAGCATGTCTTGACTGACGTGGTCAACAATAGTGAAATCCAAACTTTCAGGCGCATCCGTCGACGAAATATTTAAAGCTTGCTTGAGCTGTTTGAAGCCCATCTCATCATAGAATTTTCCGAGATTTTCCACATTTGGACCACTATAGACCAAATCATCAAGGCCAATCTCAATCGGTGCCTGAGTTTCAATGGTCGCCAAGGTTTTAGATAAAAAGGCTTGTTCCTTGTCATTGATGAGATTTTCCTTCATCTTAGAAGCCTTCATCCCATCGATATTTTCATAAATTCCCTCTAGCGATCCGTGTTCTAGCAAGAGCTTGATTCCCGTCTTTTCACCAATCTTAGTAACACCAGGGATATTATCAGACTTATCCCCCATGAGGGCCTTGAGATCTATAAACTGAGCTGGTGTGAGGCCCATTTTTTCCATAAGATAGTCTGGCGTAAAGGCCTCAAACTCAGCCACACCTTTCTTAGAAATCTCGACCACCGTACGTTCATCCGTCAACTGGATCAAGTCCTTGTCTCCGCTAACGATTGTTACATCAAAAGATTCATTTTCAGCCAAACGGCCTAGAGTCCCGATGATATCATCCGCTTCATACTGGGCCAACTCATAATGGCGAATTCCAAGATGGTCTAGCAACTCACGAATGAAGGGAAATTGCTCACGAAACTCATCTGGAGTTTTAGCACGCCCCCCCTTGTAGTCTGCATACATCTCTGTTCGGAAAGTCGTCTTACCTGCATCAAAAGCTACCAAAACATGGCTGGGTTCAACTCGCTCCAAGACATGATTCAACATGAGTTGAAAGCCATAGATTGCATTGGTATGAAGACCATTAGCATTTTTAAACCGATCTAGTTGCTGATAAAGCGCAAAAAAAGCTCGAAAAGCCACAGAAGATCCATCAATTAATAATAATTTTTTCTTGTCCATACACCCATTATAAAGGAAAGCGAGGAAAAATACCATCGGAAAGAGCCGAAAGACTTGGACTTATCTCTATTTCTCCATAAAAAGAAAAGGATCCTACGAATCCTTTTCTTGTATCGATGTTAGGCAATTTATTTGTTCAATCTTCTCTTTGCAAATGGTAGCAAACCAAGAAGGAGACCAACAAATCCTAGCGATGCGATTGCTGAAGCATCTTGGCTTCCTGTATTTGGAAGGAGTTGCTCATCTGTTGCTGCTGGCGCTTTGTAGGTACGATCTTGTTCAGTTCCAAGAGTAGAGTTTGTAGCCAAAGGAGCTACACTGCCAGTGTATTCTGGAACTTCGTTTACTGCTGGTTCAATCTTTTCAGCGTAGGCTGGAATATTGGCTACTGCTGGAGCACCACTTTCTCCATAAACTGGGGCATTCGCTACTGCTGGAGCACCACTTTCTCCATAAACTGGGGCATTCGCTACTGCTGGAGCACCACTTTCTGCATAAACTGGAACAGTCGCTACTGCCGGAGCACCGCTTTCTGCATAAACTGGAACATTCGCTACTGCTGGGGCGCCACTTTCTGCATAAGGCAGAGCATTGTTTACTATTGGGGTACCACTTTCTGCATAGACTGGGACATTCGCTACGGCTGGAGTGCCACTTTCGCCATAGGCTGGGAGTTCATTTACAGCAGCTTCTACCGCATTTACACCTTTGTTGTATTCTGGCAACTCTGCAGTTGCAGCTTCTACTGCGTTCACCCCACCTTTAAAGTCTTCAATTTCAAGAACAGCTGACATGACACTACTTAGAGTCTTAATAGCATCCTCATAGTCTGCCAATGCTTGTTGCAATTCTTTTACTTGATCATTTTCAACACCATTTATTTTTGAAATAGAGATTTGTTCTTTAATTTTAATAACTTTTTTCTCTAATTTCAAAAATTCTTGTTTCTTAGTATTTGTTTCTGGTCGCTTAGCCTCCTCAGCCTTCTTAGCTTCTTCCTCTTTCTTTGCCTCCTCGACTGCTTCCTTGTCCGCTGCAGCCAGTTTAGCTTGGTCTTGACTTGAAAGTTGAGATTGAGTTTTTGCTTCAGCTGGGGTTAGCTGATCGCTCTCTTCTGCTAGGAAATCAGCTAACAAGTCTGACGCATCAAGGTCG
>ERZ1036435.496-NODE-496-length-15389-cov-59.905504_pt1 | contig 15389 bp, 10 predicted proteins | sample MGYA00514223_ERZ1036435 | MGnify/ENA primary metagenome ERZ1036435 (study PRJEB33795, sample SAMN09464927) | human gut metagenome | host: Homo sapiens | place: USA: Stanford, California | collected 2016-08 | study: EMG produced TPA metagenomics assembly of the... | reverse complement strand
AGAAGACTCCTTTTTGTTAAAATTATACTATAAATTCAACTTTGCAACAGAACCATTTAGACTGTATTTTTAATATATTTCAGTGGAAATAGGTATAATATAAGAAAGATAAGGAGTGTTCAATATGTCTAAGAAAATTGCAATTGCTGGTGCAGGTGCAATGGGAAGCCGTATCGGTACTTACCTAAAACAAAGTGGACAAGATGTCACTTTACTTGATTACTGGAAAGATCATGTTCATCGAATAAATGAAAAAGGGATAGAAGTTCAAACTGAAAATGAGACGTACGTTGTCGAGATGAGTGCAACATTCCCCCGAAGAAGTCAAAAAAGCATATGATATTATTGTTCTTTTAACAAAATCAATGCAGTCTGAACAAATGATGCAAACTTTAAAAGATCATGGAGCAATTAATAAGGATACTGCCATTTTATGTATGATGAATGGTTTAGGGCACGATGAACGTCTATCACAATTTGTTCCAAAATCACAAATTTTCTTAGTCGTAACAATGTGGACAGCTGGATTATGTGGTCCAGGTCAATTGCTATTAGAAGGTGAAGGTTCGATTGACTTTCAACGTGCTGATGGTAAAAAAGACCAACGTACTCAAGAAATTGCAGATATCTTAAATCAAGCCCATTTAAATGCTACTATTAGTGATGATGTATTTAAAACAATATGGTCTAAAGCTACCCTCAATAGTGTCTTAAATCCATTATGCACGATATTAGATAAAACAATAGGTGAATTGGGTGCTTATGATCACTCTAGAGCAATGATTCGTCCAATCATTGAAGAAATTGTCAATGTTGCTCAAGCTAAAAATATAGATATTTATGTTGACGACTTGGTTGCAAAAATTGAAGCAGCTTATCCTGATCATTCGCAAGGTTTACACTATCCTTCAATGCATCAAGATTATAATCGTGGGCGTTTAACTGAAATAGATTACTTAAATGGTCAAATTGTGGAATATGGTAAATCATTAGGTATCGCAACTCCAAATAATGAACTAATAACTCACATAATTCATCAATTAGAAATGAAGTTAAATAAACATTAATATTAAATAATGTAAAATTAAACTATACATCTTTTGTAATTTCTTTGAAAGAATTGGTATTTTTTGATAAAACTCAATTGTTGTTATTGACTTAAATAATATATATTGATTTTTAAATTAACTTGTAAATGAATAATCAATATTAAATCTTTCGGTTCTGTTGCAAAGTTAAAAATCATGTAATATTTATACTGAAAAACGAAAAATAATTAATACTAACAAAACTCTTTACTGTTAAAACAATATTTGCTTTTATAGTTTTGTATAGATGTGCATATAATTTTAACTTTGCAACAGAACCTTTTCTTATATATCCCCTTAATACACGCTATTTTAACCGACAATTTTTCCAAAGTGTTGCATTTTCCAACGACGTAAAACTTTTAATGGTACCGAACGTGGGTATAACTTGTTACATTATCAAATGTAACATTTTAAATATGCTTAATTTGAGGTATCGATTTAATGTAATTGCTCACAAATCATCAACACACTACCCATACTTTAAGCGATATAAATTAATGAAATAGGGGGAAATGTCTTGGCAAAGCTATTATACAAACTAGGAAAATTTATAGCTAAGAACAAATGGCTAAGTGTTATAGGATGGCTTGTTATACTAGGTGTCATTATCACGCCATTAATGATAAACTCACCGAAGTTTGACAGTGACATCACTATGAACGGCCTTAAGTCATTAGACACAAACGATAAAATTAGTAAAGAATTTCATCAGGACAGTGAGAAAGCCTCGATGAAAATAGTCTTCCATTCTAATAAGAATGATGGACTCAATAATAAAGATACTAAGAAAGATATTGAAGATGCTTTAGACAATATCAGACAAAATGATGATTATATCCAAAATATCTCTAATCCATATGACAGTGGACAAGTTAATGATGAAGGCGATACTGCTATCGCTAATGTAAGTTATGTAGTTCCACAAACTGGATTAAAAGATTCTTCTAAACATATCATCGACAAAGAATTAAAAGATGTAACTGACAACCACAATGTGCAAATTGAAAAAACTCAAGGTGGCGCTATGAATGCTGAACCTGGTGGTACATCAGAAATTGTCGGTATTGTCGTAGCATTCGTAATCTTACTTATTACCTTTGGTTCACTTATCGCAGCTGGTATGCCAATTATTAGTGCAATCATCGGTTTAGGTTCAAGTGTTGGTATCATCGCATTATTAACATATATCTTTGATATTCCAAACTTCACTCTTACACTAGCTGTAATGATAGGTTTAGCTGTTGGTATTGACTACTCACTCTTTATTCTATTTAGATTTAAAGAACTTAAGAAAAAAGGTGTCGATACTGTAGAAGCTATCGCAACAGCAGTGGGTACAGCAGGTAGTGCTGTAATATTCGCTGGTCTTACAGTTATGATTGCTGTTTGTGGTTTATCACTTGTAGGAATCGACTTCTTAGCGGTTATGGGATTCGCTTCAGCGATTAGTGTGTTATTTGCGGTATTAGCAGCATTAACACTATTACCTGCCCTAATCAGTATCTTCCATAAAAGTATTAAAATTAAAGATAAACCATCTAAAAGTAAAGACCCTAAAGATCATCCTTGGGCAAAATTTATTGTTGGTAAGCCAGTTATCGCTGTTATTGTAAGTTTAATTATTTTAATTTTAGCTGCTATACCAGTCAGTGGCATGCGTTTAGGTATTCCAGATGATAGTTTAAAACCAACTGACTCATCAGAATACAAAGCCTATAAATTAATCTCAGATAATTTTGGCGAAGGTTATAACGGACAAATTGTCATGTTAGTAAATACAAAAGATGGTGGAAGTAAAAGCACTATCGAACGTGACTTAAATAATATGCGTAGCGATTTAGAAGACATTGATAATGTTGATACAGTTTCAAAAGCACAACTAACCGACAACAACAATTACGCATTATTCACAATCATTCCTGAAAAAGGACCGAACTCACAGTCAACAGAAAATCTAGTATATGATTTACGTGATTATCATAGCCAAGCGCAAGAAAAATATGACTATGGCACTGAAATTTCAGGACAAAGTGTTATTAACATCGATATGTCAGAAAAACTAAACAACGCTATTCCAGTATTTGCAGGCGTTATCGTTGTATTAGCATTCTTCTTATTAATGATTGTATTCCGTTCAATCTTAGTTCCATTAAAAGCAGTACTAGGCTTTATCCTTTCATTAATGGCTACACTAGGTTTCACAACATTAGTCATTCAACATGGCTTTATGGGTAGCTTATTTGGTATTGAAAACACAGGACCATTACTTGCATTCCTTCCAGTAATCACAATTGGATTGTTATTCGGACTTGCCATCGACTACGAGCTCTTCTTAATGACACGTGTACATGAAGAATACAGTAAGACTGGCGACAATGATCATTCAATCCGTGTAGGTATCAAAGAAAGTGGACCTGTTATCGTAGCTGCTGCACTTATTATGTTCAGTGTATTCATCGCATTCGTCTTCCAAGATGACAGTGCAATTAAGTCAATGGGTATCGCATTAGGTTTCGGTGTGTTATTCGACGCATTCGTCGTACGTATGACATTAATTCCAGCATTGACGAAACTCTTTGGTAAAGCTTCATGGTACCTTCCTAAATGGTTAGGTGCAGTATTGCCAAACGTTGACGTTGAAGGTAAAGCTTTAGAAGAAGATAAACATCACGACACATCTTCTGAAAAAGGTCATGTCAACGATAAAAATAATGAATACGCTAGACAAGACAAAGATAACTATGTTTATCAAAATGACAAACGTAACCACAATCGCAATTATAATGACGAAGATTATAACCGTTCTGTGCATTTAGATAATCATCATGACCAGCATCATCGCCAACATCATTATGATAATCAACGTGATGATATCGACTATGAATCACTTTATACTCAAGATGGCGACCATACTCATCATGATGAACGTAATTATAATGATCGACACTATCAAGACAATTACGATAGTAACGATGATTATCGTCATAACAATCATGATCATCAAAATGATAACCATGATTATCATGATTCAAATTTCGATAAAACAACAAACTTATACAAAGAATTAACTGATAGCAATATTGATCAAGATGTATTGTTCAAAGCATTAATGTTATACGCTCGTGAAAACAACAAAGGTGTTTACGATAGATATAACCGATCATCTCAACATCGTCATGATGACGAGCTTAGAGACTAATATTAAAAAGGAGGAAACACGTTATGTTAAAACGACGTAGTTCGAAATTCTTAGGACTACTAGCTACACTAGCCTTAGCCATAGTGCTAAGTGCTTGTGGTAATAGTGGTAGCAGTAGTGGTTCATCAGACGATAGTCAAACATCACTTGGTAATAAAGAAATCGAAATACCTTATATCGCGAGTGATAATTCAACACCACGTTCACTAGTTATAGCAGAAGTATTGAAAAAAGCAGGTTATGATGTAACAACTACACCAGTAACAGCAAGTGGCCCGTTATATGCTGCTGTATCAGAGAACTCTGATTCATTCCATGAATCAGGTATCTTCCCTACTACTGATAAAAGTTACTATGATAAGTTCAAAAGTAAATTAACAATTTATGATGATAAACATTTAATTGATAACGCAAAAGTAGGTTTAGCCGTGCCTAAGTACGTGCAAGATGTCGACTCAATTAGTGACTTAAAAAACAGTGACTTCGGAAAATCTGTAGATTGGACAATTCAAGGCACAGACGCACGTAATGGCGTTATGCAAGAAACTAAAGATGAACTTGATAGTGACAACTTGGATAAATATAGCTTGAAAGAAAGTTCTGACCAAGACCAATTCAAGAAAATTCAATCTGCTTTTAAACAACAAGAACCTATCGTCTTCACAGCAATGGAACCTAGCTGGTTCTCTAAAGAATTAGACGTTAAAATGTTGAAAGATCCAGACAACATTTATGGTAATAATAATCAACATATTGACTTAGTATTTAACAAAGACTTTAAAGAAGCACATCCAGCTGCATACACAATTGCAACACGTATGGCAGATGATTGGAGTAAATCTGACGAAGACAAATTAGCTAAAAAAATCTTTGTTGATAACAAAAATCCAGAACAAGTAGCTAAAGACTATGTAGATGATAATGATAATAAAGTAGATGAATGGTTAGAAGGTATTGAGACTAACTAATTACAAAGTTAAGAAAGACAAATAAAGAATATGCTCGTTTGGTGTAGCATATTTAAAACTCATAATGCAAATTTACAGTAGCAAATCGAGTTGAGAAGGCGCTTAAGACAAACTCTTCTCAATCGTAGCTATTATTGCGAGGGGGTGAAACTAAACTCAGTTTCGCTCCCACTTTTTTATATCGCTCCTATAGTATTAAACGTTTCAAATAACTTATTTACTCTTTTTTTATAAACAAATTTAAACGTAGTATCAGTTATTATGTTTGGAAAAATCAACTTTATTGTGATAAATTACTCTTATTACGTCAGGCTATCTGACTAGATTAAATAAATAGGAGAATCAGATAATGCCGTCAGCAAATCAAAAGCGCATGATTAAACATATTCATGAAACAGTGTTTATACTTTTACATGATTATCATTTTGATGAAATCACGGTTCAAAAAATATGTGATATTGCAGAAATCAACCGCAGTACGTTCTACAGATACTTCCAAGATAAATATGAATTACTCTACACTTTACCTGACTTTATTACACAACAAATTATAGCTAAAGGTGACACATCAGCAGACATTACAACCCCTGAATCATTTGAAGACTTTATCTATTACATTGGTAATAATAAAAAGATTTTTAAGCATCTATTAGTTTCGTCTCGACAGGAAGATGTATTTAGAAGTTTAACGAATGTGAGTCGCGAAATGATGTTAAATAACTCAACTCGTAAGCGTGACCCCTTAGCGCAAAAGATTAGAGAAAGTAAACATCCTGAAATTGTAGCTGACTTTTACAGTAGTGGTGTAATAGAAGTACTACGACGTTGGGTAGAAAATGACTATAACTATACAGTTGAAGAAGTGTTTGAAACATTGAAGAAGTGTTTGAAACATTAAATAATGTGCTTGAAACATCATTATATTGTTATGATAAATAAAAGCAATCTCACATAAATTAAGAGTGAGATTGCTTTTTTGTCATTTGCGTTTTTTAACGTCTACTGTCTTATAAACCATAAAAATACTATTAGCTATGATTAATAATGCTAGAATGACCATTGGCCAAATACCTATATTAATCATATTAAATATGATTCTGTTGCAAAGTTGAATTTATAGTATAATTTTAATAAAAAGGAGTCTTTTGTATGAACTATTTCAGATATAAACAATTTAACAAGGATGTTATCATTGTAGCCGTTGGCTACTATCTAAGATATGCATTGAGTTATCGTGATATATCTGAAATATTAAGGGAACGTGGTGTAAACGTTCATCATTCAACGGTCTACCGTTGGGTTCAAGAATATGCCCCAATTTTATATCAAATTTGGAAGAAAAAGCATAAAAAAGCTTATTACAAATGGCGTATTGATGAGACGTACATCAAAATAAAAGGAAAATGGAGCTATTTATATCGTGCCATTGATGCAGAGGGACATACATTAGATATTTGGTTGCGTAAGCAACGAGATAATCATTCAGCATATGCGTTTATCAAACGTCTCATTAAACAATTTGGTAAACCTCAAAAGGTAATTACAGATCAGGCACCTTCAACGAAGGTAGCAATGGCTAAAGTAATTAAAGCTTTTAAACTTAAACCTGACTGTCATTGTACATCGAAATATCTGAATAACCTCATTGAGCAAGATCACCGTCATATTAAAGTAAGAAAGACAAGATATCAAAGTATCAATACGGCAAAGAATACTTTAAAAGGTATTGAATGTATTTACGCTCTATATAAAAAGAACCGCAGGTCTCTTCAGATCTACGGATTTTCGCCATACCACGAAATTAGGCATATATTAGCCAGTTAAGGGAACAACGACATGATAAAAAGGTAATTAGCTATATTTTTCTAACTTTGCAACAGAACCAACATTACTATCCTATAATTTACGACCATTTAGTAAAGAATTAAAATGTCTTTTTAGCACTAATAATAACTATAATAACTGCAATATAACTACATATTGAAAGTAATGATGTATCCATACCATAGTTTCCACCTGTAATTAGTACATTTTTTGTATCTAATATATACTGATATATTCCCCAATGATCATCTTGAGTTGTAATATTTAATAAACCATTTATATTCCAAAGCATATGTAATATAGCAGAGGCCCATATACTATTAAACGTCCATGCAGTCACTGCATACATTATTCCAGCAATTGAGCCACCTATAAGTAGTAATAATAAATTTTCTCCCTTTAACTCTCCATTAAATAGATGAACGAGAGAAAATAAAATCGAGGGTATTATAATTCCAAATAAAATTCCATATTGTTTTTCAAAGTATCTCATTAGTATTCCTCGAAATACCATCTCTTCTAATATAGGTGCAGCAATACCAGTAATTAAAAATGCGCTAAAGAACATCTCCATAAATCTGACGCTTGTTGAATAATGAGGTACTATCAATTTACCAGGAATAAATAATATATATATTAAATCAATTACTAATATCAAAATTAATCCTATAAGAAAACATGACTTAAAAAATTTTACTGGTATTATTCTATACTCTCTCATATTGCTTTTAAGAACAATTTCAATGAACCATTTTACTGAAAAATATGAAAGTACTATATATGTTAATGCATGTAAAATATATTCAATACTCCAAATGCTCGCAATATGCCAAAGCATTGAAATATTTTGAACAACAACAGACAATACAAAACATAATAAAATAATTAATAATGTCTTTAATAATTTTTTGATTTTCATAATAAAACCTCCCAAAATATTTGAGAGATACTTACATTAGTTTGAAAAAATTTGTCCTATTGTTCCACAAATTATAATTACTATAATAATAATTACCCACCATTTTTCAGACATAAATGCCCAAAAGTTCATTTCATAATAGTTTTTATTATCTTTTTTAATACTATTGTCACTTCCTGTAATGAGATAGTCTGTACTAACAGAAAATAATTGTGACAATTGCATAAGCATAATTAAGTCTGGTTCTGAAATACCTTGTTCCCATTTAGAAATTGTTTGTCTTGAAGTATTTAATTTTTCAGCTAGCTCTTCTTGAGTATAATTATGTTGCTTTCGTAAATCCTTTATTTGTTTACTAATCATAATGTAAGTCATCTCCTAGCTTCATTTTAAAGGGATTAATGCTATCAATCTGTCCTCAAATTGTAGCATTCTTGAACTATATTGTTGCAATTTGATTGTAATTATTTACATTTTAGTTTACAAAGCTATAGTTCAGCATTATCGTAAGTTAACTACATTTTATTGGAGATACTATATACTTAACCAATTTCAAAATAAGTTATATACAACTTATTTTTTAGTTTTATTTGTGATACGCTTCTGCGTATCAGATAATGATGCGGTTTTTAATTATTGATAAGGATTGCCATACTTATTACAATACTCATAGAAGCCTCTTTGATACATATAGATTTGCCTTTCAATATTTTCTTTACTATCAAATTCAAGTCCTTTTAAAATGAGTTCGGCAAACTCTAATGCTGCCGTTCCATTAGCAGTAACTAAATTTCGATCTTTTTCTGTAATAATTCAACAAATTTATGCTTTAACAACTTTAAAAAAGACAATTTCACTATTGAGCTCTTAGATTATAAGTTCAGTAGCACAAATTGCAAATGCTCTATCTAATTCTGTGACTGTTTTAATAAAACGTTAACATTTATCCTCACTTAACTCTATCACATCATAATTCATTAACAGATTGACGAACTTATCTGTGTCTATGATTGTATTGTGATTTATCCAAGTTTTTATATTTTTAAGCCCTTCTTCCAAGCTTTCATTGATACCAACATAATCAATAATTAATCAATCTCACTAACCTATTTTTAAATATACTATTAACTTGTGCAATAGTTGCATTAAATGAAATGTGATGTATATTGATTAATCATATACATCACATTCCATCATTATGGAATAGTATCGAATTTTAAACTAATATGAATATATAAGTCATTAAGTTTCAAAAATTTTTCAAATCATTTCAGTATATCAACATGCTATACTATATATATATTTAGAAATTAAACACAATTTTACATTTTATAAAGGAGTACAAAATGTCATTAACAATTAAAGAACTTCATAATATTTTAGGAGGTAATCTCCTTGATGCTGAAGGTAAAGAGGACAATGTTATAAATAATTTTGAGAATTGGTTCCCCTTTATTCATAATAAAAGCACAGCCTACATATCGCCCAATAAGCATACATGGAGACGTTTTGGTAGAGATGCAAACGCAAAAGAAGGTAATGAATATATAAAGAAGGATAAGGAAGATTTAGGATTAATTATTACTGAAACCTATGTTCCTGACATGAAGTTTAAAACTCCTTAATTAGTTATCAATGATTCTGCAAACACACTAACTAAATTAGCTGAAGAAATGAGACTACAGTATAAACACCCTGTTGTTGCTATAACAGGATCAATGGGAAAAAGTTCAACTAGAATGCTGATAAGTGCTGGTCTTAAAGATTATTATCCTCTTCAAAATAGATTTAATAATAACATAAGATCCGCAGTATATTTATTATTATGCAAAATGATTAGACAACCAAATTTTGCTGTTTTAGAAGTATCATTAAACGCATTAAATGCAGTTGGTAATTCATCATATTTAATAAAACCAAATATTGCTATAGTTACTGGTATAGGTGCTGCTCATATGTCTACATTTAAAGATATTCTAAATATTGTAGAAGTGAAAGCAAGTATTTTTGATGGTTTAACTCCTGAGGGAGTAGCAATAATTAATAAAGATACATTACATTCAGATATATTAATCGAACGCGCCAAACAAAATACAAGTAATGTTATTACTTATAGTACACATGACTCTAGCGCAACAATTTGTCCTAAATCTATTCAATATAGTAAAGGCTATACAGTTATAACAATTGATTTTAACGGACAAAAATATACTTATAGAATTAATTCAATAAGTGACGGTATGGTTGAAAACTCTCTAGCCACATTTGCTACATTATCGCATTTAGATATACCACTAGAAAGAGCCTTAGAGAACTTAAGTACATTTAAACCATTTGAAAAAGTTTTAAACCTAAAAGAAGTTGAAACACCTAACTATAAAGTTAACTTAATAGATGATACACACAACGCTTCATTACCAGCAATGATTAATGCTATAAAAGCATTTAATACTCAAACAAAATTTTTTAAAGGTAATAAAATTATTGCGATTGGGCAAATTAGTGACTTAGGTAAGCACTCTAAATCATTGCATTTGCAATTAGTTGATGTTCTAGAAAATAGTAATGCAGATTATATTCTATGTATGGATGATGCTTTAAAGAGTGTCGTTACAGGAGTAAAAAGCAAAAATATAACATGGTATTCTAATAGACATCTATTAGAAAAAGATTTATTGTACCTAAATAAACCAGATTCATTAACTCTATTAAAATCATCAGCAGGTGGTACAGAATTTCCAAAATTAGCAAAAGAATTACCTGAGAAATTAAATAAATATAATATTAATAATTCGAACACTTCTTTATTTGATGGTCAATCCTTGAACGGTCGCAGTTATATGATTATTGATGAAAATTATAATGTCATTGAATCTCATAACAGAGAACATTCAGGTACAATTGAAGGCTTAGGCCCTATCTTTAATTATTTAAAAGCTATAGATGATAATGTATCAGAAGATACTATTTTTATTGCTAACTGGGCAACAAATAACAAACTTTATTATGAAGGAAAAGAAACGACAACTTACGAATTGATGAAAGCCATGCTTAATTCACCTATGTATACACCTTCTTATGAATTATCTAAGTATTTATTTGAAAACGGTCCAAAGCGCGATGAATATATCAATTCAAAAATAGAACATTTAAGTCTTTCAAATTCTGTAGCAATAAATTTAACTGGACGTCATACTATGAGAGAACGACAAAACTTCACTGTTGACGACTTATTTAAAATTTTAAAAGCATATAAAAATACCCTATTTAAATTTACTAACGAAATAATTATTGGCAGGAAATATAATAGCGGTATTATAAAAGATAAAGATAAATTTATTATATTTACCTCTTACCCAAACTTAAATGAAATTAAAAATAAACTAAATAATAAATAACAAAAAATGAGGTTGAATTAAAATGATATATTCAGTAGGGAATAGGTTAGGAAATAAATTAACCGGAATTGAAAAAGCGATGATTAATAGACACAACTTATTTAAAAATCACTCGATAACTAGTAAATTGATTTTTGCATCGTGGTCACCTCGTTTACATTTTAATGCAAGTCTATTTCAAATTGAAGATGACGATATATTAAGCTTATATGATGTGCTACAAGACAGTATAAATATAAAAAGCATCCATAAGGACTGGATCACTCATTGGACTAAAGAGTGTAATTATACACTAAAATTTATTGAAAATACCAATGCTATAAAGATATATGAAAAAAGCAACTATAGAATGTATGTCCATTTTAATGATAGTAATTACCAACATTTGGATTACATAAATCATTTTGATGTAAATCAACGTAAAATACGTCGAGATCTATATGATTCAAGAGGCTTTTTAAGTTGTTCAAGAACTTTAACAACAAATCAAAAAGTAGTTTGTGAACATTATTACACTCCTGAAGGTACTATAAAGTTCCAAAAATTTTTTAATCCAGAACTTGAAAATTCACAATCACAACTTATTATTTATAACACCGATTCTCAACTTAAGTATTTTAATAATGATCAGGAATTACTAGCATTTGCAATTGAAAAATTGTATAAAAATGGAGATATTTTCCTGAGTGATAAAAATATAAATACTGCACCAATATTCAATAATACTAGTGAAACAATACCTGTTTTAGCTGTTTTGCATAGTACTCATGTCAAGAATATTGACATGGTATATGAATCGGACATCAAAAATACTTATAAACATGTTTTTAACAATCTAAATAGATACTCTGGGATAATTGTATCGACTAAACAGCAACAATTGGATATATCAGCTCGAATAAATAATGAAATCCCTGTTCATACTATACCAGTAGGATATATTGATGAACATTTTACTAATTTAAAAAGAAATAATCATAGTATAAATAATAATAAAATTATTTCCGTTGCACGTTATTCTCCTGAAAAACAGTTGAATCATCAAATTGAATTAGTTTCTAAATTAATTAAAGAATTTCCTAACATCCAACTACATTTGTATGGGTTTGGTAAAGAAGAAGAAAAATACAAGCAACTAATCACTGAATATAATTTAGAAAACAATGTGTTTTTACGAGGGTTTAGAAGAAATTTAAGTGCTGAGATTCAAGATGCTTATATGTCTCTAATTACTAGTAATATGGAAGGATTTAATTTAGGTTTATTAGAAACTATAACTGAAGGCATACCTCCAGTTGGCTATAATTCGAAGTATGGTCCTTCCGAATTAATATTAAATAATGAAAATGGTTATTTAATTAACAAAAATGATAAAGATGAATTATATAATCGAGTGCGAAACCTATTATTAGATAAGACTTTAAGAGATACTTTTTCTCAAGAATGTATCAAGCACTCTAAAGCTTTTTCAAGTAAAATTGTTATGAAGTTATGGGAAGATAGATTTTCTACAATTAATTCAAGTTATGAATAGCTCACATGTTGTTTAGTTTTTTCAGTTATTCTTTATGAAATTAGAATTTTAGTTATATGAAAAATAATTATTAAAGAGCAAATTAAAAATGGTTGATTTCGTTTTTATGTAAATCAACCATTTTTTGTAAGTCATTAATTTAAATTTCAAATACTTATTTTACCTATTAAATGCAAGCTGATATTGTACATATCCAGATAAATAATGTTCGATATCATCAATTCGAACACGATAACCGTGGTGTTTAATAAAGAAACTTCCTAGTATTCTTGATGGGTTTTTAAAATACATAGCAATTTCAGGATAAAAGAATCCAACTCTTTGATAATCTGCTCTAATATTAATTACATCTATCAAATATTGTTCATCTATTAAATTGTTTACCAATTCCTCGCGACCCGTATCTTTCGCTTTTTGAACTAATCTATATGTGGCCATTAACATTTCTAAGAATGTTGGAAATGTTGTTTCACGATTTTTAATATAATCTAAGTAATTATTCACATTTTTGATTCCAAATTCAAAATATTTGTCTTGTGGATTAATTTGAACTAATTCATTCGTACAATATCCTAACCAATGATCATGATATTGCCAATATTTCTTCTCAATGAAACGGTCCATCAAATTTTCTACAGTTTTTAGCCATAGTTCATTTTCATCCTTTTGATACAATCTCAATAAAGCAAGCGCTGCTTCACCATCGTAATAAATAATTCTAAACTTCTCTTTTACGCTTAAATCAGGATAATTCAATAAGTGAGTTGTCTCATATGTATCTTCATCTATCATTGAAAGAATACCTTTAGCTACTTTCTGAGCTGAATCAAGAAATTTAGGATTATCTTCATGCTTTAAATATTCACAAACTGCGAATATAAATGAAGCATTTTGTCCTAATTTGATTTCATTTGCTCCCTCTGTATCATCAAAGATATAAGCTTTATCATCAACCTCTAACAGTTGATTTGAAATGACATAATCAATTGCTTTTTCAACAGGTTGTAAGCTTTTACCTACATAAGACAGACCCTCAATTAAGGCATAAGTAGAAGAAGAGTGTCTTAAAATATTGTAGAATCCAATTTCATTATCAAAATGAGGAAAATATCCATAAATATATTTACCATTATCTAACAACATATTTTGTAAGAAATTAGTACTACTTTCAATTAATTGATCAATTTCATTATTTAAATCATTTACTTTTCTTAAACCTTTTTTATAGCCTTCGCTATATAGTTCATGTACTTCTTCATCACCTATAAAGAAACCTTGTGTATAGAATTTAATAACTTCTTTTTCATTATAGAATTCACTAGAAAATGCCTTTTTATTTGTAGTATATTTGCGTAAATAATTATTGATGTTTTTTTCCGAAAGAAATAACTCTTTAGTAGTATTATCTGGTCGAACAAAAGCATTCGCGTTAATTTCTTCAGGTAATACTGCAAAATTCCATTGACTATCAAATGCTATACCAAAATCTACATAATTTCTTCTTGTATTGATCAGTGTTTTTTTTAATTCTTTAAATAATATTTTTTCAGTCGACGTTACAATATCTAATTTAATCCACTCAGGAAGTTCCCCTGATTTCTTTTTAAATTTTAGTGCCAATTTTGAAATATCTTGTTTAAGATAATTAGTCTTTTTTAATAACTTAACCTGTGCTTTAACACTTGACTTACCTAAACTTAAAAAAACATAATTATTAATTTCAGTCTTATTATTTACTTCAGATATTAATTTCTCTAATTTATGTTCAAATTCCATTGTTTCCTCCTTATTTTTAAATATTTATCCTATTTCCATTAATTTATATCATAGTATTTAAAATAAAACCAGGCCATGTAAGGCCTGGTTTTAAGTTCTACCCAAAATTATGAAGTTTAAATATTATTTTTCTTCATTATTTTTGTTTTTACGACGTCTGCCAACTAAGAATAATCCTCCAAGCGCAGCGAATAGTGAACCAAATAATGTGCCATTATTTTGAGCATCATTACCAGTATCTGGTAACTCTTTATTATTTGGTTTATCTGTTTTGTCATTATGATCTCTATCTGCGTCTGAATCGCTGTCTGAATCTGAGTCGCTATCTGCGTCTGAATCGCTATCGCTGTCTGAGTCGCTGTCTGAATCTGAATCGCTATCGCTGTCTGAGTCGCTGTCTGAATCTGAATCGCTATCTGCGTCTGAATCTGAGTCGCTATCTGCGTCTGAATCGCTGTCTGAATCTGAGTCGCTGTCCGCATCAGAGTCGCTATCTGAATCTGAATCGCTATCTGCGTCTGAGTCGCTGTCCGCATCAGAGTCGCTATCTGAATCTGAATCGCTATCTGCGTCTGAATCGCTGTCCGCATCAGAGTCGCTATCTGCGTCTGAATCGCTATCTGCGTCTGAGTCGCTGTCCGCATCAGAGTCGCTATCTGAATCTGAATCGCTATCTGCGT
>ERZ1036435.494-NODE-494-length-15395-cov-11.514537_pt1 | contig 15395 bp, 6 predicted proteins | sample MGYA00514223_ERZ1036435 | MGnify/ENA primary metagenome ERZ1036435 (study PRJEB33795, sample SAMN09464927) | human gut metagenome | host: Homo sapiens | place: USA: Stanford, California | collected 2016-08 | study: EMG produced TPA metagenomics assembly of the... | reverse complement strand
CCCATCAAGCAGCCAAAATATGGGCAAAAAATGTCACAGTTGCAGCAATAAAAAGGCGAGTCCAGAAAAACAGACGCAGAAAAAACAAAGACTTAATCAAAACAAGTAGCGTGGGGGAGGCGAAGGAAAAGTGATCTGCAACATTGGACAATTAGGACAATGGCTAAAAGACCTCCAGGCCTCCACTTGTCACAGAGAAATTCAAGGAGAGGACCAAGAAAAAAAGAAAGAAAAGACTTATCTAATCCGTTCAATATATCTGATACTCACAAGTGCTTTGTACGCATGATCCACAGCAAAGCATGAGAAAACCACGTACGGCGTTGCAATACGCCAAAATGGGAACTGCCCTCCATCCCCCCCCCCCACTTCTTCGAAGAATCCACCACAGAGAGAAAAGACAGAAACAGAAACAAAACTGGCGAGCAAGAGAACTAACGCACAAGGAGAGAATGGAAAGGTGGAGATCAAAGTACTTCCAAAACTCCACACAGTATACCACGCAGAAAGGGGTTCCAGCTTATCCCTGACAACTGGGCTGGAAAGCATACTGTGAAAATAGGGAAGCGAGCCTGGTGCCAACGGTGACTGGCAGAGGAACACAGACTGCTCTGTAAGAAAACCAAAATGGCAAAAAAGCAAAAAGTGAAAAATTTCACTTCTGTTCGATGCCATTGCAATCAATGACAAAAACAAAACAAACAAAGCAGAGTGTGGACTGAGATATACTGACCTTCTGTAAATAAGAACCAGTAGAGAGAGAGAACTTGAAACAACTTTTGAACCTCACAAAGGCAGTGGGAAAGGTGTTTTGTGGGAGAATAAGGCACTACCATAGAAACAACTAAGTCACTACATTTTCAGCAGCTGCAATAGTCTGGAAAAAGATAAACAACACACTACCACACACACACTGATCTCAACACATAATATTACGACAGCTAGTTGTTACAACTTACTCTTGGAGACTTTTGAGGATTGTGATATAAGTTGTGAAAACAACAACAAGAACTACAAGAACTTTGATACTATCTAAACCCATTGGGAGGTATAAAATAATGGCTGATAGTAACATCACGATGTCATCTAGTGATGTATATGTGGATGGAGCTCCAACTGTTTTAAACGCGAATACATCGGTACCCATGGAGTCAGACCCATTATCGATATCAATACCTTCGAATTCCGTTACAATACATACATCTCAAAATGTTACTGACGTGGAGCCTGTGACAGCTAATGCAGCTTCATCTAACAACACTACTTCAATGCCAGTATCAAGCTTATCTTCTCAACAAAATACAACTACTACACCTGTACCAATCACACCTTACTATTCACAGACATATTCAAGCATCTCTAAAAACAGTTCGATATCTACAAGTTCATTACCCTCGATAACATCTGCAATATCAATCACACCGGCAAGCTCCAAAAACTCGACCTCGTCGTCAACTTCAATTACTTCAAGCTTGTTTTCAAGCAGCTATTTAACATCTGTCACGTCTTCCTACAATACCACAAGCAACATCATACCTTTCTCAACCTCTAAATCCACAGAAACTTATATCTCTTCACAGAGCACCTCTTTTTCAATCTCGTCTGAGTCCAGCGTTCAAATTTCCTCAAGTTCAAGTTCAAGTTCAAGTCCAAGTTCAAGTCCTAGTTCAAGTTCAGCACTAAATTCAAGCTCAAGTTCAAGTTCAAACACAGAATCAAGTTCAAGTTCTACTCCAATAATCTCAAGCACAATAAGCAAAAACTATATAATATACATCTATGACCAAAAGTTTGAGTTCACTGACGCGTCTACAACGTTTGATACCGACATTCCGGTAGAAACAAGGATTAAGATAACCCCAAACAAGATGGTTTCTTTTACTCCACCTACTGGAATCTTGACTACTGATGCAGCTCTATACCAGAAATATTTGGCTGGGACCCTTGACTGGAATTCACATGATACAGATGCTAGAATAAGAAACAGTAAAATAATAGGTGGGGTTGTGGGTAGCGTCTGTGGGCTATTGGTGTGCTCTGTGGTTATATTTCTTCTTTTCTTCAGAAGAAAGAGAAATACCCACAATTATATGCCAGATGATGATCTAACTAGCATAAAAGATGAAAAGGGAAGCTATTATGGGTTCTCCACAGAAAACACTCCATATAAGCCCGCGATCTCAACGAGAGATTTAACAGCTTCCAACCAAAGACTAAAGAAACTTTTCAGTAAGAAAGAGAACAGTACACCAACTAAGAATTGGAAGAAAGCAACTACTGAATATATGTCAACACCAAGCACAAATCCTTTCCAGGATGAGTTTGACTTTGACAAACGCTTGCCCTCTCCTCCAAATCTGGATAACAAGGGTATGACACCTTCTGATAAAATCATTAACCCTAGAATTGGTGAAAACGATGTTTCTATACCTCATTTACTTCTACCTGATAACGAGTCCATCTCATTAATATCTGAACCAGAAATCGAACAATCAACTAACACAGATACAAATGAACAATTCTCATATGTTTCTTCAATGAATAGCTACGGTCCTGGTAGCTCATTTGTTCCCTCATCTGTGGGTGACTATTCAACACTGTCACCAACCTCAATCCACATTGATGAGGATGGATCCATTTTATGATGAGTTGTCAATAAATTTTTCAACAAAGAGATCAAATCACAAAAACCATGTTAACTGGGTTATATTCCCAGCTGTTTCCCAGTTGAAACGGCAATTGTAATACTACTACGTAAGTGCTGGTCATTTGCTTGTCACGCCATATTAATATGTAATTATACAAATATTATAGAACTATACAAAATTAAATTGCTTTCTGCAAATAGAGTCAGAGTACAAAATTAAACATATTCAAACTTTAATAATGTTTCTTTATGCAATCATAGAGTCTAAAATACAAACGAATGAAAAATTAATAACAATTATATATTACAAGTTGTGTCAAATGTTAGGTAACATATACATCTTAATCCGTCTTTCTGGTAGCTTCTTCCTTTGCTAGCTTTTTTTGTTGCTTCTTAGATAACTTCTTAAATTCTTCCTCTTTTCTTTGATTGATGGCTTCTTGTTCTTTTCTTTCCTCAGCGTAGAAGGCTTGCAATTGTTTTTGGTAGTCATAGTTGGTGTACCACAAACCAATTTGCAACAAAATGACACCGAGGAACATAACTAACAATATGATGTTAGAAGATGCAATAACGGCCAAACCTTGATTTTGTGTGACTTCACCCCAGTTACCTGTAATGGAGCATTCAATACCTGTTTTTACATTAGTGATGAAGACACAGACGGCTAAAACGAAAAGACCCAACGACGCATATTCAAACAATTGCAAGTCTGGGTTTGGCTTATAAATTCTTATGGTATTACCAATTATACCCAATGCAACAACAAACCCAAGCAAATATAGAACTGGCATTGGTGTTGTGCTTAGCACTTGATAGTGCTTCAAAGCTAGATCAAATTGCTCTTGTGTGGCCTGTGGATTAAACAGTAGATGGTAATCATATGGTTGGCATGCAAAAAAGACACCCATTAAAAAACCTGTGGAGGTTAAGATCATGGCAGATCCGATAGTACAAAATTCAGCATAGGATAACATGTCTTTATAGTTTGTATTAAATTCGATAATATGATTTGCCGACCTTAACAACAATAAAGATCAGATCTTAGTTCAAAGAAATGGAGTATTTAATAATATAACCCATTGCAAAAGTCCTTACGCCTTTCAATGAGGATGAGTACCAGCATTGCTAAAACTCTCCCGTTATTTTCCAGCTTCCGGCTGTTGAATTTCTATTTCCCGTATAATATGATTTCATTAATTAAATAACATAAGTAGATTTAGCTGTTGGCTTGACACTTGTATTAAGAACAGTTATAAATTTGAATAACTGGTTCCTACGTAGCACAAATTAAATTAATTGTATCAAGATACCTGATTTACTTCATGATGATAAAAATTAACAACAGTATCAAACTTGGATTTTGAAATTTTTTAGTTTTCTTTTCGAGACATATTCCGATTTTTTTTTTGACATTATAGTATTACTCAAGTATATATCCGATTTATAACTCCAGTTATTTTTAGTTAACATTTTGAATACATTACATGTAAAAAAAATACTAGCCGACTTCCTGCAGCTTTAGACTTTTTCAATTGGAAAATATAGTACATGTTGGCGAGGTATTACATTATTGGCCTCCATCACAATTTGTTCTAACTTTGATCCGCTTTTACCAAAGCAGTTTCATACCGTCAAACATAAACACCTCAGGTTATTTGAATAACTGGATATTGGCTGGGTTGTCTAATGCCATATCCGTCCCCCCTCTTAATCAGATCCAGAACAGTAATAAGCACATAGTATAACCTAAATCGGCCTCCCCACCCCATATCTAAATATAAATATTTTACTGAAAGTCTATTTTACTACCGGTTTTTTCCAGCAAGAATTAAGATTTCAATAAAGACACTTTTAGCCAATGAAGCCTACCTACTTGAGGCGATAAGCAAGACTGCATATGTATCGTACAAATGGTTTAGATAACTATTATATACAAGCAAGCAAGATAACTAAAGGATTCCATTACCGAGGTGCAAGGAAATTATATCATCAATCTTTTCTATTGAACGGCTTTTGCCATATTTGTTTGAAAATGCCTATCTATACTAGCTCGTTAGGACGCCATCCCAAATTTTGATTGAGATATAGTGAAAAAGAAAAGATCTGTCTATCGTCCAAATTATAATGCTGCAATCCGAAGTGTAGCTACCCTGATATTTTTTCGAGGGGATTATGCTATCATAATTCAATTCTTGAGATGTCAATACAATAACGATTGTTTCATAAGTGGGATGAATACTGAACTTTGTGATTTTGTTTTACATCGAAATTTTGGTAACAGAAGAACATATACGTACGGCTAACATAAATCCAGACGCCCATATGAAATCTGTCTCCAAACTTTTCCTATGCTGCAATTCGTATCGTAGTTAATATATAATATGAGGCGATCATATTACAAACATAAAACCAGCTATCTCCGGTTATTTATGTCAGCATAATCTTTGCACCACCATTTGGAAAATAAAACAGGGGCAGCTACATTACCATCAGATACAATGCACATACTAGACTTTCAAATAATCGGAGCTGCTATACAAGTTTGTACAGTGACTTTCAAGGCTAAATAATCAATATACTAAGAAGAGCAATAGCAGAATGCAGTATGCTTCCTTTGCCCTTATGTTTGAGAGTATCATTCTTAAGGCATTAACCCACATTATAGTTACTTATACAAGCCAAAGTATGAAAAACATAGCACGAAGAGTATTCAGATGATTATCATTTAATAGGTATGCTTTTTTTTTTATCTCAAACTGGATATTAAATTTATGGGGGAGGGGAAGGAAAGCTATCATTTTTTCAAGCCATTAAACTATTAATAGGTATTGCAATCATGAAGATAGTTATCGATGGGATCATCTTCCTGTCTTTGAATTTCATATACCCTCAAATATTTGTCAGTAAAGTATTTTGGGCTTGATATTTAGAGCCGAGGTGATTCAAAACCCAAAATCAACCAATCGTTAGCGTCATAATCTAAACGATAGAGACCTAAAGAGGAACCCCATCCCACAATATTATTTTTTTGCTGCTTCCTCTGGAGAAGCGCATTATTTATCGTTAATCATTTCTTTTTCCAGTTTTTTTTTCTTATTTTTAATGTATCATGAATTGCTACGTATTTGCTGAACATAGCATGCGATCCTTTAACTGAAAATTTTTTTCATTCATTCACAAGCTGTAGCACAAGGATGAAGAAATCAATCCTCGAGTTCATTTATTATGTCAATTCCGATGAGATTCTAGGGGTTCTTTCAAATGTGATGCGACAGTTTACTATATTATAGTGGGGGGACCTTGCTGTAATTTTTCCTTTTACTATGTAATACCCTATCGATTTATTTGTGAAAAAGAAATGGTATGGCGATGGCATCCACCATTTTAACAGTCATTATAAACCACTCTCCTTGCCTTTCTTAAGGAACCATCTCTTCCCCCCATGATATTTTTTTTTTTTTTAACATTAACAACTCATCATCTGCCATCTATTGCGTACGGTGAGTTAACGAAAACTGGGCTTTTTTTTTTTTTTGCAACAGTCAATTATCTGCTCTCCTTCTCTAACTTAGAATCATCACAGCGAGAACACTGTTCCTACGTATACATAATGTTTGGATCTGCGCTATTTCAGTGTTGATACTTTTAAGAATCAAGGTCTTAAGTACATAGGTGTGATGAGTATTTCTTCATCATGCTAGTGCACTCAAAAACCTCTGAAGCAAAGGTTTTGCAGATTTTAACACAAAGACAAATGTCAAAAGTTACCTTTCGCAGTTGCTTTACTGTATAGAAAGGTGCTAAACCCTTTGTCCCCATTACATTTTTTCAATTTCACTTTTCCCTTAACAAACCATCTCAGCCACTTGTAATAGGTGCCAAAGACTAGAACCTATACCAGTTACTCAATTGAGTAATTTGTTAGATTTCTAACTCTTTGGAAATAAATAAAGTTGGCTTTTGGCTTTGTAAGTGTTTTCAGAGCTTTATTTTAACCATGTATAGTTATTTGTGCATTATGCTCTCCAGCAAGTGAATTAACAACCTGAAAATTTACTTAGTCAGTAGAATCCGTTGTAGTATCATACTTTAATCTCATCGCTTGTCCTTCTGCTGGCACGTAACATTTCTTTTAATTATATATTTTTTACCCTTAGCAATTCAAGACCAGAAACTGGTGTATAAACGGTCTGCTTATAAATTTTAGCAGTGTTAACTTGATTGTTACTGTAATGTTTCTACTAGAAAAAAAAAACAAAATAATGTTCAAGTGCTAATATTAATCTTGCACTTACTTATCTCTAGCTATGGTAGTCTTTGCACCACTGATGCCTAGCTACAATATTTACACAGAGAAAATATTTACTTAGGACTTTGAAGAAGTTTCCAGTACCCATTTCAGAAAATACCAGTGCGGTTGGCCTATCTCTCTAAACCGCACATTTTTTTAGTCTTGGCATTTCTAATATAATCATTTCAATCTACTAAACAAAGTTTTGTTCTCTTCAAATAAAATTTCTTCTCTAAGAATTATACATCAAAGATATATAAGTCGACAATATTTTAATAATACGACCAAATGTTTGAATCCAAAGAACTGACCTTTACATCTGCAAAACTTTTACAATCTCACACAAATATTAATTTGGTATCTACAAGTTAACTAATAGTGAAGTTATTTGGCTAAACCTTCTAATTTTAATATTATACCAACACAGCTATTTATTAGATTTAAAAGGTTCTTAATAGTATTATCACTAGTTGACCTATTGGGTATTGACATATTTCTCGCTAGAACCAGGACAACTTCAAATACCCAATTGCTCAAAGTTGCTTTTTAACTGATCATAATAGTTAACCTTTTTTGTTATAAATTAGTACTTTACTAGATTAGTATTTATCGCTAACCGCAATACTGCTCAAATTTCATTGTTTGAAATTTACACATGAAGTCTCTTAAATGTGTATTAGTAGGCGATAGTGAGGTTGGGAAAACGGCATTTTTGATGTCATACACTACTGGTTCATTTTCGCCAGAGTACGTACCCACTGTATTTGACGAGTATTTAACTACAATTCAGGATAAGGAGACAGGCTATACATTCCACACTACTTTCTGGGACACCTCCGGCGACAAGCAACATGATCACTTAAAACCACTGACATATCCCCAAACAGATGTATTTCTCGCTTGTTTCCCTTATAATGATATAAGGTCCTTTAGAAATGTTAAGGATAAGTGGATACCAGAACTTAAAAAATACATAAGAAAGTCAGATAATTCAAGTACAGTACCGATACTATTAGTAGCTACAAAGTGTGACCTAAATGATGATAACAGTTCAAATAATATATTGAATCAGTCTCAAGAAGTTGACGGCATGCCTTTACCTGAGTCATTGGTAGATGGCCTTGTAATAGATGAAAATTTATTAGGTTTTGTGAAGTGTTCTTCAAAGACGGGTTACGGATTACAGGATGTTATCGATAACGTGGCCAAATATGTTGGCGCTAAGGAAAGAGAACTAAGAAGTCTAAGTTCTAGGGATGTACCTGAGTTATATACCAAGACGAGTGACGTAGATCTAGTGGACAATAATGATTTTGTAAAAGTCAGCAGCACACCGTTAGAATGTGTGGATGGAGATGATGATATTCGAACAATTCCAGTATTGGCAAAAGCACAAAGTAAATCAAGAATGTCAAATAGCTCGAAAAGGACATCAGTAAAACGTATGTATTCTCGTCCACAATCTGAGAAGAGTTTAAAGAGTAAAAAATGGCAAGATAAGAGAGGTTGCATTTGCGTAATATTATAAACCTTCAAAACCTTTGTAACAATAGAAAGAAGCTGAATAATTTGTTTTTTATCTTATTATGAACTTGAGATAAACAAGTACAATGTATCAAGCTTCTATTTTAGGGTATATTTATAGGCCATACCCGAAATCTTTTATAGATCAGTTTTATTATTTATTCCCTATCCATACAGCAAAAAAATAACCCTAAATCAAATGCCAAATAAATTACATTAATATATTCTCAAGAAGAGCGTCTTGTAGACTTATACATATGAGAGGAATTCAACTGAATAGAATTATTATCTGTGAAACAGCCATCATAGTGGTAATGTACTGTGTAGTTACACACGTAGCACGTCATACAGATGGGTTATTCACTTGATTGCTGCGTGAAAAAAAAAAAAAATTTGCGATGCGATGAGCTGAAAATGCGATGAGGTGAAATAATATAGGTAGTCACACATGAGTCTAAGAATTAACCTTATTCTCATATAAAATTCTGCAGAATTAACACTTGTTTCATTGTTAAGTCAAATACATCAAATATAATATAAAATAATAATGGCCGAAGAAGGTAAGGTAGAAGAGAAGAAACTCTCTAAGAAACAACTAAAGGCCCAACAATTCCGTAAGTCCAAGGAAGAAAAGACTACAGACGCCAAAAGGAAGATAGAAGAAGAAGAGAAAAAAGAGGAAGAGCAACCAAAGAAAAAGAGGAAAACCAGAAGAGGTAAGAAAGGCAAAGGTAATAAGAATGCAAGCGGGAACAGATTCATAGTGTTTGTTGGTGGCCTCCCAAAAGATATTACTGCTTCAGAACTTCAAGTACATTTCAAGAGTAGTGGCCCTGATGTTATCAGGTTGAGAGCTGAGAAAGGTATTGCATTTTTGGAATTTGATGGTGATAAGGATAAAACTGGTATTCAAAGACGTATGGATGTTGCCTTACTTCAGAATAAGACCATGCTAAAGGATAGAAGAATCAATGTAGAGCTTACTGTTGGTGGTGGTGGAAATAGTCAAGACAGGCTGGAGAAACTACGTAAGAAGAATGAAAAGTTTGAAGCTGAAAGACAAGAAAGAATGGCTAAATTCATAAATAAATCCACACCAAAAGATAAGAAATCTGACTCAGATACAACAACAACTACCGGTATTCATCCTGACAGAGCTAAACTTCTCAAGTAAAAAAATTTATAGAAAAAGATAATACTGCAAATAATTGCCTTTCATTTAAGTTAAGAAGTCCAAATTAATAAAGAACATGGAAATTTACATCATTAGAAATATCATCATAAATACTATATGCATTTCTATTCCAAGGCAAATTTATATAGCCCCCCTCCTCTCAATTAGCGTATATCAACCAACGTATCAAATTTGTAATTCAAGGAGTTTACACCACAATTTGGCTGGTGCCAATAAAATATACACTTTGATGAATACTACTAAGTTATGCCAATAACCCAAAACCAGGAGTCTAATAGTCTAAAATCTCCACCGAGTTACAACTGCAAACACCACTATTGAAAGAGGGATGGGATTTGATGGTATATGGTTGTACCTATTTTACACCGACCACAAACCCACATTACAGCACGATGCCACATTGTATTAGAATCATATGGTGCTGTACTACTTACTACGTTATTGATCACCCCAGTTCTCTTTCTCTAAATAAAGTGGAGGTAGGAGAATAAGGTTCAAAATGGGATGTTATTCTAAATTCGTCCATTGATTGCTCTGTAGATGTCTGGTTGCGGGTTGAAGGTGGGCCTCTGATTAAAATGATTTTGAATGCCATTGAAAAACAACAAAATACGTCATCTCGTCTTCGAGAGAACTCCCTTTATTGTTCGTTGTCTAGTTTTTAGTGTCGACTTGAATAATGAAGATATCTGTTAGTAAACTGGAAGTTGTGCTCAACCTGTTCCGTATGCCCACAGGCATAGGTTACATCCTAGGGATGCAGTCACTATCGTGTAACCGTGGGGCATCGTAAATTAGTCGGACGTGCGACTTCGCTTGTTGATGTGGGGAGACTCCCATTGTCACTGGCTACAACCCATTTTTTTGTGTGTAGTGGTCCTCACGTAGACAAGCTGCCTTGCAACGTGTGGGATACATGTAGACATGTACCAACTATCATCAAAGCATTATAGGGATACCTTTTCTCTCATTTAATTCTTTGATGTGCGGGGGGGAGAGTGAAGAAAAGAATGAAAAGGGTGGGGAAAGAAGATGTGAAGTCGAGAAAGAGATGATCATCCGAATGGCTAAATTTAATATTTGAGACACACTGCCTTATCTTTCTCCTCTACTGTCTATTTGATGGGAAAGCCGGATTTCAGCGGAGCTTTTGAAGTTACAGGCCCGTTGTACTATACTTCGAAGTAATTACTAGTGAATGTGCTTGTATTCTGAAGGTAATTCGAATAGGTGACAAAAAGAAAAAAAAACTATGATGAATGCGGTTGTGTAGACGTAATCCATTCAGAGTAAAAGCAGACAGAAGTAAATGGGTTATTCTTAATACCCCTTCTAAAATAAATGTGCTCTTACCTACAAGACAAGTCTGCTTTGATCTACTTCTTTGAGTATTATCCGATGGTGAGCTGCTTTCCTTTTATTTCTTGTTACGTTCAAGGAAGCACTGCTCTAAATGGCTAGACTTTCCGATACTGTGCGTCAATAAAAGGGTATCATTACTATTAGCCCTATGTGTTTCTCTGTGCGAATGCACAAATAAGAGCTAAAGCATATGAAACAGACACACATTCATCTAAAATCAAATATCCGTTCCGATTTAAACTGGAGTTATTACTTTTGAGCACCACATTCTCAAAATATATAAAAGAAACAACAAAACTTGCTAATTGATTTACCAAAACATTGCTAAACGTAATTGTACAGCACTATGAATTATTATTGTACAATTAAATATTAGAATCAATCTGGATAAATCAACTTCATCATACACAACCATCATCAGTAATGCTAGAAAGTTTAATACCTAGACTTTTCCCGAGAACGGATAATAGAATAAGGTCAACACAAGAATTAACAGCTGTTTTTGAAAGTAATCCTAGCTTATCGGCTACTGAAATTGCAGAAGAGATCAATAGATACAATGATAGTTATGATTTCAGCATACGAGAGCTAGTATTATCTCGTTCAACAGCGGGCACTATGCTAAGTAAGTCAAATATGCTGGATGCTGCAGTGGGAAATTCTAATGGCACATGGTTAAAGCTACATGACAATGAAGCTGAATCTTCAAAACCACCAAGTTATGATTTCTCTTGGCTCAAATCTTATACATATTCAGAGAGTTCTCATATATTAACACCGGTAAATGTGGGGTCACAGCAATCAGTAATGTCATTTGAGGAAGTTCTGCCAAACCTTGTATTTCAGAATCCATCACTTACAATTGGTAGTGAAGGAACTATTCCCATTGAGAACCTTAAACGTGCGAACAAATCCGATAACCCATTTAAGATTCCAGAGAATGCAACACTAATTGAAACGGAACAACTCTGGTCACCAGTCATTGAAAATATACCATCACGCTTTAAGATAGATTCCGAGACATATAAGAGAAAGAGAATGGAACAACTATTATTTTTTGAGCGCTCCAGTAAATTAGGCAAACTATTTCGTAGAACTAGCAGTAATAGTAATGGTAATCATTGTGATGACTGCTCATCCAACGTAAGCTCGCAAAGTACTACGTTTTCAACAACAAACAACAGTACACATAATGGTGTTGTTAATATACCCAATAATACAGCCCCAATCAGACATAATATACAAAGAAAGTTACCCATGGATGGAATTTATCTAAATACATCGAATACCAAAAAGAGTATATGGAAGCAATACCAACTTCTCCAATTAGAAGGCAAAAAAGTTGTTTATATGGATGGAGAGAATGTAGAGGAACGTTCTAATATATTGGGATTTGGTGCGAGCGGTGAAGTTAAATTAGCAACAAAGATGGGTGATAATAAGCTCTATGCTATTAAAGTCTTTCATGATATCGCAATGGATGAAATATCCCGGCTTGAAAATTCAAGTGAAATGTCTGTTGATATAGAGACCAACGATGCTCCAAGTTCAGTAGAACATTCCCTTGGGACACATGAAGGCATTGATATTTTCAAATTATCAGCTAGAATGCGTAGTTTGAAAAGGATACATACTGAATATGCCATAGGTAGTGCTTTGAATCATGAAAACATTATTAAAACATACGACTTATTTTACGAGAACGGTAGCTTGTATACCGTTATGGAATATTGTGATTATGATCTATATGCACTTGTAGTAAGCAATAAACTCACTTATGATGAGGTATGTTGCTATTTCAAACAAGTGCTGCATGGAATTAGTTATTTACATGACATAGGTATAAGCCATAGGGACTTGAAACTAGACAATTGTGTTGTAAATAAAGAAGGTGTCTTAAAGTTGATAGATTTTGGCAGTAGTACAGTATTTAATACGCCCTACCTCGAGCATAGAGTGGTAATGAGAAGCTCCGGCATACATGGTAGTAACCCTTACTTAGCACCAGAAGTATGTTATTACTGGAGTTACGACCCCAGACCAACAGATATATGGGCTGCAGCAATAATGTTTATCTGTATGATTACCAAAAGGTTCCCATGGAGGGAGCCTCGTTGTTCTGATTTGCAATTCACTAGGTATATCAAGTACAAGGAGCCCCAAGAACAGATAATGTCGCGCCACGTTAATAGTAAAGTATTATTGCGTCTATTACAGAAGACCCCATACGAACATCTCAATAACTCAAGTAGGGGTGTAAGTGAACGCCATAAACATAGGAAAAACCTACATGACTATGAACACTACTGTAGATTTTTGGAAAAAAACAGGTATCTTATGGATCCCTTGGTGTTAGTACCAGAAGAGGCCCAGCAGGTACTAAGCCATATGCTAGAATTAGCACCGGCATGCAGATTCAATATACATGAAGTTCTTAGTGATCAATGGGTAGATGGCATAGAGGCATGCACTATAAGGAACGAGGCTCCTTTGAGCGGCTGCAAGTCTGATAACAAGAGTAAAATGTCAGCAGCACAAGATGTGTATGCAGATACCATAATAACACATAAGCATAGTTCATTACCTCAGGCATCTGCACATATGGGACAACTACAAAATGAACAGGAGAACAAGAGATAAAACATCATTTTACAAAAACATGGGGCGGTTATTTACCATTATTATTGTAGTTATTATTAGAATTTTTTTTTTCCTTGACTTTTATTTTTCTTCATGTTTTTAGTTTCATGGTTCACTTCACGTTAATACAACTTCAAATATAGCATACATGTAAAATTAGTTAGAGAGTTACAAATCATTTCATGTATATGTTAACAGTTCACAAATACTTTTATTTCCAAGTAAACTGAATTTAGAAAATAAATCAGAATGACGCCAATATGACACCTTCATTTATTATTATCAAACAAATTGTCCATGGCTATCCTCCCGTCTCCTCTTGCCCAGCCCAACTCTCACTACAAAGCCTTTAAACATATATATTTGTTTATGACGTAAACGAATTGTACTAACATCTTTATTAAGTTGTCACATCACAGGTATCTGATTTACGATTTTATTTCAATTTATTTCTTTTTGGTTTTCCTTTGAAAATCTATATATTCGGGCCAAACTCTTTTCTTTTCGGTAAAAAGTAAACGTTTTTGTGCGTTGATACAAATACAAGGTCTGAAGAAGAAACTACGGACGTATCTGCGGTTAGGGGAGTGTGTACCCCGCACTTATAAAAAGAATTAGAGACGCCAAATGAAAACAAGAAATTTGACACAATTTTTTTTGTTTCTACTTATTTTTCTAGGGACGTACCGTTGCCCTTCCCTTGCTTTTTTTTTCATTCTTACAGCCGTTGTCCCAGTGTGTAGAAATCCTCATTTGTTTCTTTTACCCCTCACTTGCCATTTTTAGCATTGGGGGATTTCAAATACAATAGCAGACACTGACCAGGATACTCATTAGTATAGCGTATGCGAAGGGAATTATACATCCGCATAGGAAGGGTTCTCTTTTACCACCAAATACCCCAATAAAAAAAAAGGACTTACTTTTCTATGTGGAACTAACCGCCCACCCCCACCACGTTGACTGTGGTAAGAATCTTTCGACATGCATCTTGAAAAAAAAAATTTACACGGCTGTAGAAATTCGGACTTGTATATCCGACCCAGGATCACTAAATTCCCCCATTATATTTCTTTTTGTGTACAATTTTGTTGCCGTAGCCGCAAAAGTAAGTTCTCGGACTAATGGATGTAGACCAGAACAAACCAACGCGGCTCTACATCATCATAAAAATACCCATTTGTCCGACTGGGATGTGCAGAAAAGGCGAACAAGCACATCCCCCTTTGGAACATTTCCTTAAGATGTCCAAATATGGCTCTAACACTAACCAGGTATTCACCAGTGCCAAAGGGTTCCCGACATATGAACCAACATTCTTGGGTGTGCAATATTTGCTACAAAAATAAAATAAAGCTACATTCACGGTAAAAGACTACCATCTCCCCCAATAACCAAGACCTCCCCCCCTCCTGTCCCCGGTGTTCCAACCCCGGGGACACGGAAAACGCGGCTTTCCACATATACAAGTAATAACATCCAGACGTATTTTTAGCTGTAAACTGCCGGACCCCCATCATCAACGGGACAGTTCAGCCCAACTTCTTGGGACTGTTTGTTCTAACGCCAATTGGCACAATTCCTAGTCCAAGACAACCTTTTTACCCCACTGTTTTTTTTCATTTGCTCCTAAAAAAACAGTGCACACAACTTAGTGTAAACAACAATAGCGATGCCCCTCCCTCAGTCCCGTAACAAAGCAAAAGCACAAACTCCCAAGATCCCGCTTATCC
>ERZ1036435.487-NODE-487-length-15551-cov-95.150684_pt1 | contig 15551 bp, 22 predicted proteins | sample MGYA00514223_ERZ1036435 | MGnify/ENA primary metagenome ERZ1036435 (study PRJEB33795, sample SAMN09464927) | human gut metagenome | host: Homo sapiens | place: USA: Stanford, California | collected 2016-08 | study: EMG produced TPA metagenomics assembly of the... | reverse complement strand
GAACCCGGGAATGCACACTAATCCCGAGGTTGCAGGTTCGAGTCCTGTCGGGGGCACAAACGGTGCATTGTCGCTAACTAGATACGTAACCGGCACGCCGAACAAGCGTGCGATAGCCTCTAGCTCATCGAGTTGCCAGCGCGCCGCGCCTCTCCAACGCTGGTTAAGTGCCGGTTGCGACATGGAAATAGCGCGCGCAAGTGCCGATTGACTGTAACCGCGCCGCGCCGCTTCAATCCGAATGTTTTCGCAAACAACATCGCTTAGCGTGCGTTCCAAAACCGTTGTGCTCATGCGGATACTGTATTCGATAATCGGAACAGATGCAATAGTGAATTGACACTTATTCGATTATCGTATTGCACATAAACCGATAATCGAATAAACTAACCGCATGTCCACATACAACACCGCCGTTACTCGCACTGTGAAACGGCACATGCAATCTCTTTCAATTTCGCAAAAAGCCTTAGCCAACGATCTTGCAATGTCGCAAACGGCACTATCACAGCGTATGCGTGGCGCGGCGCGCTGGCAGCTCGACGATCTAGACAGGCTCATTCAATTAGGTTTCCCAATCGGTCTCGATATTTTCGGCGCAGCTATTAGTGAGGAATACACCCGTGAAGGTTAATAAAGGACTGTTCGTCTCTTCCATGACGTTTTTCGCGATTCTCATCTCTGTCCTGATCGCCTCTTTCAATATTGCCGGTTACACGATGACGTGGCCGCATTTCGCAACCTTTTTCGTCTCGATGCTCTGGTACGGATCGGAACTGAACCGGGAGATGAACCGATGAGGTATCCGATCACAATTAGCGACGAGGCGCAACGAGAGTTCATTCTTGAAACGATTACCTCTCTTCATACCTTATTGCGCATTAAACAAACTATTTTACAGTGCAACTTTAACAATACTGAAGAAGCGGACGATGCTGTAGAGCTGATCAGCGAAGCACTTTCCGATATCAGGTATTCAATCTTTGGTCTGCAGGTCATTCCTTGTAAAAGGTCCGACGATGAGTAACGCGGGACAAACGACGTATCAGCTTGTTGATGCTTTGCGTCGAGCTGGCTGGGGTATTCTGCGTGGCTCTGAGAATCGCTGTGCACGCACGCTGTTGGAGACGCTCGCAGGCACTATGAGGTCTCTTAAGACGGATGCACGCGGATATATGACTATTACCGCCGCGCAGCTCGCTGATCGCGCTGGATACTCCGAGAGGCATGTGCGCCGTTGGCTGCCGATTCTTGAGGATCTCGGTATTCTCTCGTGGTCTCGCGGATGGATTGAAGAGGGTAAGCCTCAGCCGGGATCGATGAAGATTAACAAGAGTGTGCTCGTCGATTACGTGCAAGATGCTCGTATTCAGTATGACGAAGCTGTATTGCCCTTGAGGGCTGCTAAGACCGCCGCGCGCCTCTCTAAGCTCCGTTTGCTCAGAATTAAGCCCTATCCGCGTCGCGGTCAGGGCCGTGCGGACATCACGTCTGGCCTCTCCTCTTACGAGAGAGCGACCGCGCGAAGCGGTTCGCGCTCTCTCAGTCTTTCCATTCCACCAACGAATAAGAGCAACGCTGTTAGCGTTGCCGCTGTTAGCGAGGCAAAGCCAATGACGATAATGATCACCTATCAAGCTTACATGTATAAGAAATATCCCGGTACACCGTCTGCTCGCTGGCTTGACTTTGTAAAAATTGATCCCGTTGCAGAAGAGCTAGCAGTATGTGGAGCTCTTAGCTACGAGGATCTACGCAGGCTTGAAACTGATATGCACGCCGAGCACGTGAATCTCACGGGAGTAGGCACGCGACTATGAGCAGCGAGGACGATCGTTACCGCATTAAGCTCGCTATTCACGCTGTTCTCGACAGCATCCTTGATGCTAAACACACTCTGCCTGAATCCCCTTACTCATGCTCTGGTGTGCAACTTGAGTTGCATACGCAGCTCAATGAAGCTCACGCTCTTATGATGCACGCGCTCTATCTCGCGAATCAGGTGGACTAAATGCAAACGACAGCATGGACCGAAGAAGAGTGCGCATCGTTCCTACAAGTCGAGCCGGAGTATCTGCGAAAGCTCAGGCAGCGAGGAGGAGGCCCACCGTTCGTGAAGGTAGGCAGGAGAGTCCGTTACATTCCCGCGCACGTCTCCCGTTGGCTCGATCAAGCAGCGACGACTACCACACGCTCAGCAACGCCGGTGATTGTCTCATGAGATCGCAGCGTAGGGATGACTGGACGAGCCTCTCACATAAGCAGAGGAAGGCTTTCACTCTCGAGCTGATCCGCATCTACGGCAACCTCTGTTGCTTGTGTGGATTGAGGATCAAGCGAAGGGAAGAATCATGCGAGCATCTGATCCCACGTAGTAAGGGAGGCAGGACAACGCTAGAGAACTGCAGACCAGCTCATATTAGATGCAATAGCGCGAAGCGTGACCGTGAATATAAAGGCCCATCATCGGTGATCTATGACGCTACAGCACGCTTGTTCACCGGTTAGTGGCGTTTTTTCTGGCTAAAAGCACGGTTCTACACCGTGCGCTAGCCGAAAAGTCCCTCCCCAAAACACTGAAAAAAAATGGAGTTTCACCTCAAAATGGACTTTATCGACGTGCCTCTAGATAGCGATATTTTTAGGCAAAATAGCGGGTATTTAGCCGAGAATCCCGGAGAAGTCGAGAAATCGTATCGTATTCAGATTGAATCAATGAAAGAAGCTGGATATCTCGACGAGACACACACCGGATTGATCTCCCTCGTGCTTAAAGCCGCGCGCGCAGTAGACGATATCAAGCCTACTGACGCAGCTAGCGGACGCGCGCAACTATTCAAGGCCTTAAACGACATCGCAGATAAGCTCCCGAGGCCCGCAGAGCAAGCACACGACCCTCTGCAGAAGCTTACAGAGGTACTCGATGCCGTAATGATCCCTATGCCAGCCGACCCACGCGAAAACTAGAATGTTTACCCACTTTCCGCCTCCCGCTTTCGGTCCTCGACGTGATCCGTCATATCAGAGCGAGGAACCGAGACTGACAGCGATCTCGATCGCTCTCGGTAAGATGCCGCAACCGTGGCAGCGGTATGTATGGGATGTGGGCACGCAGTACAAGCTAAACAGCCGAGGAGAGAAGCTATACAAGTATTCAGATGTCCTCGTAACTGTCCCTCGGCAATCCGGAAAGACAACGCTACTTAGGCCTATCCGTATCCTCCGCATGCTCGAGAATCCGAGCGCGCACCTCTTTGCGACGGCACAGACAGCTAAGCACTCAAGCCTCCGCATGCTCGATATGATCGACGCAGTAGAGCAGTCCTCCCTATCAAGCTATTTCAAGCCCCGCCGAGGAAAGGGAGACGCAGGCCTCGAGCTGCTCGCTAACGGAGCGAAACTCTCGCAGTTCACACCAAACGAGGAAGCGATTCACGGGGAAACGAGTATTCACGTCGATATGGACGAGATCTGGTATTTCTCCAAAGCTCAAGGAGACGCAATCCTCGGAGGTGTACGACCGTCGGCAGTGACGCTCGGCCCGCGCGCGCAACGCTGGTACACATCAACTATGGGAACACTCGCAAGCGAGTTCATGAACGACCTTGTGGAAAAAGGCCGCGCAGGCACCAAACCGAGCATGTGCTATATCGAGTTCTCACTCCCCGTAGGTGAGGACTACCGCGACCCCGCAGCATGGTGGAAGTTCCACCCAGCTTTAGGGAACACGATCACCGAGCAAGCACTCAAAGACGAACTCGACTCGATGAGTGAAGGCGAGTTCATGCGAGCCTATATGAACCGGCTCACCGACGTGCAGGATACGTTCATTCCTCTGCAGATGTGGGACGACCTCGCCGATACAGAGATTATCGCTCCCGCGCTCGATGACATCACTGTAGCGTTCGAGGTGGCACCACAAAACGCGTGCGCCGCCGTCGTGGCCTCATGGCAAGGAGAATCAGGACCGTGCTCTCGAGTGATCCACCAAGCGCCCGGCACAGCGTGGCTCATCCCCTATCTACAAGATTTGCACGCGCGCGGGATTACGCGGCTCGCAGCGGACGGAGCAGGCCCCGTGCGACGGATCCTCGACTCAATCGGAGACACTCTCCCCGTAAAGGTCCTTGAATTCCAAGAGCGCCGCCTCGCCGATCAAACATTTATCACCGCTGCTCGCGACGATCACACTCTCACTCATGATGGATCCGACGTACTGCGACAAGCCCTCTCAGCCGCGCAAGTGCGCCGCGTGAATGGCCTCGAGCTGCTCGATCGAGAAAAGAGCCTCGCTCCTATCCCCTCGCTCATCGCTGCTAGCGTCGCCTTGTATGCAGATACGCACCGTGAAGATAACTACGTACCTGTACTCGTTGCATAAAAGGGCCTCTCATGGCCCGTACACACCCCTGTATGACCCAAACAGTACCGATTAATAGACGCGCACCGGCCCGAGCGCGTTTTATCGTCGTATGGGATTTTCAGCGCGCCTCCTCGCAGCTATCGGGATTGATACCCGATCAACTGCCTATGACCCGCATGTGACGACGCTCGCCTCGAGCGGTCTTGCGAGCGTTCGTAGCGCCTCTGATCCCGGCACGCTCTCTCTCGAATCCGCAGTGAGCCTCTCAGCCGTCTACCGCTCAATCAGCATCATTGCTACCGCTATGCGCCAGCTCTCTCTCGTCGTGGAAAAGAAAGGAGAGCAGCTAGCAGCTAACGATGTCCCCTCGATCATCCGCCGCCCGAACCTCCACCAATCACGCGGGGATTTCGTCGAGACCGCGACTATCTCCCTCGCCGCAACTGGAAACGCCTATATCAAGGTCGAGCGTTTCGGCGATAGCGTCGATTCCCTTACAGTGCTCGACCCGTGGCTCTGTCACGCAGTGATCGACGAAGCAACCGGGGTAAAGACTATTGCCTACAAGGGTAAGAGCTACAGCACCGACGAGATTCTACACGTGCCTCTGCTCACTCTCCCCGGTAGCGCTACTGGCCTCGGCCCGATCCAAGCCTCACACACGGAACTTTCTACCGCGAAGGATATCCGCGATTTCGCCGCAGGATGGTTTAAGAACAGCGGACAGCCCAGCGGGATTCTTTCGACCGATCAGAAGGTTAACCCCGAGGACCTCATTGCCATGCGCAATGCATGGAACTATCTCGATGCAGACGGGAATCCTCTCGACATGTCGGCTAATCCCTCGAGGATCCGAGTATTCCCGCACGGCATCTCCTATAGTCCTATCCTCATCTCTCCCCGCGAAGCACAGTGGATCGAAGCGCAGCAATTCAACACGACGCAAATCGCGCGGATCTTTGGCATTCCTGCGCCTCTCCTCCTCGCAGCCGTCGAAGGCAACGCGCAGACATACAGCAACGTCGAACAAGAATGGATCGCGTTCACTCGGTTCACACTGCAGTCCTACATTACGCGCCTCGAGGACGCACTCACGTCGATTGTCCCGCGCGGACAGCGCGTTAAGTTCAACGTAGAAGCACTGCTCAGGTCCGACACGACCACGCGCTATGCCGCGCACAAAACAGCGATTGAGATGGGCCTCTACTCCGCAAAGTATGCCCGCGAAATCGAAGGAATCCCCGCCTCCGCCGCCCCAGAAAGCACAGCTAATGAATCTTGAAACGATGCAGACACGCTCCCTAGAGTGCCGCGCGAAAATCGACGGCCTCACAATCGAGGGAATTGGAGTCCCGTTTAATCGCGAGATTGCGTTCGGGAACTGGTATGAGCAGTTCGCTCCCGGGAGCATCGACGATGCAGGAGCAATCCTCCGGTATGGACACTCAGAGCCAATCGGAGTGATCACTCACTCAGAGGACACCGCAGACGGACGCAAGATCACCGCGCGGATCTCCGATACCCAGCGAGGCCGCGATATCGCGCAGCTGATCCGCGACGGAGCCCTCACAAAACTATCGATCGGATTTGAGCCGATCGAGTACGAAACTCGAGACGACGGAGACGGCACGCACATCACGTACACGAACGTGCGCGCGCGCGAGTTCTCTGTCGTCGAGTTTCCCGCGTACGACACCGCGACAATTTCCGAAATCCGCACCCAACCCGACACGACTCAGCCCGAAAGGCCTCTAATGAACCTCGAAGAAATCCGCTCACAGATCAGCGACGCGATCGCGCCGCTCACAACCGCAATCGACGATTGCGAGCGCGAAATCCGCTCTATGCGCACCGCCTCCGCCTCCGCCGAAAAGCCGTTCGAGTACCGCTCGTTTGGTGCCTATGCGAAGGCTCTCGCAGCTCGCGAAGAAATGGCAGTGCGAGCCTATGAAGGCGCAACCCTCGCGCAGGCCGTTGCCCGCCCCGCATGGCTCGGCTCTCTCGAGAAGCGCATGCAGGCTAAGCAGGTGGTCACAAATCTGTTTACGCACACTTTTGATCTCCCTAGCGAGGGCATGACTGTCGAGTATGCCGTCAAGAAGGGAGCGAGCACGATCAGTATTGACTCTGACCATAAGGAAGGAGAAGCACTCCCGACCGGTAAGCCCGCGCCCTACGAAGTCAAGAGCGCTACTGTCATGACCTACTCCGGAGGCGCTGAGATCAGTTTCGAGGCAGTCGAGCGCGCCTCTATCTCGCTGCTCGATGATATCCTCTACGATCAGGCATTTACCTACGCTACCTCGATCGAAAACAAGACACGCGAGCTGTTTAACACCGCTGTCACCTCAGCTGAAAACACTCCGCTCAAGACGATCGCGAACCTCAACTCTGCCACCGTTAATGATTGGACGGATTTCGTGCTCGCTCTGATCGACGCGTACGATGCCACTCCCTACGTTCTAGACGGCCTCGCAGTCTCCCCGCAGGTGTTCCAAGCGCTCGCCGCTCTCGATCGCTCCCCGAAGGCACTGCAGTTCTCGAGCGCCCCGGTGGATCACCAAGGCACGATTACTCTCCCGACCGGTCGAGGTGATTTCGCGACGATCACCGTGCAGCGCGTGCCGAACTGGACCGGTAAGCATGCGGTCGGTTTCTCGAGCGAAGCGATCCGCGTGCAAGAAGCGCCGGGTGCGCCCTACCGTCTGCAGGACTCGCAGATTTTCTCCCTCACGAAGCAGCTCGCAGTTTACGGATACGCGGCTCACTACACGCCGCGCCCCGAACTGATTAAGGCCATGAAGTTCAATGCCTGACATGACTAGCGCCGTCGCGGCATACGTGCACGGAGCCGCTGCGGATACAGCGTTTATTGAAGAGTGCACCGAATCCGCGACGGCACTAGTCGATCGCTTCATAGGCAGCAGCCCGGTCCCTCCCGCTGTTCGCCGCTCAGCAATCCTCGAGGTAGCCGCGAACCTCTTTAACCGCCGCGCTTCCTCGCGCGATTCCTCAACCGCTCTCGACGCAGACTCGACAGCGCAGTTTTTCCGCCCCGCCCTTGACCCTCTCACTCCCGCCTATCCGCTCCTACGCCCGTACATGAAAGCGTTTTTCGCATGAGTTTCTACGACCTCGAGGAAATCAGCGAAGCAGCGACGATCCCCGGTATCACGGTAATCACCGCTCCTGACCTCCTACGCCCTCATCTCGCAGCCGGTGAAGCGTGCATCTGGATCGGAGCGCCGGAGTCAATCGAGTTCGAGGGATACGGACAAGGAACATGCTCATGGAAAGCGGCTCTCGTGCATCCGGATTTCCGCGATCACCTCGCCGCACTCCCCGAACTACTCGAATACGCGAGCCAGCTCGAGCCGCGCCTCTCAGTAACCGCAATCCGCCCCGACACAATCGACCTCGCCGGGACCCTCTACCCGGCTCTCGAGATCAGTTTCGAGACAACGTTTAGAAAGTGAACACTCTCATGGCAGCACAGACAACCAAGTTCCCCAAGCTCGGCCCCGGACGGCTGCAGTTCGGAGAAACCGCCTCCGCACGCGAGTTCTCCGCTCGCCTCTCCTCCGTCAAGTTCTCGCCGACAATTAAGGACGAGGACCCCGTTCCTCTCCTCGACGGCAGCGAGTTCGTTCCCGCCGGTGAAATCAGCGGAGAAATCTCCGGTACGTTCTATCAGGACTTTGACAAAAACGGCCTCACCGCATGGACCTACGCGCACGCAAACGAGATCATGCCGTATCTCTTTGTTCCGAACAACGCCGAAGAGATGACCCTCAAGGGGAAAGTCAGGATCAAGCCCGTTGCGATCGGAGGGGAAGTCAAGAAGGAAAACACTACTGACTTTACTTTCGCGACTGTCGGAGGCCTCCCCGAAATCTCATTTGGCCCCCTCCCCTCCTAGACATGGGAACTGGACGCGGCAAAAGCCCGCTCGTCGAGGTGACGAACGCGCGCGAATATCGCCGCCGTATGAAAGCCGCAGGTGAAAGCCTCGAGGACCTCAAGCAACTGCACAAAGACATTGCAACGCTCGTCGTCGCCGAGGCTCAACACCTCGTCCCCCGCAAAAACGAAACACTAGCCGGAACAATCCGCGCCGCAGGATCTAAGACTGCTGCGACGGTAAAAGCTGGCAGCAAGCGAGTTCCATACGCGGGAATGATCCAATGGGGACGCAAAATCTGGCCCTCCACGCGAGGCCCAAAGCCCGCTAGCGGCCGGAAAAAGCATCCCTCAGTCTATCTTCCCTCTCTCTTCCTAACAGAGGCAGCATCAGCCTCCGAGCCGGAGTGGGTAGGTATGTACATCCGTCAACTAGAAAACGCACTAGCCGAAGCAACCGGAGAAAAATAATGCAACGCCTATTTATCGATTACGAGCTCACAGACGGAACCGTAGGAACCACACGCGTTTACGCAGCCGACAAGGTCCTCGCAGAAAAGACATGCCGCATGCACAGTTGGCCTGTCGAGGACGGCCCGCGCCTCATGACTATCATGCTCTACTCGGCCCTCAAGCGAACGAAGGCCATTACCGACGATTACGAGGCGTTTGTTGACACTGCGCTCGTCGATTATCAAGCCCGCGCCGAGGACATGGACAAGGAAAACCCTACCCAGTCGGAGGAGTAACCGCTTCAGTTGTCGCTCTAGCCATGCGGACCGGAATACCCGCCTCCGTATGGCTTAGCGAGCCTCCGGAAATCTTAGAGACAGCTCTCATCATCATCAGTAACGAAAGCGAGTAAACCTCATGGCTGGCGGTAAAAGCGCGATCCTCTCCGTAAAAATCCTCGGTGACGCGTCGAGTGCTGTCAAAGCCATGCACGAAACTGAGGATGCAGGAGGAGGCCTGTTCTCTAAGATCACCGGAGGCCTCCCCTCAGCGGCAATGATCGGAACCGCTCTCGCAGGTGCCGCAGTCGTAGCCACTAAGGCCCTCTGGGATATCGGCTCGACATTTGATGAAGTCGAGGACACAATCCGAGTAGGCACCGGAGCAACCGGAGATGCCCTCAAAGGCCTTGTAGATGACGCGCACGCAGTCGCAACTTCCATCCCGACCTCTTTCACGGATGCCGGTAAAACTGTCGCCGATCTGAACACGCGCCTCGGCCTCTCCGGAGATCAACTGCAAACCGTCTCGAAGCAATATCTCGAGGCCGGTCGTATCCTCGGTGAAGATGTCGATATTAACAGCACGACAGCCGCGTTTCATGCATTCAATTTGACGAATGATGAAGTCTCCGGAGCGATGGATAACCTGTTTCGGGTATCCCAAGCAACCGGAGTGGGGATCAACGAGTTAGCCGGAAAAGTTACTGCAGGTGCTGAGACTCTTTCCGATCTCGGATTTAGTTTCGAGGAGAGCGCCGCCCTCATCGGATCGCTGGATAAAGCCGGTGTAGACTCTGCCGCGACTCTCGGAGTCATGAAGAAGGGCATGCTCGCTGTCGCCAAGCCTGGTGAAGATATGCAAGCAGCATTCTTCCGAGTCACGCGAGAAATCGAGGAGTTTACGCAGCGCGGAGACACTGCAGGTGCGCTCGATCTCGCAGGAAAAGTTTTCGGCACCAAGGGAGCGGCTCAAATGGTTCAAGCCATTAAGAGCGGCTCGATCAATCTTGATGATCTCATGGGACATATCGGTGCAACCGGAGACTCTATCCTCGAGGTCGGAGCCGAAACAATGGATGCCGCCGAGAAATGGGAGATCCTCAAGAATCGCGGGATGGAGGCTCTAAGGCCTCTCGCCGAAGGCCTGTTTAGCTTTGCAGGAGATGCTCTCGGCAAAATCATGGACTTTATCGACGGAATCGATTTCACGCCCGTGACAAACGCGTTTGCGACGGTAGGACCGTGGGTTAGCGGAGTCGCCTCGCAGCTCGCCTCGCTCGGACAAGCCATTATTAATATGGCAACCTCCGCATGGCAGTTCGTTCAACCGATTATCGCCGCGTTCATGCCCGCTGTATCCGCAGTAGTTGAAACAGTTAAGACGTATCTCGGTGATCTCATTAATGTTGTGCACAGCGTTGTGGATTTCTTTGCCGCGTTGTTTAGCGGAGATTGGTCCGCCGCTTGGGACGCTGCGAAAAACGTCGTCTCAAACGTCGTTAACCTTGTTGGCAACCTTGTTGGCAACCTGTGGAATGTCATTACGAACATCTTTAGCGGTATCAAAAACACGCTAGGTAATCTTTGGTCCTCCGCGTGGGAATCGGTGAAAAACGCTGCATCTAACGGAGCATCCGCGCTCTGGAATATCATTAGCGGGATCCCGGGACAAATCCTCTCCGCTCTCGGAAACGTCGGCTCGCTCCTCTATTCCGCTGGCCGCGACGTGATCCAAGGCCTAATCAACGGCATCAAGAACATGGCCTCGGCTCTATGGGAGGGAATTAAGGGCACCGTCTCTGGAGCCGTAAACGGTATTAAAAACTTTTTGGGAATCGCATCCCCGTCGCGAGTATTTAAGGAGATCGGCGTTTTCACCGGTCAAGGCCTCGTGCTCGGCTTGGAATCGCAGTCAGATAAGGTGCATGACGCATTCACAAACCTTGTAGAAGTCCCCCCCACCCCCACATTCAACGTACCGATTGCTCCGTTTAACGGCAATTCTGCATACCGTGAATATGGGAGAAATCCCGTGACTGTCAATATCACCGTGAATGGAGCTCTCGACGCGGATGCTACCGCTCGCGAAATCCAGCGCGTTCTACAGCGCGCAGACTGGCGCAATCACGGAGTGACGCTGTGACAACCGCTACATGTATCCTGTCTGTTTCCTCGAGGCGCGTTCCCGCTCTTGATCGCCTCACGATCGCATGGGGACGCGATAACGCCGCTACTCAGCCAGCCGCAGCGACATGCACAGCTCGGTTCTTTGCAGATGACGCGGCCTCAGCTATGCAGACATACACGATCGGACGGACGGTAACTGTCTCCTCGGATATCACGACATACACAACCGGCACGCCGATTGAGTTGCCTCTCGCCGCAGCAACAGCATTTGAGGGATCTATAGAATCAGGTGCGATCCACTCCGACCCCGACTCCTCGCGCGATATCGCAACGATCATTTGCCCTCCCGCAGCGCACTCGGATAATCCCGCAGCATGGGATGAAATGCCCGCAGCCGTGGCAGGCACGCAGTGGACTCTCACAGCTGACATTAGCCTACCGACACAAGGCGTAATGTCGATTTTCCCGACCTATTTCCACGGCCCCGCAGCACAGCCAACCTACGGCACTCGCGTCGCGCGCACAGATACGAGCGGATCTGTCTCGGCCTCATGGATTATCCCCGCCTCCGCCGCTGGCACGTGGGTTGGTATCGCGTTCCAATTTGCACCCACCGGCCCCGCGTGGAAAACAAGCCCGCAGGCATGGAACTCAGACGCGCGCGCATGGACGGGACTCAATACCGGATCTATCCGCCGAGTGACTCTACAGAGGCCCCGCGAAGCCGCGCCGATCCGCGCAGAAGTTTTCGCAGGCACAATCACTGACATCTCTCTCGAGTTTGACGAGGAGGCCCGCAGGCCCGTCCTCTCACTCACCGCTGCTGACACTCTCGCTGATCTCGAGCACGTATACCTCGGAGGCGAGGTATGGGAAACTGAGCCTCTCCAATCGCGAATTAACAAGATTACGCGAGGACTGCCCTCATCGATTGCCCCAAATATCGTGATCGATCCCGTGCCAGCCGCGCGCACTTTGATTTGGGAGGATGTAGACAACCAATCTGCAGCTACTCTCCTGAAATCTGCAGCTACAAGCGCGGGAGCTGTCATGTGGGCAGCGACGCATAAAACTACTGGACCGTATATCCGGATGGAGGATCCCTCCACGCGAGGAGCGCTCGGCATCATCTCTCTAGTTAATGGGAAGATCAAAACGACAGCCCTCAAAGCCGCTTACTCCCTCTCTGCCTCGCAGCTACTCCGTGCAGGAGCGCTCACTCAATCAAACTCCGACGCTGCTAGCGTCGCGCGCCTCACATGGAAACAACCCGGCATCGACAGCGACGGACGACGAACCTCAACCGATCGCACGATCACGATCGAGGACCGCGATCTCGTTCGCCGAATCGGCTACCGCACGGTAAGCCTGTCCACCTCTCTCGCTGTTCAATCTCAAGCAGAAGCAGCAGCCTCACGGCTCTTTAGAAGCTATCTCCCCGGAGGTTTTGCAATCCCACAACTCACATGGGATACGCGCGTGCATCCCGATAAGACTCAGCCCGATACTCTCGCAGCTCTACTCGACGCAACCCGCCGCCTCGGCCTCATGCTCTCTGTCACCGATCTTCCGGAATGGTACCCCGCGCGCACAATCACGACGTTTATAGACGGAGGCCGCTACACATACGAAAAGCAGCGCTGGAGCCTTGAACTCAACGCAACAACGACAGTTGCAACCGGTAGAGGCCTCACATGGAACCAACTCCCGCCCGGACTCACATGGAACCAAACACTCCCGCTCACGTGGGCACACACGTCCTCCCTTACCTACTAGGAGAAAAACATGCCAGCAACAACACCAACACTGAAACTCCCCTACCCGCTCGACAGTGATCGCCTCGAGGATTTCCCGACGATCGCCAAGCAGTCAGCTCAGCTCATCGACCAAGCCGCAACCACAAAAGCCGTAGTGTTGCCGGTTTTTGATGACGCGTGGAGGCATGATCCGGACGGAGGCCTCGTGCGCACGATCAACGGTGTCAATCACCTAAACATCTCGCTGCGCCGAATTAAAGACAGTTTCCACATGAATGCAAACGGAATTGTCGATATCTACCGTGTGAATGGCCTCGTTAAAGTTCCATCGACGCGCGAGTGGGTTTTCTGCGGATCGATTTACGGCCCCGGAGTATGGCCTATGCCCGTATTCCTCGATCAGGGGCTCGTACGAGTCCTGTGCTATGGGCCTGTCGATTTTACGAAGGACTCTGTCTACCGTGGTAGTGCAACGTGGGTAGCGTGACGCGATGACAGATATCAATTTCACACAGTGCTGGAATTACACGCACGGACGAGAAGGCCGCGAACCGTCAAAAATCGTTATCCATCACTGGGGAGCGGACGGACAAACTCACAAGGGAGTCGTCGATTTCTTTACGCGCGGCCCCGGCTCCGGAACGAGCGTACACTACGTTGTAAGCGCGGGAAAGATCACTCAGATCTGCCACGATTACGACACCGCATATCACGCGGGAAACCGGACCGCAAACCTCGACTCTATCGGCATTGAATGCCGCCCCGAAGCTACCGAGGAGGACGTGCGCACCGTCGCGGAGCTGGTACGCCGTATCCGCGCAGAGTGGGGATTCATGCCGCTCACAGTCCACAGTGATTACTACCCGACCGCGTGCCCGGGACGCTATCACTCTCTCATCGACCGAATCAACCAATTAGCACAAGAAGAGGAATCCGACATGCAACTCACCGACCGAATCACACGACCCGACGGCCATAATGCTTCCGTCGCTGACATCCTCGCATATGTAGACATGCGAGTCGAGCGCCTCGAAGCCGTCCTCATCGGAGGCGTGGAAAAGAAAGGCAAAGACGGAGCACCCACCGGCGCGCGAACGAACATCTCGGACGAGGCAGCATGGAATGCCACGAACTTTGCCCGCGTTTACGATTCTCTCGCCGCTTTGACGAAGCGCGTCGATGATCTTGTGAATCTGATCGAGGTAGGAGCCTCAAAGTGAATGACTCGCCTCGACACGCTGAAACGCCCGAGCATATTTCTTGGCTCACTCCGCAGGTGCGAGCATGGATTTACGGAGTAATCACCGCTCTCGTCCCGATCCTCACGATCTACGGGATTGTGGATCAGACAACCGCGCCGCTATGGCTTTCGCTCGCAGCCTCAGTTCTAGCGACATCAACTGCTTTCGCTCACACTCCGCGAGGCGAGGGATGAACGTAGTCGCCGAAACGATTACCGCAGCCGGAGGACTAGGAGGCCTCGCAGCGACTATCACCGGCATTGCGACGCTACTAGCTGCTCGACGTACAGCGAGCCAGCTCGAGCCGGATCACGGAACGAGCGTGAAAGATCAGCTCAATCGAATCGAGAAGAGTCTCGACGAGCACGGAGTGCAGCTCGATAATCAGAGCTCGCAGCTCCTACAGATCACTCACCGAGTCGATTCTGTCACTGATCACGCTCACGACGCGCACAGCGAGATCTACCGCCGTCTCGCCAAGCTCGAAAAGTAACGGGTAGTGGAGGCCCTTATGCAGCGGCCTCCACTACCCTCCGTAAAGCATCGTCTGACATCTGCAAATAAACGAGAGTGGTTTCGGGAGATGCATGCCCGAGGACTTTCTGAACGGCAACTAAATCCCGCGTCGCTCGATACGCTCGAGTCGTGAAACGATGACGAAGCGCATGCATCGACACCCCAGCTGGCATCGTACGCGAGAGCAGCTTCCCGAGCCACTCAGGACTAATGTGCCCACCAATATTGCCCGGGAAAACGAAACCTCGATATTTACGCAGTTCGCCCGCTAATGACTCAGTGATAGGGATGACACGTGTCTTGCCTCCCTTACCGTGGACGATGAGTGCAGCTCCGTCGCTCGAATCGATGAGATCACGATCGACATTAACGCACGCGACCTCCCCGCGCCTCATCCCTAGTTCAACTGACAGACGCGCAGCGAGTTTCACTCTCCAATCCCGCGATAGTAGGCATGAAGCTACCGCCGCATCACTCGCAGGATGTGGAGACGGTACAGCTTTGCGAACTTTCGGAATGATCGGCATCCGATCTGTGAGACCTTGCCCGTGTGCCCACTGGTAGAAGCTCTTGACAGATTGATGAGCACTGCGACGCGTGGACTGTGACCATTCATGATGAGCACTCCACTCGACTACCGCTGTATCTTTCACGCTGAATGGTTCCTCGTCGATCCACCGCGCATAACGTGCTATCCAATCTTTCCGTAGTCTCACCGTCTTTAGTGAGCAACCGCTAGCTAGTAGATATGTTTCATATGAAGCGATTGAGTTTCTCCACTCAATCGAAAGTGTGTTGACGGACATAAATAGATGATTACGCAGCAATTCTCAGAATGCATTCAGGATCGCTATCAGCGAACCCGGGAATGCACACTAATCCCGAGGTTGCAGGTTCGAGTCCTGTCGGGGGC
>ERZ1036435.486-NODE-486-length-15571-cov-3.020559_pt1 | contig 15571 bp, 15 predicted proteins | sample MGYA00514223_ERZ1036435 | MGnify/ENA primary metagenome ERZ1036435 (study PRJEB33795, sample SAMN09464927) | human gut metagenome | host: Homo sapiens | place: USA: Stanford, California | collected 2016-08 | study: EMG produced TPA metagenomics assembly of the... | reverse complement strand
TGCCCGGGCAGCAGGTGGTCGTCCAGGGGCCCGGGCACACCGTCAGTCAGGTGCAGGTGGCGCAGCGTGGGCCCCAGCGCACGGGCCATGGTCAGGGCGTCGGAGCCGGAGGTGGCGGCGTGGGAGATGTCCAGCGTCACCGACTTGTAGCCCTGCCCCACCGGGTCCCAGGTGGGCGAGTATGCCTGGAAGTCTCGCGTGGAGTGGGCGTGGCGGGGTCGCCAGGTGAACATGTTCTCCACCGCCAGGTGGATGCCCGTGGTCGCCTCGCGCTGCGCGACCCCGGCGATGAAGGAGCGCGCGTAACGGGTCTGCCAGAAGAAGGGCGGGTGCAGCACCACCGTGGGCGCCTCGAGGTAGTGGGCCAGCTCGATGGAGCGATCCACCTTGTCCCACGGATCGGCACCGAAAACCCCGCGGGTCACCAGCAGCGTGGGAGCGTGGACCGCCAGTACCGGCTGATCATGCTTCTCCACCAGAGCCGCCAGCCGGATGGCATCCTGGGATGCCTTCTCACTCCAGACCATGATCTCGACGCCGTCGTAGCCCAGCTCCTGGGCGATGGCGAAGGTCTCTGGAACACTGCCGGGAACCACGCAGGCTGTCGACAGCCCCACCGGAATGCTCATTGTCGCGCCCCCTCGTCCCTCAGCACCGGTCAACCCCGGCTACCGGAGCCGGTCTCATCGCCGGGCTCCTGCGACGACGCCGAGGCCCCCGACTCCTTGTGATCCTCTGATCGCGAGGGACGCAGGAAGGGGTCGTAGTCCTCGGCAGCGGCCGGGGCGCCGGAGGCAGGGCCGGCCGCTGCGGTGGAGGTCCGCTCAGGAGCGTCGCTGCCGGGCTGCGGCAGACGCACCCCGAAGCGGGGCTGCTCATCGGGGCGCGATCCGAAGGCTGTGGGCCCAGGGGCCTCCTCCCTCGCCCGACGCCGCTCCTGGGAGCGCCGCAGCGCCCCTCCCCCGCGCGCAAGGTTGCCCGGGACATCGGCCAGAGCCTGGCTGGCCTCGCGAATCTCCCGGGCGGCGATGATGGAGTAGCGCGAGGCCACAACCTGGCTGATGGAGGTGAAGTCACGCCGCCCCCGGGTCAGTGCGTAGCTGAAGAGCTGGAAGACGATGCCCCACAGCACCCCCAGCAGGACGCAGGCCCAGAAGTTGAGCCTGGGGCCGCTGCTACCGGCCACCGACATGATGATGCCGAAGAACACCCCGATCCACAGGCCGTTCATGGCCCCCGACATCGCTGCACGTCCCCAGCTCATGCGTCCAGTGATGCGCTCGACCTGACGCAGGTCGGTGCCGATAATCGCCAGGTGCTGCACCGGGAAGCCCTGATCCGACAGGGCGTCCACTGCTCCCTGCGCCTCGGGGTAGGTCGCGAAGGAGGCCACCTCCTCCCCCTGGGGCATGACACCACCACTGGACGAGGTCAGGGAGGACAACGAGCTCGGATTGGCGTTCATGGGGGCTATCGTCGCACGCGCGGGCACGCGGTACGGACCCATCGGGAGGCAATCACGCCTCAGGCGCATAGGCTTGGCTTGTGGAGAACACCAGGACGCGCACGACCAGCAGGGTTTTTGTGGCCCGCCTCATCGGCACCTCCGTCTTCGATCCCTTGGGCGATGAGGTGGGCAAGGTCCATGACGTCGTCGTCCTGCTGCAGATGCGCGGAGAACCCAGGGCCGTCGGCTTCGTCATCGAGGTCTCCAGCCGGCGCCGCGTCTTTCTGCCCCTGTCGAGGATCACCGCCATCGAGCCCGGAGCCGTCATCACCACGGGCCTGATGAACATCCGCCGCTTCACCCAGCGCCACGTGGAGACCCTGGTCGTCGGCGAGTTGCTGGACCGGGTGGTCACCATGCGCGACGGCTCGGGCAACGTCACGGTGCGCGACGTGGCCATCGAGCGCGACCGCGGCATGGACTGGAAGGTGACCCGCCTGTTCGTCCAGCGGGCCTCCTCAGGCCCTCTGGGTCTGCGCCGCGGGGAGACCTTCACGGTGCGCCCCGACGAGGTCAGCGGCCTGGCCGCCAGCGCCGACCAGCAGGGCGCCACCGCACTACTGGCCACTCTGGAGGACCTCAAGCCCGCCGACCTGGCCGACGTCATGCGCGACCTGCCCCAGGACAGCCAGATGCGCGTGGCCGCCGAGCTGACCGATGAGCGCCTGGCCGACGTCCTGGAGGAGCTCGGCAACGAGGACGCCGTCGCCCTCCTGTCCCGCCTGGAGGCCGGGCGCGCCGCCCACGTCCTGGACGCCATGCAGCCCGACGACGCCGCCGACCTGGTCGCCGACCTCCCCCAGCTCAAGGCCGCCGAGCTGCTGGGCCTCATGGAGCCCGAGGAGGCCGAGGACGTGCGCCGCCTCATGGCCTACGACGAGTACACCGCCGGCGGCCTGATGACCACCGAGCCGATCATCCTGCCCCCCGAGTCGACGGTGGCGACCTTCCTGGCTCAGTCCCGCAAGGCCGAGGTCCCTCCCGCCCTGGCCGCCGTCGGCTTCGTGTGCCGCCCGCCTCTGGAGTCCCCCACCGGCAAGTTCGTGGGCATGATCCACTTCCAGCGGGCCCTGCGCGAGCGCCCTCAGCGCATGGTCGGCTCCATCGTGGACACCGACGTCGACTCCGTGCGCCCCGAGGACTCCATCGGTACCGTCACCCGCCTGCTGGCCACCTACAACCTGACGGCCCTGCCGGTCCTCGACGACGCCGGACGCCTGCTGGGCGCCGTCAGTGTCGACGACGTCCTGGACCACCTCATGCCCGACGACTGGCGCGTGGCCGACGAGGCCGTCACCGACGAGACGATCGAGAGGGGCGCCAATGCCTGACCAGCTCGACCAGCCCTTGCCCGACAGTCGCCTGCGGTGGCTGCGCAGGACGCATCCGGCCCACGCCTCGCGCTCGGACGGCTTCGGCCGCTTCGCCGAGGCCACCGCCCGCTTCATGGGCTCGCCCAAGTTCGTGCTCTACATGACGATCTTCGTCGCAGTGTGGATCGTGGCGAACCTCATCCTGGCCAAGATGCAGCGGGCCTGGGACCCCTACCCCTTCATCCTGCTCAACCTGGCCTTCTCCACCCAGGCCTCCTACTCGGCCCCCCTCATCATGCTGGCCCAGAACCGGCAGGACGACCGTGACCGGGTTACCGCCGAGCAGGACCGCCAGCGCGCCCAGCGCAACCTGGAGGACACCGAGTTCCTCACCCGGGAGATCGCCGCCCTGCGCCTGGCCATGAACGACGTCGCCACCCGCGACTTCGTGCGCAGCGAACTTCGCGACATGCTCAGCGAGATCCTCGCCGAGGAGCGCCTCACCCGTGAAGAGATCGCCGAGTTCCAGGACAGCGGCGACGACGAGCCCAGCACCACTCCTGGACAGCGCACCGCCCAGTGAGGGAGCACCCGGCCCTCACGTGGGACTCGCCACCTGTCGTGGCGTTCGACGGCACCCCTAGGATGGGCCCATGACGCAACCGACTCATGACGCCGTCATGGAGGCGCTGGCCAGGGTCATCGACCCCGAGCTGCACCGCCCCATCACCGACCTGGGAATGGTCTCCTCCGTTGACATCGCCGAGGACGGCGTGGTCAGCGTCGAGGTGCTCCTGACCGTGGCCGGGTGCCCCTTGAAGGACACGATCACCGCCGACACCCGGCGCGAGGTCAGCACCGTCGAGGGTGTCACCGAGGTGCAGGTGAGCCTGGGCGTCATGAACGACGAGCAGAAGGCCGAGCTGCGGCGCCGCCTGCGCGGAGGGGCCGCCGAACCGGTGGTTCCCTTCACTCAGCCGGGCAACCTCACCCGGGTCTACGCCGTCACCTCCGGCAAGGGAGGGGTCGGCAAGTCCTCGGTGACTGCGAACCTCGCCGCCGCCATGGCCGCCCAGGGCCTGAGCGTGGGCGTGGTGGATGCCGACATCTACGGCTTCTCCATCCCCCGCATGCTGGGGGTGGAGCGGGTGCCCACCCAGCTCGACGGCATGATCGTGCCGCCGGTGGCCCACGGGGTGAAGGTCATCTCCATCGGCATGTTCGTGGAGGACAAGCAGCCGGTTGTGTGGCGCGGCCCCATGCTGCACCGCGCCGTCCAGCAGTTCCTGTCCGATGTGTTCTGGGGCGACCTGGACGTCCTGCTGCTGGACCTGCCGCCCGGCACCGGCGACGTGACGATCTCCGTGGCCCAGCTGCTCCCGAACGCAGAGATCCTCGTGGTCACCACCCCGCAGACGGCCGCCGCCGAGGTCGCCGAGCGCACCGGCCTCATCGCCACCCAGACGCACCAGAAGGTGGTGGGCGTCATCGAGAACATGTCCTACATGCCCCAACCCGACGGCTCACGCCTGGAGATCTTCGGCTCCGGCGGGGGCGAGATCGTCAGCGCCTCCTTGAGCGAGACCCTCGGCTACGAGGTGCCGCTGCTGGCCCAGCTGCCGCTGGACATCCGTCTGCGCGAGGGCTCTGACACCGGTCTGCCGGCCACCGTGGCCCAGGACGGCAAGCCGGCCGCCGACGCCCCCGCGGCCCTGGAGCTGTCCGCTGTGGCCCAGCGCCTGACTCACCGCTCTCGCGGCCTGGCCGGCAAGAGCCTGGGGGTCACCCCGGCCTGATACCGGTCCCGCCGGCTCTCGATGGATCAGAAGTCGACGGCGATACGCGCGGCCTCGGCGCGGGTGCGGGCGGCGGCGTTGGCGGCTCGCACGATGTCACGCGGCGATAGAGGGCGCACGCGATTACGGGAGTCATCACCCGCCGCGGTGGCGTCCCCTGCATCCTCACCGGCGGCAGCGGCCTGCGGCTCGACCAGGCTTGTCGGGACCTCCACCGGCTCGGCCGGACGGTCGGACTGCTCCGGCTGCTCAGTGCCCTCCGCGTCCTCGGCGACCTCGGCCTCCCCGGACTGCTCGGGCTCTGTCTTCTCCGGCTCAGCCCCTTCAGCCGACTCGACCGACCCAGCATCAGTCTCGGCCTCGGCCTCGACGGCATGCTCGACGTCGTCGGCCTGCTGGAGCACTCCCCGCGGCGCAGTGGCGGGGGGCTGCTCAGCACTCTGCGGGCCCTCAGCGTTCTCGGCGACCTCAGTGCTCTCGGTGTTCTCAGCCTTCTCGGCGTCCTTCTCGGCCAGCCGCTCGTCGCGCTTGGCCTCGATCTGCTTGCTCAGCGACGAGGCCCGATCCTTCTTGACCACGTCGTTGACAGCCTGTGCGGCGTCGTCGGACATCTCCTTGGCGGCTGAGCCGACGGAGCGGAAGGGGTGGGCGAGGTCCTCGCGGATGGCGTCGATGTCCTCCCCCAGGGCATCGCGCACGATCTTGCGCGGGTCGTACTGGCGCGGATCGAGGCTGGACAGGTCCAGGTCGGCCATCTCGGGGCCGACTTCCTCGGCGATCTGGCTGCGCGCGTTGTCCAGGAACACCCTGAGCTGGCGCACCAGCTGCGTGAGCTTGCGGGTGTACTCGGGCAAGCGCTGCGGCCCCACCACGATCACCGCCACCAGGATGATGACGAGGAACTCATTTCCGTTGATGCCGAACACGCCGCTCAGTATAGGGAGTCCCACCGGTCCGAATCCGCCTCGGTTCGCCTACCGGCGGACTCACCCGGGCGAGCGCCCTTCCGCCTATCGGGCCGAACACCTGGAACAATGTGGCTCGAGGGGTGCGCCTGGCACCCCGCAGCAGAAGAAAGGCTCACAGTGAGTGCGGACAAGACGCTGAGCTGGTCCTACACGGAGGACTTCACCGCGGAGGACGAGGCCACCGCCCAGGCCCGCATACGCGGGCTCGAGCTCGGCATCACCCCGGTGTCCTCGGGGACCGGAGCGGCGCTGCGGATGTTGGCCGCCTCAGTGGGAGCCAAGTCCGTGGCCGAGGTCGGCACCGGCACCGGTGTCTCGGGTCTGTGGCTGCTGGGCGGCATGGGCACTGACGGGGTCCTCACCACGATCGACGTCGAGCCCGAGCTCCAGCGCGAGGCGCGTCGCGCCTTCGACGGGGCCGGCTACCCCTCCTCGCGCACCCGCATCATCCAGGGTCGGGCCTCGGACGTCATGCCCCGGATGGCGGCCCGCTCCTACGACATGGTGGTGCTCGACGTCGCCCCGGAGGAGGCGATCCTCCTGGCCTCCAACGCCCTGCGGATGCTGCGCCCCGGCGGGGTCCTGGCCGTCACTCGGGCCCTGTGGAACGACCACGTGGCCGACCCGGCCCGCCGCGACGTCACCACCGTGGCAGCCCGCGAGCTCGGCAAGGCGCTGCGGGCCTCCCGCGCGCTGCTGACCACGCTGCTGCCCGTCGGAGACGGCCTGCTCGTCTCCGTGCGCCAGACCTGACTGTTCACCGCCCAACCGGCCGGAACGACGAAGAGGGCCGGACCCGCATTGGGTCCGGCCCTCTCTCGCGAGGCTGGATGACTCGGCCACCGGCTCCTCGACGCCGAGGTCCCAGTGGTACCCGGCTGCCCCCGGGCGCCAGGATCGGTCAGATCTTGGCGTTGGCCAGGGCCTCTCCGAGTGCCTTGACCTCATCGGCCGTGATCTCGAGGACGAGTCGACCACCACCCTCAAGCGGAACCCGCATGATGATGGCGCGGCCTTCCTTGACGACTTCGAGGGGGCCGTCTCCGGTCCGGGGCTTCATGGCAGCCATGTGCTCACCTTTCGTCAGTGCTGCGCGGGCACATCGCCGCGCGACCTGTCATATTCTACGACATTCAAGGTGCAACGTTCGAGGATGGGCCCGCCATGACGCGACTCACGCCCCCGCCCGGCCGTCGCGCAGCCGACGGGCCGCGCTGACCACGTAGTCCACAGCCTCCTCAGCATCGTCGACGACGTGCAGCAGGTCGGGGTCGCTGGCAGAGATCATGCCGCGCTCGATCATCGTGGTGCGCAGCCACTCCAGCAGCCCACCCCAGTAACCGCTGTCCACCAGGACGATGGGGAAGGAGGAGATCTTCTGAGTCTGAACCAGAGTGAGGGCCTCGAAGAGCTCGTCGAGGGTCCCCATCCCGCCGGGCATGACGACGAATCCGTCGGAGTACTTGACGAACATGGTCTTGCGGGCGAAGAAGTAGCGGAAGTTGACCCCGAGATCGACGTACTCGTTCATGCCCTGCTCGTGGGGCAGCTCGATGCCCAGGCCCACTGAGGTCCCGCCGGCCTCATGGCACCCACGGTTGGCGGCCTCCATCATGCCCGGGCCGCCTCCGGTGATGACGGCGTAGCCGGCGCGCGCCAGCCCGGCGCCGACCTCCATGGCCATGCGATAGGTAGGGTCCTCGGGTTTGGTGCGTGCCGAGCCGAAGACGCTGATGGCCGGCCCCAGCTCCGCCAAGGCTCCGAAGCCCTCGACGAACTCCGCCTGGATGCGCATGACCCGCCACGGGTCGGCGTGGAGCCAGTCGGCGTCGGCGTCACTGCTCAGCAGTCGCGCGTCGGTAGTCTGGGTGGGGATCTGGGTGCCGCGCAGCACCACTGGCCCCTTGCGGTAGGACTCGCGTGTACTCATGCGGCCATGATCCCCTATTCCTGTCGAGGCGGCGATGTGTTCGAAGGCAGGAGAAGAGGACACACGAAGGACAAAAGTCCCAGAAATTCATCCCCGCCACACCCACACCTTTCTCACCAGCATCTCATCTCTCAGAACTCTCAAAACAAACCCGAATTATACCGCCAATTTAATTCCAGACATCTTATCTTCAGGGGCTCTCCGTCACCCTGGTGACTGAATTCTCCTTGTGTTTGGAAACACCAGTGAGGAGCGTCATTGTGAGCGTTTCCAGAAGTTATCGCGCGGTACCGTCGCAGATATGACCCGAGGCCCTGAAGATGTGTACGACGACGTTGCCGTGGACGCGTGGATCCAGGACGATCCGGATCCCGTCACCCGCGCCGAGCTCACTGAGCTGCTGAGCGCCGCCCGCTCTCATGGCGAGCAGGCCCAGGCGGCTCGCAGGGCACTCAGCGACGCCTTCAGCGGCACCCTCGCCTTCGGCACGGCCGGCCTACGAGGCCGCCTGGGCGGGGGCCCCAACCGGATGAACCGGGTCGTCGTCATCCGCGCCGCGGCGGGGCTGTCCGCTTACCTCAAGGACCGTCTCGGTGAGGGCTTCAGCGTCGTCATCGGCTACGACGCCCGCCACAACTCCGAGCAGTTCGCCCTCGATACGGCCGCGGTCGTCACCGGTGCGGGCGGTCGGGCCATTCTCTTCGAGTCGCACTGCCCGACCCCGGTACTCGCCTTCGCGCTGCGGCGCCTGGAGGCCGACGCCGGCGTCATGGTGACGGCCTCGCACAACCCTCCCCAGGACAACGGCTACAAGGTCTACCTGGGCGGGCGGGCCGTGACCGACTCAGGTCAGGGAGCCCAGATCGTTCCCCCCTATGACAGCCAGATCGCTGCGGCGATCGACGCCGTCGGCCCGGTCAGCTCCGTACCCCGCCCGCAGTCGGGCTGGGAGACGGTCGACCCGGAGATCCGGGAGGAGTACATCGAGCGGGCCGCTCAGGCGGCTCGGATGACGGCCCCCGCCCCGGTGAAGATCGTGTTGACGGCGATGCACGGCGTGGGTGGGGCCACCTGCCGTGAGGTGCTCGCGCGAGCCGGGTTCACCGACGTCGTCGAGGTGGCCGAGCAGTTCGAGCCGGATCCGGACTTCCCAACGGTGGCCTTCCCCAACCCGGAGGAGCCCGGGGCGCTGGACCTGGCGCTGGACAAGGCCCGGCAGGTCGAGGCGGACCTGGTGATCGCCAACGATCCCGATGCGGATCGTTGCTCCGCCGCCATCCCGGACGAGGACGCTCCCGGCGGCTGGCGTCAGCTGACGGGCGATGAGGTCGGCTCGCTCCTGGGTGAGCAGGCCGCCGAGCTGGCTGCCTTCGCGGGCAACGGGGTCCTGGCCTGCTCCGTGGTCTCCTCCCGCCTGCTGCGCCGGATCGCCCAGTCCCACGGCTTGGGCTTCCGCCGCACGCTGACGGGCTTCAAGTGGATCAGCCGGGAACCGGGCCTGGTCTTCGGCTACGAGGAGGCCCTGGGCTACTGCGTCGATCCTGCCGCGGTGCGGGACAAGGACGGCATCTCCGCCTCCGTGCGGCTGGCGGTGCTGACCTCCGTGCTCAAGCAGCAAGGCCGGACCTTGCAGGATCTGCTCGACCGGCTCGCGCGGGAGCACGGGCTGCACGCCACGAGCCCGTTGAGCATGCGAGTCGAGGACCTTGACATCATCACCAGCACCATGGAACGTCTACGTTCGGGCGGGGCGCCGGCCAAGCTCGCCGGTTCCCCGATCACCAAGACGGTGGATCTGCTCGACGGCATCTCGGACGGCAACGGCGGCACCCTTCCCCCCACGAACGGCCTGGTGTGGGTGACGGCCTCAGATGACCGGGTGGTCGTGCGCCCCTCAGGGACCGAGCCCAAGCTCAAGTGCTACTGCGAGGTGATTCTGCCGACGAATGACACTCCGGTGGCCCAGGTTCGGGAGGCGGCCGCTGAGCGCCTGGAGGCCATCAAGGCCGACCTGCGCGGAATCCTGGGGATCGCCGCCTGAATCCGGCCTCACAGGCGCAGCCTCCACCGCGTCATCCGTTGATGAGAGCCTCAAGACTGCGCCGATAGGCGCTGGGGCTCAGTCCGCAGGCGGTTCTGAAGGCACCCGACAGGTGAGACTGGTCGGCGAAGCCGAGGTCTGCGGCGATCGTGGCCAGGTCGGCCTCAGGGCGCGCCGTGAGTGCCAGAACCACCTCCTGGAGCCTGATGCGGTGCCCCACCCATCTCGGCCCGCGTCCCAGGGTGGCGCGCAGGCAGCGCTGGATCGTGCGCTCACTGACGTGCAGAGCCGCAGGCAGGGAGTCGCCAGTGCGCCGGTGAAGCCGGGAACGCAGCTCATCGACCACCCTGTTGGCCAGAAGGCCGCTCTCAGAGGGCCGGTGGTCGGCCAGCCGCTCCCGGATCGCCTCATCGGCGGCCTGGGCGCGGGTTTGGGGCGTGGGGTAGGTTGCGACCCTGCGCATGAGTGCGTGCAGTTCAGCGTCGAGCTTCTCGGTCAGGGGAAGCGTGGTGTTGGCCAGGTGCTGGGGCGACAGCGCGCCGAGGACGGCGAGTCCCGCCGGTCGCAGCCGTACGGCGAAGACCCTTCCACGACCCTGAATCGTGCGGTGCCAGGCACGGGTCTGAACTCCGGTAATCACCAGAGGCGCGGGAACGTCGCCCTCCTCCACCGTCAGGGTCACGGCCGGGGCGTCGATGATCCGCTGGTCCACGCTCTGGTCGCCCAGGTTCCATGAGACGTACCAGTACTGGTCGACGACGTCGGCCACTGTGGGATCGGGTGCCAGCCAGTGCGCGCCGTAGCGGGTGAGGTTGTCCGGTACCAGCACCCCTGTGCGCTCCTGCGGATGGATCGGGGACTGACGTGGACCGCAGTCCGGATCGGCTGACATGGCTCCTAGTGTGGCACGCACCCATGCCTCGCCGGGGCCGGCAGTCTCCAGTTGTCGCCTTTCTTCTATGACGCCCCGGCCAGCGCCCTTAGCGTTCTGGTCATGAGCAGCACCAACTACACTGAGACATTCATCCGAGTCGCCGAGGACTGCCCGGTGCAGGACGCACAGGAGCCTCCTGCTGGCCCGAAGGGCAAGCCCCCGACGATCGCCCTCCTCCAGTACCGGCTCCTCAGCGAGCGCCCCTATGAGCTGACCTCCGACGACCTGCTGTTCGAGGTGCACGCCATCCGTCAGAACATTGAGCCTCCGGAGCGGGCTGCCCAGCGGGAGGCCTTCTTCGCCAAGCCCCAGGCCTGCCTGCGCTCCTCACCGTTGGCCAAGCGCTACGGCTGGGGCTTTCACCACGATGGCCAGGGCCGGGTGGCGCTGGTCCCTCAGGGCTCGACACGCTACCAGGAGCTCTCAGATGACACCTCACTCACCCAGTTGAAAGCCATGCGCTCTCGCCGCGCCTCCTGAGGTGTTCAATCATTCCGGTTCCCATGGAGGCCGGGAGACCGCCAGTCGTTTTCATTCGGCGCTGGGGACTCACCCCCTGCGTAGCAGCAGCATCCGGGCTCCGCTCATCGCGGCCCCGTGGACCAGGGCCGAGACCAGGTAGACCACCCCAGAGGTCACGGCGATGACTCCGCCTGCGGACAGGTTCAGCTGCACTGCGATCAACAGCCCGGCCAGGGACGTAGCCGCGCCGAAAATCGGGGCGCCGATGAGCAGGTGCCGCATGGTTCGCATCCACGGCGCCAGAGCGGCCGCGGGCGCGGCGATGAGCGCGATGGGCAGAATCGTGCCGACGGCGGGAACGAGCATCACGATGGTCAGGGTAATCATGACCATGACGGTCCCCTCGGCCCAGGCGGGCTTCAGACCGCTGGCGCGGTATCCCAGCGGGTCGAAGCTGTAGAAGGTGAGGAACCGCCCGGCCACCGCGAGCACGAGGACCGTCAGCGCCAGGACGGCGCCGACGGCAATGACATCGACGCGATTGACGTTGAGCACGGATCCGGCCAGGAAGGAGTCCACCTTGATCGGCAGCGGGGCGAACCACTTATTGAGGAAGTAGCCCAGAGCGAATCCGAAGGTGAGGACAACGCCGGCGGCCGACTGCGAGGAGATCCCGGGAACCTGGGAGAGGCGCCGCATGAGCCAGATCATCGGCAGGCACATGAAGGCGGCTCCCACCAGCACCAGCGCCGACAGGAGGGTGAAGTCGGCGCGCTGACCGAGAACCGCCCGCGAGAACCAGGCGGCGGTGACCACGCCGACGATCGCTCCGGGGAAGGTCGCGTGAGTGAGTGACTCGGTGAAGAAGATCCGGCGATGAACCAGTGCAAGCGCCCCCACGAGCCCGGCCAGGAGCCCCATGAGAAGGACCTCAATGATGGGCAGCAGGAGGATGTCGAAGCCGATTCTCATACCCGGCTCCTCTCGGTCGCCGGGGTCACGGTACTCGCCGAGCCCTCCGGTCCCCCGATGGGATTGGCACTGGCCTTCGCACCTACCGTCGTCGAGGTCGCCCCAGCTGTTGCGGACTGCGCCGAGCCGGCCCGCCGATCCGGCCCGCGCAGCCTTTCGCGCGCGGTTGAGACGCTGACGGCAATTAGGAGGATGCTGGTCATCACCAGGGCCACGGTGGCCTGCGGTGAGATCGGCTTGTCGGAGGTCCCGGGTAGGGCCATGAGCAGCATGCCCAGGTATCCCCCGCCCACACCCACGGCGATGGCGACCAGGACCATGGTGCGAACCCGGGAGGCGAGAACGCGCGCCGTCGCACCGGGGATAACGAGGTAGCCGATGACCAGGAGGATCCCCACCGCCGTCGAAGCGGAGACCACCGCGGCAGCGATGGCGGTGTTGAGGACCAGGTCCAGTGCGAGGAGTCTCAGCCCGGAGGCGCGGGCGCCGGTGCGGTCGAAGGCGTAGGCCACCTGCTCCTTCCAGGTCGCCGCAATGAGCAGCAGTGCGACGGCGCACACGATGAGCGCCTGGGCGAGGCGCTCATCGGTGACCTCCAGGAGGCGGCCGAACATGAGGGCCTCGAGCTGGCCGGACATGTCGCCCTTGGCCAGGGACAGGATGAGCCCGACGGAGAAGAAGCTGGTGAGGACGACGGCGGTGCCGGCCTCGGAGGCCTCCCCCCGATGCGAACGGTGCGAGACGATGGTCAGCACCACGGCCGCGGCGACGGCGACAACGGAGGCCGCCGGGATGATCGCGTCGATCCCCCAGTAGACGGCGCCGGCGACGATCCCGGGGAAGACGGCGTGGACCATGGCCTCGGCGCTGAACTCGGCGCTGCGCAGGTTGACGATGACACCGATGACGCCGGCGACGACGCCCAGAAGCACCACCATCACCAGGGGGCGGAAGAGGAAGGGGTACGTCGCCAGCTCGGTGAGCCCGGGGATGTTGAGGGCCGCCAGGCGCAGCTGCTCGAGGGCCTGGCTGAAGAGCGTCATCGCCTCACTCATGACGTCTCCTGCGTGCCCGCGCCGGAACGGAGTCCCAGCAGCCGGGTGGTGCCGTGGCCGCCGTAGGCCTCGTCGATGTAGCGGGCCACGAGCACGTCGTCGCGCGGGCCGAATGCGATCTGCCGTCCGGCCAGGAGGGCCGCCTGCTCGCAGGTCTCCTGGGCCAGAACGAGGTCGTGGGTGGAGATGACCAGGGAGATGCCCTGGTCCTTGAGGTCAGTGATGATGGACAGCAGGGCGTCCCGGTTGGGCTGGTCCAGGCCGTTGAAGGGCTCATCGAGGAGGATGAGGCGGGGCCGGGCGGCCACGCAGCGGGCCACGAGGACGCGCTGCTGCTGGCCGCCGGACAGGGTGCCGAAGCGCCTGTCGGCGCGGTCGGCCAGACCCACGCTCTCAAGGGCCTCCAGCGCCCGACGACGGGCCTCGGCACCAGGGCGCCGCAGGATGCCGAGCTGGGAGTACATGCCCATCTGGACCACCTCCCGCACGGTGACGGGGAAGGTGGGGTCGAGGTCGCTGAGCTGAGGAACGTATCCGACGGACCCCCGTGGCGCTCTGCCCGGTGCCGCCCCGTTGACACGCACCCGGCCCCTGCTGACGGTCACCATGCCGAGCAGTGCCCGCATGAGTGTCGTCTTGCCCGAGCCGTTGGGACCCACGAGGGCGAGGGCCTGCCCGGCCGGGACCCGACCAGTGACACCGGTGAGCACGGTGGTGGAGCCGTAGGAGAAGGAGGCGTCCTCCAGGGTGACGACTGGTTCGGCAGCAGCGGTCAGGGTGGTCGGGGAGGTCATCGCGGGAGTGCGATCACGGGGGTCTGTCATACGGTTCCTCACTTGACGTCGGAGGCCTTGGGGCTCCACTGGGCGAGGTCGGCAGGAATCTCGGTGACCGTGCCGCCCCAGGCCTTGGTGAGGTTGGAGACGTTGTGGAGGATGGAGCCGATGTAGGTCTCGCCGTCGGATCCGGGGGTCCCCAGGGAGTCGCCGTAGAGGGCCTCATCACCGATGACCGCCTTGACTCCGGCGACCTCGGCGACCTTCTGGATGGACTTGGGGTTGTTGGAGTTCTCAGCGAAGATGGCCACGGCCCCGGAGGACTTGACCTTGTCCGCGGTCTGCTGGATCTTGTCGGCGGTGGCGTCCTGCTGGGCGTTGAAGTCGGACAGGGCGGCACCCTCGAACTTCACGCCGAACTCCTTGCTGAAGTAGCCGAAGGCGTCGTGGCTGGTGAACAGGACCCGCTTGTCCTGGGGTACCGAGTTGAGGGAGCCTGCGGCCCATTCGTCGAGCTTCTTGAGCTTGGCGACGTAGGCGTCCACGTGGCTGCGGAAGACGCCGGCCTGGTCGGGGGCGGCCTTCTCCAGGGCGGCGCCGATGTTGGTGACCTGGACGATGGCGTTCTTCGGTGAGGTCCACACGTGCGGGTCGAAGCGGAACTCGGGCTCGCTCTCGCCCTCCTCCGGCGGGAAGGGCCACTTGGCGACCTCGACCTTGGCGCTGCCCCGGTCGACCTTGTAGGGCTTGGCCTCCTCCTTCTTCTTCTGGGCGGCCAGGTCATCGACGTCGGCGGCCCCAGCGACCCCGGAGGTCACCACCATGGTGCCCTTGAAGCCGGAGGAGTCGACGGCGGAGTCCAGGAAGTGCTCGAGGTCGACGCCGGAGACGAAGAAGAGATCCGCCTCGGACAAGGCCTTGGACTGGGCCGTGGTCATGTCGTGCTCATGCGCTGAGGCGTTGGGGGCCAGCAGGCAGGTGAGCGTGAGGTGGGACTTGGCCTTGGCTGCGTCGGCTCCGAAGTGCTGGGTCTTGCCGTCCGCGCCGGTGCGGTCGAAGGAGAGATCACTGGAGGCGTCGCCGCTGGCGAGCTGGGTGATGTAGTCGCAGATCTGCGTCGTGGAGGCGACCGCCTTGACCGTTCCCGCGGCGTCGGCCGAGGTCGAGCTGTGACCACAGGCAGCCAGGGCGGGAGCGGACAGGGCGAGGCAGGCAAGCGCCGCGGCGCTGCGGCGACTCATACTGGGGATGGTTCTCATAGAGCCGAGTATAGTTTCGGAGACCCGAAACTTGGCAAGTTGAGGCGATCCTTCCTGCTGCATACCGAAGGGGACGACGACGGGCCCGGCTGCTATGCCGGGCCCGTCCGTGAGGTGCGGTGACGTGCGACGACACACGGTTCCTTTCAGTCCGCCAGCCCCTCCAGGACGGCGGCGCTGGCGGACAGGCCCAGGCGGTTGGCTCCGGCCTCGACCATGGCCAGGGCGTCGGCGGCGGTACGGATGCCGCCGGAGGCCTTGACGCCGAGGCGCTCTCCCACCGTGGCGCGCATGAGGGCGACGGCGTGGGTGGAGGCGCCGCCGGCGGGGTGGAAGCCGGTGGAGGTCTTGACGAAGTCGGCCCCGGCGGCCTCGGCAGCGCGGCAGGTGGAGACGATCTCCTCATCGGTGAGGGCGGCGGACTCGATGATGACCTTGAGGACGGCACCCCGGCAGGCCTCGCGCACGCCGCGGATGTCGGCCTCGACGGCGTCGGCGTCACCTTCCTTGACGAGGCGGAGATTGACGACCATGTCGATCTCCTCGGCGCCCTTGGCC
>ERZ1036435.484-NODE-484-length-15771-cov-19.132540_pt1 | contig 15771 bp, 10 predicted proteins | sample MGYA00514223_ERZ1036435 | MGnify/ENA primary metagenome ERZ1036435 (study PRJEB33795, sample SAMN09464927) | human gut metagenome | host: Homo sapiens | place: USA: Stanford, California | collected 2016-08 | study: EMG produced TPA metagenomics assembly of the... | reverse complement strand
TGCTCACTTGCCTGCCTCCCCGAGCTGCTTATTCAACGTATCGACTTGCTTTTGCAATTCGTTGACGGACTGACGTGCTGGCTCAAGTTCCACATTGACCGTGTTGGCTCGCGCATTATTACGTGAAGCTGCGCCGAGGAAAAGGAAGCCAAGCACAATGAAAAGAACGCTCAGCACAGTGAAAATAACGGCCCAAGTCTTTTGCTTATTGCGAGGTTTCTTCGGAGCCTTAGGCTTCTTTGGCTTTGCGGGAGCCATTGGAGAAGCGGGGATAGCTGATCCCGTCGCCGGAACACCCGTGTAACTTGCGGGACGCGGGGGGAACCCTCCCGTGGCGGCAGGTGCGCTCTGTACGGGTTGCTGGACTGGATATCTGCCTGGTGTTCCTCCCTGAGCGGGGGGATAACCACCCTGTTGCGCCTGATAGTGCGCTTGAGCAGAACCGCTATTTGCTGCAAGAGGACTTTGGGGAACAGCGCTGTACGAGGACGAAGTTGTCGTTACCGGACGCTGGGGAGCTGATGCCTGTGCGGTGCCCTGCACTGCCTGGGTGTTATTCGTCCATTGCGTCCCATCCCACCACCGCAATTGTGAGGGATTTGAGGGATCGCTGTACCAACCCGCTTGGGGATTTGTCATGGAGGGATCCTTCCGTATTCGTCCTTTTATTGAACGGTAACATGCTGGACGCTGTCTGTGAGGACTCTGGATGCACTGTGATTGGATACGTGGGTGTATTCACACTCCACGCCCATCTTGCGCCCCTTTTTAGCAATTTGGCCACTACCCTTAGACCTATGGCCCAATTCCTCGCACAGAACCATCTTTTGACGATTTTCCTGGTTGTCGGACTGGGCGCTTTTCTAGGCGCGATCCGCTTTGGGCCGCTGCGTTTCGGTGCAGCCGGTGCACTGTTTGTGGGCCTACTTGTCTCTGCTTATTCACCCCAAGCCGGTCAGGGGACCGCGATCATCCAACAGATCGGTCTAGCATTCTTCGTCTACACGGTTGGTATCGCGGCCGGTTCCACCTTCTTCTCCGACCTTCGCAAACAGACCTCGCTTTTGGGGTCGGCCACAATCATCTGTGTTGTCGGTGCGGTCGTCGCCACGGTCGGAGGACATTTCTTGGGACTGGGCAAAGGCCTCGTAACCGGGCTCTACACAGGTGCGCTGACCGCTGCGCCGGCGCTAGATGCAGCGACGCGAGTCAGTGGCGATCCTCAGGCAGCAGTTGGCTATGCCTTCGGCTACCCCATCGGCGTGATTGTCGGAATCATTGTCGTCACTATGACGGTGACACGAAAGTGGCTGGGGGAGAAGGACACACCATCGCTCGCGGGCGCTGGCCTCGACGCCGTTACTGTTCGGGTGGACCGCCCGATCTTGACGCGAAAGATTCTCGCTTGGCGCGAAGGGCGCGTACGTATGTCTTACCTTCAACGCGAAGGTCGCACTCGCGTCTTGATTCCCGGTGAAGAACTTCGCGCCGGCGATCTTGTTGTTCTGGTCGGTGGGACTTCCGCTATTGCCGAGGTCGTCGAGCAGTTGGGAACGCAGGTTTCCGACCACTTGGCTGATGACCGCTCCGATGTCGCCTTCGAGCGAATTGTCGTGTCGAGTCCTGACGTCGCGGGACGAGCAATCGTTGAGCTCAATCTGGCCACCCGTTTCGGTGCAACTATTACCCGGGTACGCCGAGGGGATCTTGACCTCTTGGCACGTGACGATCTCAAGCTCAATCTGGGTGATCATGCGGCGGTCGTTGTGCCGCAGGAGGAACTTGATAACGTTCAGAGCTTCTTGGGTGACTCGGAACGCCGAGTGAGTGAAGTTGATGGAATGGCCTTCGGTATCGGCATGGTTCTGGGCATGGCCTTGGGCGCGATTCCTTTCCCGATGTTTGGTGGGGCAACCTTCCAGCTGGGATCAGCGGCCGGGCCGCTGATCGTCGGAATGCTTCTTGGGGCGCTCCGTCGAACCGGACCTCTGGTATGGACGCTTCCCGCTTCGGCCAATATCACGATTCGCTCCGTCGGACTGATGCTCTTCTTGGCTGCTTTGGGCTTAAATGCAGGGCCGGCGCTGGTTGATCTTCTGCTGCGTCCGGAGGGCTGGAAGGCTGCGATACTAGCGACGATTATCGTCATGGTGTGCTGCGCTGCTCAGGCCATTGCCGGCCGATATCTAGGATTGTCTGCGCCCCGAACCGCGGGGGCTGTTGCAGGTTTCTTGGGACAGCCGGCGGTCTTGCAAGCGGCAGATGCGCGCGTTGCTGATGAACGTATCGAGGCTGCATACGCGACACTGTTCGCCTTCGCGATCATCGTCAAAATTTTCTTGGTGCCATTTATCTGGACACTGTGAGCAAAGGAGTCACTCATGGCAACACCGGATTTTGTTCTGGAACTACGTCGGCACGTGGGGCACTCCATGCTGTGGCTTTCGGGTTGCACAGCTGTCGTCTTACGAGGCCGTGATGGAGCTGCGATTAATTGGCAGGCTCCCATCGACCCGGTTTCTGTTGAGGTGCTTGTTGTTCAACGCGCCGATAATCACGCATGGACACCGGTGACGGGAATTATCGATCCGGGTGAAGAGCCGGCTGAGGCCGCGTGCCGAGAGATCCTCGAAGAGACTGCATGTCAGGCGCGAGCTGTGCGCCTGCTCAGCGTTGAAGTTGTTGGCCCGGTTACCTACGAAAATGGCGATCAGACAACTTACCTAGACGTGGCTTTTGCTTGTGAATGGCTCAGTGGAGATCCCTTCCCTGCAGATGGAGAGAACACTCAGACGATGTTCGTACCGGGGGATCAGATCCCACAGATGAATGACCGGTTTACTCGGACCATTGCGCGGGCATTCAGTGGTGAGCAGGCGGCTGATTTCCGGCGCTAATACTTCGCCATGTCTCTGGCGACAGGCTTGAGTCAAAAGTGGGGGCCGGGGAGTTCACGAACTCCCCGGCCCCCACGGCCGTAAATACGTTTGGCGTTTTCTGTCCAGAGCGTATCCGCTCAGGCGCCAAGCCAGTAAGCTGCCAGAACCTTGCGCAGTCCCAGAAGGTCTCCAACATGGCTCATTTCGCGAGCCGAGTGCATGGAGAGCAGTCCAACGCCCACATCCACTGTTTCAATACCCAGTCGGGTTGCGGTGATCGGACCAATTGTTGTTCCGCACGGAGAGGCGTTATTCGACACGAAGTTCTGTGTCGGAACTCCTGCCGCCTCGCAAGCACGCTTCCACAGAGCCATTCCGACCCCGTTGGTTGCATAGCGCTGCTTGGCATTGATCTTGAGGATGGGGCCTCGGCCCATGACCGGGTGATGTGAAGGGTCGTGAACCTCGGGGTAGTTCGGGTGAATCGAGTGCGCGGCATCGGCACTCACGCATGTCGACAAAGCGATCATTCGCGCGTAACCATCTTCATCGCGACCCAAGGCAAAAGCAGTGCGGCGCAGAACATCTTCCAGAATCGGACCAGCTGCGCCCGTGCGAGATTCAGAACCGACCTCTTCGTGGTCAAAGCATGAGAAAACAAGAATGTCACCCTCTGAAGGGAATCCCTGGCGAGCGAGGTCTTCAAGTGCACAGAGTCCGGGGTGAACCGATGAGAGATTGTCCTGGCGTCCCGAAGCGACGAACTGTGCATCTGCGCCGAAGGTGACAGGTCCCTGTGAAGGGACGCAGATCAGATCAAAAGAGACCACGTCATTCGCGTTATCCAAGCCTGCTGCCTGCGCGACGGTATCCATGAGTGATGCATCGGGAGTATCGACCGTCCATACCGGGTGCAGGTGCTTCTGGGGGTCGAGGTGAAGAGATTCGTTGACCCCGCGGTTGAGGTGGATTGCCAGCTGAGGAATGCGGGCCAGCGGAGCGGTGCGAACCAGGATTTCTTCTCCCGAGGCCAAAATCAGTCGGCCTGCAACGCACAGTTCGCGGTCCAGCCAGGAATTCATAATCATTCCGCCGTAGACCTCGACCTCGATTTGTCCCCAGCCATCAGCCGTTGTTGTCTGAGGTGAGGGCTTGAGGGTGAAAGCAGGAGAATCTGTGTGTGCTCCAACGATCCTGAAACCGGCGGTGTCGCTGATATTTTCGGGAACTACCCATGCCATGACCGCGCCTCCGCGAACCATTATGTGTCCGCCGGGAGTCGCATCCCATGCCGCTGTTTCGTCTTGTCGGCTGAAACCGAGGTTTTGCAGGCGCTGTGCAACGAGATGGGCAGCGTGGTAGGGGCTTGGGGAATCTGCAAGGAAATGGACGTAGTCCAAAGTGTTTGCGTCGAGTTCGGGATGATCCGATTCAAGTCGTGGTGTCATGCATCCATCCTACGCTGCACGTTTCGTTCACGAAGGTGTGCTCATTTGTGCACGATGCAAAAAGCGGACATCTCGATCATTTCGCCCACTAGTTCATGAAGTGTGAGCTGACAGTTATTCAACTTTGATCATTACGGTGGGTGATTTTGTTGTCAGATCGTATCACTTCGTATTAATTCGGTGAAAATCTGTCCGGTTTATTTGGGCATTTGCGCAGGTCAGAGAGTAGTTTTATTGTTGCTAAACTGATAAATTAAAAGGGTGATTACACAAAGCAATGAGACTCTCCTCGATGAGAGCGAATCTGAGCTTTGGCACGCGTGGAGTTCTGTGACACGTGCTGTTCAAAGCACGTTAGGTTCGGAAATTAGTAAAAGTGCACCTCTTGCTCTGATTGAGTTTGAGATGCTTGACGAGCTTGCTAACGGTGAGCAGCCCATGCGTTCTGGCGAGCTGGGTGCGCTGGTCTCGTTGACACGTTCGGGAACTAGTCGTGCAATCTCTCGTCTTGCGGCGAAGGGATTCATTACCAAAGAAGGATCGTCAACGGATCGACGTTCTGTCCTTGTGTGCATTACACCTGAAGGGCGTCAGGCCTATGAGGCCGCAAATGGCGTCTTCGCAAGCGCAGTGCGCAATGGGCTTCTTGGCGCGGTAGAAGGCGATGATCGCGATACCCTGCTCAGAATCCTCAACGTCATCTCAGATACGCTTCTTTAAAAAGAAAAGGTGGGACAGCGAGTGCTGTCCCACCTCCCACATACGGGTCTTACGGGGTCAGAAAGACTTCCGGTAGACGTTGGTTTCGCGCTGAAGGAAACCAACCCGACGGTAGAGGCGGTTCGCCGCCTCTCGCGTCGGCCGAGATGTGAGATCGACTGTTTTAGCTCCCAGCTCCCGAGCGTGCTCAACTGCGGCATTAACAAGGCTCTGTCCTACGCCTTGACCGCGTGCGGCCTGATCGGTAACGACATCTTCGATCCACGCTCGGCGGCCAGTCGGAATATCGAAAACAACCAGCGAGAGCATTCCCAAAATCCGCTCATCCTCATCGAGTGCGTACACCAAGTGCAAGCAATCCTGAGCCAGAAGCTTCTGGATTTCTTCGAGCGACAAAGGCTGTGCGGAAGAGGAAAGCTGTGGAAGCAGACGGTCAAAGGCCTCGTGAACCTTTTCTGTTGTCGATGAATCACATTCGCGCAGGATCTCGATACGCATGGGTGCTCCTTGTTAATGCGTTATACAGGCCATAAGTATGCCACTGAGGATAGTAATTATCCGACGCTCATGAGGCCCGACTCAAGGTGACACTTGAGTGCTGAGTATTCAGGCCACGTGGACTCAGTGAACGGATGCTCGACATGGACGGTGCCGCTGGCATGGGCAGTACCGGTTTTACCGGTGTGTTTCCAGCCTGCTTACTCGGCTGCGCCGAGGCTGCTCCCGCGGCACTAACTTCGAGCTCCTTCTCCTGGGACTGAGCTGCAAAGTGTGCTTGAGCCTGAGATTCATGACGCGCGACCGTGGCGCTCTGATCCTGTGCAGGTGCGAAGACATAGCGGCTTTGTGCCGAGTAAGAAACCAGGTACATGGTCGTGTCAGCGATGATCTTCGCGATCCACAGTGGCATTCCGATTCCCGTCAATACAGCAAGCATCGTGTACGACCCGGCGACCACTGCGACGGCAAGCGCGGCATAACGGAGGGCGCTGCGGCGCAAGGGCACTCCCGTGGCCTCGAAAACGCGGCGGTTCATTGCGAAATTCACCGAAGCGCTCACTACGCGAGCGGCAATAACCGGGAGGAAGAGAGCCCCAGTGAGAGCATTCAAGACAAGGACCAGAACGTAGTCAATGACGGTTGCAACACCGGAAGAAGCAGCGAACTTCAGTAGCGGTGCCCAAATCCGAGCCGAATCTTGCAAGGGGCGGAAGTGGGAGGTCGGATTCCCGGCCTCGTAAATCGTCTCAATTGAGATTTGGGTGACCGGATGACGGAACTTCGCCAGGTGCAAAAGGACGCGGAGCTCGTACTCGTAACGATCCCCCTGTACCTCGAGCAGCGCGGGAAGCAAGGCCACCGGGAAAGCGCGCAACCCGGTCTGCGTGTCCTTGAGCTTCCAGCCCGTTGCGAGCCAGAACAAAGCGGAAGTTGCAGTGTTGCCGATCCGGGAACGAGCGGGGACATTCCCAACGAATTCGCGAACTCCCAGCACGCTTGTGCCGGTATCTGTACAGGTCCGACCAACGCGGAAAATGTCATTGAGCGTGTGCTGCCCATCCGCATCCGCGGTCACTACGCACTCTGGCGAGTCGCCTGCAACATCACGGATCCAAGTGAAACCTTCCCGAAGCGCATAGCCCTTACCGCGGTTGTTCTCATAAGAGATCACGTGTGCGCCCGCGGTGGCTGAGGCCTCGAAAATATCACTGAACTTCTGGCCTGAACCGTCGTCAACGACGACGATCTTCGTCGAAGGATCTGCGCGATGCAGTTCAAGGATGAGACGCGGCAATCGTGCGTCCGGTTGGTAAGCGGGGATTAACACGTACATCGCTCATGCTCCCTTCGTGATGTAGATGATGTCGGAGGTAGCGCGTTCGCCACCGTTTGAGGGGTTGTTGACGACCTGGCCGTTGAACCACATTTCAGAGGAGCCGCCGCCGTCGAGGTTGTAAGCGGTCTTTGCTCCCAGGCTCTGCATGATTTCGGCCAGACCGCTCATCGTTACGCCGCTTGAGGTCCGAGAACGTCCATCCACAACGACGAAGACAAAGTGGTTGTCGTCGATGATGCCGATCGCGGTTCGCGGCTGCTTGCCCTGGATGGAGTGGTTACCGAAGTTGGTATCAATCTCGAGGTTGTCGATTCCACTGATGATCTGGCCGTTTTCCAACAGGGCCGGACCGAAGGAGAGTGTCTGCCAGACCCCCGCATCGACCAGAGCTTGAGCTGTTGTCTGAGTCTCGTCGTAGACCTTCATGGTGCCGTCCTTGTAGATGGCCAAGCCTTGACGAGCGCCACTATCGCGATAAATTGTGCCGTTGCGGATCACAATGCCGGTCGAGCGGAAACCGTAGTAGTCGCCGTTGATAGCGAAGACCGCGTTATTGTCCGTTGCGATCGAAGAGACCAAGTCTGTGATGTTCGAACCGAACTGGTCGTTCGCAAAAGCTGAACGAAGAGCGGTCGCATCAGAAAGTTGAACGTCTGCGACGTAGTAGGTGACACCGTTGTTTTGAACTTGCTTGACAGAAATCTTGGTGTTTCCGTTCGTGTAGGTGTCCGAGGTTGTGGTCGCGGTATCGGTATTTAAGGAAGTGGTCTGCGCGTTGCCCTGTGAGGCCTCGTAAGAAGAGGCGCTGGTAACTTCAACGTGATCGATCACGTAGCGGTTGAGGGCCCAAGCAGTGGTGCCACCCAGAGCCAGCGTGATCGCAGTTGCGCCCGCGATGATCCCTTTGCGCAGGCCTTTGCGGCGACGCTTCGTGGGGCGGGTGCGTGTGGGCTTCGTGTGGTGTGCCGAGGCCGAGGAACCTTCCGCGCGGGAGGCCTGGGTCTGGGCGGTGGCTGCCTGTGCCTGCTGGCGAGCAGCTAGGGTGCGTGCAAGATCATCGGCCGAAGGGGTGGCCGGCTGGGGAAGGTTGTTCGTGTTCATGTCCACAAGAATCCCCTGCGCTTTTCTGTAGGGATTATGGACAAGCTGTGCTCCACCTGTGGAACAAATACCTCTCAAAAACTCCTTGCATTTGATGAATGTTCGCTGGAAGATAGATGAGTCACGTCTAGGCAAAGGAGCCCGACACGATGATAGACAAACGCGTCTTTTGGCGACCCCTGGCCATCCTTGGGGCACTCGCCTTGTCCCTTCCGGGATCAGCGGTCGCACATGCTACTGAAGGTGCAACAGATACCCCCGTTATTCTCAACGCGCCCACGACCATTAGCGCGGGACAACTTCGTGCAACGGTCTCGCACGAATTCCCGCAGGTCACCGGATATACCTTTGCGGGAAACCCCGTTGGCGGCCGCGCGGAAACGCTTCACCAGGTCACGATCGACGGAAACCAATACACCGTCGACACTGTTGAAGCGCAGCGTGTTTCCGACCAGAAAGTCGCCTACACGGTAACTTTCGTCGGCAGTGAGATCACGATGAAAGCCGAGATTGAGGTACAGGAAATCACCTCCCGCTCCCAAGGAACGGAGGGTGCAAAGCGACCGACTTTGACCTTCCGCATCACCGAGATGAGCGGCGCGCACACGGTGGAAATTCCCGGCCACGGCCTCGTCTCAGTAAATGCAGACCAAGGCGGAGCATACGCATGTGGCATCACGGGAGTCTCCCGAGGCGCAGCTAATGGCGACTCCTATGCGGGTGTTGACGATACTTTTGCCAGCATCACCGCCTCGACGCCCATTGATTACTACGAACAACCCAGCGCCTACCTAATGGTCAACACCAATAAGGTCGCCGTCGGTATGGAAACCAACGCGACCTACGACCAGCCCCACGGCTATGAAAACAACTGGAATTCCAGGTGGAAGCGCCAAGTTATCGAACAAAACGGCATCAAGACTCTGATCGCGCAAAACGGTCAGTGGACCTACCGTTCCGAGGCCGCGACGGATGCTATTGGGGATGAAGAACGCCCCTACACGACACTTGTCTTCACAGGAGACGCGAACTCTTCGGGCGGCGTTGATTGGCAAGATGCCGCAGTTGCCTATGCGGATATCACTCCCGAGATCACTGGCGCAGCCGACAATCATAAGTGGGTCGTTACTCACATTCCCTTCGATTTCGGTTCGGCCACAACGCATCCTTTCCTCCAGATCGCCGATGACGTCAAGCGCGTGAGCCTTGCGACTGACGGCCTAGGGCAGCGCGTCATGGTCAAGGGCTATGCCTCTGAAGGCCACGATTCGGGCCACATGGACTACGGCGGTAACATCAATACTCGCGCCGGTGGCGAGGCCGACTTCGGCACCCTCTTCGCCAGCACGAAGGATGTCAATGCGATCTACGGCGTTCACGTCAATACGACCGAGGCCTACCCGGAAGCAAACTCTTTCCGTTCTCTTCCCTTCACCGGTGGCCGCGGGTGGAACTGGCTCAACCAGTCCTACTACGTCAATCAGCGTGACGACTTGGGCAATGGCGGTGCCGTTAATCGCTTCCAGGAATTGCGCAATCAATTCCCCTTAAGCAAGTACCCGAATTTCCGCTGGATCTACATCGACGTCTACTACGGTTCGGGCTGGCAAGCTGACCGCTTGGGCAACGAACTCAACAAGATGGGATGGGAAGTCGGATCTGAATGGGCAGACCGCTTCGAGAGGCACTCGCTGTGGTCACACTGGTCGAATGACGAGCACTACGGTGGTGCAACCAACAAGGGCTTGAACTCCCAGGTCATCCGCTTCGTCGACAATGCGAATAAGGACAATTGGAACCCGAACGTTGTCTTGGGCTACCCCCAGATTGTCGAGTTCGAAGGCTGGACTGGCCACCAAGACCAAGACGCGTTCTATCGCAATATTTGGTCAAACAACCTGCCCAGCAAGTTCCTCCAGAACTCTCGCATCATGCGCTACGACACCGCGGATGCAGGGGACGGCAAGACGAAGCACACCTACACATTTGCCAATGGAACGGTGGCTTCAGGGTCGACGGCGGTTACTGCTCAAACAGAGGCTAGCTACGTCGTTGGGACGATTCAGGCAGACATGTCTTCCTCGCGTGAATTTGTCTACGACGGGGCAACAGTCCTTCGAGGCGATAGCTACCTCTTGCCGTGGAAGGACAACGGAACTTCTGCAGGGGCAGATCGCCTGTACTACTACAACCCCGCTGGAACTGCGACGGAGTGGACGCTGACGAAGTCGTACCAAGGTGTTGGGTCTCTGGCTCTCTACCGACTCACCGATCAAGGACGCGTGAAGGTCACTGATCTGGCTGTTTCCGGCGGAAAGGTCACCATCCCGGCCTCGGTCTATGACGGAGTGGCTGAAAGCGATCGCGACCACACGGCCTTCGTGCTGGTTCCAGAAAACGCTCCCGCAGCCGTCTCGACGCCCGCATGGGGTGCAGGGACCGTTTTCGCTGATCCTGGATTCAACTCGGGAAGTCTGAGCGGCTACACAACGGCTGGTTCAGTCAGCGTCGTGAAGGATCCCCACGGTGATCCTGTCGCGCAACTGGGTGCAGGCAAGTCCTCGTTGTCCCAAGAGATGACCCTCAACGCAGGAACCTACCAGGGCAGCGCGTGGCTCCAAATCAACAATGGAAAGACCCGCAAGGTCACTATTTCCGCCTCGGGAGATGGAGTGACAAGCGCCGGATCGCAGCAGCGAAATGGGGACTTGGGGGCTACTCGAGACAAGCCTGTGACGACAGTATTTGAGGACTTCGAGAATATTGCGGAAGGCTGGGGCCCCTTCGTCAAGGGCGACGCCGGCAATATCACGGACCCGCGCACAGTCCTGGCCTCGCTGAACGCTCCCTACACTCAACGAGGCGGAGTCCTTCCCGATCGTTCACGAAAGGCGACGGATGATGCGATCGCGGGACACTGGTCGCTGAAGAGCCATGAAGAAAACGGCGGTCTTGTCTACCGGACTGTTCCGCAGACCGTGAATCTGCAGGCGGGACACCGCTACCGTATTTCCTACGATTATGACAACGCCGTGAGCGGTTCATACTACTGGGTCACCGCATACGATTCTGCGGGAGCTGACGGAGTCAGTGCGAACTATCTCGATTCGACGCTCCTTCCCCAAACGGAGAGGCCCTCGCACTTCGTTGAAGAACTCAATGTTGGTGCTTGCGGCTCCTACTGGGTTGGCCTCTACAACGTCCAGGGCGGAAAGTCAGGAAACGATTTCTCGATCGATAACTTCCGAGTCGAAGATCTTGGAACAACCGCCGACGTCCCCGCCTGCGCTGCTGCGAGCATCGCAACCCAGGGAAGCGCGATCGAAGGCAAGACCGTCCAGGTGACAACGACCTTGGTGAATAATGAGTCTGCGGACATCACCAATGTCCGCAGCGAATTGAGTCTTCCGGCTGGGTGGAGCGCACAGGCGACTTCGCCCACGACTGCCGAGACTCTTGCCAAGGGAGAAACCTTCACCACCACGTGGACGGTGAACATTCCCGAAGGGGCCGGTGGCAATACCGTCACCTTGACGCACCAGGCCCACTACCGGATCGGTGATGAGGACCGTACCGCCGTGGGCACAACGAGTGTGACAGCCCTGGGATCCATCAAGTCCAATGCCGTCAACTACCTATCTGACATCCCCTTCTCATCGACGTGGAACTCCAACGGCTGGGGGCCTGTCGAACGTGATAGCGAGGTCGGTGAAGATCAAGCAGGAGACGGTGATCCGATCTCGATGAATGATCAGCCCTATGCCAAGGGGCTGGGCGCACACGCTCCCAGTGACCTCGGTTTCGAACTGGACGGAAAGTGCACAACCTTCAAGGCAACGGTTGGCGTGCAGGATGGACAGTGGAGTGGCTCAGTGACCTTCCACGTCATCGGTAGCGCTGACGGTTCCAACTGGTCCGATGTCGTTCCAGAAACTTCGGTCATCAGGGGAGGAAGCGAACCGAGGGACATCTCGGGCAATGTTCGAGGGATGAAATACATCCGCTTGATCGTTGGAGACGGTGGCAATGGCAATGGTAACGACCACGCGAACTGGGGCAATGCCCGCGTCCTGTGTGGAAATGCTACCGAGGGTGGCGACACTCCCGCCCCTGATCCCACGCCGACTCTGACACTCAAGGACTACACGGGAGCCCTCCAGCTGGTCAGCGCACCGGCAGCCTACGAAGGGAACCCGGCCTCGAACATGTTCGACAAGGACCTGACGACCTTCTACGACAAGGATTGGGTCAACCTCACCGATCACCCCAGCACGATTGATCTCGCACTCTTCGAAGGAAACGATCCCACTGGCGCACAGCCGGTGAGTATCGGCGGTCTGTCGATCGCAGGACGCGCGGGGCAAGCTAATGGCCGGCCCAAGGCCTACGAGGTCTATGTTGGCCAAGACGCAGCGAACATCAATCAGAAGGTCGCCGAAGGCACTTTGAGAAACACGGCTCTTGCTCAGCGCATTACCTTCGACGAGGCCGTGAACGCGAAATATGTTCGCATCCGAGTCCTGAGCAATTACAAGACCAAGGCCGACCAACCCGATGGCCTGCTTGCAATCGCCGAGCTGGGCGTTCTTGTTCCTGATGGAACGACGCGCGCAGCTGTTTCGGGTAGCGATCGCAGTGATGGTACGCGAAGCGCACGTCGTGCTCGCTCCTTGGATGATGAACAAACGCTGACGGTGAATACAAATGCTGAAGGACTGGTCGGACAGAACTATCTGGATGTCCAGACGGTGAATGATACCGATCCTGCTGCAAACCCAGAGACAGTCATTGACCGGACCTGGGCCGAAAACTGGATGGCTGCGGATCAGAAGCACCGGACCAATAGCGATCCTAGTTCCTTCCAACGCGTTCCTGTGACTTTCACGGTCGCGAAGGATGGAACGAAGGTGCGTTTCACCATCGCCGCTGATGAGGGCGATGCGCCGGTCTTGTTCGACAATCTCCGCATGGTGAAGATCGAGCGTCCTACGACCAACGATCTTCTTGGCGTGGATTGTATGGCTGATCCGACTCCGGAGGCATGCACAACAATGCGGGCGAACGCACGCATTGGCTTGAGCACTGCCCTCAGCGTCTCGCTGCCGGCACCAACTCCGGACCCAACGACGGATCCAACTCCGGACCCAACGACGGATCCAACTCCGGACCCAACGACGGATCCAACTCCGGACCCAAGTACTCAGCCGACAACGGATCCCACCACCCAGCCAAGCGGGGATCCAAGTACCCAGCCTAGCGCCGATCCTTCTCAAAGCGGCGCACAGCAGGCTGGCTCCGCCTCTGCAGAGCAAGCGGGCACGGCCTCGGCAAAGGATGGAAAGAAGAAGAGCACCCGCAAGGGCAAGAAGTCATCTCTTGCTCGCACGGGTGGTGAGACAAGCACGATCTTGATCAGTGCCGCCCTTCTGACAGCCGCGGGCTACGCGCTGCGCAGGCGGCGCATGAATTGAGGTGACTATCCCGGTGGGGAGCTGAGCTGAGAGGCAGCTCCCCACCACACACAAGGCGGGGGTGCCGGTGAATCACCGGCACCCCCGCCTATAGCTATGAGACGCGAATTACGAGCGCTTCTTCCGCATTGTCGCGGCGCCAATAGCGCTTGTTCCGGCAGCGAGCAGCAGCACTCCGCCGGTGAGAGCGCCGGTCTTGGCGAGCTGCGTTGCAGGCGTGGGAGGAACCGAGGGCGTAACCGTCGTCGGTGTTGGCGTCGGGCCTGGCTTAATGGACAGGCGCGTGACGAAAAGGTGTGACTCGCTGCTTGTGTACTTCAAAGAATGTTCCATAAGCGGTGCCTCGGCCCAACCAGCCGATGGGCCGGTCATGGGCAAAGTCCATGCGGCGCTATATGCAGTGGTTGGAGGGCATGCCGGTGCGGGCGGGTCAAACACTGTTCCCTGGACGGGAAGTGGCTCGGCAGGCTTGAGCTGGTCGTAGCCGCCCATCGTTGGTGGGCAAGCGGGGGAGGGAGTGCCTGGGCGAACAATGACCCCAAGCTGCTTTGCGATATCGACTGAGACCAACCCCTGAGTCTGATGCTCAATTGTGTAGTCGGTATCAGGGCGCGCCGAATCGGCAAATGCGATCTTCTTGATCGTGATGACAGCCTCACCCTGAAGCTTTGACATTGCGTCCTTCAGAGCCTCGGCGGTTGTAATGGACTCAGGATTATTGACGTCGACTGTCACACGTGCCGTCTGACCATCAATCGCCACGGTCTTTGCCGTGAAGCCTTCCGGGATCCCGGTGATGGAGATGGCAGAGGGATCAGCAAATTTCAGCTGCTCAGGAAGAGTGATCTGCGTAGTGAAGCCCAGGTGTGCATTCTTCAGCATCATCTCATCGAAAGTCGCGGGAGATTCCTCGTACTTTTGCAGGAGGGTTGCAATGCGTCCACCCTGAAGATTGTTCAGGTGGATGACATTTTCGATGGTCAGAAGAGACTGCTTATTCTCAGCCTGGATTGTTTCCTTCTGTGCTGCGACGGCGTCATCAGCGCCGATCTTGAAGTCGGTATCGACCGTTGGATCATCGCCGTTGACCGGAAGGTCACCGAAAACCTTCTTGTACTTGTAGTAACCAGTCATGCGATCTGTTGACAGCTCTGAGGAAACAAACTCGTAGTCGGGGATCCCGGCAGCTTGGAAGAAGTTCGGACCAGTCTGAGGGGCTTTGAGGTCAGCTCCGGTCTCTGCATCCACCCAACGTGTCATCCGCTGTGGCGCGTTCGAAAAGCAGTCCGTGGGCGTGGATGCAATTGGATTTGATGCGACTGCAGAGGTGAAGACTTTGTTGGGGGTGTCGCCACCCGTAAAGAACTTCACAGTTGCCCTGCTGGTGATCTGCTCTTGAGCAATCCGTGCCGCATCTGCTGCATTATTTGCACCGACTGCATAGGGGATCTTGACCGTGATGGTATGCCCAAGAGGATTGCTCTTCTCGGATGTATAGGTGGTGTACAGTCCCTGCCAATCAGTCTGCATCAAATGAAGGTTGACCTTCATTTCGGTTTTCTCTGAATTGGGGGACAGCCACCAGTTTGAGATCAAGGAGGAGGAATTTGTGACGGTTCCGGGGCCAACCTGTGTTCCCTGAGGAACAGAGACCGTGAAGGTGATGTCCGGGTTCTGAGCCCCCGCTGCGTGCGGGCTCTGTCCTGCTGTGGCTGCGGCCTGCATCTCGGCCTCGAAATTGGCCAGAAGGGTAACAACAGGAATCGTCAGGTTTACGGTTCCGTGGTAGGTCGCAATGACAGGATTGGTGTTACAGACAGTGACTGCGTCAGCCGTGATGTTTTGAGAGATCGAGAATGCTTGATCCTGGGCCTGCGCGTTGCGTGGACCCGCTAGCGCCGTGCCACCGGTTATTAAAGCGGCAATAGCAGCCGTGGCTAACACAGCATTTCGAGTTCGTATCATCCTTCTACCTTGTCGTTATCTCAGGAGGTGCTCTTGTATGAGATGGGGTCTCAATGGATTCAAAAACGCATCTATTTTGAGTCTAGTTATGCAGTGAACTTTAAACAAGAATCCAGCGTATGTGAAGGTGCCGAAGAAGTGAAGAACTATGCGACTTTCGTGAGCAAAACCGCGCATTCCATATGATTCGTATGGGGGAACATATCGAAGAGGCGCGCTTCTTGGAGCCTGTAGGAATTCATGAGCCGAAGATCGCTGACCAGCGACTTTGGATAACAGGACGAGTAAACCACCGTGGGAATGTCGCTCTGATTAATCCACTGAGCAAGCTCTGTTCCAATTCCGCGCCG
>ERZ1036435.481-NODE-481-length-16025-cov-18.578710_pt1 | contig 16025 bp, 3 predicted proteins | sample MGYA00514223_ERZ1036435 | MGnify/ENA primary metagenome ERZ1036435 (study PRJEB33795, sample SAMN09464927) | human gut metagenome | host: Homo sapiens | place: USA: Stanford, California | collected 2016-08 | study: EMG produced TPA metagenomics assembly of the... | reverse complement strand
GAGCGACTGGATCTCGTTCTTCATCACTGTTGATGAGAAGGGAGAGATTGTTACTAGCAGCACTCTGTTCAATGCTACTCGCGTTTATGTGGATAATAATCCTCCATTTATGACTCCTTCATTAAATGTGACAAGTTCAGTTGTATCTGCTTATAGTAACAGTTCGACACAACTATCCTTTAGTAACGGGTTACAGTCTAGTGGTGTGGTTAGTGTCACTTCTCAGACTAACGCATTCACATCGACAAAGACTGTAAGCGATATTTCGTATACAAAGGAAGCACCTACTCTGAACTCGAAGTCCGACGTTATAAAATCCTCATCATCAGGAGATATTTTGAATGTTTCAACTTTGGTTTCATCCAGTCGTTCTTCAAAATTGCAATCAGCCTATACAGCTAAGGAATCACAAGTTACTGGATCTCATCAAAATAGTGTAATTTCTACATTAACTGGACCCTCTGGCACTCCTATAAGTAGCCAATCTCATAGTATGGTTCTTAACACAATGTCAGATACACTAAGTTTGGCAGTTTCTACAGGTAGTTCTAACAGTGGTACGGTTCAAGTGGGCAAGAGTAATAACCCTTCTCTTGTAATGTCTACTGCAGAGACAAAGATATCTGGATCGGTCGCTTCTCCTAACAGCATTTTACTTAACATATCAGATAAATCACAATCCCCCACCTCATCACATAAACCAAGAAATCAATCCAACCCCTCATCTAGTAAAAACGAGACAAATACATCAAAAGACAGTGCCAGAACATCTATATTAGGTGGGGCACCTAAAAAGTCGGGTTTGCCCCCCTCTTCAATAGAAGTGGGTGTTTCTTCAGTATTCCATGGAGGAAGCACCAATTTATGGAACCATGTTCCCATGGTATCGATAATAATCTCATTGTTATTGCATTTTATCTAAAATAGTGCTTCAACTACTTGGGAGGGCTTTTTTTATAAATTTGCTTATATCCGTTTTTTTTGGAAATCAACGGAAATAATAAAGACAATGATCATTTTCAGCTGTTTGTATCTTTTCTATATTCTATAAATCCACCAACACAATGACTTCTTATCATTTAAAGCATGGCTTAAGTAATCTTAATGATATTCTTCTATATCATGCCTTATAGGATAGGAATTATTTAAAGTCTATATGCAATATACAGGGTGTCATGCAAAGTAACTTCACAAATGAATCATTCCGACTACATTAGAGTACTTTCTCAGAATCCAAAAAACAGCAAATACACAGCCACAAAGGCATCAATTTGGACAAACTAATTGCTTCTACTGAATGATTGCCCAGTCGAAAAATATTTCAGATATATGAATATACATAAATTTTGAGAAGCTCGAAATAAAGAGCTCAATATGGAGTTTAATATGATAATGAGAAGAAAATCATCACCCAAAATTATTTCTTATCTTTAACACGATTTTTGCAGGAAACCAGTTATTTACACACACTAAACCTGCTGTATTGAAATTAAATATACTATTTATGCCAAAACTTATAAATTTGGTCCCTCAGGGTGGAAATATCTCAATAATTGAGAAATTCAAGAACAGAACTTCTAATATTATTTCCTGACATTCCCTAAACAAGCTCAATAACTCTACAGAGCAAATTGTTCATTGAGTGTCGTTCATTTACTTTTTTCATTACGTAATTTGCTAGTTTAGCAGGAAGATATTAATGTACTGCCAGTTTATTCAAAGTACAGCATTAAAATATATGGGCAACAGCACTTACGGCAAAACTTCAAACTGTTATCTTTTCATCCTGAAGATAATAGCGTATGTAGTGAGTTTGATATCAATGCTACATTATTAACCAGTAAAAAGGTGTAGAGTAATGGCGGAGGAGCTAGTAATCCCTCAATTATTGCAGGTTACTACACAATCTGCAGTTTTTAAACTTAAAAAATGATGTATATAAAGTCATTTATTAAATATTATTTTACATTTTTTTGATATATAGTTGTAGCATTGTGATATATACAGTCATCTGCCTTCCTGCACAGCATGTAAAATGTTATCCACAACCGACCTCCAACAAGATCCAACAAGGAAGAACATAAACAAAAATACAACCCGAATATAAATAATAATTTCCAATTGTATGTTGAAAAGCGTTTCAATAGGAAACCATGATTTCTCCAGTAGAAATACCCTAAAATATTGTTCTATGAGTTCTTGTATTGCGATCACTTACAGATCCCTAGTGATTTCTTTTGCGTCAGTGGAATACCTTGCATATCGATTAATTAGATGTTCTGGATTTCAATAGGCTGTTAACATGTATACTAGCTAGAGCAGAGATTATTCTTTTGGTCAATGAATAAATCTTGCAAATTTTCTTGCTGACTCAGTATGCATTTACAGACTTGACTATCTAAAGAGAGAATACTTATGCGACCATGTACATAATTTCAAAGTTTATGCAACTAAGTGATAAGTATTAAAATTGGTTACTAAAGTCTAAACGTCATTATAGTTAGTGAAAATGTCCAGCATAATAATTTTGCAATATGACCAGCCAACAATTTCAATACATGCACAGAAATTGAGTCATTGCATAGGACTAAATAATGTCAAGCTTTCCGTATTTACTCCTTTGTATTTTGAGCTGCTACAAGCAGTTTGGTTGAAGGATACATCAACTGATAAAAAACTTATGCTATTTTCGGTCGTTATTTGTTTCAGTCAAATGCTAATGTTCATTCAAATTTTACACATTGAAATTGAGTCCCTCAACAATGTTCTTCCGATAAGAGGTCTCTCTTTCGTTGCTGGTTAGATGCAATAATATATCTAAAACTTGGACAAAACAACCAAAAGAATAGATGAGGGGGAACCCTGAACAGCAAATCAAACATGTAGGGTAGTCATCTAGACTGCTATATAATGACGGAGCAAGAGTACGATACGACGATCGAGACCTACATGTAGTAATTTCACTACATCAATATCAGTTCCAATCATCATTTCATCATGATGCAATAACAAAGAACAACGATAGAACCACACTATAAACGTGGTCTTTGAGTATATATATCTTCTATTGGGAGCGACTTGGAAGACATTCTAGTGTATCTATGCTCCATTTTCCCTAGGGCACAGCAGACGTTTCTAAAGTGGATATTTTAGATTTGACCGACCACTGGACTGAAGCTCAGCAAGTCAAAGTAAAAACCATGCCAATCTCCATGAAGTATATTGCACATCATTTTTCTGTTCTTCTACACACACTTGCTCGAGATATTAGATGGTGTTCAATTTATCTTTTATTTTTATTTTTATCTTTTATTTTTCTTTTTTGGACACTGCCAATTTAAAACAACAACCTTTATTAAATACTGATATTGATAAGCAGCAAAAAGAGACATTGTTTATAAAGATACATAACGAAATGTGCCAAGTACTTTTGTCTTTCTGCTGCTAAATCATCTTGTGCTCTTTTGAGAAAGGAACCTTCGAAAATTTAAACATTCCAATTTACATTTCAAGTTCAAATAGAGCTGCTCTTATCGTTAGTCTTTTTTTTTTTAAATTTTTTTAAAAAAATGACACTTTTCTTCTGCGTTCAATGACGAAATAAAGAATAGAAACCCTCTTGAAACAGCGAATATGTTAACCATATTACAAGTATATGGAGCTAGAAGACACAATTAAATCCGTCACTTATACAAGTAATGTTTCTAAACCCACTGAGTTTTACGGGCCATTTCTTTCATAGACAAAAAACCATCCTTAATACCATACCTTAGGAACCTGGGTGTATTGTCAATGATAAAATTATAAACGGGTGCTTTTCTTTTGTATGAAACTTATCATACCTGGTTCTCTAAAAAACTTGAGCTCAGAAAATACCGATATACATGTCTTAATAACATCTTACTCTAAGAGACATGTCCTACTGGGATACCTTACAATCTATTCTTCGACAGGTAACTGAGAGTAGAAATTGTTTAGGTAATCACTTTATTTCCTTCAAACAGCATTTACAGCCCATCGACTCGAACATGATAAACTTACGGCCTGGCACTGCAAAGGCACAACAATTTCTCCAGATAATGTACACTAGTTTTTCTATCACAAAGTTTGATACTGCTAGCTAAATAAAACAAATGAAAAAAAAGAACATAGCGTACAATGAAAAGAAAAGTAGGCAAATGTGACATTAACTTTTCAAGAAACTTCCTTTGCTTGCTACCTCTCAACACTTTAAACCATAATAATATAGCAATAGCTGGCTGTATTACTCCGATTTGTGTGTGAGATATGCACAGATACGTCACAGGGACTCAAAATTTTTACAAAAAGATTAAAAATGATTGCCACTCTATTAGAAACATGCAAACAAGCAATGCGAATTCGATGAACAGACTTACAATCCGAAAACAAACGCATTAGATATTTATTTTGTTTCTACTTGTCTTGAAAAAAATTTTCTTTTGTTTATTTCCCATATTCATTTCCATTTAAAACAAAGCTCCTACGACTCTAAAACAACTATAATTTAAAACTGACCAGCTATCTAAATTCCGGCCAGATGCCAAAATGTTTGAGTAATATATATAAGCGAGGCGTAGAATGAAACAGGCCATCAAACACATTCCAGACTCAATACCGCATTCACTAATATCTGCATATACACACACTAAGATCTGGATGTGTCCTTCAATATAATCACATCCACCGTCATTGCATTTTTGAGTTAAGAAGTTTGGTTAACAAATTACATTATAATTTATAGACGAATACCAAAAATTGGTTGCCAAGTTGAAGTATTAAAGATACTGAAAATTACATATTGCATCTCTAACTCAAATTCAAAACTTAATAAATTCATCGAATATATATAAACCTTTGGCATTTTCAAAATATATGTGGAATTACATCGGATTAATTTGCAATTTAACATAAAAAACTCACTATATTTTCTAGGCGTTGATTAATTTTGACTACTCCAGTCATATTTACTTGCAAATAATAATCGAATCGTATCACTCAATTATAAACAAAAGGCTATTTATGCTGTTGTATCTCTTCTGTGAATTATTCGTAACTTAATTTGTGAGAAGTAAAAAAAAAAGGAACAGAATATTTCCGATATTATAAGGCACAGCAGTTCGCGAAATGCTAATTGACTGTATACTGAAATTATTTCTATTAATTGGTATTGCATTATCAAAGAACCCAGTTGAATTAAACAATGTCTGTACTTTTCCAAATGATTACGGTAGGATACCTGGTTTCACAGTTCTTGTTGGGCGGCTAGGGTTACTAATTAGTGCCAGTGACTACAAGGAACTTCTTAGATACCCAGGTGCATTTTTAATTGCAACTCAGGATACGATGACCACAAGCCCAAATTTCGAATTAACAGGGTTTCCGTTTTTCACTGGACTTTACGGTTTAACTGTATTTCCATTAGATTTATTAGTTGAACTAAGAGGCTACTTTGTACCACCCAATTCTGGTCAATATACTTTTACTCTTTCAGACTCAGATGATGCTGCAATCATCTTTCTTGGAAATCCGTCGGCATTCCCATGTGGTGATTTACAAAATTGGCCTAAGCCTAGTGAAGAAGATATTACTGTTACAGACCATTTATTTCCTTCAAGAACCCTGTACCTGATTGAAGGAGTTGCCTACCCCATGCGAATTGCATACTACAATGGGATTGGAGCAGGTAGGCTTAATGCTGCATTTATCGATCCCAGTGGAACAAGGCATACAAACTGGGAAGGATACATTTGGCAGTACGACCCCTGTTCGACCTGTACTTATTCGGAACCCCCAACAGCTACGACTACTTATTCATCCGGATGGGTCGTTAATGAAACTACTACAGGAACAAGCTACAGCATATATACTGGCATAGATGGTGTAGAGAGCACATACACAATATTTCTAGTAGAAGTTCCAACCATAACCCCGTCACTTTCAATCCCTCCAATTACCACAGTTACTATATCTAGACCAGACTACATTGAGGTGGAAGTAATTAGTTTTGTTAGTACCACAAACAAAGAAGGCGTACCCATAACAGGCAGCACGACCATCAACGGCACCCGTGACTACCTTGATGCCGATGCTCCCCACAACTCGCTGGCTCCAGCACCTTCCCCAGTGACACACACCATCGACCTGGGCAACGGGGTCACCAACTATGAGGTGGTGTCCTACAGAACCACCACGAACGAGTATGGAGGTTACATCACAGTCACAGAGACCGTCACTTTCAAGGCGCCTCCGGTGACTGTGGTGGAGCTGAAGGGCGACGACTATGTTGAGTCCGACTGGGTCTCATTCTTCATCACTACAGATGAGAAGGGCGACATCATAACAGGCAGCACGACCATCAACGGCACCCGTGACTACCTTGATGCCGATGCTCCCCACAACTCGCTGGCTCCACCGCCATCTCCGGTTACAAACTTAATTATTGATGTGTATGAGAATGTTACTGAATATGAAGTGGTTTCGTATTATATTAAAGCTAACGCATATGGTCAATATTTAACACTAACTGAAACTATAACTTTCAAAGCCCCTCCGACTACTGTTGTTGAGGTGAAGGGGAGGGATTATGATATTAGGATTTATGTCTCTTATTTTATTACTGTTGCAAATAATGGAGTTTTAATAACGGAATCAACAACTTTAAGCGAAGTGAAAGAGTGCCTTGGTGCGGAGGGTATTTCTAAGCTTAAATCATATTCGTACAATTGGGCTCCAAAACAGCTGCATTTCCCGAATAGTACTATCAGTTCAAGTTCTATTGATAGCTGTACTAATGAGTGTGATAAAATGGACGAAAATTCTTCCAAGGTTAAAAATCCTAATGCAAAACTAGGACATATGTCTGATGCACTTTCAATCACTCAGGAGGTGTATGGTGAAATGCTACCCAATTCTTCCCATATTTCTATTGAAACTTTTCCAACCTCCCTAATAAGTTCTAGACCCAATACGATAGGTGAGTCTGGAGCGAGCTCGTCTAACTTAATTATGTCTGATAAACTGATAGATTCAGTCACAGTAAATGAAATTTTCAGACATTCAACTATTAGTAGTACGAACTTTAACAGTACCACAACAACTCGTGATAGCTTAGCAAATGTAGCAATAGAGCTTATTTCAAAATTATCTCCGCATAAAAGCGATGCTTTCCCTGCGACAACACCCGGAAATGAAATAAACTCTAATTCACTACAGCCTTCGCGTGACGACTCATCAAGCATTGGTAATAGTTTAATGCATTCTAGGGACACGATACAATTATACAATAGCAACCAGTCGTCAAAGCCTGAATTATATGCCTCTGAAACATTAACCACTCATTCCGAGCCTGCAACATCAGGTTTGATCTCAGCAGAGCCTCCAAGGAGCTCCATTATTTTTTCACCATCTACAATTAATTTATATTCACGTTTTAACTCTACACTAGGAACGGTTATTTCAAAATACTCGACAATGAGTGTGAGTCCACCGATGAATGCCAGCTATAGCAAGCAATTCAATAAAACTATTGGCTCAGTATATTATCCTGATTCACAAATAATAAATGGATGTGCATCTGGAATCATAAATTATTGGCAATGTAATTTTATTTTTCCAATACTAGTATTACAACTGTTTTTTATACTCTGATTTCTAAATCCCAACTATGAGCCACCAACGCCTTTCATCTTATTCGCCACAAAAAGGTTGCAATAAGTATACATCAGTATTCCCATTCATTGGCATTAAATTTTTGTTGCCATTATGTATATAATATTTTTAAGTATGCTACAAAATTGAACTTTCTATGATTTATTACTCTTTAAGCATCATGAGATACGAATATAAGCTTTAGTACACAATGGTTAATTAGCCGGTAAAACTTTCCATTAAAAAGCACAAGCCACCCCTCCACGTAATAAGGCGCAATATAGAACGAAAAATGGAAGGTCTAACCTTATATAGTAATATTCCACAATTATCGCCTAAGTAGTCATTCCGTTCGGCATCCAAGCCAACACCATTTTTTATCATCTTGCGTACAGGACAAACTCCCATAAAGTTCCACCATTTTGATCTTTGACAGAGGCCTTTTCTCATTAGATTTTTCCTTAGTGGACCCCTTGGGCCACCTATGTATTTCCATTGGACCAAACACCACTTTTGCCTGGGATCACGGAAAGGGATTTGCTTATCTCCCCAATGCCCTTGGAAATAGAGCCATGAAGTTCCCAAATCTTCCGAAGTCTGATTAGTAGCAGGAGCTAATTTACCATTAGTTGTTATTGTATATCCGTAATAGTTGAGCGATGGGTCCCATAGTGGACCTCTATCTGTAAAGTCACTTAATGGCATAAAGAAAAATGGAACATCATGAGAATGTTGACCTACCGATGGATAATTAGCATGAGTGCCTCTTGCACTGAAAAGTAGCGGTTTTTCTATCAACTCATTAGTGATTCTACCCTCAATACGCCTTAAACGCTTCTTTTTCTCAATTGCCTCGTAAGTGTAGGCACTCCCTCCTCCATGCGCACTCATCCATATATACTTAGGAACACCATTATAAAAGCGAACCAGGGTATGTTCCCAATCTCCAAGGTGATTCCCCCAAGGTCCATATCCCATAATAAAGGGACCCCAGTTAAAGGGATAGAAATAAAACCAAAACGCATCTACCCATCCATTACCTTTGTCTACTACAAACACTAACGCTGGAGCTTGAGCTGCATATCCTGTTCCATATTTTGGTTTGAAACCTTTCATCCAACCGGGATCCTTATCAAAATCATCTATCGATGTCATAAATATATCTTCCGAGTCAACTTCATAAGATGCTCCGTCTTCGTCATATCGCACGTAGCTCTGCTTTAATTCTTTGATTGAGTTTAGTTGGTCTAATATGGCTTCTCCTTCATCATCCAACAATTTGAAATGTGACACATATTCTGAAAAATTGGACGGCCAGTATTTCTCATCACTATATAAGTGAATCAAAGGGCAGTTATCTATAACATAATCTGGGATAGTTCCGTTTTTAAACGAGTTTGAGCCACCATCAGATTTCTTTATGCTTGGAAGTTTATCGTACATATTTCGAGATATGTCCCTTTTCCATAAGTCTGATTTACCAATAGGATCCATATCAAATTCTTTCCTATCAGCTTTAATGTACACATTAATCAGCGTCACATACACTGAAGAGATCATTAAAGTCGTCCCCAAAACGGCTAGCAATTTCTTAAAGTTCTGCATTCTTGGTTTGTATAATTTCATAATAGTTAGTTAGTGCTTCTTTCTTTCCTGTATTAGTTCACTTAATATGAACACTTGAGCGAGAGATGTGTCCTGAGAACGATAGACACTATTAAGCTCTACTGGAGAAGTTAAAGATGAAAAAAATGTAGCAAACGCCCTGTTGCGACACCCTTTACCAACTGTGTAGAGTACCAATAGCTTTTGATTTTCACAACAGTCAAACTTGATCACTTGTCAATGATATGGTATATCTTGTTATCACACCAATACAGTAATTCGCTAGTATGTGAATAATTACCGAGGCTACAGAAATCAGCTGTAACAATAATTGGAATATGCTTTCGAGCCCATTTGCAGGCAGCTACAACCAGAAGAACTCAAATTAGGGGCAAGCACTTCTAGTGTGAATGTTTCTGTTTTCTTTTGTATCCAATGTGTTGCTAGACCCTATGATACTTATTGCTTAATCTGGCGATCCAAGTTGTCATTAGATAACTATCTTGACTATTCCTTTCATGAGATGCCTCTAAATATTCATAAATTCCCCATAGGAGAGCGAGTACCAATAAGAACACTTTACTGCCACCAGAATGACCAAGTCAAACATCCGTAGACATTTTAGAGAAAATCTTATAATAAGATGGAACCACGTGACTGTTCTCTCAGTGAGAATTCTTCAAATGTATAAATAAATGTAGGCTATACTGTATACTTATTCGAGAATGAAGGGAAATATCGTGAGTTCTAGATAGGGCACTAATATTGCAGCAAAATCCATAATATTATGGATTGAAAAGGAATACTGGAATGTTCGCAACAAATCTAATGTGTAGATTTTTGAAACCACATTTTAACAGTGACTGAACTTTGAACTATAAACTATGAACTTGATTAGGTGTGCTGTATCTGATTCAATAGACCTACAAATGTAGAGTTATTCTTTTCTTTCCACGATTTTAGGTATGCTGATAATTCGCTTACTGTAAAATTATTCTGAGATTTAAGTTCCCAGCATATAGACAGAGCCTTGGATCTGGATAATTTTTCCATGTTCACTAAATAGATAAAGAAATCAACTATTGGCTTCCTTTCCCTGTATATTTTCTCGAAACCTGTTCTCCACTTGGATTTGTATTTTTTGTTCATAGAATGGACACACATGTTACCTTGTTTTGGATCTGGCGTATACCATTCTTGTATAATCTCATCAATACTATCGAGGGTGTCTGCCATTCGGAAAACAAAATGTTCTTCTTCGGCACCTGTGCTAGAGGTATTAACTTTGTCATTGAATTTTTCTTTGATACCATCATCAATACTCTTTCTGATCTTCTTGGTATTGTCTATTTCAAAGTCACCTTCGTAACTACGTTTTTTACTCTCTTGAGCTATATAGTGGTTGAATTTTTCTGAGACGGTATTTTTAACTAAGCTTTCTAACTTCATTTCCATCTGTTCAAATTTCACATCAAAAAGGGTAGATAATTTTTTGGTAACAAGTTCATCTATCATAGAGCTAATTTGTTCTTGCATCGCATTTTCTTCCTCATGCAAATCATCTGTCGAACTACCACTTTCAGTACTAGAGTCATTAACTGAATCTTCATTAGCATCGTCAGTTCCAGATGATGAATCATCAACAGACAGTAGTTTGAATCTCCTTTTCTGTTTTTGCTTTTTGCGTTTCAAATTGTCAACTACATCCCTACCAGATATTTGTTTATCTACACTATTCGACTCTTTATTGATGTACCGTAAACCATTTTTCTTTTCAAGTATATCGTCAAAATAACTAGTGATTTCTTCAGATGTAACGGAATTAAGTCTTGCGTTGACATATTTTGTCAGTGTTTCAAACTTATTGATTATGAATTCTCTGGTAGATCTTTTCATGTCTAACTTTTCAAAAACTTTTTTGAAAGTGTCAATCATTGGATTGAAATTTGATAAAGTCTGAAATTGGACTAATTTGAAAGCTTCCTTTTTCCAACCACTATTATTAGTAATAGGTGGTGCCAGAGCAACAGAACTGCTTTGGCCTTCATTTCCTGTCACGGGGATATTATAAATACTATCGTGTACTGATGGTATTGAGTCAGATTTAACACCAGCTTTGAAATTTGGCTCCACTAAATATTGCAACATAATATTATTTTCTATCAGGCCTGTATGATAACCTGGAATGTTTCTTAGCGGTGGTGGTATCGAGTTGATATCGATAGTAGAATCATTATTAGAAATTAGTGCGATACGTTCATTAAAGTATGATACAAAATCGGAATTCTGGAATATGCTTGTTTGGTCACTAAAGATTTCGTGATCAGGAAAATATCTGTAAATCCATGGCAAATTTATAACTAAGACATTCCTAAGAACTTCAAGCACTTTTAAGAACTCTTTCGATTTAGTTGTTAATATGTTATAACTCTCCCTTTTGTACTTTTCTATCTCAGGAAATACCTGTACTAAGAGATCATTGGGGGGTAATTCCGTGATTTCAGGTATCGTTAACCCATCTTGTACTCCATCATAGTTAGAATAGTTAAAAATTCTTTCGTAGTCAAGAGGTATATGTGCAGGGAACAGTCGATCAAATTTCATTTCCTCATTATTGGGGTAGTCTGTTAGAAATTCTTTATATGCCGGGTTGGAGGTATCAGGATACCTTATATTCTTGACCCCATTTTTTTCATCACTGCTTCCATGAAGGTAGACCCTTCGTTTGTATTCCAAAGAGCAATACTTAAAGGCACTTGAGTAATAATTCCCTAACGTCTCTTCACGAGGATAGTCCTTTAAAGACTTTCCTCGAATGAGCGGTAGGTCAAAATCCTTAGTCAGTTCAGGAAATCCGTCTCCTCTATAGATGGGTTTCACACCATAAAATCGAAGGTACAAATAAGCCGCTAATGTTGTTATGGGGCATATTAATGGACAATCGTGTGGTATCACAGTTCCCTGAACAGCACCGTCATCATTTATGATAATTAATCTATACGCATTTAAAGAGTTTTCATCGTTTTCAACATTATGCACTTTTAGATGTGATAGTTTTAATTTGGACCGTTCCTTGTATGGCCAATTGAGAAGTGTATAGAAGTGATAGTCTGTAAGAAATCGAAGCTTCTCCATACTAGTTTTGAAATATTTATCTGAGAGTTCTTGTGTATTTGAATTCCACATGTTTATAGATAAGGTTGCCATCTTATTTAGTTGAGATGATTGTGATTCGTCCTTTAATAAAGAGTCCCATCTTCTATGCAATTCTAACACATCTGTAATGTAATCATCAAATTCAGAGTTTGGATCCACTTCAGAGTGAATATCACACAGTTTCTTGAGAAATCGAAATGACTCGATATATATCTGTAATTCATTGACATCTGATGCCACAATAGGCCATTTGATCACACATTCTAGCAGAAATAAGTGTACCAGTTGTGGAAGCAGCGGTACGTTCTCATATGGTATACTTGAATTGCTCTCAAAACTTAATAGCTCTTTTTGTTCACACCATTCTATGTATTTCATGTAGTATGACTTGTATTGATGCACCTTGATTGGAGCAACTGACTCCATGAGTTTCCGAATCTCATTGTCCTTGGAGATCATGATTGTGTGACCTAGAGGAATTTCATCTGCCTTGCTAGTAATCACCAAAGGATGGATTTGTATACCAAGTGCTATTACTCACTCACGCGTAGTGATGTTTTAGAAAATAGTGCTCAATGCGCGAAGACCCATCCTTGTTTATTGTTTTTCGTTTTGTTTTTTTTTCACTCCCACGACAAACCCGAACGGCTCTGCTTTCACCATTCAATTTCCAGGGCATCGGAACAAGAGAGAGTTATGTGAAGCCCGAAGACTGGCCCTATATAGAGTTTTTTGTGCAACATATAGAACGAGGTGTTGGTACTTTTCTTGGCAGTGTCCATGACAAATGCTCATAGCAACAGTTTTGTCACTCCACAAACAGCTTGTGTGTCCTTGTGTTTGCTTGTTATCGGCCTATTCATTTTGTAACAAGCTGTTGTGCAGAAGATAACGGATTCCTTGGCTATATGCGCTGTTTCATCATTGCTGTTGCTCTTATTCTAATGAATTATAGATAGCTATAACTATGCGAGCAGCTCCACTTCACACATATCACACTGAAAGCTATAGCACCATTCAAAGCATTCGCGTTTCTATACACCGCAAGAAGACCACAGCGCATGCAAGTTGCACGCAAGCCAGGCCAGATTTACTATTCATAAGTAATGAAGTATCTTTGCCATGAGTCTATGGGATGACTATAGCATTACTGCCTATGCTTTCGTCTTCGTGTTGCACTTTATCCTTTGTCATTGCCTATGAATAAATCGCTCTGTGCCCATTGTTCCTAAACCCCGAGCGGTGCCCACACTATTAAGAATGCCGGAAAGCAGCACTGATCTGCAAGGGACTTTATTGTGCACCAGAAGCGTCGGGTCTGCGCATTCCCCTTCTTGAAGATCCCCGCACTGTACATATGCGGTGTCGCCTTACTCTGAAAACTTTATTTTTTTTAAGGGTCCGGAGATGAACAAAATATGTGTTCGCCAAGCATGAGTCACTCAGATAACTCCGCGCAAATCGCAATTAAATTTTAGGTTTATTACTGAACCAGCATATGCAATAGCTGTCACCCACCCAATCTTGCAGCTCTACTCTAACCCACACTTGTGCCTTCCCTTCCCCTCCCAAATACAGCTCTATTCTCAGTTCTGGCTCCCTCTCATGCGATCTTATACATCACCCGGTTGGACTGTTGGGGAAATACCAGACAGCAGAACCGTCTCCATAATTGACAGGAGTGGGGGTGAGGGAATGGAACGAGTCATCTTAACCCGCCCATTTGCATGATTTACTGTAAAGCATCCGATGACGGGTTGCACAACTGATTGTACAAGGATATAATACGATAGAGTCCGGTCCCAATGCGCACAGGTGATTCCTTGCCTGTGATGTCACCCCCCCCCCTTGCTATTTACCTTTCTCTTAATAGGGTCTGGATGAGGGTGTGATAGTAACAACTAGGTGGGCGATTTATGGTAAGCATGCCTTGGTAATATTCCCAATGGTCTCTGAATGTGCATTGTGAAGTACCGATAGTTCAATTATTTTCGCTCATACATAAAGGGACGTTAATTCATGTTCTTTTGGAGTTCGCCGAGGGCTTGAAGTTTGTATGTTACAAGCGCAGAAATAAATATATTTTGCTCGAAAAATACGACAAACCCTTTACTAATATTTAATTTACTTGACAGTGTGGTTCATGAATCCTATATTTCATATCTATTATACATAATCAGTCTTTTGCCGGATGCCCCTCATAGGAAAATATTTTCATTTTCTTATATTGTGTCTGTTGAGCCTGATTGGGCTAGTATTAGCCGCAAATCCAGTACCTTTGACCAATGTTTGCTACTTTCCCGAAGAATATCCAAGACAGGCTGGCTTTCGTGCAATAACAGCAGGACTTGCCTCTACAATCTTACAAGGGTCCGTCGATGAGTTGCTAAACTACTCTGGTCTTTCTTCATTGACCACACAACAAACGACAACTACAACCCCGAACTTTCAGTTGCCAACACTGCCTCTACCAACGAACGTGTATGGGCTTACGGTGGTACCGTTATACCTTCTAGTCCAATTGCAAGGTTATTTTGTACCGCCTGTTTCCGGACAATACACATTTTCATTAGAAAATACAAACGATGCCGCTATCATCTTCTTCGGCAACCCATCTGCATTTCCATGCGGCGATCTATCCGCATGGCCTCAGGCCAGTGCTGATGATATTACAGTCACAGATGGTACTTTTCCGTCAAGAACGTTGTTTCTGAAAGCCGGAGTAGCGTACCCAATGCGAATTTCTTACTATAACTCTTTGGGCTCAGGAAATTTGGCAGTTTCGTTCACAGATCCCGGCGGAACCAAACGCACGAACTGGAACGGATACATCTGGAGATACAACTCATGTTCCACATGCACATACACTCCGCCACCAGCTGGCACCACAATTTACTCCTCTGGATGGCTTCTTGACAGCACAACTGTGACAACTAGTTATAGTTTATATACAGGTATTGATGGCGTGGAAAGTACTTATACGCTTTATAAGGTGGGTGTGCCAACTATTACACCTTCCCTTGAAGTACCACCATTGACTACAGTCACGCTAAGTTACAATGAATACAATGAGGAAAATGTAGTTAGCTATTATAGCACGACTACGGATGATGGCAGTCCCATAATTGCAAGCACAACATTGACAATTCGAACTATCTATTCAGAAGCTCCAGAACCAATAACAATTAAGATAGAAATACAACCAGGACTAACACATTATGAAATAATATCATACTGGACTACAACCAACGCAGATGGACAATTTATAACAACCAGCACCTCGACGACGTACAGTCCACCGCCTGTTGGGACGGTGAGTGTGTATGAGAACCACGAGCTGGTTGAGGATGTGTACTCTTACTTCATCACACTGGATGGGTCTGGGAACATCATCACGGACAGCGTTCTGATCTCTGCTACGACGATCTACGATGCAGCGCCCGAGCCTTCGACGAATGTGATTGACCTGGGCGAGGAGGTGACTGGGTATGAGGTTATTTCCTTCTACACGACAGTCGACGGGGATGGTAAGGTGGTCACCACCAGCACCTCGACGACGTACAGTCCACCGCCTGTTGGGACGGTGAGTGTGTATG
>ERZ1036435.479-NODE-479-length-16199-cov-4.085481_pt1 | contig 16199 bp, 11 predicted proteins | sample MGYA00514223_ERZ1036435 | MGnify/ENA primary metagenome ERZ1036435 (study PRJEB33795, sample SAMN09464927) | human gut metagenome | host: Homo sapiens | place: USA: Stanford, California | collected 2016-08 | study: EMG produced TPA metagenomics assembly of the... | reverse complement strand
CACCCGGCCTTCCTCCCCATCGACGCCGCCTCCCGCCCCTGCCACGATGGCCCCATGCGCACGAAAGCCTCACCCCTCATCGCCCTGCCGATCGCGCTCCTTCTCGCCGTGAGCCTCAGCGCCTGCGACGAGGAGGCGGCAAGCGCCCCCTCCACCTACCCTTCCTCCTCAACCAAGGCCGCTCCCACAGGCTCCCCTCAGGGCGAGGACACCCGGGGCTCCGACGGCGATTCCTCGGCCACCCCTCGGGCCGACGCCTCCAGCGCCACAGCGAAAGGCGGGGCCACGACCGTGGACATCCAGGACCTCAAGACCGGCAACTGCATCTCCGAGATGGTCAACGGGACCGGGCACGGCGACACGCAGGCCACGGGCGCGACGCTCGTCGACTGTGCCACTCCCCATCAGTACGAGGTGACTGGAACAGGGCAGTCCACAGCCTCCACCTACGCTGAGGCGACGACCTCCGATGAGGTCACCGCCGTCTGCGCCCCGGTGCTGGAGAGCTACGTCGGCTCCCCCTCCAAGGCCAAGAAGTACCAGGCGGCGGCCCTGACCCCCTCGCAGTCCTCCTGGGACCAGGGGGACCACTCGTTGACCTGCTTCGCTCAGAACCGGGATAACACACCATTGAATAATTCCATCAAGAACTCCTAGTCTGTCCCCATCGAGCAGGACAGCCGCGTACGGGCGTACCACCACTGGAGAAGGCCCACTTCTCCCTTCCAGCGCCTCGCGAATACCGTCCTGCCTCCCACTCCGGCCGGGTGGCGACTCTCCGTTTCTCCGTCTCATGTCGCCACCCGGTCCTTATCCCGGATTTTTTCAGAATCCTCTCCGGCCGTGGCCAGAATCCTGCAGAAAACCGGCACAATCCAGCCATTCCGGCTGTTACGGTTCGATCCATGCGCACCCGGACCACGCTCCTCACCCTTCCCGTCGCCGCCGCTGTCACCCTGGGGCTGAGCTCCTGCAGCCTGTTCTCCTCAGGCACCACCACCGCCACCAAGGACCTCGAGGTCGGGCAGTGCTACAACACCGTGAGCAAGGACTCCGGCGGGGAGAACGCGATCGGCGAGGTCACCGTCGTCGACTGCTCCAAGGCGCACACCTACGAGGTCATCGCCCAGACCACCTTCGGCGACGACATCAAGAAGCTTCCCGAAGAGGGAGCACTCGCCTCCCTGGGCCAGGGATTCTGCCTGGGTGAGGACTTCACCAAGTACGTCGGGATCGAGTCCGGCAAGACCAGCTATCAGGTCGAGTACCTCACACCCGGTGAGGGCACCTGGGCCCAGGGCGACCGCAAGATCACCTGCGTCGTCACCCAGGGGGACAAGTCGCAGGTCAAGGGCTCGGCCAAGAACTCCAAGAAGTAGCCCCACCCCCCACAGGAACCGCCACCCCGGATATCCGTGGCGCACTCCGGATTCCTTCACGATATTGAATATCGCGTCGATAGCCTTCCCTAAAATAAGGACGGCCGTCACCCTCTCCCGGGATCACCGACCCCGCTCAAGCGCCGCGTTCTTCCGGAACTACTCGAGTCGGTCCGGCGACGGCCGTCACGTGCAGCCGAGGCGCCCGTAACCTCCAGGAGTGACCAGTGATGTTCTTCGCGCACCGCAGCCCGGCGCCCCGCTCGACGACGAGCCCCCTGAACCCCGCCCTGGCCGTGCACGCCGTCGAGGCCCTAGACATCGCCCCGGCGACGGCGGCGGCCGACCGACCTCCACCCAGGAAGCGATTCTGACCGCCGCGCGCGACTCCTTCCTGACCCGAGGCTACGAGGGCACCACCATTCGGGCGGTGGCCCGTACCGCCGGCGTGGACCCGGCACTCGTGTCCTACTACTTCGGCTCCAAGGGGGACCTGTTCGGCGCCGCGGTCAACCTGCGCGCGCGGGCGAGCCAGGAGATCGCCACCGCCATCAACGGGGATCTCCTCTCAGCCGGCCCCCGCCTGGTACGTCTGTCTCTGACGGCCTGGGACGATGCCGACGACGGCGCGACCTTCCGCACCCTGTTGCAGTGGATGGCCGCCGATATCCGCAGTCCCGAGGCGATCCAGAACTACGCCACCGAGCAGATCGCGACCCCAATGGCCGAGGCCCTCGAGCAGTCGGGCCTGCCCATCGCCTCGGCACGCGAACGGGCCGCCCTGATCGGTTCCCAGCTGGTGGGGTTGGCCATGACCCGCTATGTACTGCGCCTGGAGCCCATCGCCGGCGCAAGCATCGACCACCTCGAGGAGGTCGTCGGACCGACGATCCAGCACTACCTCACCGGTCCGCTGCAGCCCGCATGAACCAGGTTCGCCCCGGCGACAGGTCACCGGGGCGAACGCAGGTGTTCCGAGGATGTCTCGGGTTCGACTCAGAAGGTCTCGTAGCGCCCAGAGCTGAGGAAGACTCCGTGACCGGTCTCGGTGTTGCGGCAGGTCATGCCGGTCTCCTCGGAGCTGCACACCCAGGCACCGAAGGTGACGGACTGGCCGTACTCCACCACCTGGGGCGAGGAGCCGCCACCGCGGAAGGCCTCGTCGAGCGAGAAGGCGCCCTCGCTACGGCCGGCGAGCTGCGGAGTCCCACCGGAGCTGAGGTCGAACCACCACTTGGGCGAGCCCGCCTCATCCTTGCCGTAGGTGCCGTTGGAGCGGTAGGACAGCACGCCACAGCCCGCGTGGTGGGCGGACAGGTCACAGCCGATGTTGCCCGACGGCGACACAATCATGGCGGTCTTCTCCGAGACGAGGTTGTCCGGGACGAAGGACGTGGCCTGGCCGGGCTGCTCGTCGGCGGGGGCGGCCGGCTCAGCGGGCTTGTCAGCCTGCGCGTCGGCGGGCTTGTCAGCCGGCTTCTCGGCCGGCGCCTCAGCAGGCTTGTCGGCGGGCTTCTCAGCCGGCTTCTCGGCCGGCGCCTCAGCGGGCTTGTCTGCCGGCTTGTCGGCCTGGGTGTCGGCCGGCTTCTTGGCCTGCTTCTCAGCCTGCGTCTGATCCGAGGGCTTCTGCTGAGCCTCAGGGGTCGCGGATCGCGGCGCCTGAGTGGCTCCGGCGTAGTTCTTGCCGCCGTCGTCGGCCTTCCCCTGACTCTGGGGGGCCTTGGTGGCACCGCCGTTCTGCCGGCCCGGAGCGTCCGTATTGCCGGAGGCCAACGCCTTGGGGGCGCCGCTCCCGCTGGCGGCGGGACGGGGCTCGTCGGCCCGCGGGCTCGCGGGACGGGACTGGGGGCCGGAGGGCTGCGATGCGGAGGAGTCAGCGGCTCCCTTACCAGTAGGACTGGGGATGCGAGGAGAGGCGTGCCCCGACTTCTGCCCGGAGGTCGCCTTGGCACTGGCCGTCGACTGCACCTTCGCAGATGACGAGGATCCTGTGGTGCCCTGCTGATTGGCATTGGAGGCACCACCGGACTGACAACCGGCCAGAAGCATGGCGGTCGAGGTGAGAACGACAAGGGACAGGGGAATGGTGAAGCCGCTTCGGCGGACCGCGATGGTCATGGCTGCGGCATCCTTTCGGTCGAGGTCGGTGCAGCGAACACGGTACTAGAGCCCGGAAGACGAGGGGAACAGTCTGAAGGTCAGGCATCCCGCCGATTTCCGGCATCAGACATCCCACCGTCCCAGTAAACCACCAGATATCGCAGCGATAACGCCAATCACGGAGAGATGACGGAATCACCGTCCTGTTGGTTACATTCCAACTAGTGAGACAGATAACGGAAGGGTCTCCCCATTCCCGAGGGCCTGGACAGAGCGACCTCAGCAGTCCGGCCCCCCGGCGGAGTCGGCACCGTCGACGCCGTCGACGCTGATCGATACCGTCGATGTTGGACGACCCGCGGCTCCCCCACACACCTGCGGCCGCTTCATTCACTAGGATGTTGCCGTGATCTTCAAGGCAGTACGCGAGAGGCCCCCCTACCCCGACCACGGGGTCACCACTCAGCGCGATTGGGCCGTCATCGCACCTCGACAGATCCGCCTGGCCGATCTCACCACCACCCGCGCGACCCTCGATCTGCGCAGCCTCCTGGATGACGACTCCACCTTCTACGGCGACCTGTTCGCTCATGTCGTCTCCTTCAAGGGGGACCTCTACCTGGAGACCGGGCTGCACCGGGCACTGCGCGCCGCCCTGCAGGGGCGCACCGCGATCCACGCCCGCATCCTGGAGGTCACCGAGGAAGGGGTGCCGCGGCTCGCCCCGGCACCGCCGAGCGCCTGATCCTCACCGGAAGCACCCGGCAACCCGCTCGATAACCCGCCTTGCACCCCGGTCCGCGGCTCGGTCCCATGTCACATCGAGCCCAGCACCACCCGATGAGCGCCGTCGTCCATTACCCTGGATCGCGTGAGTAGTCCCGCAGATCCGCGTGCCGAGTACCGGCGGCACATGCAGCACCGTCAGGCCACCGTCATCGGCGCCATCCTGGCCGTCATGGTGGTCGCGGTCGCCGTGAGCCTCCTGGTATCGCTGGGCATCCTGCCCGCCTACAACCCGGGCTTCTCGCAGCCCAAGAGCACGGCGACCTACGTGCCCCAGACCTGCCCGCCGAGCGGCGCCAAGACCGTCGACGTCACCACGATCGAGAAGATCAACGTCTACAACGGCTCGGAGACAGTGGGTCTGGCCGCCACGGTGCAGCAGGAGCTGGAGGAGGCGGGCCTGACCGTCACCTCGGCGAATGACTGGCCAGGGGGCATCTACAACGGCGAGGTCCAGATCATGGCCTCCAAGGGCGGCCTGACCAATGCCTACTCCCTGGCCCAGATCTTCCCCAAGTCCACAGTGCAGCTCGACAAAAGCCTGTCCGACGACGACACCACGGTCTCGGTGGTCCTGGGCAAGGAGTACCTGCAGAACGCCCTGAAGGCGGATGAGATCAAGCTCCTCGGCGCCGGCAAGCCCATCACCGCCCCCAGCGACTGCGTTCCGGCGGACAAGGCCGCCACGAAGAAGCCCAGCTGATCCGGGCTCGCCCAGTCCGGGCGGGGCATCCCGACGACGGCTCCCTGCCCCCATGACTTCCCGCCTCGATCGAGGACGTCCTTCTCCGACGAGGACTGCGCTGTCCCCCAGACGACTGGGGCCCGACCTCAGTCATCTGGAGGACAAGGACGTCCTGGGCGGGAAACGCAGTTCCCGATTCAGAGCGTCATAGCGTCTGAGACGCCGGCTTGCGTGCGGTTCCAGGATGGGGCCGGTCTCGCCTGGAGCGACAGCGAGCTCACGAAAGAGCTGTGGCGCGCCAGCGGTGTCCATAGTGCTGACATTAACGGCACACCGGCGCCGCACGCCGAGAAGAAACCGCAGAATGACAACGACCTCCACTGGCTGCTTGGACGGCTGGTTGCTCGATATCAGCGCTGTGGACACTGGACTGCTGGCGCAGCTGACTCCGCGGGGAGCTCAGTCGCGGCTCTCACCGGCGCCCTCAACACCATCGGTGCTCGACGACGTCGGAGCCTGGGCCGCCGAGGCGGCCGAGGGCGAGTGGGCGGCGCGGCTGGAGTAGGCCGGGCCCTCCAACTCGGTCCCGGCGGGGGCCGAGGCCGGGGAGGCCTGCTCGAGGTTGGTGCCGCGCAGCTTCGAGATCCAGCGCATGGCGTGGTAGACGCCGATGGCGGCGGCCGACCCCAGGGCGATGCCCTTGAAGGTCATGTCGCCCCAGACCAGGGTGTAGTCGGCGATGGCCACCACCATGGACACGGCTGCCGTGTTGAGGTTGACCGGGTCGGAGAAGTCCACGCGGTTCTGCACCCAGATGCGCACCCCCAGCATGCCGATCATGCCGTAGAGGACCGTGGCGGCCCCGCCCAGGACGCCGGCCGGGATCGTGGCGATGATCTGGCCGAACTTCGGCAGGAGGGACAGTCCCAGGGCGCTGAGCGCCGCCACCACGTAGGCGGCGGTGGAGTAGACGCGGGTGGCAGCCATGACGCCGATGTTCTCCGCGTAGGTGGTGGTGCCCGAGCCGCCGCCGCTGCCGGCGAGCATGGTGGACAGACCGTCGGCGAACAGGGCGCGGCCGGTGATGTCGTCGAGGTCCTCCCCGGTCATGGCCGAGACGGACTTGACGTGGCCGATGTTCTCAGCGATCAGGACGAGCACCACGGGGATGAACAGGCCCAGGTAGCGCACATCGAAGGCCGGGGCGTGGAAGTCGGGAAGCCCCAGAACGGGGGCCTTGGCGACGGCGTCGAAGTTGACCTCTCCGCGCAGCACCGCGGTGGCGTAGCCGATGAGCACGCCGATGAGGATCGCCAGGCGCCCGATGATGCCCTTGAACAGCACCGTGATGACCAGGATCGAGACGATCGTGACGACCGCAGTCACGGGGCCCTTCGTGACATTCCCCCAGGCTGCGGGGGCCAGGTTGAAGCCGATGAGGGAGACGATCGCACCGGTGACGATCGGCGGCATGAGACGGTCGATCCAGGCCGAGCCGACCAGGTGGACGACGACGCCCACCACCAGCAGGCACAGTCCCACTGAGATGATCCCGCCCTGCGCCAGGGCCGCCTTGTGGGGGTCAAGGGCGGCGCCGCTGTCTCGCGTATATGCGGTCACCGCCCCGATGGGGGCGAGGAGGGCGAAGGAGGAGCCCAGGTAGCTGGGCAGACGACCGGAGGTGATGCCCAGGAACAGCAGGGTGCCCACGCCGGTGAAGAACAGCGTCGTCGCCGGGTCAAAACCGGTCAACAGCGGCACCAAGAAGGTGGCGCCGAACATGGCGACGACGTGCTGGACACCGATGCCGATGGTTCGCGGCCAGGTGAGGCGCTCACCGGGGGCGACGACCTCGCCCGGAGCGATGGACCGGCCATCGCCGTGCAGACGCCAGCCACGAGAGGGAGAAGAGGACACGAGTGATCTCCTGCCTAAGCAACGAGGGGATTGACTGTGTCCCGTGGGGGAATCCCCTCGCGGGAGACCCGCGGGACGCTTGGCAGGACCCGGCAGAGCCTGCCGGGACTTCAGCATAGCCCCTGCTCGGGAGGTGCGCGGACCGGGCTTCTCACAGGCACCGACGGGCACCGCGGGCACCGGAGGGGGCTCTTCGCGGACATCTGCCGGGCAGCGCCCAATTCGTCCGCGGGAAGGATGTCAGCGGCAGGTGCCGACAGTGCATGATGTGGGCATGAGCACCGTCGGAACCTCCCCTCCAGGACAGAGCGCACCGCGCTTCTCACCGGGCGCGGAGCAGTACGCCGACGGGCTCCCTGTCGGATTCGTCTTCCCCGGCACCGAGAACCTCGACCCAGCAGAAATCTTCTCCGGCCCCGGCTACACGGCACCCCGCCCCCGCAGCGACTCCGGCGCGACAGCCGCCCTGGTATGCGGGCTGCTCAGCTTCATCCCCCTCGTCGGCGTCGCCGCGATCATCCTGGGCATCAACGCGCTGCGGCGCCTGCATCACAGCTATAACTCCGGCGAGGGGCTGGCCTGGCTGGGGCTCATTCTGGGAGCCGTCTTCGTCATCCTGTGGCTCTGCGTCCTCATCCTCGTACTGCTCGTGGGCTAGAGGCCGCACGGCCACACCAGGCCAGCCGGTCCCCTACAGTGGTCCCGTGAAGCCTTTCATCATGGTGACCACGCGCCCCGAGCACGAGGCGGCGCAGGACGAGTACGAGTCCTTCCTGGCTCAGAGTGGCCTGTCGCGCGAGGACCTGCAGCACATCGCCCTGGAGGAGGTCGATTTCCTCGACTCCTTCACCGCGGCCGATGTCTCCGGGGTGCTCATCGGGGCCAGCCCCTACAACGCTGACACGCCGGCAGCCGAGAAGACCCGCAGTCAGCTCAACGTCGAGGAGGAGATCCGCGAGCTGCTCGGGGTGATCCTCAAGGAGGGCATCCCCCTTCTGGCCACCGGCGTCGCGCTCCAGGTGCTGGCTGCCTACCTGGGCACCGGGACGCATGAGGAGTTCGGTGAGGAACTGGGCGCCGTCGACCTGTTCCTGACGGCGGAGGGCCGCGAGGACCCGGTCCTGGAGGGACTCCCCCAGGTGGTCACGGTCTTCGCCGGCCACTACGAGGGCGTTGGGGAAGTGCCTGCGCATGCGACCCTGCTGGCGAGCTCGCCGGACTGCCCGGTCCAGATGCTGCGCGTGGGCAGGAACGTCTACGCCTGCCAGTTCAACCCCGAGCTCGACGCCCTCCGGTTCGAGCGCCGCGTCAGCATCTACGACGAGGCCGGTTACGGTGACCCGGACATGAGCGAGGACATCCTCACCCAGGCCCGCTCCTCCGAGGCGCACGACGCCGGACAGATCATCCGCAACTTCATCTCGCACTTCACCCGCAGCTGAGCTGCCGCTCCGTGGGGCCACACGCCCCGAACGACTCAGGGGCCCAGGCGCTGCCCTGGAGCTGAGGGCCACGATCATCAGGACGTTGTCATGACCTACCCGCCCGCCTATCCGCCGCCACAGGGATACAGCGGCCCTCCGAGCCCGCAGTACCCGCCTCAGGCCGCCTATGGTTCTCCCCCGGTGAGCGCCCCACAGGGCGGGGCGACCTACGGGCAGCCGCCGACGCCGGCCGGTCACGGCGCGTACATGCCCCCTGCCCAGAGTGCGATTCCGACACAGTCGGTGATGCGCCCTCCCGGGGCGCCCACTTTCCCGGGTCAGCCCTATCCGCCTCCGTCCGTGCAGGCCTCCGCGCCGCAGTACCAGCCGTACCAGTCGCATCAGCAGCAGTACCAGCAAGGCGCAGGCTCACGCACTGGCTTCGAGTACCTGAGCGGAGCGGTGTCCGCACCGGGCTATGCCGCCTCCGCCAGGCCGCCACAGGCGGCCGGCCTGCACCCAGGAGCGGCCTCATCCCAGGCCTCGGGCGCACTGCAGCACATGCCGTGGCGCGGTTTGAAAGCGGCGGCACTGGTCATGATGATCGTTGGCTGCGCCCTTGAGGTCGTCGTCTATGTCATCTACTTCCTCAGTTTGATGCGGGGCAACATATGGGTGTCACTCATCATCGTGACGCTCTTATTCATCGCCACATCACCAGTAATCTGGTGGCATTATTTTGGATTGCGCCACCTACTCCGCGACCAGCCGGTCACTGAAATAATAGGACTCTCGCTGTGGTTCGGTTACGGGGTAGTCACCACACCTATCGCCATCCCCAACGAGAACCCATACGCTGGCGTACAGGATATCACCGAGGTCCTCCTATTCATCGTCACTGCAGTCGGCGCCACCCTCACTACACGCCTCAATCAACGCTTAAGAAATCCGCAGCCATGGCCGATTACTCTGGCCGTAGGCGCCTGTCAGTTCGTGCTCATCAACAGCGCTGTACGCTTGTCATACTTTGGCATCTCGGTCTACTTACACCTATCGACGGGCAAGAGACTCGATCGACTTACGACCAACGCCTGGTTCATATCATCAGATTCGGGCGGAGCGGGCCTCCCCTTAGCAGCAGGACTACTTATTCTCACTATTGTCACTTCCCTGGCCGTCGCAGGCCTGCTCCTGGGAGTGAGGCGTCCTTCCAGCTTATCCTTCCGAATCGCGTCGACGAGTGCTGTCTCACTTTTGACTCTGTATAACATCGTCATCGTCCTGATCTACGGGTTACCCACAACTGGCGAGTACGCCTTTGATCCGTCCAGCACAGGAATTGCGGTAGCGATCGTCATCACTCACGGCGCCTTCCTCATCGGTTCGACACTGGCGGTCAGGCGCGGCTCCGCCGCAACCCCTCCAGCCGGCGACAACCAGTCCCACTATGGTGTCGCAAGCACTTTCAGGCCCCACGGCGTGCAGAGACCCGTCAGGCAGTACCACCAACCCGGGTCGCCACCATGGACAAGCGGTCGCCGAGAGTATCGAGGCGATCGAGAGAAGACGTACCACTAGCGCTCGACAAAGCGCTGCATTGAAGCGTTCCACCCGCCCCAGCAAGGTCCAGGCTCATCCAACCCGGAAGAGGAAGTCCTCACCATCCCACGCTCGTATATGGATGTGCGAGCGAGCAGGCACAAGCCCGCATTCACATGGTCGGCGGCGTCCACGCAAGCTGAAGGGTGCGTACTCCATCACGGCTGATAAGACGGGCCCGCCCAGCCGGCCCGGGCTGTGGCTTCTGCCGTCCCAGCAGTGGTCCCTCATCAGGACTGCCCGGCAGCATGATGCCCGGGGTGGACAGATCGCTGAGCGTCTGCATGATCGGCTCGTACATGGCGCGCATCGTTCCACCAATGCGGCGCGTGAGCACGAGGTGGAGACCAATGTCCTGAGCCTGCGCCAGCAGGGGCTGCAGAGGCGCAAGGGGGTTGGAGGTATTCGTCGCCACCAGGTCATAGTCGTCCACGAGGAGGTAGATTTCCGGACCCCTCCACCACGAGCGATTGCGCAGCTGCTCGGCCGTGACATCGGGACCAGGTAGACGCATCTGAAGGTAGCCCGAGAGGTCGTTGATCTCCGAGACGGCCATGTCGCGCACTGAGAGATAGGCGAGCAGGAACTCCTCGGGAATCTCTCCCAGCAGGTTGCGTCGCAGGTCGATGGCGAGAATCCGCACCTCATCGGGCGTCCTGCCACGAATCAGCTCGCGGGCCAGAGCGCGCAGGAAAGTGGTCTTACCCTTCTTCGCGTCACCCAGCACGATGAGATTAGGATCCTGCTGCATGTCCAGCGTGACCGGCTCCAGACGGGCCTCGTCGATACCAATGACGGGGCCGGCGTCAGCGGGCACCATGGCTTGAAGCTTGGCAAGATCGATCTGGGTCGGCAGCAGGCGCAGCTTGGGACCCGGCGCGCCCTTCCAGGCGTTGGCAAGCTGCTGACATGCGTGGTGAATCCCCTGCGCCAGGGTGGAGTCGTCGTGGTTCCCATCAATACGCGGCTGTGCCACAAGCATGTGACGAGCTTGCCGATCCAGGCCGCGCCCCGGCCTTCCCTCGGGCACCTGGCGGGCAATCTTCCGATTGATTTCTGAATCCGCGGAGTCACCCAAGCGCAACTCGATACGGGTTCCGATCGCGTCACGAATCGACGCCCGCACGTCCATCCATCGGTTGGAGGACAGGACGAAGTGCACACCCAGCGCCAGGGCTCGCGGAGCTAGGTTCTGAACCTCCAAGGACACATCCTCGAAATCGGTCTTAAGGGTGGCCCAGCCGTCGATAACGAGGAAGACGTCTCCGTACCCGTCGTCGACGTGCCCCGCAGCCCGCTCCCGCCGATACGTCTGGATCGAGTCGATCCGATTGGCCCGAAAATACCGTTCACGGTCGTCGAGCAGGGAGGCGATCTCCGCCATGATTCGCGCCACAACGTCCGGCTCATCGCGTGTGGCCATTCCGGACAGATGGGGCAGGTCCAGCATCGTCGAGAAGGTTCCTCCACCCAAATCAATGACGTAGAACTGCACCTCGGCAGGCGTCCGGGTGAGAGCCAACGACATGACCAGCGAACGCATCGCCGTCGACTTCCCGGACAGAGGCCCGCCAATGACGGCGACATGTCCACCGGCGCCCGACAGGTCCACAGTGAGCGTCTCGCGACGCTGTTCCAGGGGGACATCCGTGACCCCCAGGGGCACCATGAGGTCGCCCCGCGCCCGCCACGATGGCGAGGTCAGGCCCAGGTTCTGGTCAACCACCAGATCAGGGATGAGCGAATCGAAGGTCTCGCTGACCTCGAGCGGCGGCAGCCAGATCTGGTGAGCCGGAGTGCCGTGACCGGTCATCCGGTCCACGGCTATGTCCATGGTGGTGCTGTCGGCGTAGGCCGCGTCCTGCGGGAAGGCCTCAGGCTCAGGCGCAGCATCCTCCTCAGCCTCGATGACCACCTCCTCGTTGGGGATCTCCGCCTCGACGTCCTGAGCGGTGAACGGCAGGATCTCGACGGCGCCTCGAGCCGTGTCGGCCGCCTTGGCGGCTCCCGGCAGCTGCAGCGCCCGAGAGGCGCGTCGGGCCGGGGGCTTGCCGGCGACGTAGGACGCACGGAAACGAGTCATCGTCTCGGTGTCACTCTTGAGGTAACCGCTTCCCGGCAGGGGAGGCAGGTGATAGGCGTCCGGGGATCCCAGAACCGTGCGGGACTCGCTGGCGGAGAAGGTACGCAGACCAATGCGGTAGGACAGGTGCGAGTCCAGGCCGCGCAGGCGCCCCTCCTCCAGTCGCTGGGAGGACAGGAGCAGATGCATCTGCAGCGATCGTCCCAGTCGCCCAATGGCCACGAAGGTGTCGATGAAGTCCGGCTTGGCGGACAGAAGCTCGGAGAACTCGTCCAGGATGATGAACAGTGCTGGAAGCGGGTCGCCGTTGTGCTTGCCCTTGGCTCGATCCTGCTCGTAGTCCATGACGTTGGCGTAGTTTCCGGCGTCGTGGAGCATCTGCTGACGACGGTTCATCTCACCGCGCAGCGCCTCGGCCATACGATCGACGAGTCCCAGCTCGCTCTCCAGGTTAGAGATCATCGCCGAGACGTGTGGGAGCTCGGACATGCCAGCAAAGGTCGCTCCACCCTTGAAGTCGACCAGGACGAAGTTGAGCTGGTCCGGCCCGTGAGTGAGGGCCAGGGCCAGCACGAGCGTGCGCAGCACCTCCGACTTACCCGAACCGGTGGCGCCCACGAGCAGACCGTGGGGGCCCATACCGTTCTCCGCCGACTCCTTGATATCGAGCGACACCGGCTCACCCTCGGGCGTCACCGCGAAGGGCACGTTGAGACGCTCGGCGCCGGTGCGCTTGACCCACTGGGTGTCGGGGTTGAAGTCCCTCACGTCTCCCAGGTGCAGGAGCCGCAGCAGGTCCTCAGCACGTTCGGGATCGGAGGTTCCCACCGGGGCCGAGGGGGTGATGTCCTCCCCGGTCGCCTGGTAGCGCGCCACCAGTCGACGAGCGACGGCCTCGGCGCCATTGATGCTGATGGAGTCGGCCAGCGCCGGGCTGGGATCCTGTCCGGCGAGCTCAACGTTCATGGGGACCACTGCATCGTCGAGAGTCCCGCTCAAGACGGTCTCGGACTGGCTGCCGGAGGGGCTGAGGACTAGGCGTAGGCGGTTGGGCAGGACCAGGGGCTGCTCCGCACGCTCGGAGACGCTGATGACGGTCACGCCCTGAAGCCCGCGCTCAGCCGTCAGCGGAGCGCTGGGAGGGAGCGTGCCGCCGTCAACCAGGACGATGATGTGGGGCAGCGGTGGCTCCCCCGCGGCGGAAGAGAAGGTGCCCCGCGCGCTGAGGTCCTCGGGCAGCTTGTCCGTAAGCTCATCCAACGAGTGCGCCATGAGCCGCGACGGCCCGACGGCGTCCGCCACGGAATCAGACCAGGCGTGGGGCGCCCACTTCACCCAGTCCCACTCGGCATCCGCTTCCTGAGAGGTGAGAACGACCAGCCGCACCAGGGCGGGTGAGGTCAACGCCAGGATGTGCGCGAGCATGGCCCGCACCTGGGCGCGCGCCTCGCTCGGCGGGCCAACCACCTCGATGTGGGAGAAGGCGCTCAGCTCGATGCCGAAGGGGAGGGCGTCCACCTCGGTGTGGGTGGTGACGAAACGATGCATCGCTGACAGGCACACCGGGTCCGGGGTGCTCAGGGGGCCAACCTCCTCGGCCTCGATGGTTGCCGCTAGCGGCTGGGAGGAGCGCCCTAGCCGGATGAGCAGGTGGTCCTGCCCCTGGCGCCGTTCCCACACCCTGCCCCCGTGCTGCACCAAGTACGGAAGGGCCTCCGGCTCGGGCAGGTGGTTCACAGCGGTGTGGCGCTGGTTCTTGGCCGCCTCCCGGACCTCAGAGCGCACCTCTGAGATATAGCCGAGGTACTCGCGGCGTTGGTTCGTGACGTTGTTTCGGTGCTGACGGATCTGGCGGGTCACGTTGAGCACGACCATCGAGAGCATGGCTACAACCATCCCGCCACTCATGAGCAGCATGCGCGTGTCGTTGTTGTTTGAGATGGCCATGAACACCATGACGCCCATCGACCCGGCCATGGGCAGCACCATCGTGAACGAGCTGGTGGCGTCCTGCGGTGTGATGGCGTTGGGCGGGGCCTTGAGCTCGATCGTCTCGGTCGACGCCTCAGAAGTGTCGATAGTCACATTCTGCTCCTCGGTGTTCATGAGGGTGGGGAGGGTGCACTTCACGTGGAACGGCAGGTTCGACTTCGTGAGAAGTAACCGACCGAGGTGAAGCCCACCCAGCCGGGTGCTGACGTCATAGTATCGATAGAGTCACGATTGTCTGCACCCCGGCCGACCTTCTCTCCCCCAACCCTCTCGGAGTACTGATCCTCGGATGAATGCGACCAGCACCCGCGTCACCCTCGTCCACGAGGGCGAACGGCTCGACATGGCGGCACGCACCGGAGTGTCTGTTGCCGCGCTCGTGCCTCCGCCGAAGGCGCACCAGCCCAGCGGGTTCCTTATCACAACGGCCGACGGGACAGTGGTGGACGCTGAGGCAGCCGTGGGAACCGACGTCCTCGAGGGCACTGTTCTCATCACCACACCGGTTCGGGCCGGCCTGCGGAGCTACGAGACTACAGACGGTGATCTGGAGAGCGCTCTGCGCGCATCCGTCGGGGAGGCTGCGGTCGTCCTGGTGGCAGTTCTCTGCTTCTTCCTAGGCGGACTGCCACCATTGGTCGGGCACGGTCGGCTGCTGCCAGCCGCGTCGCACATCGTGGGAGCCTGTCTTCTGATGGTGCTCCTGGTGGCAGCGGCCTTCAGACCCGTCAGACAGCGATCAGCGGTACGAGAGGCATTGGGAGCACTGACCGTCCCCGTGACAGGAGGAGCGGCCGGTGCTCTTCTCGCACCCGTTTCCAGCCCCGACTCGCGGCTACTTGTCGCACTGCTCACCATGTGGGGCACAGGAGTCGCGGCACTGCTGCTGTGGATCGCTCGCAGGGGCGCCAGTGAGGCGGTCTCAGCGGGTGCCTGGCTCTTCCTGGCCGCCGTCGGGACGTTTGTGCCGGCTATGGGGGTCTCGCGCGTTCCCGTACTGGTAGTGCTCATGGCAGTGGGGGCCCTCGGCGGTCTGTTGATCCCAGGCCTCGCCGTGCAAGTCCCCAATCAGCAACTGCTGGATATGACTCAGCTACGCGTCATGGGCCGTTCTGTGCGCCAGCCCATGATGCCTCCCGCACATGATGCGTCTCCCCGCTCAGTATCACAGTCCGTGACTCGGACGACAGTGTCCTCGGTCGCGCTGGAGATCGCCTTCGGGAGCCTGGTGCTGCTCAGCCTGCCGACGACGATCCAGACGGCCTTGGCCGACGGCATGACGGCCTGGGGGGCTCGGGTCGAGATCGTGTGCGTCATGCTGCTCCTGCTGCTGCGCCCGCGTACCGCTCACTCGCGGGTGCTGCGGCTCATGCCGAGGCTGGTCGTCGCCGTCGCGATCGTCCTGGTGCTGGTTCTGCTGTGGATCGACGGCGGCGCGGGGGTCATCACCCGATCCTGGAGCCAAGCAGTCGCATTCATCATTTTCCTCACAACAGCGAGCACTTTCGCGGTAGGGATGTTCCTCAGTACCGTTCGGTCGGCATGGTGGGGCCGACTTGGTGACATCTTCCAGACCCTCGCCGCCGTGGGGACCCTTCCCTCGGCCGTGATCGCAGCAGGACTGATCGACGTTATGAGGCAACTATGAGAATCATGCCGACCTCCGTCGCACGTGCGGCGAAGCGCGCGCACACTCGCAGTAACTGGCGTCCTCTCACCACAGGAGAGGCGGTGGTCGCCGCCGTCGTCGATGTCCTCCTGCTGATCGTTGTGGTTCTCGTCCCGATGCTGGCGCTCAACGTCAAGGCCCTGCCCTGGATTCTGCTCGCTCAGGTGATCATGGCCCAGAGCCTGGTTCTTGCACGTTTCGGCAGAACGGCAGGGCTGGCAGCAGTGTCTGCCACGGTGGTGGTCCCGCAGCAGGGGGCCGCCCCGGGGATCGGACGAGCCGTGGCGAGAGTTCTTCTGCCCTTCCTCCTCCCCTTCCAGATCAGCCCCCGCGGGTCGGCGGGTCAGTCCGACGAGGACCGGGAACGCCTTCTGGATCGTCTCACCGGGACTTTGACCGTGACCCGGCGACCGATGCCAGAGCAGGCGCAGCCTGGCGCAGCGAGACGGACTCGCACCAAGCCGCGTCGCAGCAAGCGCGGTTCGACGCCTGTTGCAACGCCGCCCGTGGCTCCTGAGGTGATGACCCGAGGACCCGTGCCCGGCGGGGGGCAGCTCCCCTCCAC